>Ga0105248_10003486_pt1 | contig 17465 bp, 15 predicted proteins | sample KBSS34metaG_FD_81524 | JGI IMG/M metagenome (GOLD analysis project Ga0105248, IMG submission 81524) | Switchgrass rhizosphere microbial communities from Kellogg Biological Station, Michigan, USA - KBS S3-4 metaG | ecosystem: Host-associated > Plants > Roots > Rhizosphere > Soil | place... | reverse complement strand
GCGAACGCGGCTGAGTTCGCCCCCGGCGTTCCTGACGGGCGATGACGAAGACTAAGTCTTCTTACTGACGTGCCGAAGCTGGAAGGCCCCGCGAACAATCGCGGGGCCTTTTTTCGTACGTCGTCGCCACTATCGTACATCAAGTGACTAGGAGGTAATTATGAGTTCACGTGGCATCGATTTCGCCAGGCTCCGGCAGCCGAAATAGCGTCCAACCTTGGATAACGAGAAAGTTGCAGGCCAACCCTTTCAACGCGAGGCGCGAGGGTGACGAAGTGGAGAAAGTAGAAGGACCCCCGAATTCATGCCGTCAGGGTAACTGGACGCGCGGCACTTCATGAACAAAATTCCATATTCACTTCCGCTAACTCGCTTCGGCATCAACCTGATGCGATAAACCGCTCGCGGAGTCGGCATGCCGCTCGCTGAGCAGCTCTCGCGCGTCATCTCCGCCCGGCCGCATGGCCCCCGCCCGTGATCGAACAGCCGGAGACCTTTGTTCTTTCGAGCACGCGTGCGCTGCTCCGGAGATGCGCGGCGCACTCGACAAAGGGGGCTCATTCCATGATCCATCATCGCCACTGGGGCCTGGCCGCGTTGCTTCTCGCCGGGACCGCCGCAATGACCACCGCGACGCCGGCGAACGGCGCCAAGCCGACCGTTATCCGCGGATCGGCGACGCCGACCGTCACCGTCTTTTCGACCGGCTTCAACAATCCGCGCGGATTGAAGTGGGGCCCGGACGGAATGCTCTACGTCGCGGAAGCCGGCAGCGGGGGCACCAACTCCACCGTCGGCCAGTGCCAGCAGGTCCCGGCCCCGGTGGGACCCTATACCGGGAGCCCAACCGGCGGCCGGATCTCGCGCGTCGATTCCAACGGTAACCGCTCGACCCTCACCGACCAGCTGCCATCGAGCAACGCAAACCCGGCGATCGGCGGGGACGTCGAGGGGGTCGCCGACGTCGCGTTCATCGGAAGCACGCTTTACGCGCTCGTCGCGGGAGGCGGATGCGGCCATGGCGTCCCGAGCAAGCCGAACGGCGTCTACCGCATCAGCGCCAGTGGCATGCCGACCCTCGTCGCCGACCTCGGCGCCTTCCAGCACGCTCACCCGACCGATCACACGAACCCAGGCGACTTCGAGCCCGAGGGCACCTGGTATTCGATGGTCGCGAGGAACGGCCTGCTCTACGCGCTCGAGCCGAACCACGGCGAGCTCGACCGAGTAACGCCAGCGGGCGCGATCAGCCGGGTCGTCGATATCAGCGCCAGCCAGGGCCATATCGTCCCCACCGCGCTGGCGACTCACGGGACCTTCTACGTCGGCAACCTCGGCCTGTTCCCGATCACGCCGGGTTCGTCGAAGATCATGCAGGCGACACCGGGCGGCCAACTGCACACGGTGGCGACGGGCCTTACGACCGTGCTCGGCCTTGCGTTCGACCAGCAGGCGCGCATGTACGTGCTCGAGATGACGGCGACGCCGGGCTTCCCGGCGCCGGCCGCCGGCGCGCTCGTGCGCATCAGCGCCAACGGAAAGAAAGAGACGCTCGTCAGCGGCCTCGACTTTCCGACCGGCATGACGTTCGGGCCTGACGGAGCGCTATACGTGTCCGCTTTCGGCCTCGGCCCGCCCGGGGCCGGCCAGGTGCTGCGCATCCGGATCGACGACTAAGCGGGCCCCGAGGCCCCGCCTCCGGCCCTCTCCTCGGTGGGGAAAGCAGGACATCACCCCCCCTGCTCCCTCTCCCACCGCGGGAGAGGGCCGGGTGTTTCCAATTCGGGATTACGGCTTGCCCGTGGGCAACGGCCATTCGGCGGCGAGCGTGACATGCGCGGGAATGCGTCCGACGCGGCGGTCTCGGTGCCACACCTCGGTATTGAGCGGGCGCTGCATCGACTTCACCGCCCAGACGGCCTCTTCGTCGCTCACCGCCTCGATCGTCCGGTTTCCGGTGATCCGGCCGCACTCGTCGATGCTGTAAATCTCATATTCGCGCACGTGGGCTGGCCCCCTCAGCGGCCGAGCCTATGTCAGGCCGAGAGGGCTGGATAGTTGGCGTTAGTTAGCCCGGTCTTCGGGGCGAATCCGGTTCGCGAACCTCGAAGACGCTCGACATGTCGGCGAGCCTCTCGGCTTTCTCGCGGAGCTCGGCGGCGCGCCGGACGAGCCGGTTCGCCAATTGGTCCTGGAAGGGCCTCGCATGGTCGTACATGCACTGCACAAATGTCCTGCGCGCGGTGCGTTCCGAAAGCTGATCTATGTTCGGATCAGCGATAAACCCTTACGGGTGATAAGGCTTTATCCCGATTTCGGATTGGACCGCCGAAGCGTATTGCCGTTTCCGCCGCCCCTCTCCCCTTCCCTCGGCGGCGCCCTCCGGCTCGGTGCCTGGCTTGCCCCCGGCACCGGGCCGTTTTCGTGCCAGGCTCAGACGTTCTCGGCGGGCCTGCGCTTCCAGAGCGTCTCGTTTCGAGTGAGAGGCCGCGCCCAGAAGCTGATCGAGATGATGTAGGCCAGCAGGACCAGGATCAGGAACATCGCGTGCTGGAGGCCGATGCGGTCGCCCAGCCAGCCGATGGCGAGGGGGATCAAGGCTCCGCCGAGGATGCCGGTGCACAGGATACCGGTGAAGGAGCCGTGGTGCTCGGCGACGGAGTTGAGCGCCAGCGCGAAAATGATCGACCACATGACCGAAAGCGCGAAGCCGCAGAGCGGAAAGGCGACGAGCGCGACCTTGGCGGGCCCCAGAAGCGCGGCCAGCACGCAGCCCACCGCGCCTACCCCGAACACGCGAAGGATCAGCTGTGAGTCGAGCAGCTTGAGCAGGACCAGGCCGAGCATGCAGCCGATCACCATCAGGCCCCAGAACAGGCTGACTTCATAGGCACCGGTCGTCTCGGCGGGGATGCCGTGATAGACGAGCAGGAACTGGCCCATCCAGTCGGCAAGCCCCTGCTCGGTGCCGACATAGGCGACGATCCCGAGGAAGAAGAGCAGCACATATTTGTTGCGGAGCAATTCGAGATAGCTGGCGAAGGACCCGACGCGCTCGTCCTCGGCGAGCTCGGCCTTGGGCAACCGCATCCTTGCGGTCAGCGCGATGAAGCAGGCGAAGACGATGCCGGCGCCGGCGTAGAAGGGTACCCACGGCGGACCGAACGCGGCGAACGCCTTTTCATTGGTCTGCAGCAGGCTGAGCGCGAAGGGGCTGAGGAATGAGGCGACGCCGAAGACAAGCTGGCCGAGCACCGCGTAGAATGCGAAATGCTCCTCACCGACCGTCGACCGGGTGAGCGGATTGATGACCACCTGCAGCATCGCCATTCCAAGCCCGATGACGAACAGGCCGGCGATGACCGCGAGGTAGGAAGCGGAGGTGGCGATGAGCAGGCAGCCGAGGGCGTTAAGGCTGAAGGCGCCGAGCATGGTCACGCCTTGCCCGCGCCTTTCCAGCAAGAAGCCCGCGGGGATGGATATGATTCCGTAGGCCACGAAGAAGGAGAAAGGCAGGAAGCCCGCGAGCGCGTAGTTGAGCTTGTACCATTTGATGATGATCGGGATGAGCGGCCCGATGATGTTGGTGACGAATGAAATCAGGAACCAGATCGCCATGATGTAGATGATGATGTTGCGATTTTTCTGGTTCATCGATTGCTTCTCTTATTGGAAAGTCTGAAACGACGGCGCGATGAAAACTATCATGTATCAGGAGGCTGCCGAGGCCCCGGATCGCGTTCAAGACCAGTTACAGCGCAACGCGGCGACGCTTGCAACGCTTGCCGGCCAGCTTCGCGCGAACCCACCCGCCGCAATGGTGACGATCGGGCGCGGCAGCTCGGACCATGCCGCCACCTATGCCCGCTATCTGGTCGAGACCCGGCTCGGCGTTCTGACGACATCGCTGTCGCCCTCGATCTTCTCGGTGTTCAAGGCGCCGCTGTCGCTCGCGAACACGCTCTGCCTCGCGATCTCGCAATCGGGCCGCAGCCCGGACCTGCTCGCGGCCGCCGGCGCCGCGCGCGATTCCGGAGCGATCGTGGTCGCGCTGGTCAACGACCCGCACTCGCCGCTGGCCGAACTCGCCTCGATCGTGCTTCCGCAGGGCGCGGGGCCGGAGAAGAGCGCCGCGGCGACCAAGAGCTTCATCACGTCGCTTTCGGCGATCGCGCAAATGGTGGCTTTGTGGTTGGGCGATGAAGCGATGCAGTCCGCCCTGCCACAACTTCCGTCGGCACTGGCGAAGGCGTGGCAGGAAGACTGGTCGCCGTGCCGCGAGATGCTCCGGAACGCAGACCATCTCTATACGGTCGGGCGGGGCCCGCATTTGTCGGTCGCCCAGGAAGCCGCGCACAAGCTCAAGGAAACCTGCATGATCCATGCGGAGCCCTTCAGCAGCGCCGAAGTGCTGCATGGTCCGAACGAGCTTGCTGGCGACGGATTTCCGGTGCTGCTGTTCCGCTCCGAGGACGCGGGCGATGCGAGCGTTCAGGACGCGGCGCGGCGGCTCGCCGCGCAGGGCGCATCGGTAATGACGGCGGGCGGCGGCGAGCCGGGAAGCCTGCCGATCCCGCGCGCGCCGCATCCGGCGCTTGCGCCGATCCTTCAGATCCAGGCCTTTTACCGAATGGCCGACGCGCTGGCCGGCGATCGGGGATACAATCCCGATCAGCCGCGGCACGTGCAAAAAGTCACGCACACGGTCTGAATGACGACCGAGCTCGTCGCGGCCGACATCGGCGGAACCCACGCCCGCTTCAGCCTCGCGGAAGTCGGCGAGGGCCGTGTGTTATGGCTGGGCGAAGCGGTCACGCTCAGGACTGCCGACTATTCCGGCCTCGCCGAGGCTTGGCGGGCGTTTGCCGAACATCTCCGACGCCCGTTACCGACCAGTGCAGCACTGGCCTTCGCATATCCGGTAGAGAATGATCTGCCGAAGCTGACCAACATGCCGTGGACGATCGAAGCGCGAACGCTGCCCGACGCGCTGGGCGTCGACCGCCATGTGATCGTCAACGATTTTGCCGCCATCGGCCATGCCGCCGCGACGCTTGATGAATCGCAATTCCTGCACATTGCCGGGCCGGATGTCGCGCTTCCAGCAAGCGGCGTGATCAGCATCGTCGGGCCCGGGACCGGGCTTGGTGTCGGCCTCGTGGTTCGTCAGGATGGCCACTATCACGTCATCGCCAGCGAAGGCGGAAACGTGGATTTTTCGCCGCATGACGACTTGGACGATCGGCTGATGTCGGCGCTGCGCGGGCGATACGGGCATGTGTCCGCGGAGCGCGTGGTTTCCGGCCCGGGACTGAGGGACATCTATTCCGTCATCGCCGACGCAAGCCCGCCATTCGCCGACGATCGCGAACTATGGCGGGCGGCGTTCGGAGGCAGCGACCCGACCGCCGCGGCGGCGCTCGAACGCTTCTGCCTGTGCCTCGGCGCATTCGCGGGGAACATCGCGCTTGCGCATGGCGCCAATGCGCTGGTCCTGGCCGGCGGGCTGGGGCTTCGGCTTCGTGAGCATTTGTCGCGCTCGGGCTTTGCCGAGAGGCTGGTCGACAAAGGCGAGTATCGGTCGATCCTCGAGCAACTGCCGGTACAGCTGATCGTCCATCCCGAACCTGGCCTGTACGGAGCCGCCGCCGCTTTTGCTTCCCGCTTTGCGGGTTGAGGCCGACTGGCCTGACATTGACCTAACGGGCGATCCGGACGCAATTGCTCCAATGGACATTCGCGGTGACGGGCGGATTTCGCGCCGACGCCTTTTGCAAATGGGTGCGCTGGCGACGGCGGGGAGTTTTGCCGGGAGCACTGTCGCGCTCGGAAACGAGCCGGGCGCACCGGAAGCGCTGACCGAATTCGGTTATGGCGCGGTGTCGCTGGCCAGCGATGCGCATGAGGCGCAGCTGCGCAACACTCAGTCGGTACTAATGTCCCTGAGCGAGGACAGCCTGCTGATGCCCTTCCGGCAAATGGCGGGGCTTCCGGCGCCGGGCGTCGAGATGGGCGGCTGGTACGCCTATCGCCCCGATTATGATTATCGGAAGAATTTCGACGAAGGCTTCGCTCCCGGCTGCCACTTCGGCCAGTGGGTGTCGGCACTTGCGCGAGGCTATGCGATCACCGGCGATCCGGCCGTTCGCGAGAAGGTGGTTCGGCTCAACAGGCTCTACGCCGAGACCATCTCGGCCGAGTTCTACGAGAAGAGCCGCTTCCCGGCTTACACGTACGACAAGCTGGCCATCGGCCTGCTCGATTGCCACACGCTGGCGCACGATCCGCAAGCGCTCGTGATCCTTGAGCGAACGACCGACACGGCGCTCCCGCACCTGCCGGGCCGGGCGATCGAGCACGACCGGCGCTGGCGGATGGACAAGGATCCCGACGATGCCTCCTGGACCTGGGACGAGTCCTATACGCTGTCCGAGAACATGTTCCTGGCGTCGGAGCGCGGGGCCGGCCCGCGCTATTTCGAGATCGGGCGCCAGTATCTGGACGACGAGACCTGGTTCGATCCGCTGTCGCGCAACGAGCATGTGCTGAACGGACGCCACGCCTACAGCTATGTGAACTCTTTGTGCTCGGCGATGATGGCCTATTTCGCGATGGGCAGCGAAAAGCACCTGCGCGCGGCGAAGAACGGCTTCGCCATGCTTCAGGCGCAGAGCTACGCCACCGGCGGCTGGGGTCCCGACGAGCAGCTGCGCGGGCCGGGGAGCGACGCCTTGTACGACAGCCTCACAAATACCCACGCGCATTTCGAGACGCCGTGCGGGTCCTACGCTCACTTCAAGCTGACCCGTTACCTGCTGCGCGCGACCGGCGATTCCCGCTTCGGGGACAGCATGGAGCGGGTGATGTACAACAGCGTCCTCGGCGCGCTGCCGCTGCAGGCCGACGGCCGCAACTTCTATTATTCCGATTACAATTTCGACGCCCGGCGGGTCTACAAGGTGGCGCGCTGGGCCTGCTGTTCCGGCACCTTGCCGCAGGTAGCGGCCGACTATCGGATCAATCTTTACCTTCGCGGGCCGCGGTCTGTTTATGTGAACCTCTACGTGCCCTCGACCCTGCACTGGGAGGAAGGCGGCGCGCAGCTGTCGCTGACCCAGACGGGGAACTACCCTTACGACAGCAGGGTCAGCTTCTCGCTCGGCGCATCGAAGCCTGCGGACATGACGCTGCACTTCAGGATTCCCGCCTGGGCGGCCGGAGCCCAGATCCGCGTGAACGGCCAGTCACAGCCGGCTCCCGTACCCGGAGGGTTCGCCACGGTACGGCGGGTCTGGCGAAGCGGCGACAAGGTAGAGCTGCTGCTACCGCTGCCGATGCGGATCGAGCCGATCGATCCGCGCCATCCGAATACGGCGGCACTATTGCGCGGTCCCCTCGTGCTGATGGCCGTGAAGCCCGACATCGACGCGCCCGTGCCGGTCATCAGCAGATCCGCGCTGCTCGGCGCCGAACGCGCGGGCGCCAGCGAATGGCGAGCGAATGCCGAGAGCGGTCCGGTTACTTTGGCGCCGTTCACTTCGCTGGGAACACGGCCATACACCGCCTACGTCAGCCTAGCGTAGGCCGGGGCGCCTACTTCCGGTCGATGCAATATTGCTCGCAGATCGTGTGCGCGACGTAACCAGCCGCCGTTGCGAAGGCGAGACCCTGGCGATCGGGAACGCCGGTGTCCGCCTTGACGCCTTCCGTGATGATCCCGCCGTCCCACGGACTGTGCCTGAGGATCTTCAGCGCTTGCTCGCGACCGGTCTTCAGTCGCAGGTGGTCCGCAACCGCCCACGACGTAGTGAACTGCAGGCGATAGCTACCCGGCAGGCCGTATGGCTGGTCGGAATAGCTGTACTGGTAATGCGGTGAATGAAGCCAGGCGTAGGTGCGGCGGAAGAGCGGGTCATCCTCGCTGATGAAGCCGAGCGGGGGGAGCTTCATCAGCGATCCCGGGGGCACGTCGGCGAAGTCGCCGCGGGTCGCGGTGGCATTGACGGCGAAGATGGGGCCGCCGCCTGCGCCCTCGGCGCCATTGAGAACACCATAGCGATAGATCGCGGCCTTGAGCTTCGCGGCCTCGGACGTGAGCGAAGCCGCCTCTTTCTCGCGGTGCTCGAGCGTCGCGATTTTCGCGAGATCGCCGAGCGCTTTCCAAGCGAGGACATTGTCGTAGATCGAGAACGGCTTGCGGACATACTCGTCCTGCGCGTCCTGGAACGTCTCGAACAGTCCGGTCGTGGGATTGCGCTGGGCCCGCAGCCGTTCGAGCAGAGAATCGACGACGTCGCGATGCTTCTCCAGCATCGTCATGTCGTGAGTCTTGTCGATGTAGCTGGCGAGCGCGACGATCGGCGCCACGAGCTCGTCGAGTTCGAAACCATCCTCGAGCACGACGCCGTCGACGAAGCGGCTGTGGATTCCGATGTTGCGCGCCTGGATGCCGAGCGCGTAGTCGAGCGCCTCCCGCCCGCGCGCCGGGTCGCTGTCAAGAAGCCCCGGAAAGCTCCAGAGGAGCGCATCCCGATCCCAATAGGCGGCCGACACATAGTAACGGTTGCTTCGCGACGTCATGCCGACGAACTGCTCGGTGTCGATCGCCCGTCCCCACGCATAGTAGGTCGTGAAGAGGAAGTTCCGGTTCATGATCCGGTCGAGATCGGGATCGCCCGTGGTGCGGGTACGGCGGTGCGCATCGTTCGCGGCCTCTTCGATCACGCCATCGAGACCATAGCGGTCGATCCGCTTGTTCAGCACGCGCATCGCATAGGCGGCGCTATATTCTTCGAGCCCCACGCCGATCAGGAAATGCATGTCGAGCGTCTGGCCGGGGGCCAGCTCTGCCTCGTGCCGCGCGGTGAGCCCTGGGTTGTCGCTGCCGGTGTGGAGCGTCCCTTGCGAACCGACATAAGCGAAGCCCCACGCCATCTGCGTGTCGTCGGTGCCGTATTTGAAAATCTCCATGTCGGTGTCGATCGGGGTCGGCGACATGGTCCGGCTGCCGCTCAGCAGCTCGGGCGAATAAGTGACGCGGTTGGTCCGGCCCCAGTCCATGTCCATGCCCGGCGCGACGCGGACCGGCGCTGTGCGCAGGTTGGTGACCTGGAAGCGGATGATCGCGGCGCGGCTGGACGGGGGTGCGGCGTAGGTCAACTTCACGCGGACCCCGTCGGCTTCCATCGTCGCGGTCGGAATCCAGTAATCGCGCAACGACCATTTGAGGTTCGCGAGCGGGCGGCGCCTCCCGGCAATCTCGACGAAGGGCGCCATCAGCGGCCGGTCGGCCACGCCCACCGCTTCGATCAAGCCGCGGTAGCGGACGGACGTGACGTTCAAGCTCTGGAGCGCGCCGTCGCTGGCGCGGATCGAGGGAAGCGCGATCCAGTCGTTGCCGGTCGGGATCACGTCGTCGGCGGCCAGCGCCAGATTGACGGTGCGCGCCGCTTCGCGAGGAGCGGAAGTCGCCGCCGTTGCGAGGGGACCGCCGGACAGTGCGATACATGCGAGCCCGGCGACTATTGCTGGTTTGTGATTCATCGCGAGCAAGATGATGGATTGGCCACCACCGTCAATGGTGGCGTGAGATCAGCGCCGGACGACGGCGGTCAGGCGATGGAAGAATGAATGCTTTTCGCTGATGCTCCGCTGGACATCGGTGAAAATGCCGCCCCACATTGCCGGCAGCAACGCTTCCAGCGCCGCGATTTCCTCGAAGCGGCGGACGTCGATCTGGAGGTGCAGCTTGCCGTCGAATTCGAACCTGATGACGCTGTCCTTGGGACAGTGCGGCCTCAGCATGTCCGTGAGTTTCCCGAGTTCGTCGGAGGCCGGCGTCGGACCATTGAGATCGAAAAGCCTTTCGACATTTTGGTCCGTGCCGCGCGACTCCTCCGCTGCCATGAGCCATCTCCTCATGATCGAGGTAAATCTCTGAGAGGGAAGCCGGAATAGGGTTATCACCCCACTTGCCCGTCAGGTCTCCATTGCGCGGATGAATAGGTCCAATGCCATGACGTCATCCCGAAAGTCCGTGGCGCGTCTGCGCAAGCGAGCACGAGAGCCGGGGGGCAATAGCGGCCGCGAGGACCGCGCTCCCCTGTGCGGTTCACTCGATCCAGGCCCGGCGGCGCGTTGTCTGCCGTCGGGCCATTTTCCTGAACTTTCGCGGCAGTTCAGCGGTCGCCTTTGTCACCCTCGCCGCGCTTCGGCTTCGTGTCGGAATCGCGCTTCTGGTCCTGCGTCAGACTACGGCCCACATCGTCGGATTCGTCGAAACGACCGTGATCGTCGCGTCGGACATAACGCTTGTCGCTTCCGGTATCGATCAGCTCACGAGGCATTGGGTTTCTCCTTCGGAAGGGAAGAATCGATCAGAGCCTGGCGCAGTTCCAAGGATACTCGCTAACCCACGTTAGCAGCGTATTTTGCGCAATCGCCTACGCCACAGCCGAGGCCGCCGAACAGGGGCGTGTGCGGCGGTCTCGTTCGGCTGCGGCTCGGTAAGCGATCTCCCCATCACTTGCCGGGCCGTTTGTCGTCTCAAACCAACGACGGAACGACGTCCCGGCCCCTTGGCGAAAGACAAGGGTTGCGGCCTCATCGGATTTAAGAGAAGTTTAACGACGCACCGTGGTCGGGGGGGCGCGAGATCCTTGTGACGCACTTATGGCGGGCCATTCGTGGCGTCTGTTGCGATCGGTGCGGGGCAAGCGCGGCCGAATATGCGCTTCTTCTCGGTATCCTCGGCGGTTCGCTCGCGGTCGCGGCCTTCACGCTTGGCGGAAGCGTTTCCTGTTCGCTTGATACCAGTGCCGACCTCGTGTCCGGGCAGGACGGTTCAAACGGGCACCAATACGGCCATTCGGACCCGAACGGGCTAGCGAAAGGCCATCGCGCGAACTGTTGACGGCTGCAGTGCCGGCTGCGGCGACTTCAGCCGTCTAGGCTGGTGGAGCTGAGGGGAATCGAACCCCTGACCTCTGCAGTGCGATTGCTACGGCGAGACTAGAAAACCCCAGAAAACTGCGATTTCGATCTGGCGAGAATCAAGCCAAAATCGGTAAATCGAGCCGTTTGCGATACCAATGCGATACCAGTCTTGCAGCGACGATGCAGAGATGGATAGGTTCATCGCTGCCCACACAGCGCTTGGGCGCGCCGGCCTGCCCGACGACATCGGCCCGATGATTGCATCGCTGTTGAGCGAGGACAATCGCTGGATCAATGCCCGGCGGATCGAAGTGTCCGGCGCCAGTCCATCTAACTGACGCTGAGCAAGGTATCAGCGGCCGTACCTGACAGTCGTTTCAATCTTAGAGTGCCCGAGCAGTATCTGCACGGCTCGCAGATTGCCCGTCTGCTTGTAGTCAAGCGCAGCCTTGGTCCGCCGAAGCGAGTGGGTGCCGTGATCCTCTTTTCGAAGTCCGATACCGCTGCACTTCGCGGGAGCGGAGAATTGCTTTAAGCGCCCGCCCAAGAATATTCCCGCGCGAAGCCCGCCGGGCAAGGAGCCAATCTTGAACTTCGAACAATCGACGCGCGGCGATGCTGCTCGCGCGGGCAGCGACGACACCAGCACCTTAGGTACCCTGTTCGGCGACCTCGAACGGCGGACATTTGCTATCATTTCCCACCCGGATGCCGGCAAGACGACGCTGACGGAGAGCCTGCTTCATGCGTCCGGCGCAATCCACGAAGCTGGAGAAGTCCGTGCCCGCGGCGATCGGCGGCGGGCTCGGTCGGACTGGATGAAGATCGAGCAGGAGCGAGGCATTTCGGTGACCAGTTCGGTCATGACTTTTCAGCGCGGCAACATCCTCTTCAACCTCCTGGACACGCCTGGGCACCAAGACTTTTCGGAAGACACGTACCGGACGCTTACCGCAGCCGATTGCGCCATCATGGTGATCGACGCCGCGAAGGGCATCGAAGCGCAGACCCGCAAGCTGTTTGAGGTCTGCCGCTTACGAAACATCCCGATCATCACCTTCATCAACAAGGTCGACCGGGAGGGTCACAGCCCGTTCACCCTTCTCGACGAGATCGCCGACGTCCTGCAGCTAGACGTCAGTCCCCAGAACTGGCCGACTGGCATCGGTGGCCTCTTCCATGGCCTCTTCGACTTGCGTCGGCAGCAGTTCCTCGTCGCTGACCGCACCGACGGCGTTGTGCCGGGTAGTTGGGTCTCGTGCTCAGGGATCGATGATCCGGCGATCGATGGCGTGATCCCAACTGATGCGGCCGATAGTCTGCGTCAGGACGGCGGCCTCGCGCTCGCCTCCTACCCGCGTTTCGATCTCAGCGCCTTTCGCAATGGCGACCTCACTCCCGTGTTCTTCGGGAGCGCGCTCAAGAGCTTTGGTGTGGAGCAACTGCTGGACTGCCTTGCAGTCGACGGCCCCCCGCCGCAAGCACAGCCTGCGCGGCCGGCGGCGGTTCAGCCTACCGAGCCCCGCCTGACGGCCTTCGTTTTCAAGGTACAGGCCAACATGGATCCGAACCACCGCGACCGCATTGCGTTCGTTCGGATTTGCTCGGGCAAACTCCAGCGAGGCACGAAGCTCCTCAACACGCGGCTCGGCAAGCCCATGGCCGTGCACAACCCGATCACCTTCTTCGCACGCGACCGCGAGCTAGCGCACGGCGCAGTTGCCGGGGACATCGTCGGCATCCCAAACCATGGCACGTTGCGCGTCGGGGACACACTCACCGAGCGCGGCAAGGTGACGTTCACAGGTCTTCCGGACTTCGCGCCGGAAATCCTGCGCCGCGTGCGTCTAGGCGATCCGATGAAGGTCAAGCAGATGCGTCGCGGATTGTCCGACCTCGCCGAAGAAGGCGTGATCCGCCTGTTCAAACCGGTGATCGGCTCGCAGTGGATCGTCGGGGTGATCGGGGAGCTTCAGCTCGACGTCCTAGCCACCCGGCTCGAGCAGGAATATGGGGTCACGCTCGACTTCGAGCCGTCGCCTTACGAGGTCGCCCGGTGGGTTCGTTCCGATGATCCGGCGCTCCTCAAAAAGCTGATGGAGACCCATCGCTCCAACCTCGCAGATGATCAGGATGATGTGCCCGTGTTGCTCATGCGCAATGCGTGGGAGTTTGGGCGCTTCCAGAAGGATTGGCCGGGTATCGAATTCAGCGCGGTTCGAGAGCGGAGTTAAGATGGTACTAGCCGGCCGACCGGCCCCGATCCAGCAACTCAGAGTGCGGCGCTGGGGAAAAAAGGGCGGCTCAGAGATAAGAAGTTGCGAGCCGCCCTACACGCGGAGGTAATGCGTGCGCGCCGGTAACGAAAGCCGCATGGATGGGTTTCGGTTCCTGATCTGAATGGATGAACTAGCGCTTGCGGCGCTCACGAAAACGGCCCGGCGGGCTGGGGAGCAGCGACGCCGAGCCGTTACCGAGCGTCGAAACCGCGCTCAACCGGCCCCTGTCAAACGGGAGCGCGATCTCTGGCCTCTGACTTAACTTCGGTTGTTAGCGTGTCCAGCGTTTTTCTACGCTCGCCCAGCAAAGCGCTTCACGGCTTTCGAGCAATTCCTGACGTTAGCGGAGCATCTGCTTCCGAGCCATTGCGGACGTTCGGGCTTTGTGGAACGCGTTGCTCATGCCCGGACGCGTCATACTCACCCTTAGTGCTTCTGCTCTTTTCATTTCAGGCATGGCAACTCTGTTCGCGCCAGATGAAATCGCACGGTTGCTCGACCCTGTCTCGCCGAGCTCCCTGCCGGTCGTCATTCAGCTGTTTGGCGGCAGCCTGCTTGGCTTTGCGCTCCTGAACTGGATGAGCAGAAGGAACAGGATCGGGGGCATTTATGCGCGACCAATCGGTCTTGGTAACTTGATGTTCTTCGCAACCGCCGCACTTACGGTCGTGAAAGCTGCGTCTAGGGGGCACCTGCCTTTTGTACTGATGGGGGCTGGTGCGGTGTTCGGAGTCCTGGCGGCGAGCTTTGCATGGCTCGTATTCGCTCATGACCCGGTTTCGGAGTCGGCGGCTAAAACAGCGGGCTAACGGCCGCTTCAGGCCCTGTCCGCCCCACGAACCGGCTGCGCTCCCAAATCTCTCGTGTGATCCCGCTGTCTAAATCATTTGCGACGGCAAGTGCCTCGTCATCATTTGAGGCCACGAGCCAGTCTGCGGACAAGATCCGGCCAGCCTCGTCAAAGCAAAAAAGTCTGTACGCCTTGCTCACAACTACAATGCCTCGTCAGAGTTGCCTTCAATGCGCGGCGCTTTGGTGATCATGTCGGCACGGATCTCCCCTGCTATCGCATCGCTGATCTGTGGCGGCACTTCATTGACTCGGGCTGCGCCGAGTGAGTGCCTGACCATTTCCTATCCCCCCTCCGGTTCGCTGCCTGGAACCCGCTGGCCGCCGAACGTGCCAACAAGTCCCAGGCCCGCCCCTGTTGCCCCCTGGAGCGGCTCGCGATGCGCGTGCAGCTTCCAAAACATCGATAGCTTCGACTATCCGTAGAATTTACGGGGCTGCTTTGGTCCCTCGCTCGCGTAAGCGTTGACGATTGTTGCGGGGGAGTTGCTTCGCGTCGTGCGTTCATTGTTGGCCTCCCGGCAAGCGCAGGAACGCGCCGATTTTCCGACAAAGGAGCAGGGCCAACCTATTTGGCCACGCCCGCCGAAGCTGCTGCGCCAGCTATTAGTCCTGACTGCGTACGGCGTCGCCTTCACGCTTCTGCGGAGTGCGTCGTCACGCTGGGCAACGCACAAGCTGTTCAGCGTCTGGTTCCCGGCAGCCGGCCTCCGCTTCGCATTCCTGTGGATCGCCGGACCGCGCTGGGTTCCAGCTGCGGCCCTAGCTGAGCTTGTGATCAGCGTCGGCGCCGGGACAGTCCAGCTGAGCTCGGATTGGGCGCTCAGTCTTCTCGGCGTGGTTGGTCCGTGCCTAGTTTACGGTGCTGTGATCCGACTCGTGCAGGCACGCTCGCGGCGATCGTCGGTTGGGGGCGAGTTCGATCCACTCGCGTTCGGGATGGCTGCCATCCTGGGTCCGATGACAGCCTGGATTGCGGCCCTCCCTTGGGCGCTGCCCCTGTCATGGCAACGTGGGACGGTCGACGCACCGGTGCTCTTTTCGGCGCTACTCGTATTCACTCTTGGTGACCTGCTCGGAATCCTGATCATCGCTCCGCCGCTGCTGTGGTTTGCATACAGAGCGCGGTCCGGGGAGTGGTCGACAATCGGCCGGGCCCGTCGCGCGGCGCGTATTGCGGAGCTTGCAGGCTTGCTTGCATGCGCCTGGGCCCTCGTGTGGCTGCTGCAGCGGCTCGGCGACGGCCTCGTGCTCGCGCCCGTGCTGCTCGCGGCTTGCTGGTGTGGCCTGCGGGGCGGACGGGTCATCGCGTGGGCAGCGATTTTGGCGACTGCGCTGATCGTGCTGCCGATGACCGGAAACGGCGTCAGCGACGCTGAGCGGGTCCAAGTGCATATGCAACTCGCGTGCATTGCTGTTGGCGCATATCTTGCCGGCAGCTACGCGGATGCGCAGGCGCGCGCGATCCGCGAAATTAGTCGCCGGGACCGTCTTTTGCTGCACGCTGAGCGGCTGAAGACGCTGCGCGCGATGTCGGTCGCGGTCATCCATGAAGTCAGTCAGCCGCTATCGACAATCGCAATCGAAGCTCGCGCGCTCGTCGAGACAACTCAGGCTCCAGATCCGAGTCCGGCAGACATCCAGGAAACGGCGGCGCTGATTGCGCGCAAGGCGGACCACCTCGCCGAACTCATTAGGCGGCTGCGCGCGTTTGGTAGCGGCGGCAATGAACGCCGCGCCGTTCAGAGTGTCTCGCAGCTCGTCGCTGACGTTGTTGGCCTTGCCGCTGCCGAGGCAAGAAGCGCCAAAGTTGCAATCGTGTGCGCCGAAGGGCCCGAACTTAAGGCGAGCGTTCATGACGTGGAGATCAGGCAGGCCGTCCTCAACCTCCTCCGCAACGCTATAGCAGCGGCGCCGAAGCCTGGTGGCGTCGTGACCATCGGCTGGTCGCAAGCCCGCGGTTTCGCAGAATTCTGGATCGAGAATGCGGTGGACAGCAAGCGGCCCGCATACCGCGGGATGGGGCTGGGCCTGATCATTTCTCGAACGATTGCACAAGCGCACGGGGGGCGCGTGACGATCGAGCAAACTTCGGCTGGAGGCGTTCGCTCCACATTGCACGTGCCACTGACTAGAGGGGTTGAAGAATGAGTGACAGCGACCTCGTCTATGTTGTCGACGACGACCAGGACCTAGCCGCCTCCGTCGCCCGCCTCCTCCGGCGTCATGATTTGCATGCCGAGCCGTTCGACGACCCCGTGGCGCTGCTTGACGCCTATTCCTCCGCTCCCGCTGCTTGCGTCGTCACCGATGTCATGATGGATCAGCTCGACGGATTCGAATTCTCCAGTCGGCTTCGACGCCTCGACCCGGCGGTGGCGATCGTGTTCATGACCGCATGGCCGTCAACCGCCCACGCGGTCGATTCCGTCCGCGTTCATGGCGGCGTCGACTATCTGGAAAAGCCGATCGACGAGCGGAGGCTTTTGTCGAGTGTCCGCGAGGCGCTTCAATGGAGCCGGCGCTCGCGCGAGTACGAAAGCCGCACGGCAACATTGACGCCCCGTGAGCGCGATGTGCTAGCGCTGCTTGTGCGCGGCTATTCGAGCAAGGCGATCGCGACTGAGCTGAACATCAGCACCCGGACCGTCGACGATCATCGCGCTCAGATCTCCGCGAAGACCGGTGCCAACAACCTGGCCAAGCTCATCGCCTTGGTGCAGTTTGACGCGGCGCGATAACGCAGGCGCAGCAGTTATCTTCAGGAATCGGCAGCTACCGGCCAACGTCTGCTTTCGACCCATTCCTGCCGTTAGGGCAGGTTCAGCGCCGCCGTACTGGGTAGAGAGCCAAGAGCAGGGTTGCCACTAGCGTCAGCGCGCTGATGTTCTCACAAGGAACCGCTGGGCGAGGCGATGATAAGGATGGCGAAAGCCAGCCCCGCAAGGATGAAGAGCCACTGCCGCCGCCTGTCTGCCAAAGCTGTTCCCCCGTCGATGTGGTTTAGACGCCCAATGTCAGCTTTCCACCCATTCCTGCCACTGGTCAGCGCACGAGAGTTGATCCGTCGCAACTCCAAGAGTGCGTTGAGCGTTTATTCGATGAGGGAGACCGCACCTTCTCGACTAGCCAGCGCAGCAGCCGGCCGGTCTAGTCGGCTCCCTCTTCGACGTGCCGTTGGCAGTGTAACCGGGGCCTGCCGCCGCCGGAGGAAGATTTGTGTCCTATGCACAACGAAAGCCGATACGAGCCAGTCGGACCTTCGCCATTGCCATCGTCGCGCTGACCCATGCCTCGCTCGGGTACGCGATCATCTCGGGCCTGGCTTACACGATGAACCCAAAAGCGCCGGACGGCCTGAAGACGTTCAACGTCGAGGAAGTGCAGCCACCTCCGCTGGAG
>Ga0105248_10003485_pt1 | contig 17469 bp, 17 predicted proteins | sample KBSS34metaG_FD_81524 | JGI IMG/M metagenome (GOLD analysis project Ga0105248, IMG submission 81524) | Switchgrass rhizosphere microbial communities from Kellogg Biological Station, Michigan, USA - KBS S3-4 metaG | ecosystem: Host-associated > Plants > Roots > Rhizosphere > Soil | place... | reverse complement strand
GAGCGACGGGCATCGGCTGCTTCTTCGACGATCCGGTGCACAGGGTGTTCGGGCTCGAAGATCTTGCCTTCCAGTCGCTCTATCACTTCACGGTCGGCGGGCCGGTCGACGACCCCCGCCTGACGACGCTGGCACCGTACGCCGACCTGGACGCGGAGCACCGCGCCATTGACCTGCCCTGCGTTCGGCCAGAAGCGGAACTTGGCGAACGACTGCTCTGAGGATCCTTCGTACTGCGCTGCACGGGCGGCCCTTCACGCAGCCTCGCACGGATCTTAGCGTAGTGGGTAAGGCCAAGCCCGAAAGGGCCTGCGTGCGGGCTCTTTGCAGCATCCGGTGGCTTCTTCCGCCACTCGCTGTAACGCGAAGGTCGACGTTCGCGAACGGGCAAGCGGCAGCCATGAGCTGCCAGTCATCGGCTACTGGCACAGCTCCGCATCAGATGAGGGGCTGCCTGTCGCACCCGGGTCGGTAGGCACCCAAGCTGTCGTCGACCGGACGCATCAGTCCCTTCCGCAGCAGTGGGACAAGCGTAGACTTTCTGCTTGGAGTGGCGGGAACTGTCAGCGTTGGACTGGCGCGGTTTCTGCACATTCACTGCCAGCGTACAGCACGGCAATGCGCAATCTCCTCCTTGGCAACGAGGAGGGTCGAGTGATGAATCGTAGAGCTGTCATTCGCACTTTCGGCGGTGCGCTTGTAGTGGCGCCGTTGGTCGCGCGCGCGCAGCCCGCTTCGCGACGGTTCACGATCGGCATGTTGGGGGTCGGATCACCCGCGTCGTCCGGAGGGACCTACGACGCCTTCTACGCAAGGATGCGCGACCTCGGCTACGTCGAGGGGCGCAACATCAGCTACGAGGCCCGCTGGGCCCACGGCCAGCTCGACACGCTTCCCGGGCTGGCCGCTGAGCTGGTAGCGCTGCGGGTCGACGTGATCGTCGCCAGCTTCGACCCGGCGATCGTGGCCGCCAAGCGCGCGACCTCGACCGTTCCGATCGTCATGACGCTTCCCACGGCGCCCCCAGAGGAAGGGTTGATCGCCAGCTTGGCGCGCCCCGGGAGCAACGTCACCGGACTCAGCTCCTGGGCGGGCAACACCGAGCTGCGCGGTCAACGCCTGGCATTGTTGAAAGCGATTGTGCCGGGATTGTCGCGGGTCGTTGTACTGGGGTATGTGGGCGACAGAGACGCGTTTGTCGCGGAGCAATCGACGTATGCGCAAAGGCTGGGGTTGAGCGTCGACGTGGCGGACATCCGCAACGTCAATGACATCGACAAGGCCTTGGCGGCGATCGCAGGCAACCGTCCAGGTGCACTGGTGGATATAGGCCAGGTGACTTTCCTGCGACCCAGGCAGATTGCGGACTTCGCCCTGGGGCAGCGTCTGCCCTGCATCGGACCCGCGAGGGTGTTCGCGCAAGCAGGCTATCTTCTAAGCCTGGGTGTGGACTCGGACGACCGCTATCGGCGCGCTGCGACCTACGTCGACAAGATCCTCAAGGGCGCCAAGCCCAGTGACCTGCCAGTCGAACAGCCAACCAAATTTGAACTAGTCATCAACCTGAAGACCGCCAAGGCGCTGGGAATCCGGATCCCTCAAGCGGTGCTAGTGCGGGCCGACGAGGTAATCGAATGAACTGCCGTTGACGGCCGTGCAAGCGCTGAGCCCTCGGGCCTTCGATCGAGCGGACGTTCCAAAGGCCGCGTCGCGCGCTTTGGCCCGCCACTCATGTCATAGGCCTCATAGATCATGGGCGTAGAGCTCCACATCTCACGCGCTAAGCATTGGACGGAGAACCAAGGCCAAGAGATCTCCGCCGATGAGTGGCTTTCGTATGTGGCCTCTGATCCGGAACTACAACTTTGGCCCCCGAAAACGGCCCGCACTTTTTTCGTTGGCTTGGGGCATCCAAGTACGACGAACCGTGGCTCGACTGGTCTCAAGGGAACGTCAGCACGAAGTGGCCGGACACCGCGTTGTTTCGCAAGATGCTCGCAATTGCTTCATCTCTTGGCGCCAATGTGCAAGACGATGACGGGACGGGATACACCGCTGAGAGTCCATGGGAATACGATCCCACCAAGCGCATTGCTAGGTACAAGGCGCAGCACAAATCCTCATGGTGGAAGCGCTTGCTCGGAAGATGACGCCCGACCTGCCATAGAACGGACTTCCTAGGACAAGCGTCGCTTCCCTCCGATCGCCGCTCATGTCAAACGGTTAGTCCGAGAGGCTGCAGCACTCAGACGCGAAGGCATGTAGGCCTCTTCAGACCGCGGGATCGGCCGGATACTGGCAGCCGACACTTCAATCGTTGAAAGCGGCAGTGCCGAAATCCGGATGCGGTCGCAAGATTGGTGACCGTGGCCGCCGCCCATGAAAATCATGCTGCCTAAGAGCGCTGAGGAGTGGACATGACCTTGAATCGAGCTTTCACCGTCGCTATCGGATCGCTGGCCGCGTCGCTCGCGATCGCTGCGGGCGACAAGGGGCCCACGGCGCTCAGCACCGAAGGCCCGTTTCCCTCGCTTGCCGGCGCGACCGAGTGGATCAACTCCGCGCCGCTGTCGCCCGAGGGCCTGCGCGGGAAGGTCGTGCTGGTGAACGTGTGGACGTATTCGTGCATCAACAGTCTTCGCCCGATGCCGTACCTCCGCGCCTGGGCGGAGAAGTACAAGGCTGCCGGGCTCGTCGTCATCGGCGTGCACTCGCCGGAGTTCGAGTTCGAGAAGCGCTCAGCGAACGTGCACTGGGCGACGAAGACCTATCACGTCGAGTTTCCGGTGGCAGTTGACAGCAGCTTCGGCGTCTGGCGGGCCTTCAAGAACGAGTACTGGCCTGCGTTCTATTTCATCGACGCGCAGGGCCGTATCCGCCATCACCGCTTCGGTGAAGGCGAGTACGACAAGGCGGAGCAGGTCATCCAGCAACTCCTCGCCGAGAGCGGCCGGAGCGGCGTGCCGACCGGACTCGTCGCGCCGCAAGGGGATGGCGTCGAGACGCCGCCGGGATCTACGCCTGCACGGTCCCAAGAGACTTACCTCGGCTACGGGCGAGCAGACGGCTTTGCGTCACCGGGCGGCGCGGTTCGCGACAAGGCGCACGCCTATCGGAGCACGTCTTTGGCGCGAATCGATCGCTGGACGCTGACTGGTGAATGGAAAGTGGAACGCGAACGCGTGGTGCTCGTGCGACCGGGCGGCGCCGTCGCGTATCGATTCCATGCGCGCGATCTGCACATGGTGGTTGGCCCTTCAGACGAAGGCAAGCCAGTGCGTTTTCGCGTACTCGTAGACGGCAAGCCGCCACTTGCCGACCACGGTACAGACACCGATGCCGAGGGCAACGGCACGATCACCAACCACCGCCTGTACCAATTGGTCCGCCAGGCCAAGACCGGCAAAGAACGTCTCTTCGAGATCGAATTTCTCGACCCAGGCGTTCAGGCCTACGTGTTCACGTTTGGTTGACGCCGCAAGCGGCTGCCGCCTCAATCGCGACCGGCGGAGCCCCATCGGCCGTTTACATAGGCATGTTGAGGCACTCGCCTCTGTCAACGCTAAGTTTAAATGTCGCATTCCCGCCCAAGTAGAAATGTCGCATCCGGTATCTAGCGAGTAGCTCGGTGCGGGGTACTCGTACTTCTTGTGCGAACGGGTGCGACCTGGCCGTGGCAGCCTCGATCGCGCGACGGCGACGCGTCCAACGTTGACCGCATGAAACCATGGCGGAGCTCTCGAGGGCGGAAAAGAAGGCGCTGCGCGAACTGGCCGGAGCCGCCTATGAAGCTGAAGCTCGTCTGGCTCTGGACGAGCTTGACGCGCACTTTCAGCGCTGGCGGGAGGGCGAGACGCTCGGCTCCGAGCTCATTGCTGCCATCCATGAGTTTCATCAGCAAGACGCTCGCGTCTTGTGGTCGACATACCAAGCGCTGAAGGAGCCCGACATCGTCGCCCGCGGGCTTGCGCTCGGTTTGATCGAGGTCGATTCAGTGCCTGACCAGCTTCGCTCCAAGCTCGCGCCGCTGGTGGCCCACTTCAGCCGAAGTTCAGCGTAAGGTTTCCTCGCTATCGCGGCGCTGAAACAGTCGCGATGCGCGCAGGCTTTCCCTGATTTGGTGACTTCGCGCCTGCTCGAATGGCGCTCGCGTACCTCCCGGTCTGTCTTCAACGACTAAGGTCGCCTACGCCTCAGCGCTTGAACAATCGGTCGAACAGATCTCCGGGAATTGAGTCCGTGTGGTCGAACACCTCCACTCCACTCAGCAAGTCAAGTGAGGATGCTCGCCAGTCCGCAACTGGGGCTGGTTCCAGCACTTTCGGCGCCACCTCCCCAAGAGCGGTAGCCGGTGGCTTCTCGGTTGGATCGAAATCAACGAACACCCCAAGCGGCAAATCGGCCGTCATTCGCCACACCCGTCGCGGGATGGTTGCCTTTTTCACATTCACAGAGATGTTTGCTTCCTGCTATCACGATATTGCGCCGGGAGAGAGACACACTCGCCGTCAGTACCCATACTTCCGACACGCCATTGCCAGGCCACCGACCCGCCGCTGCCACGAACTGAATAGATTGACCGATCGTCGGCCAATCGCCCTGAAGGCGGCAGGCGCCAGCTAGACGCCTCGCTTTGCAGTCCGATGCTGCCGTTGACGGCGACCTGTCCGAGCATATTTAGCATCACGTTCGACGCGCTTGGCCATAGCCACAAAACGGTCACGTCAAGCTTTAGACGGCGAGGGCCGACGACAGCGGTTCTGAGCCGGCGCCATCCGGGGCGACAGGCAGCTTCTATGTCTCTGGATCCGATCTTCGCTGTCGTCGAGTGACCGGCCGATCGCCCTGGGGTGAGCCGAATATCTATCTCAGGGAGGGTTCGCGAGATCGGCAAGTTCGTGATCTGCCGGCGAGTAGGTGCTGGCCTGAGCGTAGGGGTTGTTGAGCAATACCGCCAACACAAACCCACCGCTCACGACGAGCGGCGACGAGAGCATAAAAAGAAGAAAGTCCATGCGGCCTCCCCTGAAACGCGGGCACAACCGGAACGGTCACATGCGCTGGGCTCGCGAAGGCGCCAACTCGTTGCTGCGGGTGCGATTGCGCCGTCCTGCGCGCTCGACGTGTGCAACTCCAAGCGCTGGCACCCGCGAGGCAAGCAATTTGCGCCACTTCGGAAGACTCGTATGCTCTCGTAGGAGACGCCCACAAATTTGGCCGCTCCCCGAAAAACCCTCTTGTAACACCCAATAGTTTGTACGACAACCTGCATACCAGATAAAGAAGTCCGAACGGGATAGCAAGGGCGGCACTCGAGGGTTCCGCGAAGGTGTTGTCCAAGAACGGGCCTGAGGCCCAGAGGAGACCTAGAGATGAAATCACCATTTGCCGCGGCCTTCGGGGCCGCGCTGCTGACCCTTTGCGCAGCGGCGCATGCGGCTGGTCCGAACTTACTCGTGAACGGCAGTTTCGAGTCGGGACTCGCCTCTTGGACCACGGCTGGATTCACGCTGCAGGGCTACGACTACGGGATCGACAGCGATGCCCATAGCGGCGCCAGCGCCTTCTATGGCGGGGGTATCGATCAGCCGGGCTTTCTTCGGCAGACGTTTTCGAGCGTTGCTGGACAGGTGTACGACTTGGACTTCTGGCTCAAGAGCGACGGGTTCTTGACAAACGCGTTCCAGGTCATCGCAAACGGACAGGTTCTGCTCAGCCTGGAAGACCTCTTGCTTCAGCCATACGGCGCCAGGCATGTGTCCTTCACCGCTGCGGGCGCTTCGACGCAACTCGAGTTCGGGTTTCGCGACGACTCGGGAGCTCTCCACTTCGACGACGTAACGGTGTCGGTGTCGGCCGTTCCGGAGCCCGTGACCAGCGCGCTGCTAGTCCTCGGCCTCGGCGCAATCGCTGCTCGTCGCCGAGCGTCACGGCGTTCCGCCTGAGCCGACAACTGGCAAGGCCGGCGAAGTGTGGTTGCGAGAGACACGCTCCAGATCACACAAGCTTTCACAAGCACTACATCAAGGAGATACGAATGAGAAAACAATTTGCGAGGAAAACAATGGTCGCGTCGCTAGCGGCCGCGGGACTCCTGAGCGTGTCCGGCGCCTTTGCCGCCGACGCCGCCATGATCGCCGCTCGGGTGAAGTTTTTCGGCGGCGACAACGTTGACGCCAGCACAGGCGCGGTGAAGAAGGATAAGGTGATCTTCTCCTGGCCCGGTCACGTGAGCGGCGTCCTTTCGCTGCAGGGCCGCGTAGTGCTGCTCGACAGTTACATCGCACGTCTGGAAACCACGGCGTTGGGACGCACGCCCATTGTCGTCAATGATCTCGTCGATTTGAGGCCCGAGGCTATCTTCGTTGGTCATGGCCACGGCGATCATGCTGACAACGCGGCGTATATCGCGGCCAAGACTGGCGCCACGCTTTACATGACCCCGGAGGCATGCGGGACTGCCCAGACCGCACTCGCTCGGATGAAGGCTGACCCTTTCATGCAGGCTGATCCGGCCTATGCCATCCCGCAAAACGCGACAGTCACTTGCGTTGGCCTCACGACGGCAGGCTCGACGCCGGGCACGGAGGTCGTCCGCATCAAGCAGCTCGAGCCGCTCGTTTGCATCAACAGTTTCCGCTCGTTCCACTCGGTCGCAGTGCCGGTGGATCCTAATTGGGGCCCGAACGCGCCCCTTCCCTCGCCCGATCCTCGCGATGCCGATCTCTTCCCCCCGGGGATACCTCTGACTCCCTCTAATCCGCGGCAGGCTGGCCAGCAGGACCTCCGTCAAGGAAATGGCCCAGGCGGGACGGACGAGCTGGTCTATCAGTTCGTCGTGCGCAGCGGCTACAACTTCTCAATGTTCTGGAACAACTCGATCGGCGCCCTGAAGGAAGGCAAGGGGTCGAACTGGCCCGATGGAGTGCCTGCGGACGGCCAACGGGTGCTCGGCCTGCTCCGCTCGCTACCCAACACAGATCTCTCATATACCACGGACGATTCCAACAACCTGACCAACAACGGCTGGCGAGACAACGTCTATTGGGCTGAAGCGATGCGGCCCAAGATCCTGACCACTGGCCATGCGCCCATCGGCAATGCGATTGCCTGGTATTCGGGACTGAAACGTTACTTCAACATGATGGAGCAGCCTAAGAACGACTGGGTCGGTTTTCCACGCGCGCAGTGGCCGGTCATTCGCAGCCACACCGACCCCACCGACATCCTGAAACCTGAGATCTACAGCACCGGTGATCCGTACTGGGCCAACCCGGAGAAGCAAGCGAAGATGGCGCAGTTCTGCTCTTGAGAGTGGTCGGTCCCGGGCCATCAGGTCCGGGATCCGGCGCCGCCCTCTGATTTCGTCTGACCGAACTTGCTTCCGAAGAGCTGTCAGCCGCGAACGCTGCTAGTGCCGAAAGGCCTCTGCTCCGCCGCGGCACGCGGCTGCGCTTCAGCCAGTAGACATAACTGCATCTTGACCTACGAGCGTCTGTAGGAGCCAATTAGTAATGTCGCGTTTTGGCCAAGTAGAGATGTCGCAGAGCCGGCCGCCGAACTCCGATGGCGCGCTTCACCGCAAACCCTTAAGCGCGCGAGTGCACTAGCCCCTACCCCGATTCGCTTCCCTGCCAGCGTCACGGCGGAACCGCCGGCAGCACGTTGATGAGGTCCAGCATGCGGTCGCCTCAAAGAGGCTTGATCGCCCTCGTGAGCTCCCGGTCACTCGGCCTCATTCGAGCTTCACGTTGCTGTCGCGCACGACCGCCGACCAGCGTTGCTGCTCCGCCTTGAGGTACTGCGCCGCCTGCGCTGCGGAACCGCTCAGCGGAATGCTTCCTTCCGCGAGCAGTTGGGCGGCCGTCTCGGGCTTGGACATCGCCTTCGCTACCTCGGCGTTGAGGCGCTTGACGACGTCCGCCGGCGTGCCGGCCGGCGCCACCAGGAGCTTCCAGTCGGTGGTGTCGAATCCCTTGAAGCCGCCCTCGGCCACGGTCGGAACGTCGGGCAACACCGGCAGCCGCTTCGCCGAGCTGACGGCGAGCGCCCGCAGCTTGCCGCTTTTGATGAAAGGGATCACCGCCTGCGGGGTCGCAAAGTAGAAGTCCACCTGGCCGCCGAGCAGGTCGGTCGCCGCCGGGCCCGCGCCCTTGTACGGGATGTGGCTGATCTTGACGCCTGCCTGCTTCGCGAACATCTCGCCGGTAAGGTGGCCGACGGTGCCGTTGCCCGCGGAGGCCATGCTCACCGTCGACGGTTTGGCCTTTGCGGCCGCAACCAGATCGGCCATCGTCTTGAACGGCGAGGCGGCGTTGACGACGAGCACGACCGGCTGCCCCGCCACCAGCGCCACGGGAACAAAGTCCCTGGTGGCGTCGTAGCGCATCTTCGAATAGAGCGACGGGTTGATCGCCAGGTTAGCCGTCTGGCCCATGCCGAGCGTGTAGCCGTCGGCCTTGCTCTTGGCCACCGCGTCCATGCCGATGTTGCCGCCGGCGCCCGCCTTGTTGTCGACGATAAAGGTCCACCCCGTCGCGGCCCGGACCTTGTCGACGAGGAGGCGGGTCACGACGTCGGTTCCACCGGCCGGTGGGAACGGCACGATCACCTTGATGGGCTGATCGCCATAGGCACCTTGGGCCTGCGCGGCGCAGGCTGTCGCGGCCAGCAGCGTCGCGCAGGCAAGACGAAGCCGTGACGACATGAAGTCTCCTTATGTAGGAAGGGGCGTTGAGAGTCGAGACATGGCAGCACTAATCGGCAATGCGCCTCCTAAGAAGCCGACACGGATTCTGGCCCGCCTGTCTTCGCCAGCTTGCCGCTCACCTCCCGGGCGATCGCTACCGACCCGACGACCTCATTCGCGTGGTCCTTCACCAGCGAGAAGCTCATCTCCACGTAGACGCTGGCACCGCGCTTGTGCAGTCCCTTGGTCAACGTCGCACGACCGCCCAGCCGGGTGGTGCCCGAGCTCACTGCGGCCCGGTAGCCTTTCCAGTGACCGTCCCTCAGGCGCTCGGGGATGATGAGATCCAGACTCGACCCGATTGCCTCTTCCGAGCTGAACCCAAAGACCTGCTCGGCGGCGGCGTTCCACAGCCGAATGACGCCTTCCCGGTCAGCGTAGATCACCGCATCGACTGCTTGGCCAAGGATCAGGGCGGCGAGGTCCCGCGGCAGCGCGTCGTGCATTGGCGCTCAGCTAGAAGCTCTGCTGTCGCAATCGGCGCGAAGTGCAGTCCGGATCAGTTCTGCAGCTTCGTCCAGCTCCGCCGGGTTCGCCGGCGGCGCCGGCCGGAACGTCAGGTCGCGGTCGGCGATGTACTGCCGCGACGTGATGCCGGTCGGCTCGACCATCGGCACCACGTGCGCGTGTGCGTGCGCAATGTCCACGCCGGTGAAGAAGAGGCCGACCCGCTCCACGCCGAAGCTCGTCCGAAGCGCCGGAGCCAGACGCTGCGCGACCCGCATGACTTCAGCGGCCACGGAGGGGCGGAGGTCATCGTAATAGGGGAAGTGCTCCCGCGGTACGACGAGGACGTGCCCCCGCCGGATCGGGTGGAGGTCCAGGAAAGCGACAACGTCCGGAGTCTCGTCGACGAAGCGCGCCGGCAGTTGGCCGCTTGCGATGCGGCAGAACAGGCACTCGGCGTCGGCCATCACAGCCCGAGATAGCGCTGCAGGATCTGCGGCTGTGCCTTGATCTCCGCAGCCGGGCCTTCGTGCACGATGTGCCCGTTGTTGATGATGTAGACCCGCTGCGCCAGCGCCAGCGTCGCCGCGAGGTTCTGCTCCACCAAGACGATGGTCAGCCCGGCCGCGGCGAGATCGCGGCAGACCTTCATCAGCTCGCGCACGATCAGCGGCGCGAGACCTTCGAAGGGCTCGTCCAGGAGGACGATCTTCGGGTCGCGGATGAGAGCGCGGGCGATCGCCAGCATCTGCTGCTCGCCGCCCGACAGATCGGTGCCTCGACTGGTACGTCGCTCCCGCAGGCGAGGAAAGATCCCGTAGATGCGATCCAGCGGCCAGCGATTGCGCGCCGTCAGGCCGGCGAGGATCAGGTTTTCCTCGACATCGAGGCTGCCGAACACGCGTCGCTCCTCATGCACCAGCTGCATGCCGGCACGCGCGACGACGTGGCTCTTCCTGCCCGCCAGCTCCACCGACTCGAGCGTCACCGAGCCCGTGCGCGGCGTCACGACGCCCATCAGGCTTTTCAAGGTCGTGCTCTTGCCGGCGCCGTTGCGCCCGAGCAGCGCGACCACCTCGTTGCGCTCGACGCGCATCCCGACATCGAACAGGATGTGCGAGTCGCCGTAGTAGCTGTTCAGTCCCTTGACCTCGAGCAGGCTCACGTCGCCAGCTCCTCTTCGTGCACGCCGCCGAGGTAGGCGTCCTGCACCAGCGGGTTCGCCTTGATCTCGTCAGGCGTGCCTTCGGCCAGCACCCGCCCCTCCTGCAGCACGGTGATTCGCCCCGCCAGCTCGAACAGAGCGTCCATGTCGTGGTCGATGACAATCATCGTGCGTCCCTGAGCGATCGATTTGAGCAGCTGGACGGTCTCGACGCGCTCGCGCGGGCTCATCCCAGCCAGCGGCTCGTCGAGCAGCAGCAGGCCCGGCGACGATGCCAGCGCGAGGCCGATCTCGAGCCTTCGCTTCTCGCCGTAAGCGAGCTGGGACACCGGGGTGTCGCTCCGGGCGCCGAGGCTCACCAGCTGCAGGGTGTGGTCCACCTGTTCTTGCAGGCCGGGGATCCGGTCCAGCCGCGCGAAAAGGTCGAGCTTGAACGTGCCGCGTAACTCCGCCAAGGCGGCGATGTTGAGGTTCTCGCGAACGGTGAGCTTGTTGAAGAGCTGGTTGACCTGGTAGCTCTTGGTGAGCCCGAGCTGGCATACGTCGGTGATGCTCATCCCGGTGATGTCGCGTCCCTCGAAGACGATCGAGCCCGACGTCGGCGGGACCTCGCAGGTCAGCATCTTGAAGAAGGTCGTCTTGCCGGCGCCGTTCGGGCCGATGATTCCGCGCAGCTCTCCGTGCTGCACCTTGAAGTCGATGCTCTCGTTTGCGACGACGCCGCCGTAGCGCTTGGTCAGGCCCCTGGCCCGCAGGAGCGGCCCCGAATGGTTGGTTCCAGCGCGATGTCGCGCCGCCATGGGCGCAACGGCCGCCCTCGTGGCGACGGGCTCGGCCTCCTCGACGGGCTCCTCCGCCGCCCTGCCCTTGCCCGTCACAAGCGTGAACAAGTCCTTGATCCCGCCGATGATCCCCTGCCGCAGAAAGCAGACCAGCAGCACGAACACCAGGCCGAGCACGAGCTTCCAGGCCGCGCCCAGCTTCAGCGTGGCTTGAAGGAAGTCCTGCAGGAACAGCCAGACGGCGGCGCCGACGAGGGGGCCGAACAGCGTGCCACGGCCGCCGATCGCCGTCTGCATGATTAGTTGCCCCGAGGTCTCGAACATGAAGGCGTCCGGAGGCATGAATCCCTGCAGCACGCCCAGCAAGCCGCCAGCGAAGCCCGCGTAGCCGGCGGCTATGACGAACGCGGTGAGCTTGTAGGCCTGCACGTTGTGGCCGACCGCGGCGGCGCGCAGCGGGTTCTCGCGAATCGCGGTCAGGATCGCGCCGACCGGCGAGCGCACGATGCGCAGCGCGATCACGATGCCGACGAAAAAGCAGAGCGCCAAGAATGGATAGAGCGACCAGCCGGAGGTGAAATCCAGCTTCGTGAAGCCCAGATCGAAGCTCGGCGTGGGCACCCCGGGCAAGCCGTTTTCACCACCGGTCCACTCCGACAGCGGATTGAATTCGACGAAGAAGAAGATCTCGGCGATCGCGACCGTGATCATCGCGAAATAGATCCCGGTGCGCCGCAGCGCGAGCAGGCCGATCAGGTAGCCCACCAGCGCCGCGGCCACCATGCCGATCACCAGAGCGAGGACCACATACGGAAATCCCGCGCGAGTCAGCAGGTACGCGGCGATAAACCCCCCGGTGCCATAGAAGGCCGACTGGCCGAAAGAGAGCAGGCCGGTGTAGCCGAACAAAATGTCGAAGCCGATGCCGAACAGGCCCCAGACCAGGATGCGGTTGACGGTGTTGGGAGCGGCGTCGAGATGGGGCAGCACGAAAGGCACTGCGACCAGGACCGCGGCGGTGACGATCTCGACCAGGACCGGTCGCTTACTGAACATCAGCCGGCGCCTTCACTCGCGCCCGCGGGCGCCGAACAGCCCGCGCGGACGCACCAGCAGCACGAGCGTCATGACCGCAAAGAGCATGACGTAGGCATATCCGGGGTTGACCATCGAGGTGAGGCTGATGATCTCGCCGGCGATGAGGCCGCCGACCACCGCACCGGGAAAGGAGCCGACGCCGCCGATGACGACGACGACGAAGGTCTGGACCAGGATGGCCTCGCCCATGTCGGGCGAGAGAGAGACCACCGGCGCATTGACGATGCCGGCGAATCCGGCTGCCATCGCACCGATTCCGAACACCGCCATGAACACGCGATACACGTCGATGCCGAGCGAATCGACCATCACGGCGTCTTCGATGCCGGCGCGCACGATCATGCCGAGCCGGGTGCGATAGAGCACGAAGAAGAGCGCCAGCAGGGCCACCGCGACGATCCCCACGACCGCCAGCCGGTATGTGGGATAGAACATGACGCCCAGCGAAGTGATGCCGGACAGCACCGCGGGAGCGGGAACGCTGAGGGATTGGCTCGAGAAGAAGAAGCGGACGATCTCGACGAAAACGATCGACAGGCCGAAGGTGACCAGCAACTGGTCCTCGTGCGGTCGAGCGTAGAAGTACCGGATGATGACCCGCTCCATCACCACTCCCACGACCAGCATGAACAGCGTGCCGGCGATCACGGCCAGCGTGAACGAGCCCGTGGCCTGGAACGCGACGTAGCCGGCGTAGCCGCCCAGCATGAACATCGCGCCGTGCGCGAGGTTCAGGACGCCGAGCGTGCCGTAGATGATGGTCAGGCCCGAGCTGATGAGCGCCAGCAACGCTCCCTGGGCGAGGCCGTTGAACAGCTGCGAAAGGAAGTTCGACCAGGTCAGCATGGCGGTCAACAAAGGGGCGCGGCAGTCGGCAAGTTCGCCGGCTGCCGCGCCCGGTGGAAGTCAGGCGCGCGTCAGGTGTACGAGCCGAGGCTGCAGCCGAAGGCGTCGGGCTTCTGCATCAGCCCGGCGCCCGAAACGACTTCGACGACCTCCCAATAGTCTTCCTTGTTCTTCATGTCCTTGGGGGCCTTGCCCTTGACGATGACCACGGGTCGGACGAGCTGGTGATCGGCGGCGCGCCATTGCACCTCGCCGACCATCGAGTTGAGCTTGCGCGGCGTCTCGTAGGACTTGATCACGTCGGGCGGATAGAAGGTGCCCGCGTTCTCGACCGCTTCGGCCCAGAGAGCGAATTCCATGTACGCGTTCTCGGCGCCCCACTCCGGCTTGTACCCGTACTTCTTGTCGAACTCGTCCACAAACATCTTGGCGAGCGGGTACCTGTCCTGCAGGGTCCACCAGAAGTCGGTGGCGGCGAACACGCCCTCCGTGACCTCGGCGCCGACCTCGCGGGCGAGGAACGGAATCTGGTACGGGATCACCAGCTTCATCTTCGGCAGCAGCCCGAACTGCTTGGCCTGCTGGGTCGAGAGCACGGCATCGTGGCCCCAGTTGACGTTGACCAGGAACTCCGCGCCCGAGTTGGCGATGTTCGTGAGGTACGAGCTGTAGTCGGGTGCGCCGAGCGGCGACACCTGATTGGTGACCATCTGCCAGCCGCCGTTCTTGATCAGGAACTCGCTGACCGATTGCGTCACCGTGTGCCCGTAGGTGTAGTCGGGCGTCATGAAGGCGGCCTTCTTGTTCTTGCCGTAGGCCTTCAGCAGCGCCGGGCCGATGGCATTGGCCGCCGTCTCGCCGTAGAAGTTCTGGCGGACGCCGTAGCGCACGCAGTCCTTGCCGGTGGTGTCGTTCGACCCGGAGATGCCGCAGACGAACAGCACTTTCTCCCGCTGTGCCAACTTGTTCAGCGCGACAGCCACGGCGCTCGACGTGCCGCCGGTGATCATGATCGCCTTGTTCTCGGTGATGAAGCGCTGCTGGGCCTGCACCGCGTCGTTCGGCTTGGCCGCCGAGTCGGCAACACCGTACTTCAGCTCCTTGCCAAGCACGCCCTTGGTGGTCTTGGGCGAGATCTGCTTGATCAGCGGGTGGCCCGCATTGATGTGCTCGATTGCCAGCTGGTAGCCCTTCAGCTCGTCCTCGCCCTGCACCGCATAGGTTCCAGTGCGCGGGACGCTGATACCGATGAACACGGAGTTGCCGGCGGTGCCCGCCGGCCAGGTGCCGATCGGCGGCTGGTCGGCGGCAAGCGCTTCCGATACGAAGCCGGCCGGAAGCGCGAGGCCGCCGGCGACGCCGAGACCGACGCGGATGAAACGACGACGAGCATCAGCCATTGAACCTGGGTTGCGATCTTGCATGGGACATCCTCTCCAGCGTAGACTCGAAATAATATATCGCGGCACGATATGTTGAGTCTAGAAAGCGGCCCACGTTCGCGGGATCGGAATTACCCCTATTCATGACGTTCTGCGGTGAAACCTGCCCAGCGTGCCCCTTGGCGTGTCGTTGAAACGGGCTGACGAGCAAACCGAGTTGACCACGCGGGACTACGCGCAGCTCGCGTCGTTCAGGCACGCCCTGCGCGGCTTTTTGCGCTTCAGCGAAGCGGCCGCCGAGAAGGAAGGATTGACTTCCCAGCACTACCAGGCGATGTTGATCCTGCGCGGTTGGCCCGAGGGACAGCCGATCTCCATCAACGAGCTCGCGAAGCAGCTCCTCATCAAGCACAACAGCGCCGTGGGTCTGGTGGACCGCCTCGCGAACCAGGACCTGGTGATACGAGAGCAGTCGAGCGTCGACCGTCGCAAGGTCGAGCTCCGCCTGTCGGCGCGCGGACGGCGCGTGCTGAGGAGGCTGGCGGCGATGCATCGGGGAGAGCTGCGCCGAATCGGCCCCATCATGGAGCGATTCTTCGCCGATCTGGCGCGCGATCGCGGCAATTCGGGAGGCTGACCGCCCTGCGGCCGCCGCCCCCTTCCTTCTACTACTACCCTCAGTCTCATGACTCCCACGATTAAAGCCAGGCGCGCGGCTTTCAGGGCGCTGCATCTCGAAGGCTGCTTTGTGCTCCCGAATCCGTGGGATGTCGGCAGCACCGTGATGCTGCAGGGCCTCGGTTTCAAGGCGCTCGCGACGACGAGCTCCGGGCACGCCTGGTCGCTTGCTCTTGCCGACGGCTCCGCGCCGCGCGCCGCGCTGCTGGAGCATCTTCGCGCGATGGTGGCCGCCACGGATCTGCCGGTGAACGCCGACTTCGAAAGCGGATTCGGGGTCGACCCGACCGCGGTGGCCGAAAGCGTCCGAATGGCCATCGACACCGGCGTCGCCGGGATCTCAATCGAGGATTCCACCGGCAGCCGTGAGGACCCGATCCGTCGCCTGGACGACGCGGTGGCCCGCATGCGCGCCACGCGCGCAGCGATTGACGCGAGCGGCGGCGATACGCTGCTCGTCGGGCGCGCCGAGAACTTCTTCGCCGGCCGGCCAGACCTCGACGACACGATCGCGCGCCTAAAGGCGTACGGCGAGGCCGGCGCAGACTGCCTGTACGCGCCGGGCTTGCGGAGCCGGACGCACATCGAGGCAGTCGTGAAGGCGCTGGCGCCGAAGCCTGTCAACCTGCTCGTCGGCTCGGCCAGTGAGTTCACCGTCGCCGACATCGCGGCGATGGGCGTGCGGCGCGTGAGCGTCGGTGGCGCTATGGCGCGGGCCGCGTGGGGCGGGTTCCTTCGCGCTGCGCGACGCCTGGCGGAAGACGGCCGCTTCGATGGCTTCGACGGAGCGGCGTCGGGCGACGAACTGAACGCCACCTTTGCTCGGGCAGTGCGCGCGGGTGTCTGACGGCAGCTTGTCTGCGTTTATGGGAGACGCACGCGACGAAGTCCGTCGTAATAGGTGGATGCCCTCGATGGAACCCAGTCGATGTCGCTATCGGAGATGCCGGTATATCTGACGAGCCCGTTGGAGACTAGAACGGAGCACCACTTCGATTGCCACCACGACTGCCCTTCCAGCTCGGTCTGCAGGCGCAGCCTGATCGCTTCATCCGATTGGGCCCTGGCCACACTCGGGTTATCGGGTTATCGGTCGTCGCCCCTAGCGCTCTCACCAGATCGGCCCGCGTAACGATCCCGACGAGTCGCTCGCCCTTGTCCCGGACGCGCCGGAGTTTCGTAAGCGTCCGGTGAACCCATCTTGAACTGAACCGCCGTAGCGACAACGATCGTGTCCACGTAGGACTTAAGTGGACACGATGGCAAGCGAGCAGACGGCGAGGCGGCGGCGCTACAGCCAGGAGATGAAGGCGCAGGTGCTGGCCGAGTGCGAAGCGCCAAGTGCGTCGGTTGCGAAGGTCGCGATGTCGCACGGCATCAACGCCAATGTCGTCCACGGCTGGCGCAAGCTTGCCCGCGAGGCGAGCGAAGTGACGGTAGCCAGCCCACGAGAGTTCGTTCCGGTGGCCCTCGAAGGGGCTGGCGTGGTGCGCGCCGGAGAACGCGGCATCGAAGTCGAGCTGCGCCGCGGTGCAGTGACGATGAAGCTCACTTGGCCGCTGTCAGCGGCGGCCGACTTCGCCGCCTGGACCCGCGAGCTGCTGCGGTGATCCGGGTCGACACGGTGTGGCTTGCAGTTGAACCACTGGACATGCGGTCGGGGACCGAGGCGGCGCTGGCGCGGGTGGTGCGCGTCTTCGGCGCCGCTCACCCACATCACGCCTACCTGTTCGCCAACCGGCGCGCCAACCGCATGAAGGTGCTGGTACACGACGGCATCGGCGTGTGGCTGGCGGCGCGCCGACTCAACCAAGGCCGCTTCGTGTGGCCCAAGGACACCGCTGTCTCGGTGGGTCTGACGCGCGTACAGCTGGATGCGCTGGTCCTCGGCCTGCCGTGGCAACGCGTCGGTGAGGCCGGCATCATCCGCGTGTTGTAGCCGCGGCAATTGCGAGATGCACGGATGCACACGACTCGGCTCGTGTGGCACGATCATGCCCCGTGATCGACGCGGCGCAACTGAACCAGCTCGACGCGCAGCAACTGCGCGAGGTCGTGCGCTCCCTGATGAGCGACATGGCGAGCAAGGACGCCGAGATCGAACGGCGCGACCGCGAGATCGCCTTCAAGCAGGCACTGATCGACAAGATCAACCATGAGATGGCGGTGCTCAAGCGGCTGAAGTTCGCCGCCAAGAGCGAGCACTTCAACGCCGAACAGAAGAGCCTGCTGCAAGAGACGATCGACGCCGACCTGGCGGCGCTACAGGCCGAACTCGACAGGGTCGTGCCCGACACGCAGGACAAGGGCGAGAAGAAGACT
>Ga0105248_10003484_pt1 | contig 17471 bp, 11 predicted proteins | sample KBSS34metaG_FD_81524 | JGI IMG/M metagenome (GOLD analysis project Ga0105248, IMG submission 81524) | Switchgrass rhizosphere microbial communities from Kellogg Biological Station, Michigan, USA - KBS S3-4 metaG | ecosystem: Host-associated > Plants > Roots > Rhizosphere > Soil | place... | reverse complement strand
TGAAGACCGCCAAGGCGCTCGGCCTCACCATCCCACAGTCGATCCTTACGCGCGCGGACACGGTGATCGCTTGATCACGCGAACGACCGCTCTTGGGGAGACGCGACCGGCAGCTGGGGGTCCACAGGAGCCATAGGTCGCGCTCCCTTAACCAGTCATAGCGCCGCATTCTCCAAAACGGCCGCACGCTAGCCAACGGAGTCGCTGATCCTCGTGGAGAAGGACCTGCAGGGACAAGCTCGCCGCCATCGGATTCGAGGTGTGCCTTCGGAATCGTCGAAGAGTTCGCGAAATACCGTCGCGGACCAGCTCGCGCTCTGGACCCGGCTCGTCAAGGCCAGGATCAAGCCCGAGTGATTCGCCGACTACGAATCGCTCGGGGGCGAACTCCGCAGCGAGATCGAGGGCAGGAAATGGCGAAACGCAGGCTGCTAGCGCTTTGAAAGAGGCGTAAGCCCGGCCTTCGAGATCGCCGGCGCCGCATCGGGCGATGCGATGAAGCGGATCAGCGACTGCGCGGCCTCGGGCTACGCGGCGTTACTCGCGAGCGCTGCCGAATACAAAGTCTCCGGTTGCAGCTGCGCCGGAATTGCGCCGACGAAAGTGATACCCGGAACGTGTATCAGCTCAGCAATCTGCTGAAAACCGATCTCCGCTTCGCCGCGCGCGACGACGGCAGCAACCGGCTCGTCGGACGGTGGGCCTTTCACCTTTCGGCTTTTGCCCGCGAGCTGGTCTGCGATACCGAGCTGCGGGAAAAGCGTCGTCGAGAGATAGATTCCGCTTCCGCTGTCGGAGTACGCAATCGACTTTGCCTCGAGCAGCGTGCGCCGGAATGCGTCCACGCTGCTGATGTCCGGCTTCGCCGCTCCGGCGCGCACGACCATGCCGATTTCCGAACGGGCGAGATCGACCTTGGTGCCCGCGCGCACCAATTTCTGGCGAGCCAGATCATCGATCGATCCCCCGATCATGAGCACCACGTCGCAGGGCTCACCCCGTTTGAGACGGTTGGGAATCGCCTCGGGCGAATCTCCCAGGGACGGGCCGCGGATGGTGACGAGGTGGTGGCCGGTACTGCGCTCGAAATCGTTAGCGAGCTCGGAATAAGCCTCGAAAAAGCCGGCCGAGATCATGACACGGACGTCGGCAGCAGACGCTGCGACCGCGATGAACAGCGACGCAACGGCCGAAATTGTGGACAACCACCGAGCAAGCGATCCTGGTTTCATACGGCTCCTCCGCGAGTACGGTCGCAATTTTCGGTTCGGTACGCGCTTATTATTCTCCGATCTCGGCGCCCCACTGCCTTGACGACACGTCTGCTGCGTGTCGCCAAGGTAATCCAGTAACGGTGGCGATGCTCCAGTTCTGACCGTTCATCGAGGTCCGAGAATGTCCGCGTCTGTATCGCGCGACAGGCCGCTCATGGTTGTGGATTCAACCGATGGATGCAACACACTAGACGCCATCGAGGCGAAAGGGGTGTTGCGGATGAAGCAAAGACCCCGCATGTACTACTCTGCAAGCCAGAGGGCGTTGATCTGAGAGCGCTGGCAGAAGGGTGAGACTCTTCACCGGATCGCAGGGCTGTTTGATCGGTACCATTCATCGATCCAGCGGATTGTGACTGAAACGTGCAGTTTCCCGATCCCCAAGGCAGGCCACGCGAGATAGACTTCGACCGTCACGCGGGAGCCAAGATTGGACCACGCAGCCGCGACTTACAAGTATCGGGATTCTCACCGTTTCGGCCGCTTCGAGCTGCAGCCCGCCGAGCGGCGCTTGCTCGCGGACGGGCAGCCGGTCGCGCTCGGCGCGCGCGCGTTCGACCTGCTGGTCGTGCTCGTGGGGCGAGCCGGACAGCTGGTCGCGAAGAACGACTTGCTGACGCTCGTCTGGCCCGGATTGGTAGTGGAGGAGAACAACCTCCAGGTGCAGATATCGACGCTGCGCAAGGTGCTGGGACAAAGCGCGTTCGCCACCATTCCGGGACGCGGCTATCGGTTCGAGCTTCCCGTCGAAGGCGCCGATACGGCGATACCGGCAGCCGAACCCTCCGGCAGCCCCGCTGCCGTCCTGGCCGCGGCGTCGGAACCGGCCCGCTTGCGCACGAATCTGCCCACGCAGCCGTTGTCGTTGTATGGCCGCGCGCGGGATCTGGCGACGATCAAGGCGCTGCTGCGCCAGCACGTCGTCGTAACGGTCGTCGGTGCCGGAGGCATTGGCAAGACGCGGCTCGCGCAGAAGGTGGCGGCGGATATCGCCGTTGAATCGTCCGCTGACTTTCCCGATGGCGTCTGGTGGGTCGAACTGGCCGCATTGAGCGACGGCGCTCTCGTGCCGTCGACCGTGGCCCGCGCGTTAGGCGTGCAACTCTCCGGCGACCAGCCGCCCGCTTCCAGCGTTGCGTCGCTGCTCGCGTCGCAACGACTGCTGCTGGTGCTCGACAATTGCGAGCATCTGATCGATTCCGTCGCCCAATTCATCGAAGCGGTGCGCGCCGTCGCGCCGCAAGTGCGCTTTCTTGCCACCAGCCAGGAAACGCTCAAGACGGCGGAAGAGCACATTTATCGCGTCGGCGGGCTTGCGGTACCGGTCGACAACGAGCTGGCAATTGCGTCGCGTGCCGGTGCCGTCGAACTCTTTGTCGCGCGCGCACGGGGGGCCGATCCGAATTTCACGCTGACGCCCATGCATGTGCCAGCGGTCATCGAGATCTGCAAGCGCCTGGACGGGATTCCGCTGGCAATAGAACTCGCGGCGGCGCGGCTGCCGCTGCTCGGGCTCGAAGGTCTGCGCACGCGCCTCGACGAACGCTTCAACGTGCTCACAGCAGGTTCACGCGTCGTGCTTCGTCGGCACCAGACGCTGCGCGCGACGCTGGAATGGAGTCATGGTTTGCTGACCCCGGACGAGAGCACCGTGATTCGTCGGCTCGGCGTCTTCGCCGGCAGTTTCACGCTGGAGGCCGCGCAGCACGTTGCGAGTGACGATTCCATCGACGCCTGGGCGGCACTCGACCATCTCGGCACACTGGTCGACAAATCACTCGTGCTCGCCGAAGGCGATCCAGTACCGCGCTACCGGCTGCTGGAAACGACGCGTGCGTATGCGCTCGAGCGGCTCGCGGAGGCCGGCGAGACGGAACGCCTGCGGCGGCGGCATGCCGAAGCATTGCTCGCGCTGCTCGCTGCATTCGAAAAGGAGGATTGGCGTTGGCGCATGACGCCGGCTGCTACGGTCGCCCGCGCGGCGGAGCTCGACAATCTCCGCGGCGCGCTCGGGTGGGTTGCGACCGCTGCCGCAGGCTACGATCTTGTGGTGCCGTTGGCGGGCCTGTCGTTCCATGTCTGGTCGGCCACCAACCACACGGCCGAGGGCCTCGAACGGTGTCTGGCGGTACGTCATCATTTGCACGAAGGAGTCCCGCCGGGCGACGCGGCGCGATATTGGTTCGCGGTGGCGAGGCTCGGCCAACATGCGTTCCGTCGCGAAAGCTTCGACGCGGCGCTGCGGGCTGCCGACCTCTACCGATCGCTAGGCGACGACAGCCGGCGCTACGACGCCCTTTTGTGCGCTGCCTTGCAAATACGCTTTGCCTCGACTCTGGAAGTGGAACAGGCCATTGCCGAGGCGACACGGCTGGAGCGTCCCGACTGGCCGGCGGTGCAGCGAGCGACCCTGCAGCGCGCCCGCTGCTGGTGGTACGCGCGGCTCGGCCGCTTCGAGGAGGCGCTCGTCTGTGCACAACGGCACTCGGCCATGCGTCGCGAGGGAGGACACCTGCTCGACGAACAATATGCGATGGCGAATGTTGCCCTGATCGAGTTGCTGCTCGAGCGGCCGGAGGCCGCGCTGGAACATGGACGCGCCGCCATCGCCCAGATCGATGCCCTCGGCGCGGGCGGCACGGTCGGGCATGGACGTGGGCACCTTTACTGGGCTGTGATGATTGCCCAGATCCTGCTCAACCGGCTCGCCGAGGCGGCCGTCGCTGGACGCACGGCGCTTACGAATCTGTTACCTGAAGGCGACGGATGTCAGCTCCTGGCGGCGCTCGCACTGCTTGCGGCATTGCAGGGACGACTTACCGCCGCGGCACGCATCATCGGCCGCGATGACGCCATCGCTGTGCCGACTGGAAAGGTGGTACGTCCGGTTTCGGTGCTATTGCGCGCCCGCCTCGAACCGCTGCTTGCCGGGCTGGGCGCAGACGAACTCGCAGGCCTGCGAGCGGAAGGCGCCGCGATGCGCGACGACCAGGTGTTCAAACTGGGCTTCGGTGACGACGTGTGATCCTTGCCGGTGATCGGGCACACCGAGCTATTGGCGAGTTGAACGGCTCCGTTGGCCAGCCTTATAGGGCCGCTTTCATAGGATTCAATGGCCGCTTCGGAGCACGTCGTGCGGCAGCTTGGGGTCGAACTGCGACCGTCGACGCTCACGATTCGGCAGTCGCTGCTGCTGCGTGCAGGCGAGGTGATTCAATGATCGAACGTTGCCGGTGGTCGCCGCCTTAGCGCTGCTCGCCAGGGTCGCAGGCGCACATGATTCGTTTGCCCCTTCGCTGGCGAACGGCCTTGAGAGAGTCTCGGGATTCATTGCCCAAAGTAGCGGGCCAAATCAAACGATAGAGAAGCAGGAATAACCATATGTCGTTTTCGTCTCATTGCTCCATCCGATTGTCCGTATGCTTCTACTTGTTGCATACAACGTCGGCCGCCGGACAAAGGACATTCCGTGGAATTCGAGATCTACTCCCACCCGTACGTGACGGGGGCAATCTGCTTTGCAATGGGAGTAATCGCCGGTGTTCTTTTGCGTCGAAAGCCCAGAGCATCGGTCAATACGGATTTAGGCGATCGCGATGAAGTGAACAACATCGGCGGTGCGTAGCTTCTTCGAGATCATGGAGCTTCGCTCGTGCCGTTTAGACCGCGGCTCGCCGATAAGTCCGGCAACGTCTGGAAATGCTCATACGGCTACCGCGTAGGATGGGCTGATGGCGAAGTTGAGTCTGGCCCGGAACGCCACAATGTCGGCACCGTATGAACACGACGAAGTAGGCTAGACACGGGCGCTAAAGCATTTGCACGCACGCGGGATCGCCAGCAACTGGCGTTCCACATCGATTCCTCCGCGGGGCCGCACGCTATCGTTTAGTGTGCGGCCCGATTTCTTCACGTCCGCGAATCGAGAAATCCAAAACGGCGTGGAGTCGCGAACGTCCGCTGCGCAAGAGCACGAAAGGCTGCAACGCGTCGCATAGCGTCGGTCAGCTAGGTCAGCACTGACCCTGGCCAGCGCACCATGAATCCTCGATCAACTTCCTGTCAGGAATTTAGAGGCCGCTGACTTCGCGCAGCACTTCGATCATGGGCCATTTTGGCGGGAGCGGGAATCGCAGCAGGCCATCAACTGTCGAAATGCTAGAACTATGCTCGATCGCTAAGGCGGTATTTCATAGTGACCATGCCCTTTGCGCTGTATATGGCCGCGTGGGTGGCGGCGTGCTTGGCGGCCGCCTATCTTATCGCGCGGCATCGGCAACGGCTCGAACTCTGTCACGCTCGATACTGGCGCTTCTTGCTGCAAGACTGGAAAGTGTTGTCGTTCAGCATTGCCGCCGCTTGCCTTACGGTGATCGCACCTTATTCGGATGACTACACGTGGGATTACGTAGACGCGCCGGTGATGTCCGTCCTGGCATTCGTTACGGGTCCCTGGGCGGTTGGCACGCTGTATCGTGCGCTGCGCCGCCGCGCCTCGTGGATCAACGCGTACATCGCGCTCTGCGTCTGGCTGTTTTCGGCGAGCTGGTTCTACGATCTGTATATCGTGCTGAGAGACGGCTCGTACTCGCCCTACTGGCTGCCGAACCTGTTTCTTTCCTCGATCCTGTATATCTGCGCCGGACTCTTCTGGAGCTTGGAGTGGCGACCGGAGCAGGGTGTGCTGTTTCAGTTCACCCAACCCCATTGGCCGGAGCGCGATGCCGACAGGAATCTCGGCAAGATCTTTTGGTTCGCTTTGCCCCTCATGATCATCGCCGCCACGGTGATTCTGCCGTTCCTGCTTTGAGGCGCCTGGCGTCATGTCGGCGGCGCAAACGCGTAGTCCAGTCACAGGTTGGTCACACTCAATCTGGGTTGGTCGCAACCAAGGCACGTTCGATTTCCAGGGAAGTCACCCGACACTCGACGTAAGTCGAACACGCATTTGTACACTGCGAATAGAAGATCGCAACCCCTGTGTCCATTTCGACTTCGCTCCCTAGACTCACGCTAAGCTGGAAAGCAAGCACAAGGTTTCTGCCACGTCTTACATCCGCAGCGCCTTAACAGCATCGCTGGCCAACCGCGCGGATCGGATTCAACTATCAAAATTCCGTACTACACACCCGCCGATTGCTTCTTCGCCGGCCTCGGGACCCAAAACGCGGGGCGTCAGCGTGTGGCCGGCTTTCGCCCACCCAAAACAAACAGGCCACCGATCGGTAGCCTGTTGTCAAGCCCAACGGGCGCGAAGCGCCATGCCGCTGAGCGTCTAGATGCGGCCAGAGGCGTTGCCCGGAACGCGGCAGCATTGGCTTCTGGCTTGGTAGTTATGCGGAGTGGCGACCGTCTGGTTCCACTCGCAGTTAAAGCTACCGCTTACACCAATGCTTTGCAAATCGGCGCCGGTCGATTGTACCGAGCCACAAAATGTACCTGTGCGAGTGTAGCCGGCGGCGCATGCGGGCGCGCCAAGAGTTACAAGGCCTGTGATTGAGCTGTTAGTTGTTGCTGGGCCAGTCGTGGTGCACTCGAGCGCCGTTGGCTCATTGGGAACATAAAAGCCAAGCAGGTCGATCACCACATCCACGGTTCCCGGAATGCCGTTGACCGTTGGCAGGATTTCAAAGTCGAAAGCGGCTCCGCCACCCGTCATCTTGATCGTGGTGGCATTGGAAATGTCTTGACTGGGGTTGAAGTTCAGCGAAGAAACCGTGTTGGAAGCGCCAACCGGTCGAGCGTTCAAATTGCCGGTCCCGCTGACTGTCGTCGCCGCAATGTTCATCGCAATGGAGCCGTCGGAGCCGGAAAGAATGCCGGGAGTACCGACATTGCAGCCGGCATCCCCGCCCTGTCCGACGTCACTGAAGTTCTTGTAGCCCCGAGCTACGCCGTTCGACAATATGCCGGCAGTTGCGATGCGCGAATCCGCAATACGGCATGGTCCCATCGGAAAGAACACCAGATCGAAGTTGCCGCCAAGGGCCTTTGCGTGATTCGGGTCAGCGAGGGCTCTTTTCGTCCGGTCGGCAAACTCGGCCACGTTCCTGGAGAAACGCGTAACCTGCAGCACCGAAGAAGGGGTGGAATGCACTTGCTGCGCAAACTGGTTGAGGCGTTTCGCGCCGTTCACGCTATCTCTTGCGAATTCCGCCCTGAACTGGTCGATCACGCTATTGACCAGCGCCATGCGAGCCGGCAGAGCTGCCTGGAAATCCTGTAGCTTCTTCGCGTTTTGCTCCGCGGCAACACCTTCCCTTTGCTGCATGAGACTCTCGGTGGTCGCAGCCGTAGCGACACCAGCAGCGAGGAAGGTTCCTATCGCGCCCAGCATCGAGACTAGTTTCACGCTCTTCATTTCCATCACTCCCAAGTAAGATGATTGGTAGTCAATCAATGTAGAAAGAAAAGATCCGCCTACGACGGTCTCGCAGACAATCCGTCAGCTACCGTCCTCACGCAAATCACATGCCAGCGGCGATGCCGGCCGGAATCGCCGAAACAGATTTTTTGCAGTACGCATGGCGAGATGGCGCAACAGGTACGGTACATTTTGTGAACTCGATGCGTCAGCGTATTGGGCTTGCGATCCGAATCGATCGCGAGTCTCTGATGCGTCTCGCCGCGATAGGCCGGATGCAGACGGAAGCCGGAGGCCTTGCGTGAGTGTCGTTGCGGGCATCACTGCATTGGGTCGCCTTCGCCCACCCAAAAAAACAGGCCACCGAAAGGTGGCCTGTTGGTCAGCCCAGTGGGCACGAAGAGTTATGGGAAGCGGCCAGTCGCCTCGATAGGTGATAGATGACGCGACCGATTGTATGAAGTCGCAGTCCGTGCCGGAGTAGCCAGAGTCCAGCAGAACGTAACCACTTGTGACGGAGTCCGCAGAACAAAATACCGCCGTTTGCGTGAAGCCGGCGCCGCATGCTGATGCAGTCACAAAATGATAGCCCGTCGCGCTGGTGGTCAACGTTGCACCAGTAGTCGTGTTGCACTCGAGCGGTGTTGGGGTCCCACGGCAAATGGCGAGCGGCAAGAACTATCGTCACAGCCCGACGAGGACGCGCGCACTGAAGCGAGTCGTCAACAAGCCGGCGATCCAATGCGTCCTAACCCGGCCAACGCTGAGGCTCCCCACGAAACGGCCCCCGCCGCAGTTCGAGCAAGCGAGTTTTGTCCCCGGGCTGCCATTGCCCGTTGGCAGGATTTGAAAGTCGGTACCGGATCCGCCACCCGTCATCTTGATCACGGTCGCATTGGAAATGTCTTGACCGCGAACCGTACCGGCGCCAACACGAACGGCCGCTTTTCTGGCCTACGATTTCTGCCTTGGGTCGAACTCGGTCATTGAGCGATGCTGGACTTCGGTTGGCCCAGTGTTTTGCTGTCATGACTTCGCGATTCCGCGTTCGAACAGCCTTGAAAACCACTTCGTTGCTGCCCCTGTGCTACCCGGGCAGAAAAGAAAAACGGCTTGCATTTCTGCAAGCCGTTGAATTGTTTGGTTGCGGGGACCCGCAAACGAACCCATCTGCGCAAGGTCAAGATTGCGCAAGCGCCGCGCCGGGCGGGCCGCGCTCTAGAACCCGGCGCTCAACTTGGGTCGGTGCGTTTCTCTGGCGCCTTCTCAGTCCTTGCAATCCTGCTGCGGAGCTGCGGATCAAGAGCCCGCATTCGGCCAACTGGAGACACTCAGCAGCGACGCAAAAGCTTCTCGATAGCAGTCACCCGCCGATGGGCATACTATGGTTTCCCATGGGTCCGGATTCTGTCATGTGAAAGCTCAATGACTTGCGACGCTTCCCAGTCGCACGCTCAATCTGTCCCAGTCACAGTTTCGTCACACCCAAGGACAGTCGGTGACAGGTCGGACATAACCGTGCATATGGCTTAAATTTGGACGGCGTGGGCAACCTCGACCGCAACGGCACCGCTCATTCCAAATAGGTCTTGTTAAACATCACTACTTCATCTTGCCGCGCCCGGCCACCCGCCAAACGGCTTCGATGCGACCGCCTCGGATGCCCACTATTTCCTCGTGCAGGTGGACCGTGGTGTCGGAATAGCCGACGATCAGCTCGATTTTGTCGCCAATCCTGGGTGTGGCGCTTGGATGCTCCAGTTCGATCTTGGTATGCTCGGCCGAGAGCTTCATTGCGCTGATGGCCGGCATGCCGCGAGGTGCCGGCATCGCCGCATCGCCACTCATTTCCTTCTTACCGGCGTCGACGACGACACGCGTCGGCGTCGGTCGACTCGTGACCGTCGTCAGGACAGTGAGCGCCGGCGCAAAGTCGACATGGTAGTGCGTGCGGTAGTGCATATCGCTGAAAATGGCGCCACCGACCTGCACTTCGGTTACGCCGGGCTGCTGTGCGCAGTACGGAAAGGTGCCCGTGCCGCCGCAGCTCACCACCGCGACGCTGTGGCCGGCGGCCATGCAGGCCCGGGCGCTGGCGGTAAGTGCTGCGACGGCATCGCGGACCGTGCGCTCCTTCTCCGCACGGTCGGCGATCGTCGTAGCCTGGCTCTCCCAACCCACTACGCCAACTAAGCGGAGACCCCGGCGACCCCCGATCTCGCGCGCCAATGCCACCACCGGCGGGCCTGGTTCGACGCCCGCGCGATTCATGCCGATATTGACCTCGATCGCGACGCGCAACGGCTTGCTCGAATTCGCGAAGGCCGTGTCGAGCTCGATGAGGTTATCGATGCTGTCGACGCAAACGATTGGATCGGCGCGATCGGCAAGCTGGACGAGCCGGCGGACCTTGATCGGTCCCACCACCTGGTTGGCGATCAGGATGTCGCGGATGCCCGCGGCAGCCATCACCTCGGCCTCACCCAACTTCGCGCACGTGACGCCGATCGCGCCGGCAGCGATCTGCATCCGGGCGATCTCCGGCGTCTTGTGCGCCTTGGTATGCGGCCGCCACGCGACGCCATGCGCACGACACGTGGCGATGATCCGAGCGATGTTCGTTTCCATCACGTCGAGATCCACGAGCAGCGCTGGCGTATCAAGCGCGGACGTGCCCTCGCCGATCATGCTCTGCGACGAATCCGTTCGAGTGTCCATCGCGAGACTCTCCTACGATTTGCCGCGCGAGCGCTGCAAGCCGGCGGCCCAATAGGCGTGCTCGACCAGGCGCAGCGTTTCGAGATTGTCGGCCGGATCGGTTTCGAACGGCGCGCCCGTTTCGACGCAGTCGACGAAATGCGCGATGACGGCGTCAAAGCTCGCCTGGTAGCCGCGATCGGAATCGTAGCGCTGGACCCGGGGGTTCGCGCCATGCAGGTGCAGTTCGGAGTCCGCGAACGTCGCGCTCGCCTTGCTTCCCACGATTTCCAGGCTATCCGGCGGCCGCGCCGGATAGCCCGCAGCCGCCATCGTGCCGGTGACCTCGACCGGCGCGCCGGACACCGTTTCCAGGAAGATTGCCGCCACCGTCTCGCCGACCACATCGGGAACCGTGCGCGCGCCGCGCGCGGCGATCACGCGCAACTCACCGCAAAGATAGCGCATGACGTCCAGATGGTGGATCAGCACCTCGGCGATCATCAATCGCTCCTCAAACTGCGTGTAGGGTTCGCGCACGAGCAACGGACGAAGCCCACTCGCGTCGGGCAGCAGCCCGGATGTCATCGTCGCCATGCGTGCGAGGACCAGCTCTCCAAGCTCGCCCGCGGCAATCCATCGCTTCAATTCGCGATACCACGGGCGGAAGCGCCAGTTCTCATGCGCCATGAGCCGTGACTTGCCCGCGACGCGGCGGACCAGCGCCTCCGACTCGGCGAGCGTCGGGGTCATGGGCTTCTGGCAGAGCACGTCGATGCCGCGCACCGCTGCGGCATCGACCCAACTCGCGTGCGTCTGACGCGGAGAAATGACGTCGAGCGCGTCAATCGATTCCGCGGCGAACATCGCATCGCCATCGCGATAGACGCTCGGTATCGAAAATTCCTGCGCACGCTTGACCGCCCTGTCCGAGTCCGGATCGCACACCGCAACCAGCCGCACGCGCTCACCGAGGTTTCGCCAGCCGATAAGGTGATACCAGCTGATCATCCCGGCACCGGCCAATGCGACGTTCAATGGTTTCGGCATGGTCTAGTCTCCAAAGCCGAAGAGTCGGCGGGGATTGTGGCTCAGCACGTACGCTCGGTCACCGGCATCCGGCAGCCATCGCGACAATGGCGCCAGCACGTCCGCATAGGTCGGGCGCCGGGGCACGTTGATGAACGGCCAATCCGATCCCCAGATGCAGCCCTGCACGCCGAATGCCTTGAGCAGCTCGTCGACGTAGGGATCCAGATCGTCGAACCCTCTGATCATGGGCGAGACGCGAAAAAGCGAAGACAGCTTGGCGACCGCAAGGCCTTCGCGGCCCATCGCAAGTACCGACTGGAATCCCGGGTGACGCGTTCCGACGCCGATATCGTGCACGCCGAAATGATCGACCAGGACCCGCACGCCGCTCACTCGCAGCGCAGCAGCAGCGGTAGGCCATTGCGCGTCGTCGGCATAGACCTGGGCGAACCACCCGAGCGCCTTTATCCGCTGCAGCAGGCGTGGCGCATCGGCGCATGAAAGGGCGTCGGGGTCGTAGCTGACCAAGTTGAATCGCACCCCGACGACCCCGGCGACCGCGAGATCCTCGAGCGTCTTGTCGGAGGCGTTGGGATCGACGCCGGCGATTGCCTTGAAACGGCCTGGATACGATTTGATCGCGTCGAGGTTGGCCGAGTTGTCGGTGCCGTATCCGCTCAACTGGATCAGTACCGCATTGGCGATGCCGTGACGGTCGAGCACCGCGCAGAACTCCTCGCGCGTCCCCCCCTCGTCCGGGCGCGTTCGATAGCCTTTCGTTCCGGTGAACGGAAATCGTGCGGGATCGATGATGTGCGCGTGACAGTCGACGATGCGATCTTCGGTATCCACGATATTGCCGTTCCTTCTAGGACGCCTGGACAATGGCCTTGGTCGTGGCGGAATCGAACAGATGGATGGCGGCGGCATCCAGCGCGATATCGAATCGATCGCCGCTGCGCAAGGCCGTGTCGCGTCCGATGCGGGCGATCAGCTCCTCGTTCGACGGGTCCAGCGTCACCACCAGCAACGTCTCGGCGCCCAGCGGCTCGACGGCGACGACGCGCGCCGGCAATCGCACCACTTCCACGGAACCGCCCGCCGGCGCGGACTCGTACAGGTCCTCCGGTCTCACGCCGACGATTACGTCGCGGCCGATATACCGGCCGAGCGCAGCCGCACTTCGTCTCGGCAGAACAACGGCGCCAGCAGCCAGATGCGCTACCGCGCGGCCGTCCTGCGTCTCGAGGCGTCCCTTCAGCAGGTTCATCGGTGGGTTGCCGAGAAACTTCGCCACGAAGGTGTCCGCCGGGTTTCGGTAGACCTCGAGCGGACGTCCGATCTGCACGATCTTGCCCTCGTTCATGATGCAGATGGAATGGCCCATCGTCATCGCCTCGACCTGGTCGTGCGTCACGTAAATCGACGTCGTGCCGATGTCGTGCTGCTGCTTGATCAGCTCGTTGCGGGTCGTCACGCGGAGTGCGGCGTCGAGATTGGACAGCGGCTCGTCGAACAGGAACACCCTTGGATCGCGGACGATCGCGCGGCCGAGCGCGACGCGCTGGCGTTGACCGCCGGACAGCGCGTGCGGCTTGCGCTTCAGAAACTGCGCCAGGCCGAGTTTCTTCGCCGCGGCCTCCACCCGCCGGTCGATCTCCGCGTGCTCGACATTGCGCCGTCGCAAGCCGAAGGCGAGATTATCGTACACCGTCATGTGCGGATACAGCGCGTAGGACTGGAACACCATTGCGATGTCGCGCAACTTGGCCGGCACCTGGTTCACGACCCGGCCGTCGATCGAGACGGTGCCGGAGGTGATCGGCTCCAGCCCCGCGATCATGCGCAGCACGGTCGACTTTCCGCAGCCCGATGGGCCCAGCAGCACCATGAACTCGCGATCGGCGACAGTGAAGGTCACGTCGTGAACGGCCGGGGCGGCGGCGCCGCGATACCGCTTGCATAATCCATCGACAGTTACGACCGCCACGTTTACATCACTCCATGGGCTCGGGCAGCCATGCTAGCGGACTGCCCCGGCGGTCATGCCTTTGATCATGGTCTCGGAAAAGAAAGCGTAGATCGCGATGATCGGAAGCATCGCGATCATGAGGCCGGTCGCGGCCATGCCGACGTCGAGCTGGTGACTGCCGGTGAAATGCATCAGACCCAGCGGCAACGTGCGCTTGTCGTCGTCGGTCAGCAGCACCACGGCGAACAGGAATTCGTTCCAAAGAACGATGAAATTGAGTGTCACCGTGGTGAAGATCGCCGGCGCGCCGATGGGCATCGTTACGCGCCAGAAAATCTCGAAGTCGGAATAACCGTCCATCCGCGCCGCATCGAACAGATCCTGGGGAATCTGCGCGAAAAATCCTTCCAGGATGTAGACCGTCATCGCGATGTGCGTCGCCACATAGACGAGGATGAGCCCGGCCAGCGTGTTGTAGAGGTTGATGTCGAGCAGGATCTGGAACAACGCGAGGATCACGAGCTGCGGCGGCAACACCAGGCCGGTGAGGATCAGGAAGCGCACGAGCCGATTGCCGCGAAAGCTGTAGCGGGCGAGGCAATGGGCCGCCATCGCGCCGATCGCGGTCACGAGCACGACCGCGATCACGACGACGATCGTGCTGTTCCAGAAGTAGGTACCGTAGTTCGATTTGGTCCAGGCGTCGGCGAACTTCTCCCAATGTGCCGGCGACGGCAAGCCATAAGGATCCTTGAAGATTTCCGCGGTCGTGCGCAGCGACATGGTCGCGACCCACAGCAACGGCCCACCGGTCACCACCGTATACAGGATGACGAACAATACGAGCGGCAGCCGGCACACCCGCGCAAATCCGAGCCGCATCGGCGCCATCATGGCTAGAATTCGAGCCTGTCGCGCTGGCGTAGCAGTCGCGTCATGATCGCGATGAAGGCAAGGATGATGATGAACCACAACACAGCGATGGCGGAGGGATAGCCCAGGTCGAACGTGTTCCATTCGAACGCGCGCTTGTAGACGTAGGTGGACACGGTCTCGGTCGACCACAGCGGACCGCCGCCAGTCATGACCCAGATCAGGTCGAAGACCATCATCTTGCCGATGAACGACAGCACCAGCAGATTGACGATCGTCGTGCGCAGCATCGGAGCAATGATGTACACGAGCTTGGCGAACCAGCCGCAGTTATCAAGCTCGGCCGCGCCGAGCACCTCGGACGGCAGCGCATGGAGCGCGGCCAGGAAGACGATCATGTTGAAGCCGAGCCATTTCCACTCGTGGGCCACGAGCACTGACCACAATGCGGTCGACGGGTGCCCGAGCCACGATTGCTCAAACGCGCCAAGGCCCACCCAACGCAGCACCGCGTTTGCGAGGCCCCAGTCGTAGTCGTAGATCCACACCCAGATGATCCCGACGACGACGTAAGACATCAGCACGGGCGTGAACCACACGACGCGCAACAGGGGCGCGAGCGGCGCCCGCGCGAACAGGCAGAGCGCCAGCAGCAATCCGCCGACCACGTCCACGATGGTGGCGACGATCGTGAACATGGCGGTGTTCGCAACCGCCTTCCAGAACACCGGGTCGGTGAGCAACAGGGCGGTAAAGTTGCTGAAGCCCACGAACTCGACCACGCCGTGCGGCTTGATCGTGTGGAATGCGTTGTAGAACGTGCGCACGACCGGATAGAGCGTAAAGCCGGCGTAGACCAGCAACGCGGGTGCCAGAAAGATAACGAGGATCCCGAGGCCAGCGCGTCGCGCGTCGATCTCGGGCCCAGCCAGGTTTCTTCTGGCGAAGCGGGACAGCCAGCCGGAACTGCTCATCGACTAGATCGGGGACCAGCATTCTGCGCAGACCGCGCCGCTCGTTCCGCGGTGCGGTCCGCTACTCAATGGAATCTGGTGCCGCGAGGGCTGCTCGATTACGCGCGGCATCAGCTCCATAGGTCTGCGCGCCTAGCCCTTGTAGCAGGCCTTGTTCATCGCCTCGACGGTCTGGTCGACCGAGAGGAGGCCGCCGGGAAAGCCGGAGTTCAGCACCTGCGCAAACGCATCCTTGCACCCGCCGGTGACCATGTCGCGCGGCTGGCCGATGAAATACTTCTGGCCCTTCTGACGTTCCATCAGTTCGGTGAAATAGGCGGCGTGCGGGCCGGTAAAGTTCTTCACGTCCGCCTTGATGCCGGTCTGCAGATAGACCGTCTCGATCCACATCTTGCCCATCTCGGGTGTCGACATTGCGTCCAGGAATTCCGCGGCCAGCTTCTTCTGCTTGCTCGCGGCGTTGATGGCGAAGCTCGCGCCGATAGTCGAAGTCTTGCATTCGTTGCACGCGCCGCGGTCCATCGCCGGGAATTGCATGATACCCAGCGGGAAGGTCGAGGGCTGTCCGCCCTTGTCCTCGGGTACAAATGCGCGGCCGGTATAGAAGCTGCCCATCGGCAGCATCAGCGCCCCGGGCTTGCTGTAGAAGTAATAGTGCGATTCGCCGAGCTTGAGCGTCATGAAATTCTTCGGATAGGCGCCGGCGTCGACGAGTTCCTTGACCCATCTGAGAACCTCGACGACGCGCGGATCGGCGAAGGACAGCTTGCCGGTGAAGAGTTTCTGATAATCGTCCGGTCCGAGTTTGCGCAACAGCGCCTCGACCGTGATGTAGGCGCCGGGATAGGGGCGGTCGCCGACACCTTGCGCGATCGGCGTCATGCCCGCAGCGCGCGCTTTCTTGACGAGATCGAGGAACTGCGCCTGGGTCAACTGCGCATTCGCGGGCAGCGTGATGCCGAGCGTCTTCAGCATATCCTTGTTGTAATAAAGCTCGACGGTGTAGGCCTCCTGTGGAATGCCGTACGTCTTGCCGTTATGGGTCCAGACCTTGCGCGCCCAGGGTTCGATCTGGTTCCAGTTCACCGAGTCGTCGAGCGGAACGATGTAGCTTGCCGTGATGTATTCGGTCTGGTCCGGCTCAAGATAAAAGACGTCAGGGCCCCTGCCCGCCGGCAGCGCGGTCTTGAGCGCCGCGAACAGCGGATTTTTCTCATACCACGTTATCTTGACCTTGGCGCCGGGATGACTCTTCTCGAAATTCCTGGCCGCCAGCTCGCGGAAGGCCACCTTTGCCGGCTCATCGGCTTCGTGGCTCCAGACTTCCAGCGTCACGTCCTGCGCACTCGCCTTCGGCGCTGCTCCGACCAGGACCGCAAGCGTGACGAGCCCTACGGCCGCCACGAACCGCATCGCGAAATATTCACGCATTGTCGATTCCCCCTTGCTTCGCGACCACCAGGATAGCGCCGCCGCGATAGGTTGACACGAGTTGCACTGACTGCTCTGGCCGGAAGCCACGGGAGGCTTTTCCCGGTTGCCGCAGATAGTAGTACAAAGTGCGCGTCTCCACCATTTCGCCCCAAGTGTCGAGCTGATGTCATTCTGACTTTGGACCCGCGTGATCGTGATTTCATCAGCGAGCTTCTCCACTCGAAGATCGCGACCGGCGGCGGTGGCGAGTCGTCGAAGATCGAGACGACGTCGCTGCCCACAGTCGAGGAGACTCTGGATGCGCCTGGCCGTGCGCAGACTGTCGCCAACCGGCCGCCCGGAAATAGCCTAGCGGCATGCCGTCTGCCGGCGACCGCTTCGTACTTGGCGAAGTCGGAGTGCTCTGCGCTTCGGGTTCCCCGATTCGCGCGCACGATCGCAGCCTGCCGGTTTGCCGAGCGCCTGGAGCAATTGCTCAAGGCTGTCGAGTGCAGTCGCTACCTATCCGTCTGCACCTATCGCTAGACTCGAAGCGCGCTCGACAAACGATAGGAAGGAACCGGAGCGCGGCGTCAGCCTCGCACGATTGGCCGGCAGGTAAGCGACGAGGGAAGGTCTTCGACTCGGCTATCGCCAAGAAACGTCGTAGTAGTCGTAGACCTTGCGGCCGTAGTCGTCGGTGTACTCGGGCACCCTAGTCTCCGGCACGAGCAAACGTTGTTTGCCGACGAGGCGAAGCACAATCTCGACAAGCTCGCGCAACGTGTACACGCGAGGGCCGGCGAGCTCGTAGGTCCGGCCAGCGCTACTGGAGTCGGTAAGCATCAGGGCAATCGCCTCTGCCACGTCCT
>Ga0105248_10003482_pt1 | contig 17471 bp, 17 predicted proteins | sample KBSS34metaG_FD_81524 | JGI IMG/M metagenome (GOLD analysis project Ga0105248, IMG submission 81524) | Switchgrass rhizosphere microbial communities from Kellogg Biological Station, Michigan, USA - KBS S3-4 metaG | ecosystem: Host-associated > Plants > Roots > Rhizosphere > Soil | place... | reverse complement strand
TGCTCGGATAACCAGACTCAAGAGCCATTGGACACAGGCCCGAGGGCTGTATCGCAGTGGAATGTCAGTACTGGTGGAGAAAGCTCGCTTGTGTAGGTTTTGTTTAATTGAGAAAAGAAGTGGTGTTTCTATACTCCTGATTTCAAGACAGGAGATTAAAGCTCGGTCCCGGGAGTTTTTTCTCACTTTGGGCGCCGGTCAGCTTCGCATGCCTTGCGCAAGGTTTGGAAAAGCAACCTGACAGGGGTCGCCTGAAGGCAGTAAAATCACATTCCATGGCTTTCCCGGGACTCACCCAAGGTGTGTTGCTAAATGCAAAAAGAAGTAATCGAGCGTACTGTTAGTTTTCTCAAATCTTGGCTCAGCTTGCGCTATGAGCAATGCGACCTGCCTGGATTTGCCGTAGCGATCGCTGTCGATGGCAATGTGGTTTTGGACGAAACCTTTGGCTATGCCGATCTGGCCAAGAAGGAAAAACTAACTGCTGATCATCTTTTTCGTGTGGCTTCTCATTCCAAGACTTTCGCCGGCACCGCCCTGATGCAACTTTGCGAAGAAGGCAAACTCAATCTAGACACCCCGGTAGTGCAATATCTCGACTGGCTCAAGGCTCACAAAGACAGCCGAGTGGCCAATGTCACTACGCGCCAGTTGCTCAGTCACAGTGCCGGTATTATTCGTGATGGTTTGGATGCCGACTGCTGGCTCTATGTCAAAGACTTCCCCGATATTGAGCGCCTGAAAAAAGAGCTTCTGGAAGCTGATCTGGTCTTCGACACCAACCTCAAAATGAAGTATTCCAATCATGGCTACGGCCTGTTGGGGCTGATTGTGGAGGCTGTTTCCGGTAAGCCGTTCAACCAGTATGCGCAGGATCACATCATTGCCCCCTTAAGTCTCAAGAACACTGGGCCGGAAATCACAGCCGAAGCTGCTTCACGACTCGTATGCGGATATAGTCGCCGCGAATGGGTGAAAGGCAAGGAACGATTGCCGCTCAATGTCAAAGTCAGTACGCGGGCTCTTTCGGCTGCAACAGGGTTCTATTCCAACGCCGCCGATCTGTGCAAATACTTCTCCGCCCATATCCAGGGTTCGGGACATTTGCTAAAGGATGAGACGAAAAAAGAGATGCAGCGTACCCAGTGGCCGGTGACGAACAGTACTTTCAATCAAGAGTACGGCTTGGGTCTGCAGGTGGACAAGGTTGGCTCTCGCCGTGTGATTGGCCATGCCGGCGCTTTCCCCGGTATGGCTACGCGCACCCTGTGTGATCCGCAGTCTAAAATTGTAGTCTCAGCCTTGACCAACTGTATCGACGCCGATCCCACCGCTATATGTCGGGCTGTGTATGACTTTATCGATCACTTTGAAGGCCATGCACGTGATAGCGCTCAAGTGACCGCCGAGCGAGCGGCTCAGCAGGAGCGATTTCAAGGGCGTTTTGTCAATTTGTTTAAGGTTATGGATGTCCTGCCTCGCGGCGATCAGCTCATCGGCATCGATCCCAGCAGCTGGACACCGTTTATGGATGTGGAAGAATTTGAAGTCGTCGACGATCACACCTTGAAAATGACCAGGGGCAATGGCTTTGCTTTTGAGGGCGAGCCACTCAAATATACCTTCGGCGAAAACGGCAAAGCTGTTTCGCTGCGTTGCGGCGGCTATACCATGCAAGCGGAAGAGCACTACCGTCGCGCACTTGAGGCTTTGGACGCGCAGGCCAGGGCTCCCCAGCCTGTTTGATTGAGGCTAAGCTCATTACAAGTCGGGAAATATGAATATTTGATCGCGGCATTGCCCATTGTCTTTGATCTGGATCTACGATCAAGGCTCAGTTTAGGCCGCCCCGTGAGAGCATTACCATGTCGCAAAGCACTGCAAGTATTTTCCATCTTGGCAAAGACACAACTAAATATCGAGCCATCGGTAAAGAAGATGTTTCGGTGGAAGACTGGAACGGCCGCAAAATGCTCGTGGTCAAGCCGGAAGCGCTGACCAAGCTGGCCAAGGCCGCCTTCACCGATGTGTCGCATCTGTTGCGCACCAGTCATCTGGAGATGCTGCGCGGCATCCTTGATGACGCCGAAGCTTCTTCTAACGATAAATTTGTCGCTCTTGAGCTTTTGAAAAACGCCGCTATCGCCGCCGGTGGGACTCTACCGATGTGCCAGGACACTGGCACGGCCATTGTTGTCGCCCACAAGGGCGATCATGTTTGGACCGACAGCGATGATGCCGCCGCCATTTCCGAGGGCATCAGAAAAACCTACAACGAATGCAATCTGCGCTACAGCCAGATGGCGCCTCTGACTATGTACCAGGAAACCAACACGGGCAGCAATTTGCCGGCGCAGATAGAAATCTATAGCGATCCCGGTGACAGCTATGAATTTCTCTTTATCGCCAAAGGTGGCGGCTCCGCCAACAAAACCTTCCTGATGCAGGAGACAAAATCGGTCCTCAATCCAGAGTCGTTGGCCAAACTTTTGACCGAGAAAATTGGCTCTCTGGGTACTTCCGCTTGCCCTCCTTATCACCTGGCCATTGTCATCGGCGGCCTTTCTGCCGAACTGACACTGAAGACTGTAAAGCTGGCCAGCTGTCACTATCTGGACAATTTGCCGACCGAAGGCGATAAGAGCGGACGTGCATTTAGAGACATCGAACTGGAAAAGAAAGTCCTGGAACTGACGCGCAAAATGGGCATCGGGGCTCAGTTTGGCGGCAAATACTTTTGCCATGATGTGCGCGTTGTGCGTCTGCCCAGACATGGTGCTAGCCTGCCCATCGGCATTGGTGTTTCTTGCAGCGCCGACAGGCAAATCATGGGCAAGATCGACAAAGACGGCTTGTGGCTCGAAGACCTTGAACACGACCCGGCCCGTTTCCTTCCCGAAGTCGATACCAAAGATCTGGCCTCGGATACGATATCGGTGGACTTGTCTCGACCAATGGATGAAATCCGCGCCCAGCTCGCCGGCAAGCCACCCGGCACTCGTCTGATGCTCAAAGGCACGCTGATTGTGGCCCGAGACATTGCCCACGCTAAGTGGAAAGAACTTATCGAAAGCGGACAGCCTATGCCCGATTATTGCGCGAAGCACCCCATTTATTATGCCGGCCCGGCTAAAACTCCGGACGGATTTGCTTCCGGATCATTTGGACCGACAACGGCCGGACGCATGGACTCTTACGCAGACCTGCTTATGTCGAGGGGCGGCAGCTTTATCACTTTGGCGAAGGGAAACCGTGGCAAAAATGTGCGTGAAGCCTGCGGCAAGTATGGCGGCTTTTATCTTGGTACCATTGGTGGTGCGGCCGCTCGACTGGCACAGGATTCGATTCGCAAAGTGGAAATAATCGACTATCCCGAACTGGGCATGGAAGCCGTGCACAAAGTGGAGATTGAAGATTTCCCGGCGTTCATCGTCATCAATGATAACGGTGAAGACTTCTACGCCAAGGTGCTGGAGACGGCTGTTAGCGTGCGTTAGTTTGTACTGACGGGTGCGCATTTAATTTGCGCGAGCTATTTGACCCTGAAGCTGCTTTTGGTGCTGCGTTAGAGCGTAGTCTGAGGGTGTGAGTTCCAGCGCCCTAAGGGTTACGACCATTGATTTTGCGTAGGTGTTCCTGGCGTCTTCATATCGCCTGAGCTTGACCTGCATTTCGGCGCACTTGTCTAAAGCGTGCAGCGTGTAGTAGTATCCCCACATGCCCTTTGGCTTTCGGGAAATGGCTTCAGAAAAAGAAGGTAGTGACTTTTCGTAGCACTTTAACGCTTCTCTTTTGTAGCCAAATTCCTTGAAACAATCTCCTCTGGCCAACAGAGTTCTCCCCTGATTGTAGTGGACATATTCGTAGGTGACGCAGTTGGTCAACACTGATTGCAAATCTTTGAGTGAAGAGTCAAAACACCTGAGTGCCTTAATTTCGTGTTTTCTGAATGTTTCTTCCTTTCCGAGATATGTTTCACAGACAGCTCGTATGAAAAGTGTGTCGCTGTTATTTGGTGTTTGTTCGAGCTGCCTGTCGAAGGCAGCAACGGCACTTTGATAGAAATTAAAAGCGGCTTTGTGTTGAGCTAGAAGTTCGGGATCATTTTTGTGAAAATAAAATCGATAGTAGCGTATTTCAAGTCTGCCGCATTCAGCCAGGCAGTACCCCATAACATAGTTTGCACGTTTGCAGTCCTTATCGTACAGAAGGGCTTGTTTGAAGCAATCTGCCGCTTCCTGTAGTTTCTCGGTGGCGACTTTCGGGTGATATAGCTTCTCTTCAGCTTGACCATATTCTTTGAGGGCATATCCTTTTTCCATAAGCATTTTTGAGTCGGTGGCATTGTGTGAAAGCGTCATGTCGCATAACTTTACAGCCTCCAGGCTACTCTCGGCGGCTTCGTCACAGAGTTCTTTTAAACGTTGATCGTGAGCTTGTTCAATCAGTAGCCGAATTTGCTTCCTTTGAGATCCTATATCCGCCGATGGTTGATTATCTGTCTGTGCGCCTTCAACGCTGTTGGCTTTTGCTGCTGCCTGAGTGGGGCTTGTTTCGCTCAATGCAAATGAGGGAGAGGAAAACAGCAGCCAGGCTGTGGCTATGGACAGGAGTTTCACGGGGCTTGGCCTTTAGCGGGAAGGACAAAAGTCTAAAGTTACTTTGTGAAGACAGCGTGTTGCTTCAGTGTGAAGCGCCATCGCCTTTTTTTTTTTAGTTAACTCTAAAGTATAGTATGTTCTGGAACGGAAAATTCCGGCAAGGGGACCGCTTTGTGCGGCCCCCTGCCTGGAAATAGCTTGCTTCCGACATCAACCTGCGTAGAGCATCAACACAACGAAGACAGGGGCGAATATGCCAACCGTCAGACCCAGCGCGCCCCATCCGATCATGGCCGTTCTGGGATTGCTGTGCGGGGCGCCGAAGAGCAGCAGGGCCAGACCGGCGATCAACGAGACGAAGCCGAGATTGGCCACCACAGCTGCGCTCGTGTTGGCAATAAGGAAGTCGATTACGACACCACCGGCGATGGCGCCCAGGAATGAGTAGAGGTTTTGCATGCGTGGATTCATTGGGTATACTCCTGTCAAATCGACGTACGATTTCCGGCCGCATGGACGATGAGGTGCTGAAGAAAATTCATCCAGTCTTGCCTTGTGCCATCGAAGTGCCATCGGCATAGGCCGGTGTCTTCTCCCTTACCGGCTGGTTTGGCGTGATATGCCCGTGTCTTTCGGCTTTTCGATTTCTCGCGCACAATCTGCTGGGCGAGGGCGATCCAGAAGTCGGTATAGGGCGTGCAGGCCGGAGTCACTTTGTACTTCGGATACAGCGCCAATCCGGGAGTGAGCGCGAGCATGTCGGTCCCGTAAATTTCCAGGCGGTTGGGCTCGAATCTGGCCCAAGCGAACGCCAGCTCCGCCGCAATTTCCTGCAACGGTATAGACAGAGTCTTGGACAATTCACGCGCTCGGGGCGAGGCCGGCAAGTGAGTATCGTCCTTGACGCTGGCCATGGCTAGCGCCCAGATTGACCGTGCTGAGCCGGCGGGATAGTCCTGACTTTCGATTGTTTTTCGCACGTTGTCTACGAGTTCCAGGCGCAACTTCTGCGCGAAGGATTTGATAAGGTGTTTCAAATCGATGTCGGTAAAGGTCGACTGGAGGATTGTTGTCATCAACTTTTCGTCGATTTCTTTACCGAAGCGCGCAAGCTCCCTGCGTACGCGCTTTTCAAACGGTAATTGCTTGGTCATAGTTTCTTTGTGGAACCTTTCTCGCTCTCTTCGAGTTCGCTCTCTTATTTCTTCATGGCGCAGAGCTTGCGCCAGAATCGGATCAGACAATTCCTTGTGGCCATTCCAGACCGATCCGTTGCCGAAGTCTGGCCTCCGATTGCCGCATTTTTCAACTGTTCGTTGGGACGGGTCGTTCCGACTTTGAACGTCTGATCTGCAAATGTGATCGTGATGCTGCCCTTCTCCGTAGCAGTAATGGAGAGCCCCTCGATGGCCTCGGTGCTGAGGGCAATGAAACACGGTCCCGGGAAGCCGTCAATACCGCCGACAGTCAGTCTGCCTTGCTTGACCTCAACCTCCAGTTTGGCTGCGCAATAATGACAGGCCGTGTGGAGGATGCTCAGCGGTTCTGCGAAATACAGAGACCGGCTAAAAATGTCCAGAGGGGTGAGAGGTTTGTGGCAGTTGTCACATTCCAGACTTTGCTTGGCGTAGGAATACATTGTTGCTCCTGCTTTTAAGGTTTTGCTCCTGGATGAGCCTTGTGCCAGGCTGTGATCGACGGCTCTTGCGCGGCCAGATTAGTGTACTTGTCCTGGGCTCGGTAGCTCCAAACCAGGGCGCCAAGGTAGCCGTTCTTGTACATCAGATCGAAATATTGACCAGTGTCCTTGTCGGTGTTTTGGCTGGGGAACTCTCCCAGGATTACCGGCACGCTCAGGCCCAGGTCGGAAACAAGCGTGTCCAGTGGGTTTTTGCGCTCCAGATTGGGATAGCTGTGAAATTGCAAGAAATCAAGCGCACTGTTCTGCCAATACTGCAGGCCTTCGCGTGAGGCACTACCCACGGTGACAGGTTGTTTTGCTCGGGCCTTGATAAAAAGGGCAGTGGTGAGCACAAAGGCCTGCATCTTTTTCTCGTCGATTTTCTTGATTTGCCAAAACGGATAGGCGGTCATTACCCATTCCGGCTCATTGATTATCTCCCAGGCGGCGATGTCCTCGCTTTGCCCAAAAGCTGATAGAAGAGGTGCCAGAGCCAACTCTTGAAAGCTCTGTGTGTAAGCGACGTTTTCTATGACCTTGCGGTGCCCTCCCACCTGCGCGCCGCTGGCCCAGACGGATTTCTGGGCGAAGTTGAAGTCCAGCAGCACGAAGATAACGCGAATGTTGTGCTTGTGGGCAAGTTCGAGGGCTGAGTGCATGTCGTTGATGACATATCGGTCAATCCCGGACACCTGCCCATCTTTTGCAAAGGTCAGCCCTCCGCGACCGTCGCAGAATACAAACCAGCGCACGACTTTGAGACCCAGAGCTGATATATGCTGGAAGTCGGCGTCCACTTCGGCTGTGGCGGTAGCTGTGGAGATGCCGTTGTGGGCACCCCATACGGTGGCACCGAAGTCACCACCGTAAGAGCGCCACGGGTAATTCACTCCAATGGCAAATTGACTGTTGGGGCGGAACAGCGGTGGTTTGGGCACTTGCTGGTCTCGAGAGAGCCGACTGGCCAGAAACACAAGAACCAGAAGGAAGAAGGTCAACACTGCCGCGAAGATTTTATGTTTATGAAGCGCTTTCATGTTGACCTCCTTTCTCAAGGTCCAGGCAAGCGGAGATTGGCTCGGCTTCAGAAGCCGAGAAGCTAGACGACTCGGACTTGCAAGCGGAAGCGACGACGGATGTTGGACTCGCCCGGGAAGCCGAGAACGTAATATTCGTGCAGGGCGATCACCGCATCACCGCCGTCCTGCGTGCTGAACTCCATACGACGCCGAGCGCTGCTGACCTCCATCGTACCCAGCGAAAGAACCGGCTGGAAGTCGAACCTGTCGCCGAAAGTCCAGGCTGTCATGGCTCGACCGTCGCTGTAGTCACCCTGAAGCAGGACTGTGAGAGTGTCACCTTGGTTGATGGTAATAGACTGGCCGTTGCGCGAAAAATCAACTACATGGTTCTGGCTCATGACAGTGTTCCTTTCTGGTTTTGAAAAGTTAGAAAACGACAGGAGGCGCTGCGATGCCCGCCTGCGCGAGCTGGATCGAGCGCGGGATGCCGAGGCGCTTGGGGGTGCGGCGCTGTGCCGGGATATTCACCCAGCTGCCGGAGTCAAGGCGGCTCTTCTCGAATGGCGTGACCACGCAAAGGTAGGTGGTGCCGTTGATTACTGTCTCGGTGATGATCATGATATTTACCTTTCTGTTTTGTTCTGTTTGGTTTCTCTGAAAAAGATAAAAGCTATTCCACAATTCTGGAAGTGAGGTGTTTCCGCTCCGCTGGCTGTGTATTGTCAGTCAGCCGTTCGGAAAGAGCGACCCAGTCGGCCAGGCTACCCTCAAATTTCCAGCAGGGTAAGCCGAGCCAGTTGGATTGTCTCCGATGCCAGACTTGCTTTTTGCCAACTAGCTTTTCGGCGATGACCTGCCGAACAAAGGCAATCCACAGTGGTCGGTTTTTCACAAACATGGTCGATGAACTGATATAGATGCTGCGGTAAGTAAATCCCGAACAGCGGCAAGAAAGTCTTAACCGACTGCAATCGGGTGTCTCGGGAGCTAGGATGATCGAGCGGTACTGTGTGCCCAGGATGCTGACGGCGATATCCTGGATGGATGCGCCCAGTATTTTTGCAAGGGCTTTTTCTCGATCATGGACCGGCCAGACTTGTGCATCGTTTACAGTGGCGATGGCAATGCACCAGGCGCCAAGGTAGTTTGATTCCCAGCTGTCTGCGCCGATGCTGTTGCGGACTAGAGTGTCGAGGATCTCACGCAGATTCGATTCGAAGCCCAAGATAAAGCTCCTCAGTTGATATTCTGAGGTGATCTCGGCTGCAAGCATTGTGGCGCTTTCTGCGCTAATCTCACTGCCATACTTTGCTAGAGCTTCGTAAACTGTTGCGGAAAAATCATTGTACTGCCCCATGGCTTACTCTCTTTCTGAGTGGCGGCTATCACTAATCGCGTCGTTTGCCGAACCCACTCCATGGTGGGGAAATTTTGCTCGTAATGGGCAAAGGTTGTTGTTTGGGTGAAGTTGAAGGCACCGAAAGTTGAGAGAGGAAGTGAAAGATATAGCTATAAGCTACAGGCGGCAAATGATCTCTTGATAGAGTCATTTGCCGCCTTGTTGGTGCTTCTACGAAGCTATGTTTATAGTAAGAGTGGCACTGGTAGAGCCCAATGCCGTTAAGCGGTTTGCTTTATTGCAATATTAGTGTAGGTGCCGGTGCGGGTATCGCGGTCGGAGTTCCCAGGCTTAGCACCGCGGCGCTACTTGGTGCAGCAAATACCGTGCTTATCTCGTCTCCGAAGGCTTTGATGGATGTTCGAATTTTCTCGACACTTAAGTGGCCGAAGGCCATTATGAATTCGTTTCTGTTTTGATCAACCGGATAGAAGTAATCGAAGGAAACCAGTGATACCGAGTGCTTAGCCGCCGCTTCAACAAGTTGCGTTTTGTCTAAATTGGGATGGAAGCGCACCGTTATTTGAGTGCCGGAGCCTGAGTTTATTATCCGGGCATTGTCGCCAAAAGTTGAGGTAAGAGCCAGTACCAATGCTGCTCTGCGCTCTGCGTAAACTTCTGTGGTGCGTTTGATATGTCGTTCGTAGTGACCACCTTGCATGACACGCGCCAGGGCAATCTGATCTATCTGTGAATATTCGGGTTCGGTGAGAGACTTGACTTGATAGGCCGCTCCGACCAGGTGCTCGGGCAAAACCACGTAGGCCATGCGCGTCAGAGGGCTGAGTACCGGCGCAAAAGATCCCATGTAAATTACTCGGTCTTCGGTGTCCATACCTTGTATTGAAGGTATGGCTTTCTGACCGTAGCGAAATTCATGGCCGTTGTCGACTTCGATAATATAGGCATTTTGCTGAGCGGCCGTGGCCAAAATTTCTTTTCTTCTGTCTGTGGACATGGTGATTCCACTTGGTTCATTACGCGATGGACTGGCACAAATAACTTTGAGCTCCGCATCAAGTGTAGCCAGCTGTTTGCAGTTCATGCCGGCTGAATCAATGGCTATAGGGTGCACGCTTGCTCCGGCGGCCAGGAAGCTTCTGTAGAAGTCGGGCAGACCGGGGCTCTCTAGAGCGCACGCGTCACCGGCATCGACAAGTAGGCGCAGGACAAAATCTAGGGCGCATTGAAACGACGTGAAAATCATCACACGGCTTCCGGAGTCGCAGCGCACACGGCGGGCGCGGCTGACATATTCGGCTACGGCGTCACGCAATTCTGGGCGGCCAAAAGGATTTAGCCCCGCCGACAGGTCTTCGTTTTGCACATCCCTGGAAGCCACGTAAATCATTTCTTTCCAGCGGTTGAGCGGCAGAAGATCGAGCGAGGGCGCACCGTGGTTGAGCTGGCTGTGCCATTGACTGGCGCCGGGCTCAAATGAAGCGGCTCGAATTGCCTGCTGACTGAAGCGCGAGAGAGGAGGTTTGTGGTTCTGTTGTTCCACAATGGTGCTGCCTGTTTTGCCCAGGAGCTGATCCAGTTCTTTGCTGACATAAGCACCGCTGCCGGTGGCAATGACGACGTAGCCTGCGCTGACGAGATCTTCATAACTGCGCATGACCGTGAAGCGAGATATGCCCAGGGACTTGCCTAGATCGCGTGTTGATGGCAGCTTCTCGCCGGCCTTAAGATAGCCTTGCTGGATGGCTGAAAGGATCTCGTCGACAATCTGTCGATAAATAGGTTGGTCTGATTGATTGTCTATATTTATTAGCACGTTCATAGCCAAGGCCTGCTCAGATGGGGGTGTCGAGGCCAATGTACAATTTCGCCGACCAGTTGTTGTTTCTGATTTGTTAAAAGGGGTGCAGGCAAACCGCTTTGGCGAATCTTTATATACCGGCATCAGCTGCGCTGCGATTTAACAAGTCCGAAACAACATGCCTGCCATTGAAGGATATTGTTTTGCCTACGACCCACTCGGAGAACAGCAATGGCACAAGCACATTCCCCCGAACACCATATGACCGCCGCTGAGCAAGCCAGACACGACGCGAAGATAGAAATAGAAGGCGAACGACTGATCAACGCCGCTCTCGATAAAAGACATCCCCATGCTTTTCATGATGAGCTGGCTCAGATAAACGATCCCAAAGAAAGGCAGGAAGCTTTGGCCGCCGCAAAGGCTTATGAGAAACAGCGTGAGCTGGATGGTAAGGCCGATAAGAACCTTCCGATAGTGCTTTTCTATGAAGCTGACGGCAAGCTGGGACAGGTCAAAGTCAAAGACCACGGCATGAGGGTAGCTTATGACGCCGATGCCGAAGGCCTGGGGCCGGAAAAGTCAGTGGCCGAAAAGGCCAAAGACACGGCGGTGGAAAAAGGCAAAGAGGCCGGGACTGTGGTCAAAGGCGTCTTCGGGCACATCAGGCGTCATTAGGCAGGCACTATAATTGTTATCACGTCTATAAGTGATGATGGTGATTGGCTTATTTTAAGGGCGAAATATTTGAAACTCTGTGCCGGTGGGCTTGTCCTCGCCGGCTTTGCCTCATATGCACTGCCGGACCCTGCCGTAGCTCGCGACGTGGTCAGTCCGGCTGCGCCGAAGGCAGTGTGGACCTTGAGCTTTCCGCCGAAGCAGGAAATTGGCAATCTCTTCGGCATGCCCACATTTAACTGTTTTTCCTATGGCTCTATGCCGTCGCGGAAACACTTGTGCCGGGCAAAAGGCACCGTCACAATCACCAAGAAAATGCCGCTTTTGTTTGTGCCAAACGATAGTGTCAGCGAGCAACCTCAGCTCTTCGACCCTTTGCCCGATGACGCCTTTATCGGCCTGGATTGTGAGCGCCTGAGCCTGACAGACTCTGCCTTGGACAATATTTTGCACCTCAAGTCTTTAACCATGATCAATCTCGAAGGCAATGAAATAAGCGATGCCGGCGTGGTCAAACTTAAATTGTTGCCCAATCTTGTAAATGTGAATGTCTTCGGCACAAACATTCAGGGACGCACAATTAAAGAGCTCGGTCGCCTCAAAAACCTCGTGCGCTTGCGTATGGGTTGCAACAAGCTTGATCTTGCCTGCCTCGGCGACATTGCTAAGTTCGAGAAATTGGAGTTTCTCAATCTGGACCGAGTCAACTTGTGTGATCAAGATCTGCTCAAGCTTATGCCACTGAAGAAGTTGTGGGCACTGGAGATCCCGAACAATCCCAAGATAACCGGTCGGGCACTGGCGTACTTGAAAAAGCTTCCTAATTTGCGCCATATTGATCTGAGATGTTGTTCTCTTACTGCCCGAGATTTACTGGGGCTGAACGCTTCTCAATTGCGCTTCATTCTTTTGCAACCGGAAAGCTTTACGGTGGGAGATCAGCACTTGATCAAAGACGGCTTTAAGGGCAGCGGCATCACACTGCAATGGAAGAGTCGGGAAGCGGCCAACTCACCAGAACTGTACAGCCCGCTCAAATAGCGCGCTATTTTGTCCCGGCGGCCAGAGGCAGGGTAAAGGCAATTGTCGTGCCTTCTCCCAATTTTGATGAGGCGGTAATTTTGCCGCCATGCAATTCGACAAAGGCTTTGCTGATAGCGAGACTGAGTCCGGAGCCGGGCGCTGCATCGTGATCGGCGTTGCCGTCGGCCTGATCCGCCGGTGTAAAGGCATCAAATATGGTGCCAATGCGCTGAGGAGCAATGCCCGGGCCCTTATCACTGATACTGACGTGGGCGAAGCCGTCGACACTCTTGCTGACGACAAGGATGGAAGTCTCGCGCGGCGCAAATTGTATGGCATTGCCCAACAAATTGATCACCACGCGCAGCAGTTTGTCTTCCTCGCCCTCGATTGTCAGACCGCTCCTGCGGCAGTCCAGGACCACATCTTTTTCTTCGGCAAAGCCGCCCACAACCCTTTGGGCCTGGTCAATAATATTGTCCAGATAAAGTTGATCGGCATTTAGTACAAGCATGCCGTTTTTGGCTTTTTCCATGTCAATCAGATCGTCAATAAGCATCACCATCTGATTGGTGTTGCGCTTGGCTGATGTGACATAACGCTTGCCGCGCTCTTCTACCCGGGCGATCGAGCCTTCGTCCAGCAGCTCTAAAAAAGACTGCAAATTCGCCAGCGGCGTGCGCAGATCCTGGGTGACGATGGAAACTACTTCCTGCTTCATGCGCTGCGCTTCTTTGAGCTGCGTCAAGTCGTGCACTACGGCAAAATATTGTCCTTCGCTTTCTACCCATTGAGCCGACCAGACCGTGTAAAGCGCGCGTCGACCGCGACCGACCATGCGCAGTGGCACTGGTTTGACCGGGCTATTGGACCGGGCTAGCAGCAGGTGATTGGATAGCTCGCCTGCGTCCTGGCGCAGCACCAGATCGCGATAATTTTTGCCGATCAGATCGGCCTGGTGGCAGCCGAAGAGTTTGCCGCCGGCGGCGTTGGTGCTGGTAATCTGGCCGTCTTCGTTCATGGAAACTATCATGTCGCCGGCGTTGTCGACTACAGCCCTTTGCTTGTTTGTAATCTCGCCAATGGCCGTCGCCATTTCATGCATTGATTTATCAATCGTTCCTATTTCATCGTCGCCTTCGTCTAGCGGCTGCAGCGGCGCCCTTTGTTTTATACTCTCGCTATTGTAGACAAGTTTGTCCAGGCGTTGTGCCACTCTTTGTATGAGAAACTGAGCCAGCAAAGTAAAAAGCACCAACTGGACAAAGCTGCCAATGCCCAGCAGCCACCAGCCTTGTTCGCGTAAACGTCGCTGCTTGCCCGGCCCGACCTCGTATATATGGCTCTGCCTTGTACCTACGTCGACCAGTTCCGGTGAGATGATCATCCCCATAACGCGCCGCAGCTGAACCATTAGCGGACGTCTTTCCGGTCGGTTGAGGATATCCCCCTGTGCCTGCATGTCTTTGAGTTGCTGAATAATGGCCATTGCTTCCAGAGCCGAACGCTCTGACGCCAGGACAACTGTGAGATCGGTGGGAGAATTTTTCAACAGTTCTTTTAGCAAGGCAAATTGCTTGTAAATGCTGTTTTGCTCCTGCCCCAGGATGCTGGTCTCTTCACCCATGGCTACCAGTGATTTTGTTTCGCTGGCGGACAATATCTCGTACAGATCTTTGATCAGTTGATTGATGCTGTCGTGCACCAATCTGGCGTGATCGGCCTTTTCCGCCTGCACGTCCGTTTCGTAATCAATGAAAATCAAACCGGCGGTGATGCCAAGCTGTACCACCGCCGGCAAGCTGAGCAGCAAAATCATTTTCTTGAAAAGTGATAGTTGGGGCAGGGGCATTTGAAATAGTTCGGTCTGGAGAAATCCCAAGTTTGGCGATTCTGTTATATATTGCTATTGATCATTAACGTGATTAGCCATGCATAGGGAAATTGAAGGGCTGATGACCAGGATATTACTTGTAGAAGACGACGTCGACCTTGTTGACATGATCAGCGAGTGGCTTTCTGCTGAATATGAAGTAGCGTCGGCCTTCGACGGCCAATCCGGTTTGGACATGCTCAAGGCTTCCCCGTACGATGTAATAGTACTCGATTGGAGCCTGCCCAAGCTCTCTGGCCTGGAAGTTTGCCGTCAGTTCCGTGCCAGCGGCGGCAAAACGCCGATCATATTTTTGACCGGCAAGTCGACCGTAGCCGACCGGGAGCTTGGTCTGGACGGTGGAGCTGACGATTATCTTGTTAAGCCTTTCAGCATGCGTGAGTTAAACGCCAGATTGCGAGCCGTGCTCCGTCGTGGCGATCTGATTGTCAACGACGTCTTGTCCTGCGGCGATATCACTCTCGACGCCGGGAAGCACCGCGTCACCAAAGGCGATCTGTCTGTGCATCTTTTGCCTAAAGAGTTTGCCCTGCTTGAGTTTTTGATGCGTCATCCTGACCAGGTGTTTAGTTCTGATAATATCCTGGCCCGGGTCTGGGCGAGTGACTCAGAAACTGGCGGAAATGCTGTCCGGACGGCTATTAAGAGGATTCGGCAGAAACTTGATGACTCCGACTCTAGTGAGTCAGAGTCTATTATTGAGAATATCCCCCGTGTCGGCTACCGCCTCAAGGCAAAGTAAGGTTGACATGAACATGTACCAGTTTCAGTTAGCCGGCGGCCTGATGCTCCTAGCATTTGTCGTTTTAGTCATTGTGCCGCGACTGCGCAATTTTTTTGAATTGCAGTTTTTGCGCAGTATCAACCGGCCCAAACTTGGACAGGTTGACCACACGCCCGGTCCGATTTTGAGTGAGCAGAGCTATATCGAGGGTTCCAAGTCGGTGCAACGCGCACTGGCCTACGGCAACTATGCCACCAGATGGAGTCTTAAGGTGGTCGTCGTTTCTGAGCCGATTGAGAAGGCGGAACGCGTCATCGGTCACGTTACCACGCCCGCTATCAAAGGCGCTCTGGTGCCACGCAGCAGCGCCGATTCCAAGGACGAGCACATTACCATCAAGCTTGAGTGCGACATCAAGCAACGCGGCACCGGCTGCTATGTTACCTGGCACTTCTATCCTTCAGACCCGGCGCTGTTTGAAAGACAGGCTCAAATAGCCGATCCGCGCCTGGACCTGCTCCTGGCGCGCACCAATTATCACATTATGCATGAGCTGGGAAAGAAGCCGGCCAAGCCGAACGTATAGCTCTATACAGGCGCCTTCAATTGTTTGAAGGCCGTTAGAGCCCGGTCGCGCGCGTAGCTGTGATCGACGATTGGATTTGGATAGTCCTCTCCAAGTATGACACCGGCGGCGGCAAGTTCAAGAGGCGGCGCGAGCCAGGGTTTGTGTATCCATTTGCTTTTGACCTGCGCCAGTTCAGGCACCCAGCGTCTGACATAGTCACCCTGCGGGTCAAATTTTTCACCCTGCAAAATGGGATTGAATATGCGGAAGTACGGCGCGGCGTCAGCACCACATCCGGCCGTCCACTGCCAGCCCAATGTGTTTTGCGCAAGGTCTGCGTCCACCAGCGTGTCCCAGAACCACTGGGCGCCGTCCTGCCAGGGTATGAGCAAATCTTTGACCAGAAACGATGCAGCAATCATACGCACCCGGTTGTGCATAATGCCCGTGTGCCAGAGCTCACGCATGCCGGCGTCAACGATGGGATAGCCGGTGCGACCCCTGGTCCAGGCTTTGAAGCCTTCCTTGTGCTGGGCCCAGGGGAAATGATCGAAATACTGGCGCAATGGTTTGTCCGGTGTTTCCGGGAAGTGATAAAGAAGATGATGTGAAAACTCGCGCCAGCCTAGCTCTCGCAGATACGACGCGGCGCTTGCGCCATGGTGCGATTGCACCTTAAACCATATTGTTCGGGGACTGATTTCACCAAAATGCAAATGTGGCGACATGCGAGAAACGCCTTCTATCGCCGGTTTGTCTCGACCCTCCTGATAGCTATTCAAAGAAAGCTCGATAAATTTGTCCAGCTGTTTGAGGGCACCTTTTTCCCCCGGCGGCCAACTTTCCTTAATGCCATTGTCCCAGGCAATATCAGGCAGCAGGCCAAGATCGTCGACCGAGACAGGACGCAGATAATGATGCTTTTGACTCTTGTCCGTAAGAATGTGCTGCCAGTTCTCGTCATGCGGAAGTTTGCTCGGGGCTTTGAGCAGAGTGTCTTTCATATGAGTGGCCTGCAATCGCATCTGGCAGGCTTTCCAATATGGCGTGAAAACCTGGTAGGGCTTGCCTTCCTTCGTGGCAATCTCCCAGGGTTCTATTAATAGTGAGCCGTTGAAAGTTTGGACAGACAGGCCATTTTTAATCAGCGTCGCTTTGATTTTTTTGTCACGCTCAATCACAGCGGGCTCGTAGCGACGGTTCCAGTAGACAGCTTCTGCCCCGAGCTCACTTCTGAGGCCCTCCAGCACGGAGAGACTGGAACCCTGCCGACTGCAATCAAAAATGAAAAGCTTGGAGCCAATTTGATCAAGCTGGGCTGAGAGCTTTTGCAAAGATTGATGCAACCATACTTTTGAGGCGCCTCCCGGAGCCCAGGAGCCTTCTTCCTGTGGCGCCCAGATGTAGACCAACATGACTGCGCTGCCGTCGCCGCTGTCCTTCAGATCGGCCACGGCGTGACTTAGTGCCGGCTGGTCGGCCAGACGCAGGTCCTGGCGCAACCAGACTATTGTTGGTTTCATTGGTGTAATTGGGTTTTTGCTTTTGTTTGCGGCCATAGTACCGGAATCATAGTCCGGCGCCGGTGTACATTTTGTGAATTGTGCATTGGGCAGACCCGGCTAATGTCAGCTCTTGTATCAAAATCTTTATCAGGTGTTTAAAAGTTGGCCATTTCGTCCAATAACTAATTGATAGGCATCCACGGGCCAGCCCGCCGTAGATTCAAGGAGTCATGAGATGGCAGATTCTAAGAACCCTAAAGTAGGGGAGCTTCTGACGCGAGCCGGTGTTTTGCGTAAGCAGGATTTGCAAGAAGCTATATCGATCGCCCAGGACACGGGCCAGATGATAGGCAAAGTGCTTATCATGTCGGGCTTTATCACCAAGGAGGACCTGGCCGCCGCAGTTGAGGCCCAGTCTCTTATCCGTGACGGCTTGCTGGAACCGGAGTTGGCCATTCTCGGGCTTTCAACCGCCTCTAGAGAGCACTTCCTGTTGGAGCAGGCTCTCGATCAGTTGGGCTGGCATCCGCAAAATAAACCCACGGCCAAATTGGGCGAGCTTCTGATCGCCAGCGGCAATATCAATATCGAACATTTAACCAAAGCCCTGGACG
>Ga0105248_10003481_pt1 | contig 17473 bp, 17 predicted proteins | sample KBSS34metaG_FD_81524 | JGI IMG/M metagenome (GOLD analysis project Ga0105248, IMG submission 81524) | Switchgrass rhizosphere microbial communities from Kellogg Biological Station, Michigan, USA - KBS S3-4 metaG | ecosystem: Host-associated > Plants > Roots > Rhizosphere > Soil | place... | reverse complement strand
TCTCGATCGGTCAGCGACTCCGCCGTGCGGATGTCCTCGGGGACCGGATCGGGAAGCGTGGGCACCTGCTCGAGCGCGCGCCACACCAGCTCGCGGATCGTCCGAGGGCTGATGCCGTCCGTGACCCGGTGCACCGGCGTGATCCGGCCGGTGTGGACCAGGTCTTGCTCGTCGCTCCGCAAGATCTCGATCTCCTGGTTCGCGAGCTGGAGCCGATGCCGGTACAGCTGCACCGTGCCCGACACCGCGACCTCCATCCCCTCCCGGTAGAGGTTCGCCGCCCACGGTTGATTGAAGAACGTGAGGTCGAGGAAGCCCGTGCCGTCGCCTATGGTGACGGTGACCATCGCTTGGCGCCGCCGGGTCTGGCGCTTCTTGACCGACCGGACCGTTGCGATCACGGTGGCGAACGCGTCGATCTTCAGCTGCCCGATCGGCAGCACGAGCGACCGGTCGATGTAGCGCCTCGGATAGTGGTGCAGCAGCTGGCCGACCGTCTCGATCCCGAGCGCATCGGCGAGGACGACGTGGGCCTCGGGACCCTTCGACCGCCCCGTCCGGCGCGTCGCGAGCCGCCGGTCGATCGCCACGATCGGGTCGCCGGTCGTCAGTGACATCGGGGGCCCTCCACGTGCACCGGTTCTACCATGCTCACATGACATCGAGGCCCGTGCGGATCGCCGCGGCGGCGGTCGCGCTGCTCGCGCTCGCCGCCGGCACGTCGGCCTGCACCTCGGGAGGAGCGCCTACAACCTCGCAAGGCCCGTCCTGGCCGACCTCGGTCGATGCGCTGCCCACGTTGGACCCGAACGCGTTCCACGATCTGATCGCGCAGCAGAAGGGCCATCCGGTGCTGGTCAACATCTGGGCGTCGTGGTGCGAACCCTGTGTCGCCGAGGCACCCGACCTGGTCGCAGCCCATCAGAAGTACGGCGACAAGGTGCGGTTCATCGGGGTCGACATCCAAGACGACCGGTCGGGCGCCACGGACTTCATCGCCCAGCACCAGGTCCCTTACCCGAGCGTGTTCGACCCGTCGAATCAGATCGCCGTGTCTTACGGTCTGTTCAGCCCACCCGACACCCTGTTCTTCGACGCGGACGGGAACCTCGTGAAGACGTTCCCCGGCCAGATCTCGAAGGACCAGCTCGACGCGAACCTGCAGGCCATCGCGGGTTGAGCACAGGCCTTTGGTACCCTGGCTCGGCTATGGCAGCCGTCTGCGACATCTGTGGGAAGAAGCCCTGGTTCGGCAAGTCCGTCACGTTCTCGCACAAGCGGAACAACCGGCGGTGGGACCCGAACGTGCAGCGCGTGCGCGCGCTGATCAACGGCTCGCCCAAGCGCGTCAACGCCTGCACGAGTTGCATCAAGGCCGGCAAGGTCGTCCGCGCGGCCCGCGGCTGACCGGCCGCTATCCGATGATCGCGTTGGCGAAGCGGTAGCCCGCTTTCCCGTCCTGCTTCGTCCGGTACATCGCCTCGTCGGCACGCGCGACGACCGAGGCAGCGGACTCCCCGAGCCCCCCGATCGCAACACCGACGCTCGCGGTGACGGTCGCGACCCCGGCGGCCACCGCGATCGGCTGGCCCACCGCCTGCACCACGCGCGTGGCGATCTTCTCGGCGTCGTCGGGCGCGGCGAGGTTCTCGCAAAGCACGACGAACTCGTCGCCACCGAGCCGCGCCACGATGTCGCCGGGCCGGATCACCGACTCGAGGCGCCGGGCGGTCTCGGATAACACGCGGTCGCCGGCCTGATGGCCGAAGACGTCGTTCACGTCCTTGAAGCCGTCGAGGTCCATGTACAGCACGGCGAGCGCCCGTCGGCCGCGCTCCGCGCGGAACACCGCGCGCACGAGCAGCTCGTCGAAGAGCTTCCGGTTCGCGAGGCCGGTGAGCGGGTCGTGCGTCGCCTGGTGCTCGAGCTGATCCTCGTGGAGCTTGCGGACGGTCGCGTCGCGGGCGATCAGCGTGAACATCTCGACGCCGTGCACCGACGTCGAGGTGAGGGACACGTCCACGGGCACGGTCGCGCTGTCCTTGCGTTGCGCCTCCACCATGTGCTCCTGCTCCTCCCATCGGACGTCGTGCAGACCGCCGCCGTCTTCGGAGACCGCGAGCGCCGGGATCAGGTCGCCGATCGGGCGGCCGACGAGCTCGTTCTCGCTCCATGAGAACAGCTGCTCGGCGGCGGGGTTCGCCGACTCGATATGGCCCAACGCGTCGGTCGTGACGATCGCTTCGACCGCGCTGTCCATCACGGCCTTCGCCCGGGCCTCGGACGCCGCGAGGTCCATGCCGAGGCGAGCGGCCAGGTCCAGCGCGGCGATGCGGGAGCGCCCGAGCAGGAACAACGCCGTCGCGATGAGGAGGGTGGCCGCGATCCCACCGATGAACGGCGACCAGGGGAAGCCGAACGCATCCGGTGCGAACGCCTCGGTCGCCGTCACCTCGATCGTCCACGGGGTACCGTCGATCACGTTGTGGTCCGCGGTGGTCAACTCAGGAAGGTCATTGCCGGAAGCGCCCTCGCCAACGGTGGTGCCGATGATCGCGCCGTCGGTGTCCCAGCGAACGGATGTGACCACACCGGTGGCGACATCGCCCAGCATCTCGCGCGCGAGGATCGCGGGGTCGAGCGTCGCGCCCGCCCATCCGACGAACCTGCCGTCACGGTGCACGGGCACGACAAGCTGCATCCGCATCTGTCGATACGGATTGGCCTTGGGGGGCGTCATCGTCAGACCGCCGTTGCGCCCCGCCTGTTGGAGCGCTTCGCGCGCGCTCGGGTCGGCAGCCAGATCGCTGTGCAGCAGGGTTGGCGCCGCCGTGATCGGGGCGACCATCGTGACGGGATAGCTCCACACGCCCGAGGTATCACTGCGCCGACGCTCGATGAACTCCAGGCCGATCACCGCAGGATGCGCGTCCGTGAGCTCGAGGGAGTCGGAGAATTTCGCGAACTGTGCCGGCGTCGGGTCCGCCACCTCGAGGAACCCCCGGGTCACGGTCAACATCCGGCGGTACGTTCGGACGGTGTCCTCGACGCTCATACGTCCGGACGTGACCGTGTCGTCGAACCGCACCTGCGCTGCATCCTGACGGTCCGCACCCCACGCCGACGACACCACGAACGAAAGCGTGACGCCGATCGCGAGCGCGGCGATCCCAGCGAAGATCAGCCAGCGGCCGCGTGTGCGGTGCTGTTGCCTCGCGGCCTCGAACGTGAGCCCTTTGCGCATGCGTTCCTCCGCGCCGCATCCGTCGCGACGCACCCCCGAAACGTCGACCGGTCGCGCGGCCGACTTGACGGCAGCGATGTCCCATCCGCGTCTGGCCCCGGCGGACTAGTTCGCGGGTCAGAAACCCTTGCAGCGGAGCCCTGCCCCCTCCTGCGTCCGGTCGAGAGGGAGGGCGGTGTCGTCAGATACACTTGGCGCGTTCTCCGCTCCCGAGACGCCGCCTCTCGGCGTCTTCGTTCCGATTCGAGGAGGCCCACGTGTCACAGATGTTCGATAACCCCTCCCCAGATGAGCTCCGGGCATTCACAGAAGAGATGCCCGAGACGCGGATCTCGGGATTCGGCAACGTCAACGTGCAGACCACGGTGCTGTCCCGCTCGGCGGGATCCACCTACGTGGTCGACCGCGAATCCAGCGGCAAGACGATGAGCCGCGCTGATTACGACAAGGTAGCCGCCGCCCAAGAGGCCTATATCGCCGAGCACGACATGATCGTGATCGACGGTTACATCGGCAACGACCCCGAGATGCGCTCCGCCGCCCGTCTCGTGATGGAGAAGCGCTACGCCAACATCGCCGGGATGCAGCAGAAGCTCTACTTCGAGCGCAGCGACGGTGCGGGGGCGGGCGGGGATCCAGAAGTCCAGGTGATCTACACGCCCGGCTTGAAGGCGGAGGGCTACCCGGACGACCGCGTGATCGCGGTGGACCTCGACGCATACACGACGCGCGTCCTCAACTCCGACTACTTCGGTGAGTCGAAGAAGGGCGGCCTGCGCATGTGGAACGACATCGTGTACCGCAAGGGCGGACTCGCGCTACATGCCGGGCTCAAGGTCATCCCGACCGGCGACGGCGACAAGGTGTTCATGATCATCGGCTTGTCGGGCACCGGCAAGACCACGACGACGTTCACGACGCAGAACGGTTCCCGGCCGATCCAGGACGACTTCGTCGGCCTGATGCCGGGCGGGCACGCCTTCGGCACCGAGAACGGCTGCTTCGCCAAGACGTTCGGTCTGGACCCCGACTTCGAGCCGTCGATCCACGGCGCGGTCGTGAAACCGACGACCTACCTGGAGAACGTCTACCAAGACGACGACGGCTCGGTCGACTTCTTCAACGAGCACTACACGAAGAACGGGCGCGCGGTGTTCGAGATGCAGGACCTGCTCTCGTACGAGGACGCGCGCAACGTCGGGCCCGTCGACTACCTCTTGATACTCAACCGGAACGAGAACATCATCCCCGCCGTCGCGAAGCTCAACCTGGAGCAGGCGGCCGCGTTCTTCATGCTCGGCGAGACGACCGGGACCGCCGCAGGCGGCGCCGCCGAGGAGGGCAAGTTCCTCCGCGTGCCCGGCACGAATCCGTTCTTCCCGTTGCCGCACGGGCTCCAGGGCAACCGGTTGCTCGAGCTCCTCGCCACGCATCCGATCGAGACCTACCTGCTGAACACCGGGCGGGTCGGCGGCAAGGACGGGGACGACCGATCGAAGAAGCTCCGGATCCCCGACACCTCCGCCTGTGTGAAGGGCATCGCCGAGCAGTCGATCGTCTTCGACGAGGACCCCGACTTCCGCTACCAGGTGGCGACGTCGGTGCCCGAGCTCGACGACGCGGAGAAGCTCCAGCCGAGGCGCCTCTACGAGGGGCAAGGCCGGGGCGACGAGTACCGCGGGATCGTCGAGCGGCTCAAGAACGAGCGGGTCGCACACCTGCAGCAGTTCACGCAGCTGTCCGAGGACATCATCAAGGCCGTCGGCTGAGGCCGGCGGCCACGTCGCGCCGTCACGATGCAGGGGGCCGGGGCTCGTCCCCGGCCTCGTCGCGTTCGGACCCGCCCGACCAGGCGTCGCGCGCGCCGAGGAACCACGCTGCGAGCAGCTGCATCGCCCCGAGCAGCAGGAACACGATCACCAGCCACGTGAACTGGCTCGCGTCATCGGTGTATGCGCGGCCCACGGTGTGGATCATGCCGAACAGCACGAACATGCCCGCCGCGAGCAGCCACGTGCCGACGCGCCCCGTAATGAACGCCGCGAACAGCAACTCGTCGGTGACGTCGGTCGTGCGGACGGGATGGCGGATCCAATAGATCGCGGAGCGAACACCGAGCGCCGCGAACACGAGCGCGAGGGCGAGCTCGACCGGCTCGATGTCGACACGGAACACCGAGATGGCGAGCACGCTCATCCTGCCGCCGTCCGAAGCAAGGCCCGGACCTCGTCGTCGCCGACCTGGTCGAATCCGGCGTAGCACAGGCCGACGGCCCGGAGATCGGGCGGCTCATGTACGGCGATGACGTCGTCGAACGCGTCGGCGACCCGGCGCTCCACACCGACCGGTGCGACCGGGACCCCCAGCACGACGCGGGTGGCCCCCGCCCGGCGGGCCCACAGACCGGCCGCGCGCGCGGTGCTTCCGGTCGCGACCCCGTCGTCGACGACGACCGCGGTCGACCCGCGCACGTCGACCGTCGCGCCGTAGGCGCCGGCCCGGCGCTCGACCTCCGCCTCGACGCGCGCCGACTCACGTTGGAGCCACCGCTCGCTGACCGCCAGCGACACCAGCATGTCGCGGTCGACCACCCGTACGCCGGGGGCGACCGCACCGATGCCGAGCTCGGGGTTGCCCGGCGCGCCGAGCTTCTTCGTCACGACCACGCCGAGCGGCAGGCCGAGACCCGTCGAGACCCGGGCGGCGACGACCACGCCGCCGCGTGGGATGCCGAGCACCGCCGCGGGCGGCTCGATCATGTCGCGGAGCGCGTCGGCGAGCTGGTCTCCCGCATCGCGGCGATCGAGGAACGGAGGCGCGGCCATCCGGACATCATCCGGCGTTGCGCCCGCTCGCGTCCGGGCCGTAGCATGTGCGCTCGTCAACGCGGAGGAGGCCCAACCGATGGTGCACGCGTACGTCCTGATCCAGACCGAGGTCGGCAAGGCCGCCGCGGTCGCCGCCGAGGTTCGTTCCGTCGCAGGGGTGACCGAAGCGGAGGACGTCACGGGGCCCTACGACGTGATCGTCCGTGCGGAGGCCGAGACCGTGGACGACCTCGGCAAGCTGGTCGTGGCGAGGATCCAGTCGGTCGAAGGCATCACGCGCACGCTGACCTGCCCGGTGGTTCACCTCTAAGAGCGCTCCGCGCCCTCGTGCAGTTCCGGAACGTCGACGCGCTTGGCGCGCTCCGCCTCGAACCGTTCGATCCCGAGGTCCAGGAGCTTCGTGACGAGGTCGGGGTACAGGAGACCACTCGCCTCCCACAGCTTCGGGTACATCGAGATCGACGTGAAGCCCGGGATCGTGTTGATCTCGTTCAGCCAGACCGTGTCGTCCTGGACGAAGCAGTCGACGCGCGCCATACCTGCGCACGCGATCGTCGTGAACGCCGTGACGGCCAGCTGCTGCACGCGCGACGCCAGCGCGGGCTCGAGGGGCGCGGGGATCACGAGGCGCGCGCCGTGCTCGTCGAGGTACTTCGCCTCGTAGTCGTAGAACGCGTGCCCCTCGGGCACGATCTCGCCGCATACGGACGCGACCGGGTCGTCGTTGCCGAGCACCGCAACCTCGATCTCGCGGACCGGATCGACCCCCTGCTCGATCACGATCTTGCGCTCGAACCGGAAGGCGGTCGCGATCGCCGCGGGGAGCCCGGCCGCCTCGGAGACCTTGGTGATGCCTACCGATGAGCCGAGCGACGCGGGTTTCGTGAACAACGGGAATCCCAGGTCGCTCGCACGCGTGAGGACGCCCTCCTGATCGTCGCTCCAATCCGGTTCCCCGACGACGAGGTACCGCACGACGGGCAACCCCGCGGCGGACCACAGCGCCTTCTGCATCGCTTTGTCCATCCCGAGCGCGCTGCCGAGCACCCCGGCGCCGACGTACGGCACACCCGCGACCTCGAGCAGCCCTTGGATCGCGCCGTCCTCACCGCGCGGCCCGTGCAGCACCGGGAAGACCACGTCGACCGCCGACCGGGATCCATCGGCGAGGACCAGCGCCGGCGTGCCGTCGTCGCCGGCCAGGCGAGCGAGCGCAGCCATGTCGGCGACGACCTCGGGCATCCGGCCCGACTCCGACGGCAGCGCCGGCGGCCCGGGCAGGAGGAACCACCGTCCGTCGCGCGCGATGCCGATCGGCACGACCTCGACGTCGTCGCCCTCGAGCGCGTCGATCACCGACCGGGCGGACAGACAGCTGATCTCGTGTTCGGAGGACCGCCCTCCGAACAGCACCACCACGCGGCGTCGCGTCATCGCGGCGAGCCTACCGGCTGGCCCACTCCGGCGGATACGCCGCGCGAAGCGCCTCGACCTCAGCGGTCAGCGCGGCCATCAACTCGTCGGTGAGGGCGCGGACGGCGTCGTGGTCGTCGACCGACACGCCACGAGCGACGACGTCCAACGGGTCGCCGACCCGCACCCGGATCGGGCGTCCCGGCCGCAGCGATCCCGGGCCGGACTTCTGCCACACGGGCGCCGATCCCCAGCTAACCATCGGCCAGATCGGGACCCCGGCGGCCAACGCGAGCCGAACCGTCCCGGTCTTGCCCTCCATCGGCAGGCCGTCGGACCGACGCGTCACCGTTCCCTCCGGATAGACGACCACGACCTGGTTCGCGCGGAGCGCGGCCTCGGCGTTGCGGAGCGGGCTCTGATCGCCGGTCCCCCGCGCCACCGGGATCTGCCGCGTGCCCCGCATCGCCCACCGGATCCCGAACGCGCGGAACAGATCGTCCTTGGCGAGGAACCGCGGTCGCCGCTTCGCGCGCACGACGCCGTAGGCGTTCACGAGCGGGTCGAGGTAGGACGCGTGGTTGCAGGCGATCAACACCGGGCCGGTCGGGGGGATCTCCTCGAGCCGTTCGAAGCGCCAATCGAACCACGCGCGCAGGAACGGGAACACCGTCCAGCGGATGCCCGAGAACCAGGGCTCGAACGGCTCAGCCAGCGTCGGGCTCCTCGCCGGGACCGATACGGCGGAGCGCCGCCCAGGCGAGCGGCAGGGCGCCCGCGGCGATCAACAGCTTGATCGTGTCGCCGATCACGAACGGGTACAGCCCGAAGGTCAGCGCGGTCTGCACGTCGACGCCGAGCGCGTGCATGAGCCAAGGGATCCCGCACGCGTAGATCACGAGCTCGCCGAAGAACATCGCGCTCACCGACGAGCGGAACGACCGATCCCATCCCTGCTGCGCCAACCAGCCGACGAGCGCCGCCGCGAGCAGGAACCCCCAGAGGTACCCGGCCGACGCGAAGGCGGCGCCGAGCACATGGATACCGGTGTCGTGCCCACCCTCGACGTTGCGCGCGAGCACCGGGAGCCCCACGACCGCCGCAGCCAGGTACAGGCCGACCGTCGCCGCGCCAAGCGCAGGGCCGTACGCGGCCCCGACGAGCAGCACCCCGAGCGTCTGCCCGGTGATCGGCACCGGCGTGAACGGCAGGTAGATCGTGAACTGCGCGAGCCCGGCGATCAGCACGGCCCCGACCACGGCGCACCCCACCTGGAACGCGAGCCGCGAGCGGCTCCGTCCGGCGGTCGGGGCGAACCGCAGCGCCAGCGTCGTCATCAGGTCCCCTCCCGGTCGGAAGCCCGGAGGCTATCGCATCGTGTGGGCTAGGCTTGCTGCGTGCGCGCGATCGTCCTGCCGGTCAAATCGCTCGACGACTCGAAGGCCCGCCTCGCCCCGGTGCTCGGCCCGGTGGAGCGGGCGGCGCTCACGCTGGCGATGCTCGAGGACGTGCTCGACGCGGCCCTCACGGTGCCCGGATGGGAAACCTGGGTCCTGTCCCCCGATGAGAGCGTGCTCGAGGTCGCAGCGAGCCGCGGCGCCGTCCCGATCGTCGAAGAGGAGCCGCCGCTCGGCCACGCGATCCGCCAGGCGGAGGCCGAGGCGGAGGGCCGCGGTGCCGATGCCCTCGCGGTGCTGCTCCCCGACACGCCGCTGGTGACGACCGCCGTGCTGACGCGCACGGTCCATACGCTCGGGCCAGTCGTGATCGCCCCGGCGGCCGACGAGCGAGGGACGAACCTGCTCCTTCGCCGCCCGCCGCAGGCGATCGTCGCGCGGTTCGGACCCGACTCGTTCCGCCGCCACGTAGAGGCGGCCGCCGAGGCCGACCTGCCGATCGCCGTCTGCGAACGACCGGAGCTCGCGTTCGACCTCGACACACCGGACGATATCCTCACCGTGCTCCGGAGCCCGCGGCCGACGCGCACCCGCGCCGTGCTGCAGGATCTCGGGGCGGACGGACGGCTCGACGCACGCGCCAGCGGAGCGTGAAGCCAGCGAGACGGGCCAGGAGCAAGCCAAGGAAACGAGGAGGCATCGGTGCAGGGAACGGTCAAGACCTACGACACGGATTCGCGCACAGGGTCGCTGCTGACCGACGACCGCGCCGAGATCGCGATCGACGAGCGTTCGTTCGGCGACCCGCCGGCGCGGTTCCTGCGGATCGGACAGCGGGTGCGGTTCGAGGTCGAAACCGCATCGGAAGGCACGGTCGCACGCGACCTGCACCTCGTGACGTTCTGAGGGAAGCGGCGATCGCTACGCGGAGCTGAGGACCTGTCCGCGGAACTCCTTGCCCGCGGTGAAGGAGGGAAGGTCGCGTGCCGGCACGACGATCGGCACGTCGGGCTTGCGGGGGTTGCGCGCGATCCGTTCGTTGCGATGCTTCCGCTCGAACGTGCCGAAGTCGGCGAGCGTGACGCGTTCCCCTTCGACCACCGTCTCGCGGATGACATCGATCGACGCGTCGACGACGCGTGCGACCTCGGCTTTCGAGACCCCGGTGCGCTTCGCGACCTCTGCGACCAACCCGCCCTTGTTCATGGCGTACCCTCCGCTTCCCCTCGGCGCTCCCTCGGAAACCGTTGCTACGCTACCTCTCCCCGGCGAGCAAGGTCAAACCGCTCCCGACGCGGCACGGCTCGGTTGTTAGCATGCGGGGACGTCACGATGGCCCGTGGTGTAACGGCAGCACGACTGACTCTGGATCAGTTAGTCTTGGTTCGAATCCAGGCGGGCCAGCTGCTCGACCCATGTCGCGTGCACGCGCGTGCTCATCCCCCGTTGTCGTAGCCCGGGTACTGCTTCAACACCAGCGGTGGCCGCGGCGGCCCGTGGAAGTCGAACGCGTTGTCGACCAGATGCAGCTGCGCCGCGGTCTCGCGCACCGTCGGCCGTGCATCGGGCCACCCGTCCGTCAAGGGATTCAAGCGCTCGTGACCGAGGAACCGATCCTCGACGATCCGCAGGAACGCGTCGAAGCTGAGCGTCTGGTGGTCGACGTAGCCGGGCTTGGCCCACGGGCTCACCATGAACGCCGGCACACGGAAGCCGTAGCCGTTCTGGTCGACGACCGGCGGCGGCACGTGGTCGTAGAAGCCGCCCCAGTCATCCCAGGTCACGAAGATCGCCGTGTGCAGCCACTGGTCGCGCGGACCGTTCTCCACCGCGTTGATCAGACCCGTCACGTACGCCTGACCCTTCGAGATGTCGTCGGGCGGATGGTCCCCGGCGTCCTTCACCGGCACGATCCATGAGACCGACGGCAGGTTGCCCTGCTCGGCCATCGCGTAGAAGTCGGTGTTCGGCCGGATGTTGGCGAACTGACCGGTCGCCTGGGTCGCCAGGAACCCGGGCAGCGGGTTCTGCACGTCGGCGGTCACGGGCCCGGTGAGGCCCCCACACGGAGGCGTGACACATGACCCGGGACCGACGAAGTACCCCCAGCTGACGCCTTCCTTGTAGAGGAGCCACGTGATCGGCGCCCAGATGTAGGGGCGCGGGTACTTGTCGGCCTCGTCAGCCCGCCAGGTCGCGCCCTCCCACTGGTTGTCGTACGCCGACGCCGGATGGAACACGAGCTCCGACCTGCACGACATCGCGTCGTGGAGGTTGGGGCACCACGCGGACCAGCCGGAGATCAGGAACAGGTGCGAGGGCAGCGTCCACGAGTCGACCGGTGCGAACATGTGGTCGAACAGCGTGTAGTGGTCGGCGTAGTTCCAGTAGTTGGGGATCTCGCGGCGGGTCTTGTAGCCCATGATGTCCGGCTGGCCCTGCGGTCCCGGCGTCGCCTCGGGACACGGCGGCGTGCTCGGGTGCAGCATGCATCCGTTCTTGTAGATGTCGAGCGCCTTGATGAACCCGTCCATCTTGCCGTTGTTGTAGTCCGTCACCGAGGCCTTGTGCCCGTGCGGCCCGCCCTGATCGATGTAGTTGGTGTCGTGGTACGGGTAGGCGCATCCGCCGTTCGCCGTCGGCTGGCACACGGTCGGCTTGCCGTTCTTCATCGGGATCCCGTCGGCGCCGGGGTAGGTCCCGAAGTACTCATCGAACGAGCGATTCTCCATCACGATGAAGACGAGATGGTTGATGTTGTCGATCCCCTTCGACGGGTCGATCGGCGCGCTGTCGTCGGCGGGCGGCTGGTGCTTCGGTGGGTTGGTCAGCGGCTGCAGATCGACGCCCTTCGGCGCGACGGACGGGTCGGGGGTCAGCGCGCCGTTGGGCCACGTCGACACCTCGCCCGTTGCCGGTTGGGCCGACGTCGGCGGCGGTGTCGTGTCGCCGGCCGTCGTGTCCGTCGCGGGTGAACCCGTCGTACAGGCGACCGCGATCACGCCGACCAGCACGAGGAGCGGGACGATCCGGCTCCAGATCCGGCCGAGACGACGGGGAAGCATGCCGGTGACCGGTCAGGGACCCGGCGTCGAGCCCGAGGCGGGTGTCCCGGTAGTGGGCACGAGGGTGACGTTCGGGTTCCCGCTCGGGTTCGGATCGAGCACCAACGGCGGGATCGGCTGCTGCGAGAAGTCGAACTCCTTCGCGAGGTCTCCGAGCTGCGGCACCGCTTCGCGGATCGTGGGCCGCGGGTCCGGCCACCCCTCGTTCTTACCGTCCAGCCGTCGCCCGCCGAGGTACCGGTCCTCGATCAGCTTGAGGTACGCGTCGAACGACAGCAGTTGGTCGTCGATGTTGTTCGACCGGCTGACCCAGGGGCTGATCACGAGCCCCGGCACACGAAGGCCGTAGCCCCAGTGGTCGATCACGGGCGGCTTGACGTGATCGTAGAAGCCGCCCCAGTCGTCCCACGTGACGAAGATCGCCGTGTGCTCCCATTGCTGGGGCGGTCCCTGCATGACCGCGTTCACGACCTGCGTGACCCACGCCTGGCCCTGATCGACCGGGTGGGTGGGATGCTCGCTCGTTCCCTTGAACGGCACGACCCAGCTCACGGCCGGCAGCGTGCCGGTCGCGGCCCGCTGGAAGAAGTCGGGGTACGTGCGGATCTTGTCGAGGGAGTTGGTATACGCGACGTTGCGGAACCCGGAGATCGCCATCCACGACCGCGGGGTCTCCTCGGGCCCGCTCTGTGGGCACTCCGGCTGCAGGCACGTGTCCTGGCCCACGTAATAGGCCCACGGCACGTCCGCCTTGTCGAGGAGCCACGGGATGCTCGCCCACCGATACTGCATGTCGTCGACCACACCGAACGGCTTGCCCTCCATGCCGCCGGGATGATCGATGTTGGTCGTGCAGCTGCTCGCGTCGGGGTCGGGCGTCGTGAGGTTCGTGCACTTCGCCGACCACGCCGAGATCAGGTACAGGTGCGACGGCAGGGTCCAGGAGTCGGTCGGGGCGAACATCCGGTCCTGCAGCATGTAGTGCTTCGCGTAGTCCCAGTAGTTCGGGATCTCCGCTCCGGTGTGGTACCCCATCACGTCGGGCGTTCCCGGGTTGTCGGCCTGCGCGTACACGCACTCCTGGCTCATCTGCCCCTTCGCGCACGCCTTGACGCGGTCGGTCGCCGTGACGAACCCGTCCATCGCGCCGCCGTTGATGTCGTGCTGCGCCGCCCACTGGTTGTGTGGACCACCTTGGTCGTACACCCCGGTGTCGTGATACGGCGCCCAGCACTTCCCGGCGTCGTCCTTCGAGCAGACCGAGAACGATCCGTCGGGGTTGCGCGGGATGCCGTTCGCACCGGGGAACGTCCCGAAGTACGAATCGAAGGAGCGGTTCTCCTGGACCACGAAGATGAAGTGGTTGATGTTGTCGATCCCGAGCTTGGGGTCGACCGGTGCGGCGTCGGCGTCAGAAACCGTGATCACGGCCGCGCTCGGCGCCGGTGATGATGCCGCGGTGTCGTTGTCGGGGATGACCCGGATCGCGACCACGCCGATCGCGACGGCGGCGACGACGAGGACGGCGAACAGGGCGCGCTTGGTGCGCTGGGGGATCGGCACGGCCCCGGATGGTAGCAGTCGGACCTGGACAACCCGGGAACGGGCGACCGCTACCATGGGTGTTGTCGCGATCATCACGGAACCGCGACACGCGAGAGAGAGGGACGACGTGAGCGCTGCGCAGAGCACGATCCCCGTCACGCTGATCCCGGGCGACGGCATCGGTCCCGAAGTCGTGACGGCCGCTCGCCGGATCATCGAAGCTACGGGCGCGCCGATCGTGTGGGACGAGCACCGCGCGGGCGCCGAGGTCTTCCGCGAGGGACTCCCGAGCGGCGTCCCCGACGACACGATCGCGTCGATCACCGAGACGCGGGTCGCGCTGAAGGGTCCGCTGGAGACGCCGGTCGGCTTCGGCGAGAAGTCGGCGAACGTGACGCTCCGCAAGCTCTTCGAGACCTACGCGAACGTCCGGCCGGTCCGCGAGATGCCGGGCGTGAAGACGCCCTATTCCGGGCGCGGGGTCGACCTGGTCGTCGTCCGCGAGAACGTCGAGGACCTCTACGCCGGCATCGAGTACATGCAGACGCCCGGCGTCGCACAGGCCCTCAAGCTGATCAGCGCCAAGGGCTCGGAGAAGATCGCACGCTTCGCCTTCGCGTACGCCCGGTCCGAAGGCCGCACCAAGGTCGCCTGTGCGACGAAGGCCAACATCATGAAGTTCTCCGAAGGCGAGATGAAGCGTGCCTTCGAGAAGGTCGCGCCCGACTACCCCGACATCGAGTCGTGGCACGTCATCGTCGACAACGCCGCTCACCAGCTCGTCAAGCGGCCCGAGCAGTTCGAGGTCCTCGTCACCACGAACATGAACGGCGACATCCTGTCCGACCTGACGAGCGCCTTGATCGGGGGCCTCGGGTTCGCGCCGAGCGCGAACATCGGCAGCGAGGTCGCGATCTTCGAGGCCGTCCACGGGTCGGCGCCGAAGTACGCCGGCAAAGACGTGATCAACCCGACCGCGATGATCCTGTCGGGCGTGCTGATGCTCCGCTACCTCGGGCTGTTCGACGAGGCCGCCTCGATCGAGCACGCGGTGTTCGTGACGCTGGAGTCGGGCGTGCTGACCGGCGACGTCGTGGGCTACGACCGTGGCACCCCGACCACCGCGTACACCGACGCGATCATCGAGAACCTCGGCAAGCAGACCGAGAACTGGACCATCCGCGAGACGACGCCGATCGAGCTGCCGAAACTCGACCCCGCGACCGACTACGTGCGGCCGCGGGAGCGCGCGGTCGTCGGGCTCGACGTCTTCGTCGAGTCGCCCCTGCCGGCGGCAGAGCTGGGCGCATCGCTGATGGAGCTCACCCAGGACACGAAGCTGTCTTTGAAGATGATCAGCTCACGCGGGACCAAGGTGTTCCCGCCGACGGGCGCCTTCACCGAGACCGGCGACCATTTCCGCTGCCGGTTCATCATCAAACAGGACCCGGGCAACCTGCCCGACGACGACGTCCACGAGCTGCTCCAGCGGATCTCGTCGGCGCACCGTTGGATGCACATCGAGAAGCTGCAGGAGTTCGACGGGGAGCTCGGCTTCACCCGAGACCAAGGCGAGAACTGAGCGCTATCCGCTCGGGGCGGTCGTGATCACCTGTGTGGTCGGCGGCGGCTCGTGGGGCGTGGTTCCCGTCTCCGGAACCTCCCACACCGTCACGCCGCCGATGTCCGTGCCATCCACGCCGAGCACGTCCTTCATCAGCGCGATGATCTCCGGCGGGACGGGGTTCTCGGCGACCACTTCCTTGACCTGCCGTTCGTCGATGAAGAACCGGACCGCGTTCGGCCCGGGGAGGTACTTCCCCGGCTCGGTCAAGATCATCCCGAGACCAGCCATCTCGTGGCCGATCGGGTGGATCGGGCCGATGTAGGCGCGCCCGAGCCGGAAGTCGAACCCCGTGGCCGTCTGCCAGTCCATATCGCTCCCGAGCTGATACGGCATGGTGAGGACCACGTCGCCGGGCTCGATGTACTGGGTGTACGTCCCGTCGGAGAAGAAGGTCGGCACCACCTGGGTGCCGTGGTACGTGGGCTCGAGGGCGAGGTTGGTCGAGAGCGCGACGATCCCGATCGCCGCGATCGCGTATCTCGTCCAGGCCCATCGTCCCGACGCCGCCGCGACCCAGATCGCGGTGAGGATGGCGAGCGACATGAACAGGTACAGCGGGAACCGATCGGGCGTCGCATGCTTGATCAGCGGCGCCTCGAACAACCACTTCCCCGGCAGGGCGCCGATCGACCTGCCCGCGATGTGCAGCGTCGGGCCCATCGCGAGCATGGCCACCAGGAGCGTGAACCCGGTCAGCAGCCAGGCCCACCACTGCCGCCAGAACTGGACCGTGAACCAGACGAGCACGACGAGGAGCAGCACGCCGATGTAGCCGGTGTCGTTCTGCGACAGGACGGGGAACTTCTCGCTGAGCGACAGGAACCGCTGGCCTCCGAACCGTCCGTACTGCGACGGCACGATGTAGCTCAACAGGTCCATCGAGTTGATGTCCGGCGCTCGGATCGCGTGGTCCGGCGGCGGGTCGTACTGCAGTCGTCGGAGGATCGGCAGCACGATCAGGCCGCAGATCGCATAGGACGCCGCGAGCAGCGGGATCGTCCACAGCAGCCGCTTCTTCACCACCATGGGCGCGACGATCAGTGCACCGAGGTAGGCGAACCCACCGAACAGCGTCATCGTCGCGAACACCTCGGTGGAGGTCGAGAATTGGCCCGCGAGAACGAGCGCCGATAAGAGGACGAACGCGATCCGTCCGATCGAGCTCTCGACCCGCCGGATCACCAGGTACACCGCCAGCGGGATGAAGAAGATCAGCACGAGGTTGAGCTGCGCCCGCATGTGCTGGTTCACGTACGTCGAGAACCCGAAGAGGAACCCGCCGATGATCGCGGGCCAGAACTTGTGGGTGAGCCTGATGCAGACGAGGTACGCGGCCCACGCGGCCAGGGCGGGCGCGAGGATCATCAAGACGTTGACCGAGAACAGGCCCCCCAACGCGGCGGTGATCGGCTCGAACAACAGCGCAGGACCCGGCAGCGTCGTGACCCACGCGAGGTGAACACCGCTCGGCGCCCAGATCGTGTCCGTGAACAGCGGATCTGACCCGGTGCTGATCGCGTGATGCATCCAGTTGAACGACCACTCGTACAGGCTCGTGTCTGGCAGGCACGAGCCCACGCACCGGTTCCCAAGATCACCGATGACGGGGAGGGCGAACACCAGGATCGAGCTGCCGAGATACAGGAGGAACGCGAAGAGACCGCGCATGCGCGGACCGCGGGTCCGGAACCATCGGACGACCCGCGTGAGCCCGCCCGGCCGGTCGCTCTCGACGAGCTCGGAGGGGGCTTCCGGGTCGGAGATCGCGCTGCTCGCGCTCATCATGGCGGCTCAGGATACCTGGGGGCGCGGCCCGGAACCCCAGGTGAGGCGGTTGCTACACTCCCCCCCTCGGTCCGGCCCTCGCACGCCGGCCTCAACGTGTCCGGTCCCATCGTCTAGAGGCCTAGGACACCACCCTCTCAAGGTGGAGACACGGGTTCGAATCCCGTTGGGACTACAGAGCTATCGCGCATCATCGTTCTTGCGAGTGACGATTTGGGTGACAGTCGCAGATCAACCGATCACCCGTTGGGGGTTGGGGAGTCGCGATGCGACGGACGACCCATCGCGCCCGCGGAGGTCGGTCTTCACTCGGTAGCCAGTCGTACTCCTCGCCGAGTGTCTCCTTCAGATCCGTCGCTTGCATCGGCTCGACGCAGGCGCGCTCGAATGTCCCTCGAGAACTCGACCCGCCACGTGAACGGCAGATTCGAGGTCTCGGATCTTCTGAGGCCCGCCACCGATCCCCTCGAAGTAGGCGATCAGCTATTCGCTCGCTGAATCCACGTTGGTAAGCGTGCCCGCCTTCGATCCTCGACCTTCGAGGCGTCGAATACGTCCATCGAACTGAC
>Ga0105248_10003478_pt1 | contig 17490 bp, 13 predicted proteins | sample KBSS34metaG_FD_81524 | JGI IMG/M metagenome (GOLD analysis project Ga0105248, IMG submission 81524) | Switchgrass rhizosphere microbial communities from Kellogg Biological Station, Michigan, USA - KBS S3-4 metaG | ecosystem: Host-associated > Plants > Roots > Rhizosphere > Soil | place... | reverse complement strand
TGATCACGGATCTAAACTGACCGTCAGCTTCCTTCTGTCGCAGCTCGAGAAAGGCTCGTTTCAGCCTGGTAATTGAGCGAGCATACGCAACGTTGACAGATGCGATCAGAAGCGATGTCGAGGTTGCTTCGGAAAGCACGGGCCGTAGGACTGTTGAGAGCCTGTTCCAAGGTTAGTTCGGTTGTCAATGCAACGGGCGGATGAAAGAAGCAAGGGCGTAGGGTTCCGTCGACATCCATCACGGTTGATACCCACGGAGCGTTGCATTTAGGGGAACGAGGGGGACTACCGGTAAGGTGTTCACGAAACCGGGTGGCGAGGTGGCGAAGCTTCATTTCGTTTTCCCGAATAAACCGTGTGCTGATATCAAGACGGTAATTTGCAATGAGCCGTTCAAGCTCCAGTTCAAGTGCAGCAAGCTCTGTCACGGTGAGTGCGACCTCGTCTTGACGACCGGAGGCCCAAGGCTGCTCGCGGTTAAAGGCGATCGAGGTGAGATCGACTGGCAGGAAGGAGATGCTGTCTAGTTCCACACTGTGTGCGGCATCAACGGTAGCCTGGAGGTGGAAATGATTCTGCTTCTGAACAGTCGTACGGCAGGCGATGGGCATGGTGGGGCGGAGAGAGCGAATAGCTTCGATGCCGCGGGCGATGGTATCAAAAGCCCGAGGAACGCGACGAATTGCATCATGTATAGCTGGAGGGCCATCGAGCGAGACGACGATGTCGTCTACGCCATCGACGAGAAGCGCAGCGCGCTTGTGTAATAGAAGACCTGTTGTGAGCAGCGTGACACGTATCCCCAGAGCGCGGAAGAAGTCAAGGATTGCGGGAAGATCGCGGTTGAGCAGCGGCTCACCCCCAGAAAGCACAACTTGCCTGACGCCCAGATGAATCAGTGAATCGCGGTGGCGGATGAGCGATGCGGCGGAGATTTCTCGAGCGTCTACACGCTGCCAGATGTCGCACATTACACATCGGCAATTGCAGGTGTTGTGTATGTTGAGAATCACTATCGGCAGGCTGGATAGGTAGGAGTCCTCTGTGACGCTCCCTGCGGGCTTGATTTCATAAAGTTGGGAGATGGCGCACCTCCTTGTTGCCAAGACAAAGATGGTTTCGCCCGAGGACCTGCTCCGCTTGTTCAAACAGATCTGGCAAAGGTGCGCGAACGTAGCGTGTGAACCCTTCGATTTGAAGTGCTCTAAGGCCGAGACGATGCCGCTCTGGAAGGCGGGCATAGAGTTCGGAAGACGCAACCTGGATGCGGCCCCCGAGCACAACAAGCTCTATCCCGGCAAAGGACAACTGCGCGAGAGTGTGGGCAGGAGTAGCTTCGAGATCGCGAACGGCGATCAAGTCTGCACGGCTACCACTCGAGATGCAGCCTCCTTCACCATGTCTGAAGCGGAGAATGGCTGCCGGATGCGTGGTGACAAGGTCGTAAATGACTGCGATATCTATTGCATGATTCGTACGAAGACATTGTATTTCGTCAAGAAGGTCGCCACTCGCAGTAAGTGGCGAGTCGCTACCCAGAGCTTTACGTTCGATGGCTGCGAGGAGGTCGGCGGAGAGAGTTTGATTGAACAGGAACTGATTCGAGGTGGGACAAAGAATGACGGCTGTCCCGCGCTCGTTTAGAAGCGCGACTTGCCGGGAGGTAAGCGCAAGGCCATGGACGAGGACGGTATGATCGTCGAGGATGTTCAAGCGATCCAGTTCGGCGGTCTCATTGGCGCTTTGATAGTCAGTGCCTTCTGCGGCGTGGACGATGAAGGGAGAGCCGGGCGGTGTGGAGTTGTAACGTGCAACAAGATCGGACTCGAATGCTAGCGAATGAGCCCATCCGAAGTTAGTAACAACGCGTATGGGAAATTCGGACACAGTGAGAGCCGAATGGATTGGGTTGTGATGGCAGACGGTGGTGACACCCGAGAGAAGATTACGGATGGCGCCCCACCAAAGCCGAGTGTGGAGCGGGACTTGCAGGTGCCGGGAGATGGTCTCGGTATGGAGCTGGTGGATTTCGGTAGCCCACTCTGTTGCGTTATGGAAGGGTGGTTGCCCTGAAACTCGGCCGAGATTTGGGAATAGGGCAAATTCGAGGTGGTCGTGAGCGTTGATAAGGCCCGGGAGTAGTACGTACCCCGTGAGGTCGATGGTCGATTGCGGGCAGGCATCATTAACGATCAAGCCGCAGAGAATGGAGAGTGGACTGTTGCTCCATGTTGAGGCATTGGTAGCCCATGCAGCATTGGTAAGCCGAACGTCGCATGGCTTGTTCAAAAGATCCCGCGCCATGGAGGAACGGACGGACGCATCGGCAGCAAAGTCCGAGTACAAGTGATTTTTCATACTCCGCTGCAATAGAACTGAACCGCTCCGATTGAGTGAGCTGGGATTCGTCAGCCTCTGAAACTTGAGCAGATAGATCGCAGGTGTGTCGGCGAGATTGGTGTAGTCGGAAAGTTTCCCTGCCTCGGTAAAAAGCTGACGTTCGGGTTCGCCGAAGCAGGGCTCCGTAAGTTGCATGAGGCGGAAGCCGCTTTGAGCAAAGGTTGTTAAGATGAGCGGCAGAAACCGTCTCACAGCGGGCAATGAGAGCTTAGTGTCTCCGGCTTTGAAGTTGCGCGTCCATCCTCTCAGGGCGGCTGTATTCGGATGCATGTCGCATAGAAGAAGATGACCGCCCGGACGGAGTATGCGGGCGCACTCCCTTGCGAAGGCGAGGATGTCGTCAATGTAGCTGAGGACGAACGAGGCGAGGATAAGGTCGCTGGAATTGTTGCCACAAGGGAGTGAACTAGCGTAGCCGAGGTGAAGAGCAGTGCCTGGACTGACCTTTTGGCGTGCGTGTTCGAGCATCGCTGGCGAACAGTCGGTTCCGGTGAGAGAGTTCGGAGCTAATGCTTCAAGGCGCGTGAGCCATCTGCCTGTACCGCATCCGGCGTCTAAGACGTCGCTTCCGGCAATAGGGGGCAGGAGCGTGGGGAGGACACGCTCCTCGAGCGACAGCAGAGGATTCACTTGATGGTCATAGACTTCGGCCCATCGGTCGAAGATGTTAACGGATGAGGTCGCTGTAGACAGCGCGATCATAAACTATCCCGCTTGGGCTTTCGTAAGGCTATGAACTGATTGGCAAGATGAAGCTCGAACGGAAAGCTATAGACATGTAAGCGATAACGCCAAGCACTTAGGGCTTTGAGGAAAAGACGACTCCACCTAGGAGCGCGAATATCCTGCACAGTGGGCCATCGTGATGCGACGACAATCTCAAAATTATCGATAAGTTGCTTCGTCTTTCTCTTAAGCCACGGAGCATTCGTGTCAATGCGAAGCGTGTAATTCATCCATTCGGGAGTAGCCCAGCCGGCGGGTGTATCAGGGAAAGCGACCTCGATGTTGCCATACATCTCGCCACCCGCCTTATGGGGCTGCGGTGTGGGTGTGTAGTGTTGAATGATGATTTCGGAGTCCGGATTGATTCGTTTGATCTTTCGGATGAATCGAAGCGTCTCGCGCGTGTCACGGTCGGGATCATTAGGGTTGCCAATAACGAAAGAAAACTCGGGAATGATACCGAACTGGCGCGTGCGACGGGCAATCTCTAGGGTCTGTCGCGTCGTGATGCCCTTCTGCATCTCTTCGAGCACCCAATCGGAGCCGGACTCCGCGCCGAAGAAGATCATAGCGCAGCCAGCACGCTTGATCGCGGCCCATGTTTCGTCCGTATAGCGGGACATAATATCGACGCGGGCCTCACACCACCAGCGAAGCTTGAGGTGAGCCATGCGTTCGCATAATTCACGGGCGAGGTCCTCTCGCAGGAAGAAGTTCATGTCGTAGAACTGGACGGAGTCAGCTCCGTAGCGCTCTACAAGATGCGTGAGGATGGTAACCGTACGTTGGGGAGACTCAAATTTTTCTTTGTTGCCGTAAGCCGCGTGAACGCCGCAGAAACTGCAATTGAATGGGCAGCCTATGCTGGCGTGATGCACAGCAGTCCGCTTACCGAAGAACGATGGCCTAAGATATTTCTCAACGGGAAGGCGATGGAAGGGTGCCCAAGGAAACTCGTCGGGTCCCTTCATAGGTCGCTCCCCGTTGTCGCGACGTAGACCGAAGACGTCCTTGTAGACCAGTCCCTTTATGTCCTCAAAGGAACGTTTGTTACGGAGTGCGTCGATAAGTTCCAACAGAGTATCCTCGCCCTGGCCACGGACCACGTAGTCGACGTAACGTGCGTTGAGAGCGGCATCGGGATAGATAGACGGAAAATAGCCGCCCCAGCAGATTGGAATCTGCGGATGCAGACGACGGATTTCGCGGGAGGTCTCCATGGCGGCGACCATCTGCGGACCAGGCATAGCCGATACCCCGAGGAGTTCGACATGATGTTGCTGGATGAGTTGGAGGATGCGGCCTGTGGCATCTTCTTCGAGGTTGCCGTCGACGATCTCGTAGTCCTCTTTTCCCTCGAGAACGGCGGCGAGCGCAAGAACTGCGAGTGGAAGACGCCGATTACGAGGTTTGGTGGCGCGAGGGTGATAGAGGATGATCACACCGGCACCTCTGCCGTAAAGATATAGAACTGTGAGGGCGTACGGCGCCTTTTGAGCTTTGCGTGGAAAGGACGTAGAACCCATTGGAGGCCGTAGAAGGGTTTAAAAGTATTCCAGCGAATACCAAAAGCAGCGGCAAGGATGTCAAGGCGCTGCGGGGTAAGGAATTCCTGGCTGCCAAGAGCGTCAGATGCGACACCATAGGTCGCGAGAAAATGCGCGTGCTTCTCCCGGACCATTGCCCTTCCACTCGATTCATGGCAATACCAAGGAGTATCGGCGATAACAATCGAGCCGCCGGGACGTGTGCAACGGATTGCCTCGGCGAGGGTTCTAACGTAATCCTCGGAGTAGTGAAAAGAGGCGTTGAAGATGGCGAGGTCAAACGCAGCGTCAGTAAATGGGAGGCCGTCCAGACTGGCTTGTATCCGGGGAAACATCGACGGGAGATGCGCAGCGTAGTGAGTGGCTGCACCGAGACCGTCCCATTTGTTTGTAAGGATATCGACGGCGACCGGTCGGTGGCCGAGAAGCGACAGCTGATAGCTGAGCCAGCCATTTCCCGCTCCAAGGTCAAGAATGCGAAGCGGCCCCTTTGGCAATTGGCTAAGAATCCGTCGTTCTAAGTAGCGGTAGGTTGTACCTCGAATCTTCCATTGCGCGGACAGCTTCCCGGTGAGGTCCTTGTACGGAAGAGCGAGATAGTAAGCGGCGTCATTGCTTCCGCGTCTCTCAGCCTGGCGAATGAACTCATACTCCGCGACGAAACGCTCGAAAGACTGGGTTAGGCGAGGAGAAAGCGATCGCCAGATGCCATCTTCCTCCAAAGTGACAGCGCCGCATCGCGCACATAGACGCCTCGACACCTGTGGATCCAAAGTAGCTCGGCAACACCAGCAGCACAGCGCGAACGTCTCTGTCGAGGGTGTGATCGAGTCTGAGATTTGCACAGTAGTCATGGAGTGACCTTCTCGAAGCAGAGCAGAACGTGGTCGCCTGTCGTCCGAAAGAAAGGCAGGTCGGCAAAGAGGGTTTCGAGGCGGCATAGTATTCGAAACGAATATGGATGCCGCTGTGCCCATGGCTCCAGATAGGAGGGTGGGATGGTAACTCCAACGCCCGTGTGAGAGCGAAGCTTGAAGTGCGGAGCAAAGGTGCGGCGAAGCGTCCGCAGAGTTGGGTAATAAACGGAAAGGGGTACATTGTTTAACTGCGCGATGCTGTAGCCCTTACACCGGCGGAAGGCCTTGTTCACCTCGCCCTGACTGAGGTAGTAGAGGATCTCGATAAGGCAGATGCGCGTGGAGAAACAGAGTAGAAGACGGCCCTCCAGTTTAACAAGTTTGGCCAATGAGGTAGCGACAGACTTCAGGTCTTCAACGCAGTTGAGCCCAGAAAAATTAGAGAGAACACCGTCGAAGGTGATGGCCGAGTCGAGTTCGGCGATGCGTTCCGTTGCGAGATGGCAGAAGGTCACCGGACGAATGGGCGAGCTAACGCTCAGGCGCTGTTCGGCACGAGCAATCATCTGTCGAGAGGCGTCACAGGCGAAGACAGAGATGCCATTCCTGGATAGGAAGAACGCATCTTCGCCTGTACCGCAGTTAAGTTCGAGAATGTTATCCTGGGGGTGGAACGTCTTTAGAAGCGTCTTCCAGACAACGTTGCGTTGAGCACGACCAATGAGTGAACCGGTGAAGTCGTGGTCGTAGCTGGCCGCCAAGCGGTCGAAAACTGCCCCAGCGGCGATTCCAATTTCACTGTCGCTCATGCTTCTACCTCATACGCGGTCGCGACCAAATTCCGACGGGCGATGGCAACTTCCGTTTCGAGTCGGTGAACTTCGGAAGGATTACCTGAGGCGCCCTGGTTAAAGCGGGCAAGCTGGACTTCAGCGCGCAGTAGCTTGTCAGCGTGAGCGTAGTAGTCGCGAGAGTGGCGTCCCCGGATTCTAATCTCACGATCGGAAGACTGACCCCAAGGCTTGAGCTGCACGAGCTTATTTTGAATCTCAGTGTAGTAAGGCGTGCCCTTAATGGGATAGGAGACAGTAGTGAAGAAGATGTCGGGTTGGGCCTTACGGACGTGATCTATCGTCGCTTCGATATCCTGCATCTCCTCTCCCTCGTAGCCCCACATAAGAAACATTCCACTCTGAATGTTGCGCGCGCGTGTCATCGAGACAACATGTTGAACTTGCTCCACCTTGACGCCACGATCCATCGAATCGAGAAGGCGTTGGGAACCGGACTCGGAGCCGATCCAGATCCGGAAGCAGCCTAGCTCGGCGAGAAGATCGAGCATCTCTTCATTAAGTCGGTCGGCGCGCGAGATGCATTCGAAAGGAATGTGAAGGCCACGCTGTCGCATCTCCGCGGCATACTGTCGGATCCACTGGTGGTTGATAGTAAAGACATCGTCGGAGACCCATGCTATGTCAGGTGAGTATTCTGTCAAAAGCCACTCGAGCTCATCTACAACCTTGATCGGATTGCGCCTGCGATGGGTCTGTCCGTACACCTGGTGACTGCACCAGCGACACTTATAAGGGCAGCCGCGTGCGGTGATGAAGTTCACGGAGCCCTGGCCATGGTGTTCGCGCCAGGTGTCGACGTAGCGGTGGAGATCGATAGCGTGCCGTGCGGGCCATGGCTGTGCATCGAGATCTGCGATCTGAACGCGGGGAGGGTTCTGATGGAAGTGTCCGCAGCCGTCGAGATATGCCACGCCGGCGATCTTTGAGCGCCAGGCAAGGGGATCAGGATTCTCTCGGAGGGCGGTAAGCAATTCCTCTATCGTCGCTTCGCCTTCGCCGAAGACGACAAACTCAGCGCCAGCTTCGAGATACTCCCGGGCGTAGGCGCCCGGCTCGGGGCCTCCTACGATGACACGCCATCCAGCTTGACGGGCAACACCCATAATTTCGACGGCGTTAGCGCGCGTCATCAGGTTGGCATAGATCCCAAGCACGCCAGGCGCTTCTGTTTGAAGGTGATGAAAGAGAGCAGTACGGCTGGAAAAGGTGGTGTCGAAGACGTCGACATCAAAGCCATTCTGACGTAGATGAGAGCAGAGGTAAAGGATGCCCAGAGGGGCATAGGGCTTCATTATCTGCATCTCTTTAGGATCCTCGTAGAGGAAGTAGCCATGTGTGAGCAGAAGGTCAGCCATCACGCACCTCTTCCAGTCAGCACTTCCTCCAGTGGCATAAAGGCGGAGTGACTGAGAGTAAGAATATTGGCATTGCGGCTCACCGGCTCAAGTGCGTGCACGGTAGCCCATAGTGTGTCGATGGTATGAGAATCGATCCGAGCGACCTCGGCGTGGAGGGCCTCTCGAAGGGCGCGGTAGAAGTTGTCGCGGTACGTAGCGGTGTGGATCGTACAGAGATCATCACTGTCGTTCCAGTTGCGCTTGGATCCAAGCTGTTGCTGAACGCGCTCGTAGAAGACAGTGCCAGGGAGTGGATAGGAGACGGAGACGCCGATATCGTCGGGCTGAGTTTCGCGAACGAGTGCTATGGTCTCAAGAATCTCGGGCCAGCCTTCGCCGGGATAACCGAACTGGAGGAAGAAACAGGCTCTGATGTCCGCGTTTGCAAGTCGGCAACGAGCCGCGTGAACGGCAGAGAGGGAGAGGCCCTTGTTCATGGCGTCGAGTATCTTTTGCGAGCCGGACTCGACTCCCATCCAGATCTCCGCGCAACCGGCGCGTTTGAGTGCATCAACGGTGGATTCAGATAGAAGATCAGCACGAGATTGGATCTTAAAGGGAAGGGGTTCTCCATAGGATTCGACTACCGTGGCGAAAGCCTCAACCCAACGGTGGTCGAGAGCGAAGACATCGTCACCAAACCAAATGTGCTCGACTCCGAAGACGGTCTTCAACTGATGAAGTTCGGCTGCCACGGCCTCAGGACGGCGGAGCTGAAACCTGCTTCCAGAGATGGGCTTGGCGCACCAGTTGCAACGGAAGGGACAGCCCCGACTGGCAACGACGTTTGTGGAGAAGTGGCCGTGCGCTGCAGTCCATGCAGCTCGATACGGCTCCATCTCGATCAGCTCACGAGCGACGGTCGGTAGATTGGCCCAAGATGAGTTGATCGGCGACGGTGCGGCGGTTACCAATTTGCAGTCCATATAGCGAGTAAGTCCCGGAAGGTCGTTCGGTTTGCCGGTTTGCAACAAAGAGGTGCAGAGCTCAGTCAAGGTTTGTTCGGCTTCGCCGTTCAGAATGAAATCGACACCGTGATCCAAGTAGTGGGTGGGGTGATCGGTCGCATCGGATCCGTGAGCGATGACAGTGATGCCACGAGAGTGTGCAATTGCCGCGAGTTCGCAGGCCAACTCTCGCATATGCGTCAAGCACATCTTGGTTACAAAGTTGAAATCGTCCTCGTAGAGGACGAGTATGCGCGGTTGGTGTCGGTCAAGAGCCTCAATGAAGTTGGGGATAGGATCAACAAACGTAGGATCGAAGATCGCCACGGAGGCACTGCCGCCACGCAGTGCGGTGGCGGCGTACAGGGTACCGAGAGGAGGATACGGCTGCATCTTGCGCCACTGTTTGGCGTCGTGCGCGAGGTGATAGGAGTGCGTTAGTAGTACCTCAACTCCGCGTTTTACAGAAAAAGGCTCAGCAGACATTTGCGGACTCCGCCGGAAGTTCCGCTCCGGTAACCAAGGAGCGGCGTTTAATGAGTTGCTCGGAGAAACGCGATAGCCAAATCTCCCACGGAAAGAAGAAGAGGCTCGCATTCAATCTCCAACGAATCGGTTTACTGATAAGCGCCGTGGTGAGACGTTTGATGAGGGTGGCGCTCGCGGAAAAGCGTCGAGTCTGGTTAAGTAGAAGGAAATACTCGAGCATCCGATTTAGACGGAAAAGCTCACGGCCTCTGAGCCATGGAAGCAAATTAGCGCCGAGTGGCATCTTCTCCCAGTCTTCAAGTGTCTGAGGCTCCCTGACACCAAGCTCGCGCAACTGCGGCCAGATCGGAATTCCTGGGTATGGAGTGAAGATGTTGGGCGAAAAGCGTACGTTTGGGAAGTGGGCACCGATGTCGCTCATCGTACGGAAGGTCTCGAGACGGTCGGCCTCAGTCTCGCCGGGATAGCCAAGAATGAGATTGAAGTTGACGCGTATTCCAGCGAGGGAGGCCTTGCGGGCCGTCTCGTACATCTCGTCGACGCGCTGGTGGCGCTTGTTCATCATCTTGAGAACCGACTTTGAGGTTGACTCCGTACCGAAGCCCATGTAATTGACGCCGCTATCAGCTAGCAGCTGGACCTGATCCTGTGTCATGCGGCAGATGAAATCCGTAGACGCCTGGAAGGTCCAGGAGAATTTCACTCCTGAGTCGACAATCCCCTGGGCAATCGCGATGGCGCGCCGCAGGTCTACAGGAAAGTTGGAGTCGAGCAATGCGACATGGGTGATGCGATACCGTTGTACAAGGTCGACCAGCTCAGCGACGACATGATCGGCGTCGTAAGCATTGAAACGGCGTTTGTAGACCACCATGTCGGTGCAATAGTTGCATGCATAGGGACAACCGACACTGGTGGCGTAGGCAAGTTCCCGTTTTCCGCTTAGCCGCTCATAAGCGTCAAAGTCAGTCAGGTCGAAAGCGGGCTGAACGAATGCGTCAATTGGCTGGACACGGCGGTCTAAGTTCTGAATTAGGCGGCCATCACGCTTCCACGAGATACCCGCGATCAGGTCGAGCGGGTGTTTCGCGGCGAGTGCGGCGACGAGTTCGACAATCGTCACTTCGCCCTGGCCGCGAACGACGATATCGACATACGGCTCGCGAAGGGTGGATTCGGGGCAGAGCGTGGGATGCCATCCGCCGAAGATAACGGTGACGTGCGGGGCGTGCCGTTTGACGTGTTGTGCGGCGACGACGGCTCCTCGAATCATGGGACCAGTCAGAACTGAGATGCCTATGCAGAGAGCGGACGCGCACTCTTCTGCGATCCGGTTCAGGTAGCGAGGCTGGATCGCTGCGTCGATTAAAACGACCTCAAAGCGAGCCTCGCGGAGGGTGCCGGCCAGCGCGAGCAGCGAGAGGGGCGCGCCTAGCGGCGGGCCGTCGTACGGCGGATAAAAGAGCACAACCTTGCCACGACTTTGAATCGAGGTATTCAACATGCAGCCTCACCTGGGGTAGCAGCGAGACGCTTGGCGTCAACGGCTGGCTTGCTGCTACGTGCGATGCCCAAACGTCGATTGAGCTTCTTATTTAGCCAGAGCTCCACCGGGTATTTGTAAACGTCGTGATCGAGCCGCCATCGAGCAGGGAGTGAGAGGGCTTTCTGGGCGACGCGGGTGATAGGATCGCGCTTGTCTGCGGCAATGGGGATCCGGTCGAAGGCGATGCGCAGGTAATCGCGAGTGGTCTGAAGGCGCGCGTGTTCCTTGCCCTTGAGCCAGGGAAGAGTGGTATAGCGGGGAAAATAGTCAGCCCAGCCCTCCAATGTCGTGGGAACCTCGATGCCGAGTTCCTCGACGCGTTTCATGATGGGGGAACCCGGATAGGGCGTAAAGATATTGGTCCAAAATTCAGCCCCGGGAAAGCGTCTGCAGACGTCCATCATGAACTCGATGGTCTCGCGGCGCTCCTTGGGCCCTTCGCCAGGGAAGGCAAAGATTATGTTGAAAGATGGGCGAATATTAGCCGACAGGCAGCGCGCCGCACTCTCGTAGATCTGATCGAAATCCTGAAAGGTCTTGCCCATGAGTTGCAGGACCTTTGGCGAGCCCGAGTCTACGCCCTGGCATATCTGGTGCAGGCCCGCTCGACGGAGCAGCGCTAGATCTTCGCGCGAGAGACGCGCAACCATGTTGGTCGTAGCCTGAATGCTCCACTTGAATTGCGACCCTGCTCTGACCAGTCCCTCTGCGATACCGCGGGCGCGGTCGAGATCGACCATGAAATTGTCGTCGACCACCCACAACATCTCGAGTCGATAACGGCGGGTAAGGTCGACGGGCTCCTCAACAAATTGCTCCGGGGGGAGAGCGTTCCACTTGCGGCCGTAGACGCCGGCATTGGTACAGTAAGCGCAGTTGAACGGGCAGGCGAGCGAGGAGGTGTACATTGCCCAGCGTTTTCCGCAGCCACGCTCGTAGGCGTCGAAGTCGGCAATGTGGTACGCCTTGGGGGGCATATCTGCGAGCGGCTTAAGTGGGCGCTCGGGAGTAAAAATAAGCTTGCCGTCACGTTTGAAGCCGATACCAGGGATGAGGTCAACGGCCGCGTTGGACTGGAGGTGCTGGACTAGTTCGAGGAAAACGTCCTCTCCCTGGCCTCGAACAACATAGTCGACACAGGCGGCCCGAAGAGTCTGATCGGGAAGCAACGACGGATGCCAGCCTCCCAGGACAATGGGAAAATCAGGGTTCCATTCCTTAACGGCAGTGGCAATCTCGACAGTCTCCCGAATCATAGGACCCGTTACGAGGGAGATGCCTAGGCAAATGGCGTCGCGAACCTCTTCAAGAACGCGCTTTTTATAGTTCGGCGTGATTGTGGAGTCAATGAGAACAACTTGATAGCCGGCGCAGATGAGGGGGGTTGCTACCGCCAGAATGCCCAGCGGAGCTGTCGCCTCGGAGCTGGCGAAAGAAGGAAAAAAGAAAACTATTTTCTTCGAGGACCCATTTCGTTTCGGCATCGTTTTGGTGTCACTTCCGACCTAGTCAGTGTGCTTCCGGTTTGAAGGTTTTGTGTCACATGGATATCGGCAAGTTGTAACGGTTTTGTATTTTTGCCAATGAGCTGGAAACGGGACCTGATTGGGTGGGGTCGGCGCTCATGCAATGTGCATTCTCATCGAGACGAGTCGGCTCTTATACTTCGCTGGAAGCGATACCCGATTCGACCGGGAAAAATTACCGAAATGGTGCTCACTCGCTTTCGCTGTGCCCGTCAGTCCCATGTCAAAATAAAGTAAATTCCCACAAAGCCTTCAACAAGGCATCCGTACGGAGCAGCAGGTTGTTGGCCAAGTCACTCCATGTCCTTCCAGCGACTGACTTCCTTAATTCGGGCAGTTCAGTCGACCCTAACGGCGTACATGTGGCATATATTCGCCCATTCCGGTGTCGAATTTCACAATAGCTGCTGGTGTTATACAAAGCCACAAGCTGCTTTGGACGACCGGAGGCGGTGCGCAGAATGTGGCCAACGCACGCGAATGATGGATGCAGCGCGATCAAGGACCTGCCGAGCATCCCGCAGAGCACGCGGTGCTGCCTACGGAATGCCCACAAATCAGGTGACTCCTGAAGCCTATAAGTCCCGGAGACTTGTTGTTTACCCCAGCATCTTCAGCATGTGGATAAGTTCAGGAGTGGGCGTGGCGTAAAGCACAACTGGAAGCATGGGTAAGGCAGCCGATATTGCCAGTGTAAGGAGGGTTGGCTTGTCGATTGGGACAATGTGCATTTGTCTGACGACGGTAAAGGCGCTTCCGAGGTCGGCTAAGGAAGAAGCATCGCGATTTCCAAGGAGCGTCTCGCCCTCAGGATGTTCGCGGATCCACTTCAGATCGAACAACTGATTATGAATTGCTACCTGGGCGCCATATTCAAGCAACGCCTTCCTTTTGACCTTCAGCAAGACCGGGGCAACCACTAAAAGCGGGACTACGAGGCATAGCGTCGCCAGGATTCCATACATAATCATTGGTAATTTCAGAGAGGAAAGTACTTGCCCCTGATAGGCGACAGCATTACCTACTTCAGCAGCAATCACCGCTCCGCCAGCGAAGACGATTGGACTGAACGCCCTTTGACCTTCGGATAGGAACCCAAGTCCAGCAGCAAGGTCAGTATGCGTGGCGACGAGGAACAGATTCAGTCTCGAGACGCGCCAAAGCAGAGAGGTCCAAAGAAACATTCTCCAGACCCACCGCAAAAGGAGAAATCGAAAGATCGGCGTGCAGACGAGATTGAACCACCAACCGGCTGGACTCATCGCGCCCGATGGAAGGCTATGCCAGTTTGAGATTCCAGTCATTAGTAATTCGGTTTTGATGAAGAAGAAGGAAGGCAGCAATGACGCAGCAGCCAATAATGCTTCAGGCAAAACACGATCCCGCCAACGCATTGTGCGGTTCAGTACAGTTTCAAAATGCGGGAGCGTTTCTCTGTTGACCAGCTCAGATTTGAGAAATTCCTGAACAAGCCTCTGCCACCTTCGATCAATTCGTGATTCGGCCACGATCAGGATCGGAACAGCGATCAAGAGACGTACATTTACAGCAAGGTCGCGAAGAAATGGAATGTTGACCTCTCGTTTCCACGCTAGGCCATGCATTAACGACAGGAGCAGGAGGGGAACCCAGGTAATCACAACGGCGGCCATAGCTCGTCGGAGAACCAGTCTGCGTTCGCTTCCTGCATGTCCGAGCAGAACTAAAAGCCCATGTAGCGGGCCGCCGTCAGTGATCGAAAAATCGTCAGCGATCGCAGAGCGTACCTGAGCCATAGCAATACCTGATGCATCGCAAATAGATTCCCTGCCCTTTCGGGAGAGTCACCACCGATCAACGATGCCTGCCTCACGACCGTGCGGCACTCACCTCACTCAGTAACTGCCTTGGCCGTTGCTTTGCTCGCGTCCTTTATGCCGACTGCCGTCTTCTCGCCAGCCTTTTCCGTGTATTTGACGGTGACCTTCGTTCCGACCTTGGCTCCGACGTAAGTATCTACGCTCGCCTTCTCTACGCCCTTGCCCGCATCCTTTGTGTCTTGCACTACCGTTTTATCGGTGTATTTGATCGTGTGCTCGGTCCCGTCAGCCGTCTTGACAACCATTGTCTTGGTGCCTTTATCGATACTCTTAACAATTCCGCTTACCGCATGGGCCACATCCTCGGCAGAAACTGGTTGCCAACCAATAGCCATCGCTAGAACGAACACCCAAGAAAGAATCCCTCTAAACCCTTTAGACCGAAGCGTCATAGAACCTCCTTTTTTGATTTCTTGCGTCTCGTTATACTCGCTACCCAACCCATTTGAAAAGTTCGACCTCATTTCCCGCCAACCACAATCAATTCTGCATCTGTCTCTTTGCACATTCCGTAGATTGCCCCTGACATGCAAGCCCCTGCCGAGTATTTATAGCACCCCGGGGCTTTTGCCACGACTGTCACGGATTTGTCGGAACCACCAATGATGGCTCCTGCCGGCTCAAACGGCGACGGAGTGCCAGCATCGACTACAAAGCCTATGTTCTTGCCAGTGCTCTTCCAGGTCACCTTCGTCCCGACCGCCACACAGAAAGGTGCGTTGCTCTTCCCCGCCGGGGAGCTGGGAGTAGAAGACGCTCCATCTCCCGTACGTTTTACGTCTACGACACACGGACTAAAAGCTGATCCGCATGTATTGTTCGTATTGCATAGTTGCGCAGGCTCCGGCTGAGAACATGCGTGTTTTCCGTTCTTCGATTGCGCGATGGCAGGGTTCGCTAGAAAAACGAGCGGCAATGACGCGAGAGTAAAGCTGGCCACAAAGCGCCGATGAATCGTCATAACGTACCTCACACTTGATATCGAGGGCTGCACAAATTGGAAGCCGTAAGCTCTTCGAGCCACACAGCCTAATTGACTCCGGCCGTTCCCTTCCAATCGATAATGTCTGACAATTTCCAGGGATTCTGAGCGAGGTCCCACTCCAGCTTGCCTTCTTTGTTAAGGATCAGTTGCGCGGCGGGATAGAGCGAGCCGGTACTCTTGCTCTTGTCCTGATCGTTGATGTCCAGTATGCCGGCTGTGAGATTGAACGATTGCGATTGGGTATCAAAGAAAGATTCGCCGAAACGGAGCAGACGGTTCGTGACGAAGACAATCCTCCTGCCAGTTGGCGTCGGCGTCATCTTGATATAAGCGCAGTCATAGCCCAGTGTGCCGGTGATCTCCACGTGGCCTACCGACTTCATCTTCTGCAACGCATTTACCAAACCTTGATTCTGACCTTTCTCGTAGGCTTGCGCCAAGGTCGCCCGGTCGGCTGGAGTCGAAAATTCATAGATATTTAGGGTCACTCCAATCATCTGGCCCATTTGAGTTCCCGTGCCCATGGCCTGGGCTTCGATCGTCTCATACTTATCTTTCGCGAACCCGGGGAGAAGCCCATTCATCAGTAGGCCCCCGAGTATCAGACTTTTGATCGTGATTTTAGAAATACCTCGACGGGTTTGCATGTCTCTCTCCTGGAAGAACAGAGCTCTTCTGTTCTCCGCAACCGGAAACATACTCGGTGATGTCCGAGACCGTAACTGTCACTTGCGACAGTGGTGGGAGATTCATTTAAAGCCGCGGCTTTGGCTTCACGGAAGTAAACGTTCCCGCACCTGTCTCAAGTGACAGTTTCCGCCGAGTTGTGATCGTGGTGGAATCAATGACCAGCGATAACAACCTACCGAGCGAAAACTCAATTGGGATACGCCATGGTTAGGATCTCGCAAGGAGACAGCATGGAGATAAGAACGAAATTTCTACAGTTGACGCTGGGAATGTTTGCGGTCTCGAGCTATTTGCTTGCGGGTGCACCCCCTGGTGTTGCGGCACACGGGCAAATGGACAGCGCGAAGAAACCCAACATTCTCTTCATCATGGGCGACGATATCGGTATGTGGAACATCGGCGCTTACCATCGCGGCATGATGGCCGGGAAGACGCCGAATCTCGACAAAATGGCGAAAGAGGGAATGTTATTCACCGATTATTACGCCGAGGCCAGTTGCACCGCAGGCCGCGCCAACTTCATCACCGGTCAACTTCCGATCCGCACAGGCATGACCACCGTCGGCCAGGCTGGTGCTCCGACCGGATTACCGGCTGAGGCTATAACGATAGCCACGGTTTTGAAGTCGATGGGCTATGCAACCGGCCAGTTCGGAAAGAACCATCTGGGCGACAAGAATGAATTCCTGCCTTGTGTTCATGGCTTCGACGAATTCTTTGGCTACCTGTACCACTTGGATGCGATGGAAGACCCCGCACATCCCAACTATCCACAGAATCTCTTAAACCAAGTGGGCCCGCGGAACATGGTCCATTGCTGGGCAACTACTACAGATGACAAGACCGACATGCCTCGCTGGGGACCTATCGGGAAACAAAAGATAGAGGACGCAGGGACGCTCTATCCCAAGCGTATGGAGACTGTGGATGATGAGATCCGCGACATGTCCCTCAACTTCATCGACAAGGCCAAAAAAGAGAATAAGCCGTTCTTCGTTTGGCTGAACCCCACACGCATGCACATCGTCACGCACCTCTCACCGAAGTACGAAGGGATGCGGACTGCAGAGAATGGATGGTCGGAAGAAGAAGCCGGCATGGCTCAGTTGGACGACGATATCGGCCTCGTGCTGAAGAAGTTGAAGGATATCGGTGAAGAAGAAAACACCATCGTCGTCTTCACAACCGACAACGGCACCGAAGTGTTTACCTGGCCGGATGGCGGTCAGACGCCCTTTGCTCAATCCAAAGGGACGGTGCTCGAGGGTGGTTATCGAGTGCCCGCGATCCTTCGCTGGCCGGGACATGTGCCGGCGGACTCAGTGCAGAACGGCATTTTCTCCGGTCTGGACTGGTTGCCCACGTTCGTCGCTGCGGCGGGCAATCCGAACATCGCTCAGGAACTGCTGACAGGCAAAAAGATCGGCGACCGGACTTACAAAAACCACCTGGATGGCTACAACCAGATGGCTGCCATCACAGGCAAAGGCCCATCCGTCCGCCATGAGATCTTCTACCTCGGAGAAAGTACGGTCGGAGCAGTCCGCATTGACGACTACAAGTTCCGTTTCATCGACCAACCACAAGGCTGGTTAGGTGAAAAGACCCATGTTGACGTACCTTACATTACCAACCTGCGTCTCGATCCGTTCGAACGGACGGGTTGG
>Ga0105248_10003474_pt1 | contig 17498 bp, 15 predicted proteins | sample KBSS34metaG_FD_81524 | JGI IMG/M metagenome (GOLD analysis project Ga0105248, IMG submission 81524) | Switchgrass rhizosphere microbial communities from Kellogg Biological Station, Michigan, USA - KBS S3-4 metaG | ecosystem: Host-associated > Plants > Roots > Rhizosphere > Soil | place... | reverse complement strand
GCCGAGAGCTCGCCGACCGCCACCTTCTGGCGGTTGTCGTTGACCGTCTTCTCCACCTGGTAGGCGAGCGAGTCGGCCTGGTTGCGCGCGTCGATCAGGTCGCGCCGCGCCTGATCCTCTGACGCGTGGCTCTGCGCTTCCTTCACCATGCGGTCGACTTCGTCCTTCGACAGCCCGCTCGACGCGCTGATGGTGATCTTCTGCTCCTTGCCGGTCGCCATGTCCTTGGCCGTCACGTTGACGATGCCGTTGGCGTCGATGTCGAAGGCGACCTCGACCTGCGGCACGCCGCGCGGCGCCGGCGGCAGACCCACGAGCTGGAAGCGTCCCAGCGTCCGGTTGTCCCGCGCCAGCGGGCGCTCGCCCTGCAGCACGTGGACTTCGACGTTGGTCTGGTTGTCGGTCGCCGTCGAGAAGATCTCGCTCTTCCTCGTCGGGATCGTCGTGTTGCGCGGGATCAACGTCGCCAGCACGCCGCCGAGCGTCTCGATGCCGAGCGACAGCGGCGTCACGTCGAGGAGCAGCACATCCTTCACCTCGCCTGACAGCACGCCGCCCTGCACCGCCGCGCCGATCGCCACGACTTCATCCGGGTTGACGCCTTTGTGCGGCTCCTTGCCGAAGAACTCGCGCACCATCTGCTGCACCTTCGGCATGCGCGTCGAGCCGCCGACGAGCACGACCTCGTCGATCTTGGACGGATCCACGCCGGCGTCGGCCAGCGCCTGCTTCACCGGCGCCATCGTCCGCTGCAGCAGATCCGCGACCAGCTGTTCGAGCTTCGCGCGCGTCAGCTTCACCTGCATGTGCTTCGGGCCGGTGGCGTCGGCGGTGACGAACGGCAGGTTGATCTCGGTTTCCATGGCCGTCGAGAGCTCGATCTTCGCCTTCTCGGCGCTCTCCTTCAGACGCTGGAGCGCCATGCGATCCTTCGACAGGTCGATGCCCTCGGCCTTCTTGAATTCCGAGACGAGCCACTCGATGATGCGGTCGTCCAGGTCGTCGCCGCCGAGATGCGTGTCGCCGTTGGTGGCTTTCACCTCGACGACCCCCTCACCCACCTCGAGCACCGAGATGTCGAACGTGCCGCCGCCGAAGTCGTAGACGGCGATGGTTTCGTCCTTCTTCTTGTCGAGACCATAGGCCAGCGCTGCGGCAGTCGGCTCGTTGATGATGCGCAGCACGTTGAGGCCGGCGATCTTGCCGGCATCCTTGGTGGCCTGCCGCTGCGAGTCGTTGAAGTACGCCGGCACCGTGATCACGGCGTCGGCCACTTTTTCGCCCAGGTAGTCTTCGGCGGCCTGCTTCAGCTTCTGCAGAATCATCGCGGAGACTTCGGGCGGCGAGTATTTCCTGTCGCGCGCGTTGACCCAGGCGTCGCCGTTGTCGGCGCGCACGACTTTGTACGGCACGCGCGACGCTTCGCTCGTCACTTCGTCGAACTTGCGTCCCATGAACCGCTTGATCGAAAAAACGGTGTTTTCCGGGTTGGTGACCGCCTGCCGCTTGGCGACCTGGCCGACGGGTCGTTCCGAATCTTTCGTGAACGCCACGACCGAAGGGGTCGTCCGCGCGCCCTCTTGATTGACGATGACGGTGGGCTGTCCGCCTTCCATGACGGCGACGACCGAGTTCGTCGTGCCGAGGTCGATTCCAATCACTTTGCCGGGCATGTTGTGAGTCCTCGTTTCGTTAATCTCTTAGGTTTCAGAACCTGACGGAGAGTATACGAATGATATGAGTGCATGTCAAGCAGTAAATCTTAGTATATGCAACTCATATAGTGACGTGGCGATAACCCACATTGTTATGCGACTATAGGACATGCGCTCGCGGATCCACGGCGTCGGCGGCCCCTCGGAAATCGGTGATTTTACGGCTGAGATCCATCAGGTCTTCCTTGAGCTCGGCCGTACGTTTGGCTCCGAATCTTTACAGGGCGAGTGCTCTCCATCCGTGGACGTGTACGAAACCGACGACATGCTCGAGATCAGAGTGGACCTGCCAGGGGTCGATCCCGCCGCGGTCCGGGTGATTGGCAAGGGGGACAGCGTGCTGATTGCCGGCGAGAAGGCGGCGCGCCGCGCGCGGCGCGAATCGAGCTTCCACCTCGTCGAGCGCGGCTACGGCCGTTTCGCGCGTGTGATCCGCCTCGGGCGGGCCGGCGACACGTCGAACGCGCGCGCGTGGCTCGTCAACGGAGAGCTGCGTGTGTCCATCCCCAAGATCGCCGATCGCCGCGGCCGGGCCATTCCGATCACGATCGCGTGACATGTAGGGCGGGTCCTATTGGACCCGCCGCTGCGCCGGGTCCAAAGGACCCGGCCCACACAACCAAACGACCCGGTCACCATGTAAGCTGTCACCGTGCGCATCCTCTTCATCGGCGATATCGTCGGCAAGCCGGGGCGCGAGCTCGTCCGCCGCGGGCTGTCGGGCATCGTCGACTTTCATCGCATCGACCTCGTGATCGCCAATGCGGAGAACTCGGCCGCCGGCTTCGGCATCACCCGAGAGATCGGCGACCAGCTGCTCGAGTGGGGCATCGACGTGATGACGTCGGGCAACCATATCTGGGACAAGAAGGAAGCGCTCGATTACATCGGCGCCGAGTCGCGTCTGCTGCGGCCGGCGAACTACCCCGCCGGCGCGCCGGGCAAGGGAAGCTATCTGGCCCGGACGCGCGACGGCCGCTCGGTCGGCGTGATCAACGTGATGGGGCGCGTGTTCATGCTGAATATCGACGACCCGTTCGCCGTGGTGCTGCGCGAGATCGACGCGCTGAAGGAGCGGACGCGGATCATCTTCGTCGACTTCCACGCCGAAGCCACGTCGGAAAAGATTGCGATGGGCTGGCATCTCGACGGCAAGGTCACGGCGCTCGTCGGCACGCACACGCACGTGCAGACGGCGGACGAGCGCATCCTGCCCAAGGGCACGGCGTACCTGACCGACGTCGGCATGACGGGTCCGCATGATTCGATCATCGGCGTCGACATCCAGGCCGCGCTCGGCAAGTTCCTGACGGCGCTGCCGGCGCGCTTCGAGACGGCGACGGACAACCCCCGGCTGAACGCGGTGATCATCGAAGCCGACGAACAGAGCGGCCGCGCGACCGACATCGAACGTCTGAGCCTGAGCGCGGACGACATCCAGCAGCTCGCGGATCTTACCGATGACCGACCTGTTCGATCTTCCGTTTGAGGAAGAGCCGGAGCCCGAACGCGCGCCGGCCGCGCCGGCCCGCGATCCGCGCAAAGGCGGGCCGGTCGACGAACGCCGAACGACGAACGTCGAACGTCCGGCGGCGCCAGCCAAGCGAGTCTTCTCGGTAACCGAGCTCACGATCAAAGTCAGAGATCTGCTCGAGGCGGAGTTCTTCGAAATCTGGGTCCAAGGCGAGCTCTCCAACTGCCGCGTCTGGAATACCGGCCATCTCTATTTCACGCTGAAGGATGGCGCCTCGCAGATCAAGGCGGTCATCTTCAGATCGGCGCTGCGGTATCTGAAATTCAAGCCGGCTGACGGCCTCCGCGTCGTCGCGCGCGGGCGCGTCTCGGTCTACGAGCCGAAGGGGGAGTACCAACTCGTCTGCGAGCATCTCGAGCCGCACGGCCTCGGGGCGCTGCAGCTCGCCTTCGATCAGCTCAAGAAGCGGCTGCAGGACGAAGGGCTCTTCGACGCGGCCCGCAAGCGGCCGCTGCCGTCGCTGCCGCGCAAGATCGGCATCGTGACGTCGCTCGACGGCGCGGCGATCCGCGACATCATCAAAGTGCTGCGGCGGCGCTATGCCAACGCGCATCTCGTGATCTGCCCCGCCCGCGTGCAGGGCGACGATGCCGCGCCGGAGATCGCGCGCGCGCTGCGCCAGATCGCGCGCGTGCCTGGCGTGGACGTCGTCATTGTCGGCCGCGGCGGCGGTTCCATCGAAGATCTCTGGGCGTTCAACGAAGAGATCGTGGCGCGCGCGATCGCCCGCGTGCCGGTGCCGGTGATCTCCGCCGTCGGGCATGAAACCGACGTCACCATCGCCGATTTCGTGGCTGATGTCCGCGCCCCGACGCCCTCCGCGGCGGCCGAGCTCGTGGTTTCCGCGAAGGACGAGTTCTGCGGCCGGATCGACCGTCTGCACGATCGACTGCGGTCGGCGGCGCGCGCGCGGGTCCAGAGCCTGGGCCGCCGCGTCCACATCGCTGACGGCCGGCCGGCGTTCGGCGGATTTCGCGGGCGCGTCGCGATGCGCGGCCGCCACGCGGCGGAGCTGTCGCACGCGCTCGCGCGCATCATGCGGGCGGGCGTCGCCGCCCGCGAGCGGCGGCGGCAGCAACTCGAACGCCAGCTGGCGACGTTCGACGCGGGCCGACGGCTCGCCGGCATCCGCACGCGTCTGGTCGCGTCGCGCGGCCGCCTGGAAACCGCGGTCCGCCGGCGCCAGCATCGATCGGCGGCGCAGCTCGGGAACGTCGCGGGGCGGCTCGACACACTCAGTCCGCTCGCGGTCCTCGGCCGCGGCTACGCCGTCGCCTGGAACGCCGACAAGTCACGCATTCTGCGCGACGCGGAGGCTGTCGCTCCCGGCGACACGATTCATGTGACCCTGTCGCGAGGCGAGCTTGACTGCGAAGTTCGGTCGGCCGCCGATTCAACACCAAGGACACCGAGGACACAAAGTTGATCCGGCACGGTTTTTTCTTTGTGTCCTTTGTGTCCATCGTGTTTACTCAAAGCTGATACATGCCGGACACCTCTATCAAAGACTTCGAAGCGGCGATCGCCGAGCTCGAAACGATCGTCAAGAAGCTCGAGGAAGGGGACCTTGCGCTCGAGCAGTCGCTCGCGCTCTACGAGCGCGGCGTGCAGTTGTCGCGGTTCTGTCACGCGCAGCTGGAGCAGGCCGAGCGGCGCATTGAGATCCTCAACGAGCGCGGCGAGCTGAAGCCCGCGCCGGCGTCGTTTGCCGCCGAGGATCCCGAACGCGGTTGATGCCGTGACCGCCGATCCGCTTGCGGCATTCCTGACCGCCGCCCGCGCGCGCGTCGACGCGGCGCTCGAGCGGGTGCTCCCGTCCCCGCCGGCCTGCCCCGCGATTGTCAGCCAGGCCATGCGCTACAGCGTGTTCGCCGGCGGCAAACGCCTGCGGCCGATCCTGACGCTGGCCGCAGCCGCAGCCGTCGAGGATCGCAACCCTGCAGGTCCGCGCCACAGTCGACAGACCCGGAGCGACGACGACAGCAACGCGGCGCAGGGCTTCAGCCCTGCGACGGAGGCGGCGCTGCCCGCCGCGTGCGCCATCGAACTGATCCACACCTACTCGCTGATCCACGACGACCTGCCGGCGATGGACGACGACACGCTGCGGCGCGGACGGCCGACACTGCACGTCGTCTACGGCGACGGCATCGCGATTCTGGCCGGCGACGGTCTCCACGCTGAGGCTTTCGCACTGCTCGCGCGCGAGCCGGTCTCGGACGACCCGGAGGTCATAGGTCGCAAGCTGCGCGTCGTCCGGCTCGTCGGCGAGGCGGCGGGAGCCGGCGGGATGGTGGGCGGACAGGCGATCGACCTGCAGGCAGCCGGGCAGGTGCCGGGCCACGCGGTCACGCTCGACGCCGATGGCCTTCGCGTGATGCACGCGCTCAAGACCGGCGCGCTGATCCGCGCGTCCGCGGTCGCCGGCGCGATCATGGCCGGGGCCGGCGACGATACGATCGCGGCGATTGACACCTACGGCGGCGCCGTCGGCCTCGCCTTTCAGATCGTCGACGACATCCTGGACGTCGAAGGCGATCCCTCGTCGCTCGGCAAGACCGCCGGCAAGGACGCCGCATCCGCGAAGCCGACCTACCCTGCACTGTTCGGGCTCGATCGTTCGCGCGCGCTCGCCGCCGAGAGCCTGCAGCGCGCGCACGCGGTGCTGGAGGGCGCAGGCATCACCAATAGTTTTCTCGGGGGGATCGCGGACTGGGTGGTCGCGCGCAGGAACTAATGCGATCCTTTGGGTCCCTTGTGTTGAATCGGCGTGGCCATAACAAAAGCTCGTCTTGATCTGGTGCTGGTTGATCGCGGCCTCGCCCCGTCGCGGGAGCGCGCGCGCGCGCTGATCCTGGCCGGCCAGGTGACGATCGACGGCCAGGTGGTGTCCAAGGCCGGTGCGCCGGTCAAGCCGGACGCGCGCGTCGAGTTAGCCGTGCCCGATCATCCGTACGTCGGCCGCGGCGGCCTGAAGCTCGCCGGCGCGCTCGACGCGTTCGCCATCGATCCGCGAGGGCGCCACGCGCTCGACGTCGGCGCGTCCACCGGCGGATTCACCGACGTGCTCCTGCAGCGCGGCGCGGCCAGCGTCATCGCGCTCGACGTCGGCCGCGGGCAGCTCGACTGGCGCCTTCGCAGCGACCCGCGGGTGCTCGTGCGCGAAGGCGTCAACGCACGGCTGCTGACTCCGGAGGATGTGCCTCACGCGGTGAGCATAGTGACGATCGACGTCGCCTTCATTTCCCTGCGGCACATCCTGCCGGCGCTGCCGCCGTTCCTCGATCCAGGCGCCGACGTCGTCGCCCTGGTCAAGCCGCAGTTCGAAGCCGGGCGTGACGAGGTGGGCAAGCACGGCATCGTCTCGGACCCGGCCGTCCATGACGCGGTCATCGCACGGGTCACTGAGGCGGCCGAGGCGTGCGGTCTGGCCCGGCTGGCGATGGCGCCGTCGGCCATCACGGGCGCAACCGGCAACCAGGAATTTTTTCTCCACCTCCGTGCCGCAGGCTGAGCCGATCATCGTCCTCGGCGCCGGCGCGATCGGCAGCGTCTACGCCGTGAAGCTGTCGGCGCGTCATCCGGTGACAGTCGTCGTGCGTCCCGACCATGCCGCGGCCATCCGCGCCGATGGCCTCCGTCTGATCGGGCGCGAAACCGTGACCGCGCGCGTTGACGCGGTCACCGGGATCGACACGATCGCGCCAGGCACGATCATCCTGCTGACGACGAAGGTGAATGCCTCCGAGGCGGCGCTGGCGCCTGTCGCGCATCTCGTGCGCGACGACACCGTCATCGTCTGCGTGCAGAACGGACTGGACAGTGAAGGGATCGCCCGGAGTGCGGTCGGTGGACGCGGCCTGGTTCTGCGCGCGATCACGCAGTTCGGCGCCATCTTTCAGGAGCCAGGCGTGGTGAACTACACGGCGTCCGGGTACACGCTGCTCGAGGACGGCCCGCGCAGCGCCGACATCGCCGCCCTGCTGACGGCATCGGGGCTCGAGGGACGCATATCGCCCGACATCAAGACCGAGATCTGGCGGAAGCTGATTTACAACTGCGTGATCAACCCGATTACCGCGATCACCGGCACGGTGGTCGGCGGGATCGCCGATCCGAAGCTGGATCCGCTGAAGCAGCTGGTGATTGACGAGTGCCTCGCCGTGGCGCGCAGCCAGGGTGTCGCGTTCAGTGTCGATTTTCTCAGCACGATCACCGAGGTCTTCGCCGCGTCGCGCACGATCGCATCCATGCGCCAGGACCTGATGCGCGGCCGGCCGACCGAGATCGATCACATGAACGGCGCCGTCGCGGATCTCGGGCGCCGCAACGGGATCAACTGTCCGGTCAACGCCGCGTTGACGGCCATCATCAAGGCGTTGGATCGTTGTACGATGTCGTCATGACACGCGTCGGCATCGTCGCCAAGTCGCACCTGCGCGACGCCACGCCACATCTCACGGCGATCGAGGCCTGGCTGGCCGAGCGCGGCCACGACACGGTTTTCGAGACGGCGACCGCCGCGCTCATGCCGGCAGCGCCCGGACGGCGCGTGGCCGACAAGCCGGCGCTCGTCGCCGGCGTCGATCTCCTGGTCGTGCTCGGCGGCGACGGCACGTTGCTCTCGGTGGCCGATTGCGCCGCAACGGCGAATGTGGACGTGCCGATTCTCGGCGTCAATTTCGGCAGCCTCGGTTTCCTGACGGAGGCGACACTCCCCGAGCTGTACCCGTCGCTCGACGCGGCGCTGAGCGGCGCCGTTCGCGTCGAGGAGCGCATGATGCTGCGGGCGACGACCCTGCGCGGCGGGCAGCCGCTGCCGGCTCACCTCGCGCTCAACGACGTCGTGATCACCAAGGCCGCGCGCGCGCGCATGACCGACCTGTCGGTGTTCGTCGGCGACGAATTCGTCACGCACGTGAAGGCCGACGGCCTGATCGTGGCCACGCCAACCGGATCGACCGCCTACAACCTCGCCGCCGGCGGTCCCATCGTGCAGCCGGTTGTCGACGCGATTGTGCTGACGCCGATCGCACCGCACATGCTGACCAACCGCCCGATCGTGATTCCCGCCGCCTCGCTGGTGCGAGTGCGGCCGATGATGACCGAACGCGACGACATCTACGTCACGTTCGACGGTCAGGCGGGGTATCAGCTCGAGGCCGGCGATGAAGTGCAGATCCGCTGCGCCGAGCGCCGCGTGCGCCTGCTGCGGCCGTCGTCGCGCAGCTACTTCGAGGTACTGAGGCAGAAGCTGAAGTGGAACGAGCGCTAGTTCGTCGAACCCACCTACCCCTTTGACGAAACCACAGAGACACTGAGGACACGGAGCTGAACGCGTCGCACATCGGCCGGCTCCGCCGGCCGACCGACCGCTCGCGACGATCGACGGGCACGTAAGACATGTTGATCGATTGGTCTTACGTGACCGGCGATCGTCGTGAGCGGGCCGCCGCAGCGCGGCGGCGTGCGACGCGTTGACGTCGGTGCGGGCGCTCCGGACCTCGGTGCCCCTGTCCCTGTGGTTCACAAACCTCTGTGTCTCTGTGTCTCTGTGGCGATTTCTTTCGTGGACGCGATCGCAGCGTGACGGTGACTGTACTCACTTCATCGTCAACAACGCCGCCATCGAGTCGATGCCTTCCCACAGATTCTTGATCCGGAGATTCTCGTTCGCCCCGTGCTGGTTGTTGTCGAAGTTGACGATCGACAGCCCGAAGGTCGGCACGTTGAGGACGTCGGTAAAGACGTAGAAGGGCGCGCTGCCGCCGATGGTCGGCAGCCGCACGATCGGTCCACCGGCGGCGCCGGATAGCGCATCGGCGATCGCCGTGGCGAGTGGCAGTTCCATCGATGTCCGTCCCGCCGGATAGCCGCCCGTGCGGACAACCTGCGCCATCCATGGATGCGCCGCCCGCATCGCCGCGTCAGGCTCCTTGTCGACGAGGAAGAAGCCCTGCTTGCGGACGTGAGCGACGAGGCGATCGAACTGGCGCGCCGGATCGATCGCCTTGACCAGCCGGAGATCCAGCTTCGCGCTTGCAGACGCCGGGATGATCGTCCGTCCCTGTCCGCCGACGCCGCCGCCGGCGTCCAGTGCGTTGATGTTCAGCGTCGGCTGGTTGTGGCGGCGCTCGAGCCGCTCGGACGGATTCTCGGGCCGCGAGAAGCCGAACGCCTGCATCAGCGTCGACTCCACGTTCGGAATCTCGTCGATCGCCCGCTGCTCGGTGGGCGTCAGCGGCGTCACGTCGTCGTAGAAGCCATCGACCAGGATGCGCCCGTTGTCGTCCTTCATCGACGTGAGGAGCCGGGCCAGTGCCAGCGCCGGGTTGGGTCCCCAGTTGCCGTAGTTGCCGCTGTGGAGATCGCGCGCCGGTCCGTAGACGGTGATGAGCGCGGTCATGATGCCGCGCGCGCCGAAGGACAGCGTCGGCCGATCGCTGGCGTGACGCGGGCCGTCGACCAGCAGGAGCGCGTCGCCGCGGATCCGGTCGCCGTGGGCGCGCACCACCGCTTCGAGCGATGGCGACCCCGCCTCCTCGTCCCCCTCCATGATGACGCGGATGCTCGAGGTCAGCGGGATGTTCGCGGCGTCAAGCGCGTCGATCGCCGACAGAAATGCGACGATCGGCGACTTGTCGTCGGACGACGAGCGGCCGTAGACGCGCCAGTTCGGATCGATCGCGCGCGGCAGGCGATCCAGTGTCAGCCGCGGCGAAGACGGGTCGGCGCCGGTCACGATGATCGGCGAGAACGGCGGGCCGTTCGTCCACTCCCGCGCCTCGACCGGCTGACCGTCGTAGTGAAAGTAGAACGTCAGCGTGCGCGCGAGGCCCGGCGCACGACGCTCTGCGAGCACGACCGGCGACCCCGCTGTCGCGATCGTCTCCGGCAGAAAGCGGCGCTTCTCGAACATCCGCATCAGCGTCTGCGCGTTGCGCGCGATGCCGTCCTTGTCCGACGCGACGTTGGGAATCGCGACGAGGTCGAACAGCTCATGGAGAATCTGCGGCTCATGCTGCGCGCGCCAGGCGCGCACGCGCCCAATCGCATCTTCGGCCTGCCCCGAGCCCGGTCGAGGGGCCTGTCCCGAAGCCACTCGCGCGGTAGCCGTGATCATCGCGATCGCCGAGCACACCAGCGCCGCCCGCATCGTCGTCTTCATGGCTTCGTCATCTCCGCAACAAAGCCGGGAACCTCAGGCTCGTCGGCGTAAAAGCTTTTCGGCATCTTCTTCGTCAAGGCCCAGCGATGGATCCACGTGATGCCGCTGGTCCCGACGAACGTGTCGGCCGATTGAAAGGCGGGATCCGCCAGCGCGCGTTCGAGAGTGATGAAGCGGTACCCGCGTCGCTCGAACATCGACGCGAGATCGCCGAACCTGTCGGCGTTCAGCATATTCGCGTGGATGAGCAGCACCTGGCGGATCTCGCGGTCGAAGAGCTCGCGGGAGTTGCGCTCGAAGAACGCTGCTTTCGCTTCCATGTACGGCACGTAAGCGCCGGCGACCCGCTGCGCCGTGGCGAGGTCGCTGCGCGCCAGCGAGTAATCGTATGCCCTGGCGAAGATGTACTCGTCGTTGTCGATCGTCACCGGCGCCACGCGGTAGCCGTGCTCGGCGAGAAACCGCTCGAAGGCCGCTCTCTTCTCGAGATCGCGCCCCGTGTGCAGGAACGGATGCCGGAAGAATCGCAGCGTGAGCCCGCGCGCGGCCATCAACGGCCGCGTCACCCGCTCTCCTTTCAGCACGTCGGCTTCGAACGCGTCGAGCGGCGTCAGATGCAGATCGGGATGCGAGTACGCGTGATTGCCGAGCTCGAGGCCGCCGTCAAGCCAGCGGCGCAGCAGATCGACCCGCTGAGGATCGACGGTGCCATCGGCGCCGTTCAGCTTGTCCTCGTTGACGAAGCCGATCGCCGGTACGTGATGCGCAACGATGCCGGCCAGCAGCTTACGCGTCAACTCTCGGCTGGCTTCGATGTCGCGCGGCAGGACGCCGGCGACCGGCAGATCGTCGAACGTGATCGCAACTTCGCGGACTGGCGGTACCTGCGCAAAGGCGAGCAGCGCCAGCGAGAGGAAGAGCGCGCTAGCGACGCGACCCACCAGGCCTGCCCGCCCCACCTGCCCTCTGATCCCTGAAGTACTGCACCTGATACTTCTGAACATTCCGGTTGTGTTCCTCGAGTGTCCGCGCGAACTCGTGCGAGCCGTCGTTACGGCTGACGAAATACAGATAGTCCGCGTCGGCAGGATGCACCGCCGCTTCCAGCGACGCGCGGCCCGGCGACGCGATCGGTCCAGGCGGCAAGCCGGGGTGACGATACGTGTTGTACGGCGAGTCGAACGACAGATCGTCCTTGTGGATGTTGCCGTCGTAGCGGCCGGCTTTGATCAGCCCATAAATCACTGTCGGATCGCACTGCAGCGGCATCCCGATGCGCAGCCGGGTGACGTACACGGCGGCGACGAGCGGGCGCTCGTCGGGTTTTGCGGTTTCCTTTTCGACGATCGACGCGAGCGTGACCGCCTGACGGACGGTCAGGTCGCGCGCCGCGGCCGCCTGCCGCAGTTCCGCCGTGAACACCTTCTCGAACCGCGCGACCATCATCTGGACGAGTTTCACCGCATCCGTCCGGCGCGGCAGCGGGTACGTCTCGGGGAAGAGGTAGCCCTCGAGATCCTTCGCCGCGGGATCGAGTTGACGAATCGGCGCGACGTCCTTCGTGGCCTTGACAAATGCCGCGGCGGTGCCGAGCCCGTGCGACTCGAAGATTTTCGCCATTTCGGCGATCGTCTCCCCTTCGGGGAACGTGACGTTGATGACATAGACGTCGCCGCGCGCGAGCTTGTCGATGATCTCGAACGGCGTCATCGCGCGATCGAACCGATACTCGCCGGCCTTCAGATGACGGCCCTGCTGGCTCATCCAGAGCGCGACCCTAAAAGTCGGCACGTCGCGAACGACCCCGGACGACACCAGCCGCTCGCCGATGCCCAGGCTGCCGGTCCCCTGCGGGATGTCGACGAACTGTTCCGCGCCGCCGTATCCGCGATACGCCTGGTTGACGCGTGAGTACATGAACGCCACGACGACGGCGCCGGCGATCACCAGTAAGAGCAGCGCGGCCAAGAGCTTCTTCATCGTCACCCCGGTGGGTCCGAACAGGACCCGCCCTACATTCGTTCTGGTTTTGGACCCGCCGACGTTCGATCGAGATAGTCCTGCAAGAAGACCGACGCGGCCACAGCGTCGAGCTGTTCCTTGCGCTTGCGCCAGTCCTTCTCCTTGACCGCCAGACGGCTCTCGGCTTCCCGGCTCGTCAGCCGCTCGTCTTCGGTGACGATCGGCGTTCGCACGCGCGCTTGCAGCAACGCGATGAATGCGCGCACCTGCGCCGTCTGCTCCGACGGCGTCCCGTCGAGCCTCGACGGCATGCCGACGACGATGGCCGCGATGGCATCGTCTTCAGAGTCGAGCTGGCCGATGCGCCGCGCCACCCGCTGGACCGCATCCGCCTGGCTCGAGACGGTGATCGTCTCCAGCGGACGAGCCAGCGTCCGCGACGCGTCGCTGATCGCAAGCCCGACGCGGCGCGCGCCGACGTCGATCGCCAGAATCCGTCCCGTCACCAGATCACCAACTCTCCAGATGGTATAGTTTCTTCTCTCCGAAGGCCCTGTGAAACACACCCTTCTCGCCATGCTCGTGCTGTGTCTCGGCGTGGTCGCCGCGTGCGGGCCGCGGCGTCCGCCGCAGAAGTTTCAGCAGAAGCTGGTGATTCTCGGCTTCGACGGCATGGACCCGCGGCTCGTCCAGAAATGGATGGACGAGGGCAAGCTGCCCAACATGAAGAAGCTGGCGGCCGGCGGCAGCGGCGTCCGCCCATTGGGCACCACGCACTCACCGGAATCGCCGACCGCATGGGCATCGTTTGCGACCGGCACGAACGCGGGCAAGCACAACATCTACGACTTCCTGATTCGCGACACGCGTTCGTATCTGCCCGACCTGGGCATGGTGCACTTCGAGCCGCCGCGCTTCATCCTCAACTACATCCCGGTCTCGAAGCCGGTCGTCCAGTCGATCCGCGGCGGCACGTCGTTCTGGGTCACCGCCGGCAGGGCCGGCGTCCGGTCCAGCATGCTGACGGTTCCGGTCACCTTTCCGCCGGAAGACGTCCCGAACGGCGAGCTGCTCTCCGGCCTTCCGCTTCCCGACATCCGCCGGACGATGGGGACGTTTTACTACTTCGGGACGGATCTGAGCCGCTACGAGGAGGGCAACACCGAGTTCGGCGGCATCCTCAAGCGGCTGGTCTTCGACGGCGACGTCGCGCGGACGGAGCTGGTCGGTCCGCCGAACCCGATCGTCAAGCAGCAATTGCGCGAATTGCGGGCGAGCACGCCGCTGTCGGCGCCATCCGATGCCGACAAGATGAAGATCGCCGAGCTCGAGGCGCGCGAGGACGTGCGGCTGCCGGTCACGATCCACTGGAACAAGGCGGCCAAATCGGCCACCGTCAGTATCGGCGACAGCACGATTCTGCTCGGCGAGCACCAGTGGAGCAAGTGGATCTACCTCGACTTCAACATCAACCTGCTGATCCGCGTCCACGGGATGGCGCAGCTGTATCTCGTCGGCGCCGGACCGGAGCTGCAGCTCTACATCTCTCCGGTCAACTGGCGGCCCGACAATCCACCGGCCGCGATGTCGTCCCCCGCATCGCTGTCCGCCGACATCTACGAGCGGCTGGGACCGTACCGGACGCTCGGCTGGGCAGAAGCGACCTGGCCGCTCAACGAAGACCGCATCGACGAGAAGGTCTTCATGGACGACCTGTACCGCGCGTTCGACGATCGCGCGCAGGTGATTCTCCAGCGCATCGACACGAAGCAGTGGGACCTGCTCGTGGGCGTCATCGAGTCGACCGACCGCGTGCAGCACATGATGTGGCGGCTCCTCGATCCGACGCATCCGATGTACGACAAGGCGCTCGCCGCCAAATACGGCGACTCGATCGAACGGGTGTACCGCAAGTGCGACGACTTCATCGGCGAAGTGATGGCGCGCGTCGATCAGACGACGCCGATTCTGATCGTGTCCGATCACGGATTCCACTCGTTCCGGCAGTCCGTGAATCTGAACACCTGGCTCGTGCAGGAAGGGTTCATGGCGATCCAGGGCCAGCAGCCCGGCGAGAAGAAGCTGCAGGACCTCTTCGGCGGCGGCGGCACCTTCTGGGAAAACGTCGACTGGACGCACACGCGCGCGTACTCGATGGGTCTCGGACAGATCTACATCAACCTGCAGGGACGCGAAGGCCATGGCAGCGTCGCGTCCGCTGACGCCGACGGCGTGCAGAACGCGATCATCGGTCGCCTGCTGGCGCTCGAAGATCCGAAAACCAAGGCGCGGATGGTCGATGCCGTCTACAAGCGCGACGACATCTACAAAGGGCCGTTCCTGCAGAACGCATCCGAGCTGCAGGTCGGCTTCGCCGACGGCTACCGCGTCTCGTGGCAGACCTCGCTCGGCGGCTCGCCGCCGGGGATCGTCTATCCGAACATGAAGAAGTGGTCGGGCGATCACGGCTCGTACGACTACAAACAGACCTCGGGCACGCTCATCTCGAGCCGCCGGCTCGCCGGCGATCGCGTGGACATCATGGATATCGCGCCGACCGTGTTGAAGTACTTCGGCGTGCCGATACCGTCAGATATAGATGGGAAGCCGATCTTCTGAACGACGTACAACACAGAACCCGCTGAATACGCAGAGAATCTGGTTTTCCGCGGTTTCCGCGTGTTCTGCGTTGATCGTCGTGAGCGCCGTCGCGTTGGCCCAGATCCCCGCTGAACGCGCGCGGACCGAGGGGCTCGCGCGGCGCGCGGCCGACCGGCTGCAGGCGCTCCAGCGCGAGGCCGATCGCCTGGCAGCCGAGGAGCGGACGGTCATCGGCGATCTGCGCAAACTGGAAATCGAACGCCAGATCAGAGCCCAAGAGCTCAAGCGCGTGGACGCGGACGCGGAAAAAGTCCAATCCGAGCTCGACCAGACTGGCGCGCGCCTGGAGACGCTGCAGGCGTCAGCGAGCACGGCACGACCCGAGCTCGAGCAGCGGCTCGTCGAGATCTACAAATTGGGCCGCGCCCGATACCTCCGGCTGCTGCTCTCGACACCGGACATCCGGCGGCTGGGCCAGTCGACACGCACGGTCGCCGCGCTCGCCAAGCTCGATCGTGATCGCGTCGCGACCTACGCGAAGACCGTCACCGAGCTGAACAACGAGCGCGCCGCGCTCGAAGCGCGCCGCGCGGAGTTCTCGGCGCTCCGTGCTGCAGCCCAGACCGCGCAGGAGGCCTCGCAGCGCGCCGCGCAAGCGAAGTCCGATCTCATCCGCGACATCGACCGGCGGCGCGATCTCAATGCGCAACTGTCCAGCGAGCTGCAGGCGGCGCAGCAGAAGCTTCAGGCCACGCTCCGTGACCTCGCGACCGGTGCGACGACCGCCGAGCCTCACCTGCCGCTCGGGCCATTCCGTGGCGCGCTCGAATGGCCGATCGCCGGGACGGTGACGCGCCGGTTCGGCAGGGGTCCGGCCCCAAACGGCATCGAAATCGCCTCACCGGAAGGCGGCAGCGCACTGGCGATCCACGACGGCACAGTCGCGTTTGCTGGACCGTTTGCCGGATTCGGGAATCTGGTCATCGTCGACCATGGGGCGCAGACCTTCAGCCTGTATGGCGATCTGCTCGAGATTGACGTCAGGAAAGGCGCGCGGATCGCGCACGGCCAGACGGTTGGCACCGCCGGCCCGATCTCGTCCGGAGCCGAGGGCATTTACTTCGAGCTTCGCGTCGACGCTCGCCCGGTCGATCCCTTACAATGGCTGAAGAAGCGCTGAACCCTGAACCCTGACCATGAACCCTGAACCCGAGGCGCTATGAGTTCCCGCACCCGCGTCCTGGTGATGTCCATCTCCGCGCCCGTGATTGCGTTCGCGATCCTCGGCGGCTTCCTCGGCCGCGTGATGGCGCGGGAGGACACGTATCAGCACCTCAAGATCTTCGATGACGTGGTGGGCCTGATCTCGAGCAACTACGTCGAAGATGCCGACATCGACAAGGTGATGAAAGGCGCGATGCACGGCCTCGCCGAGGCGCTCGACCCCGACAGCGCGTACCTCACGCCTGCGCAGGTGAAGCAGGTCGAGAGCGGCGCGCCGCTGCCGCCCGCCGGTGTCGGCCTCGAGCTGACGCGTCAGTACTATCTGCGGGTGATCGCCGCGCGCGACGGCTCCCCCGCCGCGAAGGCGGGTCTGCGCACCGGCGACTACATCCGCGCGATCAACGATCTGCCGACGCGCGACATGTCCGTGTGGGAAGGGATGCGCACGCTGCGTGGGACGGCGGGCTCGAAGGTGTCGATCACCATCATCCGCGGCAACGCGAACGACCCGCATCGTCTCGAGCTGACGCGCGAGACGGAACCGGCGTCGATGGTCAACGGCCGGATGGCCGGGACCGGCATCGGCTACGTCCGCGTCGCGGCCATCGGCCCGAACACCGCAGCGCAGGTGAAGTCGCAGATCGCCGAGCTGACAAAGAGCGGCGCCTCGAAGCTCGTGGTCGACGTGCGGCGCGCCTCGAACGGCGCGGTGGAAGACGGCCTCGCGCTGGCGCGGCTCTTCGTCGCCAGCGGCACGCTCGCGATCCGCGAGGCGAAAGGCGGCGCGCGCGAAACGATTGCGTCCGCCGCCGGCGACGGCGCCGTCACCCTTCCGACCGTCGTTCTGGTCGATACCGGCACGTCCGGCGCTTCCGAACTGTTCGCATCGGCGATGGTCGGCAACAAGCGCGCGGATTTGATCGGCGAGCACACGATCGGCCGCGCCGCGGCGCAGAAGCTGGTCCGGCTGCCTGATGGGGCCGGCCTGTGGCTGTCCACCAGCCGCTACCTCACGCCGAAAGGCGACCCGCTTCACGAAAAGGGGCTGGAGCCGACGGTCGTGGTCGACGATCCGGACATCGAGTTCGGCGCCCCGGCGCCGACGACCGATCCCATCCTGGAGAAGGCGATCGAGCGGCTTTCGGACAAGAAAGCGGCCTGATTCTGCTATACTGACCGTTCGTCTAAATCTGTATTTTTCGAGATGTAGGCGCGTAGCTCAGAGGTTAGAGCGCCTGCTTGACACGCAGGAGGTCGGTGGTTCGAGTCCACCCGTGCCTACCATTGAGCAGCT
>Ga0105248_10003472_pt1 | contig 17506 bp, 5 predicted proteins | sample KBSS34metaG_FD_81524 | JGI IMG/M metagenome (GOLD analysis project Ga0105248, IMG submission 81524) | Switchgrass rhizosphere microbial communities from Kellogg Biological Station, Michigan, USA - KBS S3-4 metaG | ecosystem: Host-associated > Plants > Roots > Rhizosphere > Soil | place... | reverse complement strand
GGTTCGCTCTCTGAAACCCTGACGGTAACCGGCGAGTCGCCGACGGTCGACGTCACGTCGTCGGTCCTCAGCGAGGTCGTCGACCAGAAGCGCATTGTCGAATTGCCGCTGAACGGCCGCGACGCGGCCAAGCTGAGCACGCTGGTGGCCGGCATGGTGCTGACCGCGGTCGATCAGGAATCCGGGAAGACGATTCCCGGCGCGTTGCGGTTGTCGACCAACGGCACTGAGGCGCGCCAGGTGTCGTTCCGGCTCGATGGCACCAGCCATACCGACCCGTATTTCCAGCAGAATCAGCCGTTCCCGTTTCCCGACGCGCTTCAGGAGTTCAGCATCCAGACCAGTAACTACAGCGCGGCCCAGGGCAACAGCGCCGGCGCGGTGGTGAACGCCATCACGCGTTCGGGCACCAACGACTTCCACGGCGGCGGGTTCGGTTACCTCCGCGATCGGACGTTCAACGCGCGAAACTTCTTCTCGCCGGAAAAAGACTTCCTCAAGCGCCGCCAGGAAGGCGGATTCCTCGGTGGACCGATCCAGAAAAACCGAACATTCTTTTTTGTCGGCTACCAGAATACCGACCTCCAGAACGTGGGCACGACGAAGACGGCGACGGTCCCGACGGCCGAGCAGCGCGCCGGCAACTTCGGCAGCACGGTGGTGAGGGATCCGCTGACCGGCCTGCCGTTCCCCAACAATCAGATTCCGGTCTCGCGGTTCGATCCAGCATCCGTGAACGTGATGAAGTACATGCCGCTTCCGGGCGCTGACGGGCGCATTCTGATCCCGCGCACGATTGGGCAGCAGGACAATCAGTTCGTCGTGAAGGGCGATCACCGGCTCACCCAGAACGATCAGTTGAGCGTGCGGTACTTCTTCGACAACTTCCACAACAACCCGACCTATACGGAAGGCAACCTCCTCAGCTACAGCAATCCGACGCTGGCTGCCGGTACGCGCATGCAGAACATCGTCGGAGGTTGGACGAAAACATTCTCGAGCGCGCTGCTGAACGAAGCGCGGGTCGGATACAACCATACGTTCTCGCGGCGGTTCCCGCCGGACGCCGTGCCGTCGATGCAGGATCTCGGCGTCAGGCTGCCGATCTATCCGACGCTGCCGTCGATATCAGAGATCAACGCCGTCAATTTCTTCAACATCGGCGACAATCTCGAGGCGTCGTTCTACCGGCCCGGAATCGAAATCAGCGACCGGATCACCTGGAACAAGGGGAAGCACAACCTGCAGTTCGGCGGCGAGCTGCAGCGCTACACCGTCGAGATCCGCAACCAGTTCCGGCGCGCGGGACATTTTCAGTTCGCGGGCAGCACTACGACCGGCACCGGCAATACGCTTGCCGATTTCCTGCTCGGCCAGATCAGCAGCTTCGACCAGGGCACCGGCGAGTACAAGGACTATCTGGCGAACTATGGATCGCTGTTCGTGCAGGACGACTTCCGCATCAACAACCGGCTGACGTTGAACCTTGGCGCCCGGCTCGAGTCGACACCGCCCTGGCACGAGAAGAACGGTCGCATCGAAATGTTCTCGGTGGCTGACTATCAGAACAACGTGCACTCGACGGTCTTCCCCGCTGCGCCGCGTGGTGAAACGTTCCGTGGCGATCCTGGCGTGCCGGAGGACGGCACCGACCCGTCGACCTACAACTTCGGACCGCGCGTCGGCTTCGCGTGGGACATCACCGGCGACGGCAAGACGAGTCTCCGGGGCGGCGGCGGTGCGTTCTACGATCAGCATCGCGACGGCGAATCCGGCAACGGCGCGGTCAACGCGGCGCCGTGGAACCTGCGCCTGTCAGTCACCCGGCCGAGCGGCCCGTTCTCGGATCCGTATCGCGGGCGGACCGACTTCAACCTGATCACCGACTCGACGATCGGCACGCAACAAGCGATCTTCCCGAAGCCCGTGCTGATCGAGACGCTGGACCAGCACTACAAGACGCCGGTGACCTATAACTTCAACCTGACATTCGAGCGTGAAGTCGCGCAGGGCGTCATGGCGCGCGCCGCCTACGTCGGATCGCGGAATCGGAACGGACGCTTTACGGTTTCGCTGAATCCGGCGATCGCGACCATTCCCGGTGCGACCACCGGCAACACCGACGCGCGGCGTCAGTTCGCGGCGGACGGCATCGGCGTGGTGAACCTGCAGGTGCAGGACCGCAAGTCGAACTATAACGGTCTGCAGCTGGCGCTGACCAAGCGCTTCTCGCGTGGCTTCCAGGTCAGCAGCAATTACACGCTGTCGAAGGTCGTTGGCGACTTTGCGGGCGAGCGGCAGTTGACCGGCGGCGAAGTGATTCCGTACTTCTTGTATCAGGATCCCGCCATCATGTGGGGCCCGCTCGATCAGGATCATCGTCACCGCTTCACGACGTCGTGGGTGATGGACCTGCCGGGGCAGAACTTCTCGGGACCGATCCGCTTCGTGCTCGGCGGCTGGCAGTGGTCGGGCGTCATGCAGTATCAGACCGGCCGTCCGTTCACCGTCACCAGCGGCACCGACAACTCGCTCGACGGCATCGGCAACGATCGCGCGAAGCTGACTGGTGCGGACCCGAACGCCGTGCCCACCACGGCGTGCCTCAATTGCGTGTGGTATTTCAATCCCGCGGCCTTTGCGACCAACGATCTCGGCACGTTCGGTAACGTTGGGAAAGGCGCCTATTACGGTCCGTCGCTCCACAGCTGGGACATGGGACTGTCGAAGAACTTCCGCTTCAACGCCTCGTCGTACGTGCAGGCGCGCGTGGAGTTCTTCAACATCTTCAACCAGGTCAACCTCGACAACCCGAACACGGCCGTCAATAACCAGGCGACCCTCGGTCGAATCACTCAGACGCTGGCCGGCGGCTTGGGCGATCCGCGGATTCTGCAGTTCGGTTTGAAGTTCGTGTTCTAGCTCAACGCTGCCACCGGAGGACCTCGCGCGCCTGCGCGAGGTTCCTCCGCGCGTTCGCGTCATCCGGATTCAACGCAAGCGCGCGCTCGAAGTGGGGCAGCGCTTCGTCGAGGCGACCCTCGGTCGCAAGCGTATATCCGAGGTTGTTGTGCGCCTCGACGTCGTCGGGGGTCAGCTTCAGCGCGCGCAGGTAGCGTTCGATCGCCTCACGCGATCGTCCCAGCTGTGTCAGCGCCACGCCCGATCCCACCAGCGCCTTGACGTTGTCCTCCTGCCGGGCGAGCGTGTCTTCGTACTGCGCGAGCGCCAGGTCGGGCCGCTGCAGCCCGATCATCACCTTTGCAAGCGCCAGCCGTGCCTCGACATCGTCCGGCCGCAGACGAACTGACTCCTGCAACTGCTCTGCGGACTCCTGCTGCCGGCCGACGGCGGCCAGCGCGAGACCGAGATTGTAGTGAGCCTCGTTGTATTCCGGCCACGCCTGAACCGTCGATTCGTAATGCGCGATCGCGTCGGACGGGCGCCCCATCCGCGCGAGCAGCGTGCCGACACCAAACTGCGCCGCCGGCATCTCGGGCGCTTCGCCGAGCGCGCGCTGGTAGAACTCCATCGCCTGACTGGCGCGATTCGGATCCTTGGCCATCGCCGCGCCGATGTCCGCGTAATGCATCGCGCGCGACGCCCGCGCATTTTCGAGCGGGAGGTGCGCCAGGACCACTGCGCCGGCAGCGGCAGCGAGGGCAGGCGCCAATCGGCGCACCTGCCGGCCCGCGGCCAGCCGTGCGGCCTGAACCATGCCCGCCGCGGCCAGGATCATGAGCACCGGCGCGATCGGAAATCGATAACGGGCGAACACGTAAAACAGCACGACGCTTGCTGCGTAGGTCGCGGCAATTGCATACAGCAGCCAGAGACGCCGCCACGAGGACGCCGTCAGGACGGTGCCGAGCGCGGCGAGGCCCAGCAGCACGCCGAAGTCGAAGGGCCGCAGCGCTCGCAACAGGCTGGACCACTCGGCGTAGACGTCAAGCGTTTCCGTGTCGGCAATCTCCGCCGCGTTGAACGTCAACGCCGCCTTCCGCGCCAGCAGGCGAATCCAGGCCATCGGCTGCGCGCGAATCTCGCTCCAGGCGCGGTTGGACCAGAAGGCCGACACCTCCGACGCCGTGAGCGGCCGACCAGCGCCCTGTTCAGCCAGCCGCCTGGCGTCCGCCTGTTCGTCGGCGGCGCTGCCGTGACCGACCGTCAGTGAATCGTAGGTGCCGGACGCGCCGGTGTGATTGCCGATGTAGAAGTTCGGTCCGAATTGCGCCGTCGTCAGGTGAAACCCGCCGCCGGCGACGAGATTACGGACGCCGACGGGCAGCAGGATCGCCAGGCAGCCGACAGCGAGCGCGGCCGCCGCGCGCGAGCGGGCGCGCCTGGGCATCGGTACGAGGACAATCCACAGCAGCAGCGGCAGCATCAGGAGTAGCGCGTTTTCGCGCGTCAACACGAGCAGGCCGAGCGCGGCGCCTGCCCCCAGCCAGCGGCGCGCGGTCATGCCGGTGGGCGGCATCGAGACGCTCCACAGCAACAGCACGGTGAAGAACGTGACGAATGCCGATTTCTCCAAAAGGCCGTCGAGAAAAATGGCCGGCGGATAAACGGCGAGGAACACCCCGGCGATGACGGCCGGTGTCTCGCCGACGAACGACGCAGCCGCAGTGGCGAGCAGTGCGCAGGACGTCGCACCGAACATCGCCTGGACGATCCGAACGATGGTGACGCCGTCGCCCAACGTGCGATAGAGAAGGGCCAGAAGATACGGGTACAGCGGCGCCTGATAGAAGACGCCCTGCCCGATCCAGTCGCCGGCAGCGATGCGCCGCGCCCACGCATCGTACGCGTCCGCGTCGCCGAGACGCAGGTCGTAAAAAGGCGCGTGCGCGATCTGCCAGAGATACAGACAGCGAATGGCGAAGGCGAGCATCCAGATCGCTGCCAGAACCGTGGTACGCGGCAGCGCCGGAGGCACGAAAGCGGCGCGTCCACCGGCCGCCGTCGGCTGAGAGATGCGACGCCGGGCGCCTTTCACGCGCATGCTGGCACAGGGAAATGCGGCCGCCGAGACACAGAGGCAGCCGCCTTCGCGCGAAGCGCGCTTCGGCGGGCCAGGCTGAGCGGCTCGATTGCGGGCCGGCGACGCCGGCCAACCCGTCGAATCGATCTCCATCCGCTCGCGTGCGCGTTGGCGATTCCTCTGTGTGTCTCTGTGTCTCGGTGGCCCATGTTCGTGGACGACGGCAGCGCGATCCTAAAACAAAGAGCCCCGCGGGCCCGAATGGCCGGCGGGGCTCTCAGGTTTCCAGAGCTGACGAACGTCAGAAGATGTAGCGAATCGACAGTTGCATGCGTCGCTCGTTCCGGGCCGAGGTGACCTTTCCGAAGTTCACGTTCGTCTGCTTACCCGTGGCGTCGAATTGCGCCGCAGTGTTCACATCCGCGAACTGCGTGTGGTTGAACAGATTGTAGACCTCCGCGCGGAACTGCATCTTCTGGTTGCGGCTCATCGGGAAGTCCTTGAAAAGCGACAGGTCGTGGTTGTTGTAGCCCGGCAGCGTGACCTTCGCGTTGTTGCAGTCGTTGCCGAGATCGCCGCGCCCCGTCGGCCTCTGGAACACGCTCGTGTCGAACCAGCGGTCCACGGTGCGCTCGCTCGCCGGAAGGTTTGCATCGCCGGTGACGCGATACGGCTGCCCCCCCAGCGTCCCGCCGCAGTGTTCGCCGCCGCCGGTGAAGTCGAAGTTGTCCGTGTAGGTCGCGGTGATGTTCGCGAACCCTCCGGTCGCCAACGTCGTGATGCCAGAAATCCGCCAGTTGTCGAGGATCCACCGCGTAACCCTGCCGGGAATCGCGTGGCTGGCCGCGGGAATATCGACCTGGTAGCTGACGACAACGACGTGCTCCTGGATATTCAAGCGCGTCTCGTCCGCGCCAGCCGGCAACGGCGTGAGCGTGGGCGTTCGGACGCGTGTTGGGTTGCCGGCGGTGCACGGTGTGTTGCCCGTGCCGCTGCAATCGATGGTGCCTGAGGCGTAGCCTCTCGACCAGGTGTAGCTGCCCGACATCTCGAATCTGCCGGTGAAACGGCGGCTCACCTGTGTCTGCAGCGAGTCGTACCGCGCCGTGCCGATCGGCGAGCTGATGTTGATGTTGCCGAAGCCGACGATCGGCCGCAGGAACATGTCGGGCAGCGCGCCGGGGATCGGCTTGGTTGGATCGAGCCCCGTCGTGGCGGAGTCGGGCACGGTGAGGTCGCGGTTCTGCGCCTGGAACCGCGCGCCCGCCGGAACCGGATTGTAGTTGTAGTCGAGCGCGATGTCGCGCGTGCGATCGCCGACATACGCGATGTCAACGACCGTGTGCCAACCCACGTCACGCTGGACGGCGGCGCTGAACTTGTAGCTGACCGGCCGCTTCTGATCCGTGCGGATCGCGCCGGTGACGGTGTCGGGCACCGCATTGGCGCTGCTCCCAGCCATATAGGAGTTCATGTCGGTGAACCGAATCACCCGGTCGAATCGGAACGCGGGATTCCCAGGGCTCTGCTGGAAGTACGGGCCGCCGGTCGCGTCGTGAAACGCGCCGGCCGAGAGGCGCACGACGGTCTTCGGGTTGACGGCATACGCCATCCCCAGGCGCGGGTCGTACTGCAGCGGCAGCGTATCCACGAACCCTTTGCCGCGGCTCGCGAACGTCGAATCTTCCTGCACGACGACACCGTTGATCTTGCAGGGCGTCGACGGTGTGATCACGGTGCACGTGAACCCAGTGCCTGGCACCATCAGCCCCACGAACGTGACCGGCAGGACCTCACCCGTCAGCGGATTCACCGCGCGCCGGCCCGCCGAGGTCGTGATCGGACGGAAGAGGACGGGAGGGTTGCCTCCCCATTTGGGATCGAAGCGCTCGAAGCTGAACGCCGACGATTCGCCGAGTTTCGCGAACGGGAGGTCCCACTTGTACATTCGCAGACCAAGGTCGAGTGTGAGATGCGCGTTCGGCTTCCACGTGTCCTGCGCATACCACGCCCACGTGTTCTGCCAGCGATCGTCGGGGACGCGTCCCATCGATTCCGTGTAGCTGGTCACGTGTCCGAGGAACGCGTTCGCGTAGGCATACCCGGTGTTCAGCGGATCGTTGCCGTCGTTCTGGTAGTTGAACTCGCCGCCGAAGGTCCCCGAGCGCGCCTGCCCGAACTGCTCGTGCTCGCGCATCAGCCCCATCTTGAACGTGTGGTTGCCGCGCGAATGCGTCAGCGTGGCGCCGAAGGCCAGCGCGACGTCCTCGCCCGTGATCGGCCACCGGCCGTCATAGGTGATGTTCGGCACCTCCTGGCTGTTGTTCTGCAGTGTGCCGAACTGCGCGCGCGGAATGAGGTTCAGCGGGTTGTGGATCGCCGCGAACTGCGGCAAGTTGGCGAGTGCCGGATAGCTCGAGCGCTGAATGCCGGCCAGGGCCTTGTCGTCCTCGGGCGGTCCGTTCTCTGTGCTGTCGAAGACGCCGCCGTTGATTTCGAGCACGGTGTTCGGCCCGAGGATGCGCGTGTAGTCCACTTTCCCGACGTCGGAAGTGAAATCGTAGCGCTGGCGCACGAGGCCGAACCGCGACGATGCGCCGGCGACATTCCACCCCACGCTCTTGGTGTACCAGGACTGGTACTTGACCGCGAGCGTGTCCTGGTCGGTCGGCCGGTAGTCGATGCGGATGAGATGCTGCCGCCGCGGATGGTCGATGCTCGGCTCCTGCGTGAGGTAGTTGAAGCCAGAGCCGTTCGTGTTGGGCATCGGCAGCAGATTGATGAGCGCCATCGAGCGCGGATCCATCCGGCTGGCCGGAATGATGTTGCCGGGGAACGGCTGGCCGGTCAACGGATCGCGGACAACGATCAGCGCGCCCGACGTCGTCCGAGACTGTGAAAAATCGCCGGCCCGTTCGAGCGCGGTCGGCATCGTGTATCGCCGGAGGAGATTCACGTCCTTCAGCTGCGTGTCGTCGATCGAGTAGAAGAAGAACAGCTTCTTGCCGTTCGGATTGATCTTCGCAACCCGCGGGATCGGCCCGCCGAGGTTTCCGCCCAACGTCGAATAGCGATACGCGGGCTTCGGCACGTTGTCGCGGTTGTTGAAGAAGTTGGTCGCGTTCAGCGCGTCGTCGCGCTTGTACCAGTACCCCGTGCCATGGTAGTCGGCGCCCCCGTGCTTCGTGACGATGTTCACCTGCGCGCCGCCCTTGAGACCATATTCCGCCGTGTACGAGCTCATCTGCACGTTCACTTCGGCGATCGCGTCCATGTTGGTCGCGGCGCTGAAATTACCGCCGCCGCCGCCGTCCCCGCCGTTGATGCCGTCGACGTAAACGGTCTGACCGCGTCCACCCTGGATGTTGGGCACGGCCGTGGCGAAGCTGCCGCCGAAGGTTTCCTGATCGTTAGCGAGGAGCGCGACGCCCGGCAGGATCTTGAGCAGCGAAATCGGGTCGCGGCCGCGAATCGAGAGGTTCTCCACCTGCTTCACATCCAGCATCGCCTGTTGCGACGTCTGCGTGGTCGCGAGAAACTGTCCGACGGAACTGACCGTCACCGCTTCGCTGAACTGACCGACCTCGAGCTTGAGCGAACCGACCGCGAGCCGGTTGTTCGCCAGCACGATGTTGGCCTTCACCTCGAGCGTCTTGAATCCGGCCAGCGTGACGCGAATCGTGTAAGGTCCTGGCGTCAGACTGGGAAACATGAACGCGCCGACTTCGTTTGTGACGGTTCGACGTTCCTCGCCACTGCTCTCGTGGACGATCGTGATGTCGGCGCCTGGGATCACCTGTGCGGTCGAGTCCACGACGGTCCCGGACAACGAACCCGACACGGTCTGCGCCGCGCCGTTGACGGCGAACAGGCATAACATCAGCACCGCTGAGCACCTGAACAGTCTCATGCCACCCCCCATTCAAGCCTGGAGAACGCGCCCGGGCCGTCCCCGAACGCCTCGTGCGCGAGTTGTATACCTAACTTAATCGGTAAAGTAAACTCCCTTTACCGTTAAAGGTGAGATAAAGTGGGCGCCCACATCCAACGTTTTGGGTTGCCCGGGCGCGACTGGGGTGGGGGTCCAAATGCAAGGTGTTCCGCATCGCGTGACGCGGTCGTCTCGCACGGCGGCGACAATTCTGCTGCTGTCCGGCCTCACGTTCGGCGGCCAGGCCGATGAACGCCGCCCTTACACGACGTGGAGCGAATACGGCGGCTCCCCAGATTCGATGCAATACTCCGCGCTCGATCAGATCAATCGCAGCAACGTGAGGCAACTCGCGCCGGCCTGGTTCTATGCCGTTGGCGGCGAGGCCGATCGGCTGCCGTTCAACCCGCTGGTGATCGACGATGCGATGTACGTCGCAGGACCGAAGGGTGTCGTCGTGGCGCTGGATGCCGCGACCGGCAAGGAGCTCTGGACGTCAACGGAGCGCGCAACCGAGCGAGGGCTCGCGTACTGGGAAAGCAAGGATCGATCGGACCGCCGGGTGATCGTGACGTCTCGCAGTGGGATCCGCGAGATCAATGCAAAAAACGGCGAGCTGATCAGAAGCTTCGGCAGAAACGGCACCGTCGACATGCGAACCGGAACGGATCGACGGCTGGCCGGTCCGCCGAACAGTCCGGGACGTGTATTCGAGAATCTGCTGATCATCGGTTCGAATCCCGGTGAGGGGTACGGATCGCCACCGGGGGATCTTCGCGCATACGACACCATCACCGGCGCGCTCGTCTGGACGTTTCACACGATCCCGCGTCCCGGCGAGTTTGGCTACGACACGTGGCCGCCCGACGCCTGGAAGTACGCGGGCGGTGCGAACACGTGGGGCGACATTACGCTCGACGCGAAGAACGGGATTGTGTTCTTTCCGACGGGATCGCCGACGCACGATCTCTACGGTGCGGACCGAGTCGGCAGCAATCTGTTCGGCAACTGTCTGCTCGCGCTCGACGCGCGGACCGGCAAGCGGCTGTGGCATTTTCAGACGGTTCATCACGATCTGTGGGATTACGACCTGGCCGCCTCGCCGAAACTCCTGACCATCCGGGATCCGTCCGACGCGAGCAAGACGATCGACATCGTCGCGCAAGCGGGCAAGACCGGCTTCCTCTACGTCTTCGAGCGCCGGACCGGGAAACCGGTCTGGCCGATCGAGGAGCGGCCGGTTCCAAAGAGTGAAGTGCCCGGCGAGGTGTCGTGGCCGACACAGCCGATTCCATCGAGGCCGCCGCCGTTCGCGCGACAGACGTTCAAGGTCGAAGACGTCAATCCCTTTCTGTCCGCCGACGAGCAGGATCGCCTGCGTCAAGCGGTTCGCGATGCCGCGAATGAAGGCGTGTTCACGCCGTCAAGTCACCTCCGGTATCACATTCAATTCCCGGGCGCGTGGGGCGGCGCGAATTGGGGCAGCACGGCTGCCGATCCGACGTCCGGGATGTTGTACGTGCGGAGTCTCGAGATGCCGAGCTACCGCAAGATGGCGCTCGAAAAGCCGAGGCCGCCAACGCTGCCGGCCGACTCGCAGGCACAACGTGCTTACACGATCTTCACGCAGCAGTGCGCCTCGTGCCACGGTCCCGGCCAGCTGCCGATGCGCCCGCCCTCCAAGCTCGGTCCCGACCGGTTCAGAGCGTTGCTTCGGCAGGGGCAGGATCAGATGCCGGCGTTTCCGCCGACCGTCCTGTCGAACGACGATGTGAACGCGCTCGAGACGTATCTGGTGTCGCTGCCGGTCGCCGACGATCCGAACGGCGCGGAGTCGTTCGTCCGACTGCCACAGAATCCGAATCGCTACTCCGGCCCCGAAACACGATACGCGGGATCGTTTTCGGCCGGCTGGTATGGGAGCAATGGTCTGCCGACCGTTGGACCGCCGTGGACGCAGCTGGTCGCGTATGACCTGAACGAAGGCGTCATCAAATGGCGTGTCGCTGACGGCAATTCACCGGGCCTTGCGGAGAAAGGAATTCTGAGCACCGGGACCGTTCGTCCGCGGAATGGCCCCGTGGTCACAGCAGGCGGTCTGGTGTTTCTTCCCAACTCGCAGGACCGGGTGCTGCGGGCGTTCGACAAGGACACCGGCGCCGTTCTGTGGGAGCACGAGCTGCAGGCAAATCCAGAAGGCATCCCCGCGATCTACGAAGTGCGCGGCCGACAGTACATCGCGTTTGCTGCCGGCGCGTCGTGGGGCACCGGCAGCGATCCGGTCTGGAAGAATCCGTTCCATCGCAAAGAGGGAAAGCTAGAGGCGCAGGGCTATCACGTGTTTGCGCTGCCGGCACGACGCGACCCTGCAAGGGTCGCGGGCGTAGGTATTCGCGACGATGTTGAATTTCATGGGCGCAAAGCCTGGACGCTCGAGAACGGCCAGATTCGCGTCTCGCTGCTTCGCCAGGGTGGGCACATCGCGGAGATCCGGTTCCTCTCCGACACTCCCCAGCTCGCGTTGAACCCGATGTTCATCCCCACCGGCGCGGGCTACATGGGTCACATGGTCTGTTTCCCGCATTTCGGTCCCGCTTCCGCTGAGGAACGCCAACGTGGCTTGGCGGGACACGGCGAAGCGAATGCGGTCGAATGGCGCGAAACGAAACCCGCGCGCGTCGGCGATCGCGGCGCGACGTTCTTTTATGGCGCGGAGCTGCCGAAAACGAACTACCGGATCGAGCGCGCGGTCTCCCTCGAGGCGGGCACGGCCGTGCTGCGCGTTGAGGAGACGATCGAGAATCTGACCGCGTACGATCGGCCGTTCAACCGCGACCAGCACGCGACGTTCGGCGCCCCGTTCGTGGCCCCGGGGAAACACATGCTCGACATGTCCGGGACCAAAGGGATGACGGATGCTCGCCGGACCGCAGGTGATGCGTGGCTCGCGCGCCACGAGTTCCGTTGGCCGGATGCGGCGACGGCCGCCGGCGCCAGCGTTGATCTCCGAAGCTTTCGCGCGACGCCCGCCGCGCAGGTATACACGCCGGTGCTTGCTGATGTCTCGCGGCCGACGAGCTGGTTCACGGTGTACAACGTCGACTATCCGCTCCTGGTCGGCTATGTCTTTCCAACCGCCGATCACCCCTGGATCATCGACTGGCAGAATCAGGCGCGCGGCGATGCGACAGCGGGAACCGCGCGCGGGATCGAGTTCGGCACCTCGCCGTTCGACGAAGGGCTGCGCGCGAGCGTGGATCGCGGTCAGCTGTTCGGCGTCCCGACCTACCGATGGATCGCGGCGGGGCAGCGTCTTTCGACGACGTTCACGATCTTCCTGACGGAAATCGCACCAGGATTTGCCGGCGTGCGCGACGTGCGTGCGCAGGACGGCCGCATCGTCATCAGCGAGCGGGGATCGGCGCGAGAACTGATCGTCCGAACCACCACGCATTGAGGGAATGCACATGTCGAGAATCGGCTTCATCGTTCTGACCACGGCGTTCTCAGCGCTGCTCGCCGCGCAGACGCAGGGGCCGCAGCCGCTGGCGCAGCGCGCGCCCGACGCGCTCGAGCGCGTCACCTGGCGGACGCGGACGCTGGTCGGCGACGATCGGCTCACGCGATGGAAGTTCGCCGTGCCGGCCGATAGCGTCGGCGTGCCGACCTTTCTGGACGCCGTTATCCGGGCCGACGCGGCGATCGTGGACTATGTCGAAGGCGTCAGTACACAAAGGGTGAGCGCCGACGTCCAGAAGAACCTGGATTGGAATCTCACGGCCGCGGAGATCGCCTCGCTGCGCGGCAGGATGGGTACCGTCAGGATGCTCACCTACCGCGTGGACAACTTCCCGCGCGATGCCGCCGGCCAGCGCAAGCTGTTCGAGTTCGCCAAAGCGATGGGTGCGACGCTGCTGGTGACCAATGCCAAGCTCGAACTGACCGCGCCTGCGAAGCTCGCGGACGAATTCGAAATCAACGTCGTTGCTTTCGGCCCCGGCATCCAGGAGGCGAAGCTCGTCGAGCAGATGAAGGCCGAAAACCTCAGCAAGCGCGTCGGCGTCGGGATCGATACCGGAGCGTGGGCGGCCGACGGCGTCTCGCCTCGCGAGGGCGTCGCGAGTGTGAAGGACCGGCTGCTGTATCTGAGAGTGCGCGACCGGCCGCGCGGCACGACAGCGCGGAACACTCTGCTGGGCCGCGGCGCGGGAAACCTGGTCGAGCTGTTCAACGAGTTGAACCGCCTCAACGTCAGGCCGCTGGCGCTGACGCTCGACACCAGCGGCGTCGTGAACGCGCCAGGGGACCTGTTTGCGGCAATCGACGCCTTCGAAACGGTCGTGCAGCCGGCGTACGGCGCCAACTTCACGGCGTTCTCGAAGACCCGGCCGATCCGCTGGGATCTGGTGACGCCGGCACGCGGCGAGACGCTCTCTCCGGCGGAGATCGCGAAACGCAGCGAGGAGGTCCGGCAGAAAATCGACGCGGCGATTCCGCGACAGGCCTATGCCACCCCGAAGAAGCGGCGCAAGATGCTCGTCGTCGAAAGCCTGCACGGGATGTCGCACAATACGATTCCGCACACCAACGTGATGGTCGAGCAGATGGGCAAGATCACCGGCGCGTGGGAAACGGAGTTCAGCAACGACCTCGACAACCTGAAGTACCCGAAGATCAAGCAATACGACGGCGTGTTCCTCAACGACATCGTTGGCGAGTTCGCAGCAGAGCCGGCGGTTCGGGAGGGGCTGGCGCGCTTCGTCAAGGAAGGCGGCGGCCTCGCGGGGATTCATGGCACGCCGTGGGCGTCAAGGAACTGGGACGAGTTCGCCGAGATGATCGGCGCGCAGAGCGCCCCGCACCGGATCGAGCAGGGCATCATGAAGGTCTACGACCGCTCGAGTCCGATCATGAAGCCGTTCCAGGAAAAGGACCTGAACTTCAAGGAGGAGTACTACCGGTTCCAGACCGAGGGTCAGGGACGTTTGCGCTGGGACAAAGTGCGCGTGCTGATGACCGTGGAGCTCGACAATCCGAAGATCGAGCCGCGGCCGTGGGCCGGCTATAAACGTCCAGACAACGTCTACCCGGTGAGCTGGATTCGGAACTATGGGAAGGGGCATGTGTTCTATTCATCGCTGGGACACATGCCGGAGACGTTCATGACGCCGGAGCTGGTCGGACATTTTCTTGCCGGCCTGCAGTTCATGCTCGGCGATCTGGAAGCGGACGCGACTCCCAATCCCCGTAGGGACTAGGGGACTCGGGGACTCGGGGACTACGCAGTCGGGGCTGGGGCTAGGAGTCGGGGCTAGGGGCTAGCTGATACAGGGGCCACTCTTATGAAGAACACGCTGCATGTTGTCGTTGCCCTGATCGCGTTTGGATCGGTTGTCTCGTTCGCGCAGCAGCCTCGCGTGCGGCCGCTGCCGGAACAGATTGCGTCGATCTCGATGCGGCCGACTGGCTCGAGCCTCGGGACGATCCGCGTCGGCGCCGCCGACAGGAACATCTGGTTCGACTGGCGCGTCGGCGTGCCGGGGACGGCGATCAAGTCGCTCACGCTCTCCGAAATGCTCCCGAGGATCGACGTGCTCGCGGTGGCGAGTGTCGAAGCCTCGAATTCGCAGACGGTTGCTCCGGAGATTCCGAAGAAGCTCGATTACCGGCTTCAGCCGGGCGAGCGGAACGCGGTTGTGTACCGTCTGAAAGAACTTGGCGAGCAGATGCTCGCCTACCGCGTCGATACCGTCGGCGCCGACGAGGCGACGCGCCGCAAGGTATTCGAGTTCGCCAAAGCGATTGGCGCGCCAACTCTGGTCGTGGCCGCAAACGGCCCCGCGCTCGCGGACCTCGATAAGCTCGCGGAGGAATTCGGCGTCAACGTCGCCGTCGAGAGCAAGGGCGATCCGAAGATGGCGATGCGGTCGGTCGAGGGCCGCGGCAAGCGCATCGGCATCGCCGCCGACCTTGGCGGATGGATGCAGGCCGGCATCAGGCCGGTTGATGGCTTGCCGGTCGTCAAGGATCGCCTGATGCTTGTCACCGTCAGCGACCGCAGCGCGCTCGGCGCCGGTGGCCGCGACGTCGCGCTCGGCAGCGGCGTCGGAGGCCTCGGCGACTTCTTCCTCGCCGCGTGGCGCGCCGGGGTCAAGCCGCTCTCGATCACCATCCAGTCGGCGGGGACGACCGAGGCCGACCTCGTGAAGAACCTGAACGCGTTCGAGCGCGTGATGTGGCCGGCGATGGCCGAGCGTGTGCGGCAGATGCTCGACAGTCCCGCCGGCAAGATTCGCGGGCCGGATCGTCTCAAGCCGGAAGAACGGCAGCAGATCGAGGCGGCGATCCCGAAGCAGGCGATCGTGAAGCCGAAGAAAGCGCGCAAGCTGCTGGTCACCGACATCCAGATGTACTCGGGGCACTCGACGATCCCGCATGGCAACCTGCTGCTCGAGCTGATGGCCAAGAACACCGGCGCCTTCGAGGCGACGTTCAGCAACGACCTGAACCTGCTGAAGTACCCGAAGATCAAGGAGTTCGATGCCATCTACCTGAACAACGTGTGCGGGATGGTCTACAACGATCCTGAAGTTCGCGACGGCATCCTGCGTTTCGTGCGCGAGGGCGGAGGCATCGGCGGCCATCACGCCGTGACGTTTGCGGGCAACAACTGGCCGGAGTTCGCCGAGATGATGGGCGGCTGGGCCGGCGCGCATCACGTCGAGAAACAGATGGTCAAGGTCGACGATCCAAGCAGCCCGCTAACGAAGTCGTTCGGGTCAGCGAGCTTCGAGCACGTCGACGAGTTCTATCAGTTCCCGCCGACGTCGCCATACTCGCGTGAGAAGCAGCACATCCTGCTCAGCATCGACGTTGAGAAGTCGGATCGAGCCACCGACAGCCGGCTGTGCACGCTCTGCACGCGTCCCGATCAGGACTACGGCCTCGCCTGGATCCGCACCTTCGGCCAGGGACGCACCTACTTCACGCCGCTCGGCCACACCAACATCTTCTACACCGATCAGCGGTGGACCCAGCATCTGCTGGCGGCGATTCAATACATCCTCGGCGACCTCGACGCCGACGCGACACCGAGCGCGAAGGCGAAGACGAAGGCGACGGCGTCCAGATAAGCGGTGCGCGCGTTGCGTCACACGTTCGCTCTCGTCGCCGCGTTGCTGGTGGCCGCCCAGGCGCCAGTGGAGCGCAATCCCTACACGTCCTGGCCGGATTACGGCGGGTCACCCGACTCGATGCAATACTCCGGGCTCAAGCAGATCGACAGGACGAACGTCGCGCGCCTGCAGCAGGCGTGGTTTTTTCCGGTGCCCGATCGCCGGGGCAACTTCGGCTTCAATCCCATCGTGGTCGACGGCGTGATCTACGCGCTCGGTCCAGCGAACGCCATCGTCGCGATCGACGCGGCGACAGGAACGCTGATCTGGTCGCACGCGGTCGAAGGGGCCAGTCCGGGCGGCCGCGGCATGAACTATTGGGAGAGCAAGGACCGCTCGGACCGTCGATTGATCTTCGGGGCCGGCGCCTTTCTTCACGCCATCGACGCGCGCACCGGCGCGTCGATCCGGACGTTCGGGATGGACGGCCGCGTGAACATGCGGGAGGGGCCGTTCCGGCCGCTCGGCGGACCCAGTGGCACCGCCGGTCGCATTTTCGAGAATCTGTTCCTCACTGGCTCGACGACCGGCGAAAGCTACGGGTCGCCACCCGGCGACCTTCGCGCATTCGACGTCGTCACCGGCAAGCTGGTGTGGACCTTTCATACCATTCCGCATCCCGGTGAATTCGGCCACGACACGTGGCCAAAGGATGCGTGGGAATGGGCCGGCGGCGCCAACACCTGGGGTGAAATCTCCGTCGACGAGAAGCGCGGCATCGCCTACTTTCCGCTCGGGTCCGCGACGCACGATTCTTTCGGCGGCGATCGCAAAGGCGCGAACCTCTTTGCCAATTGTCTGCTCGCGCTTGACGCCAGGACCGGTAAACGACTCTGGCACTTTCAGGCGGTTCACCACGACATCTGGGACTACGACCTGACGACGGCGCCCAAGCTGCTCAGCGTGCGCGATCCCGCCCAGCCGGGCAGGGTGATCGACGTCGTCGCGCAGCCGACCAAGATCGGCTTCCTGTACGTGTTCGATCGCGTGACGGGGAGGCCGCTCTGGCCGATCGAGGAACGTTCCGTGCCGACGAGCGACGTGCCGGGCGAAGCCGCCTGGCCGACGCAGCCGTTTCCCAGCTTTCCGAAAGCGTTCGCGCGACAGTCCTTCGGCGTCGCCGATCTGAACCCGTACCTCGACGAGGGCGAGCGGGCGCGGCTGCGGGTGATCGTCCAGAACGCGCGCAACGAAGGCGTGTTCACGCCACAGACGCTCACGCGCGATCAGATCTCGACACCGGGCGAATTCGGCGGCTCGAACTGGGGAGGCGCCGCGGGAGATCCCACGACCGGTATGCTGTACGTGCGCTCGTCGGATCAGCCGGCGCTCCACCGGCTGCGCGAGCCGGCCGCCGCCGGCATGGAGGAAGGACCGCCGCCGCAACGCGGCCGTGTCGTGTACTCGCTCCGCTGT
>Ga0105248_10003462_pt1 | contig 17530 bp, 13 predicted proteins | sample KBSS34metaG_FD_81524 | JGI IMG/M metagenome (GOLD analysis project Ga0105248, IMG submission 81524) | Switchgrass rhizosphere microbial communities from Kellogg Biological Station, Michigan, USA - KBS S3-4 metaG | ecosystem: Host-associated > Plants > Roots > Rhizosphere > Soil | place... | reverse complement strand
GCGCTGGATGCGATCGACGATGAATTCCGCATTGGCCTCGCGGACGGCCACTACCCCGGTGAAGGCGACGGCGGCGGCCCAGACGCAGACGCCCGCCCGCCGCCAGGCCCCCGCGGGAAAGGGTGAGGGCGAGGGGTGATTCGCCGCGCGGGCGCCCGGCGGCGGCGCCTCGTCCTGGGCCTCGCCGCCCGGCCGAGGCGGGCCACCTGCGCGATTTTCGCTCACGCTATATTCTCCGGAGACCAAGGTTGCACCTGCTGCGCCAAATCCGTGTTGCAACGCAAAATGGAACTTGGCCTGGCAAGCGTATTGCTTCAAATAGCAGAGTTGTTGACCCGGAGGTGCGGTCTTGTACCAGTTTGGCTCAAGCGATGTTCGAGACGCCCGACGTTCGGCCGCTTTCGATCTGGGAATGAAGGATATTCCGATCGCGTTAAAGTCGGATGCTCCGAAGACGGAGTTTCCGTTCGACACCACGCGTATTCTCGACGTCGTTATCGCCGCCACGGCATTGATCTTCTTCGCCCCGCTCATGTTGCTGACGGCCTTGATCATTAAGCTGCAGGACGGCGGCCCGATCTTTTTTGGCCATACCCGCATCGGACGCGGCGGCCGGGCCTTCAAATGTTTGAAATTCCGCTCGATGGTCGTCGATGCGGAAGAGCGCCTCCACCGGCTCCTCGAGCGCGACCCGGTCGCGCGCCAGGAATGGGCGGCCGACCAGAAGCTGCGGGTCGACCCGCGGATCACCGCCTTCGGCGCCGCCCTGCGCAAGTCGAGCCTCGATGAGCTGCCGCAGCTGCTCAACGTGCTGCGCGGCGAGATGAGCATCGTCGGCCCGCGGCCGATCGTGCAGGCGGAGGTCGTGCGCTACGGCCGCGCCTACCGCTACTATTGCAAGGTGCGGCCCGGCATCACCGGCCTTTGGCAGGTCAGCGGCCGCAACGACGTCTCCTACCGCCAGCGGGTGGCGCTCGACGCCCTCTATGCGCGCTCGCGCTCGCTGGGGCTCAACGTGTCGATCATCCTGCGGACCATCCCGGCGGTCCTGCTGCGCAAGGGGTCGTACTGAGGCGCGACGATCGGCGACGTCAGCTGACGTCGCTTCCACCTCCGGAACACCACGACACCAAGCCAGTCGCCAATTTCGCGCCGCCCAGCCGCCGCTGGGCGGCGCGAAGCGTTTTACCGCACTTTGTTAAATGTAAATAAAACTGTAAGTTGTGGCGCCTTAGCCTGGGCCCGGTGAAGCGGGCAGGATGAACCCTTCGCGGAGGTTCGTGCCATGTTCCTTAAGTCGTTTGTCGGAGCTTCGGCAATTCTGCGACGCGCGAACAAATATTGCGGGAAGCACATCCTGTTCGCCGCGATCTTCAGCGCGTTTTTGAACGTCCTATACCTCGCGCCGACCATCTATATGTTGGTGGTTTACGACAAGGCGCTGCCGACACAGGGCCACCAAACGCTTCTGCTGGTCAGTGTCGTGCTTTTGTTTACTCTCGCAGTCCTTTCGCTGCTCGACTGGATGCGCACGCGCCTGCTGGTGCGAATCTCCGGTCGGCTGGAACGCCACATGTCGGCGGAGGTGCTGGAGATCGCCATGGGCGACGCTCGCATCACCCACCGCCGGCGCCTGCAGGCCATCCGCGACTTCGACGTTTTCCGACAGGCGATCTCCGGCGGCGCGCTGCTGGCCATCCTCGATGCGCCCTGGGCGCCGATCTTCCTGCTGGCGGCGTTCGCCCTGCATCCGGTGCTGGGTGGGGTGACCCTGGTCGCGATCATCGCCTTCGTGCTGCTGGCGATCGCCAACGAGCGGGCCACCGGCCCCGAAATCGCCGCGGCCTCGGAGGCCGCAACGCGGACCTATGCGACCCAGGACCACGCCGTCGCCCATGCCGACACGCTGCGGGCGCTGGGCATGGTGCGGCCGATGGTCAACCGACACGTGCAGGAACGGTCGGGCATGATCAACCTGCAGATCTACGCCAGCTTCGTCGGCGGCGCCTATATCACCTGGACCAAGTTCCTGCGCATGGCCCTGCAGTCGGGCGCGCTGGGCCTGGGCGCGTGGCTGGCGATCAACCACCAGATCTCCGGCGGCTCGATCATGGCGGCCTCGTTCCTGATGACCCGCGCCCTGGCGCCGGTGGAGCAGATCGTCGGCGGCTGGAAGAGCATCGTCCAGGCGCGGACGGCGGGGGCGAACCTCGAGGCCCTGTTCGAATCCGCCGGGATGGTCGCGGGCGAGACCGAGCTGCCGCCGGCCAAGGGGGCGCTGACCTTCGAGGAGGTTTCGGCCAAGCCGGCCGAGAGCGACCGGCTGGCGATCAGCAAGATCAGCTTCGAAATGCTGCCCGGCGAAGTCGTCGCGGTGGTGGGGCCGAGCGGCGCGGGCAAGTCGACCCTCGTGCGGGTGGCCGCCGGGGCGGCGCAGCCGGCGAGCGGGATCGTACGGCTCGACGGCGCCGACCTGCAGATCTGGCCCGCCGACGCGCTGGCCGCCCATGTCGGCTACCTGCCGCAGGACTTCGTGCTGTTTCCGGGCACGGTGAAGGACAACATCTCGCGCTTCGCGGCGTTCGCCGGTGGAACCCCGCGGGAGATCGACCGGGCCGTCGTCACCGCCGCCAAGCTGATCGGCGCGCACGAGATGATCCTGCACCTGCCGCGGGGCTATGACACCGAGATCGGCTTCAATGGCCTGGGGTTGTCGGGCGGTCAGCGACAGCGGGTGGCCTTGGCGCGCGCCGTCTATGGCGAGCCCAGCCTGCTGGTGCTGGATGAACCGAACGCCAACCTCGACACCGAGGGCGAGCTGGCGCTGTCCGGCGCGGTGATGGAGCTGCGCCAGCGCGGCGTCTCAGTGCTGATGGTCGTGCACCACGGGGCGATCCTGCGCTGCGCCCACCGGGTGATGATCCTGCGCGACGGTGAACTCCAGGCGATGGGCCCGGCCGACCAGCTGTTGCGCTTCGCCAATCCGTCGAGCCAGTCGCCGGACCCCGCGGCCGCCGCGGCGCCTCAGCCGCAGGTCTCCATGCAGAAGCAAGGACGCGTCTGATGGCCCTGCAGGAGCTGATCAAACCGCCGGGCCGGGTGATCGAACGTCCGGTCGACGATCCGACACCGGAGATTCGCATCGGCGTCGCCGTGATCGCGGTCTTCTTCGTGGGCTTCCTGGGCTGGGCGGCGTTCGCCCCGATGGATGCGGCCGCCTTCATGGGCGGGGCGGTGTCGGTCGACGCGGGGCCGCAGTCGGTGCAGTCGCGCGACGGCGGCCTGGTCCACGGCCTGTATGTCAAGGAGGGCGATCGGGTGCAGAAGGGCCAGGTGCTGCTGGACCTGGCCGCCGGCGACACCCGCCAGACCGTGCAGTCGCTGATGGGGCGGGTGATCGCCCGTCATGCGGAGCTCGCCAGGCTGGACGCCGAACGTCGCGGCGTCGACGTGGTCGACGCCTGGCCCGGCTTCGAGACCCTGACCGGAGACGAGGGCGCGCTCGCCGCGCAGCAGCTCGAAGCCGAGCGCCGCCAGCTCGCCACTCGCCGCGACGCGGCCCGCACCGAAAAGGCGATGCTCGCGCAGCGGATCACCCAGGGGCGGCAGGGCGTCATCGCCGCCGAACGCGAGGTGGTGGCGCTCGGCTATCAGAAGTCGGCGATCGGCAAGGAGCTGTCGAGCATGCGCAGCCTGGAAGCGCGCGGCTACACCCCGCGGATCCGGGTCACCGAGCTGGAACGGACGGCGGCGGCGCTCGAGGGCACGGCCGGCTCGCGGGAGGCCGACGTCGCGCGGCTGCGCAGCGCCGTGGCCGAGGCCGAGCTGCAAGTGGCAGATTTCGACATGCGGCGCGACCGTGAGGTGGCGGACCAGATCCGCACCGCCCAGGACGACCTGCGGGCGCTGGAGCCGCAGCTGGCGGCGGCGAAGGAGGTGCTGCGGCGTTCGGAAGTCCGTGCGCCGGTCGCCGGCCAGGTGTTCGCCAGCAAGGTCAACACTGTCGGCGGGGTGGTCGCGCCGGGCGAGGTGCTGATGCGCATCGTGCCGCAGGAGGCGGCGCTGATCGTCGACGCCAAGGTCATGACGCGCGACGCCGGCGGGCTCAGCACCGGCCAGGCCGCGCGGGTCAAGTTCCCGGCGCTGCACGATCAGAGCCGTGCGCCGACGGAGGGGGTGATCAGCCACATATCCGCCGACAGCTACACTGACGAGAAGAGCGGCGCGGAATTCTACAGGGTGCAGGTCACCGTGCCGCAGGCGGCGCTGGCCAAGCTGAAGCGCGAGACCGGTGGCCGCGGGGTCTCTGTGGGGATGCCGGCGGACGTGACGGTCACGCTCAGGAAGCGCACCGCGCTGGAGTATTTCCTCGAACCGCTGACCCGCCGCTTCGGCAGAAGCTTCCACGAATTCTAGTGTCCCGGTTCTGAAGTTCGGGGCGGCGCGCGCGCCAGGCGCAAGCGAAGGGTCAGATCCACCAGACATCAATGCGATGCGGTCAGGCGCGATCGTCTGACCGCATTCTGATTCAAAGCCCGATACAGTTCTGCGCAACCGTCCTGGGCCCAGTTGCGGCGGTTGGTTAACTCGAAGCAACTGTATCTGCCAGCCCCTCGTTAACATTGGGGTCATACTCTCCTAATCGACAGGAGACAAACCCATGGCGATGAACGCGAAACGTAAGGCTGAGGCGCCGCTCGAGGTTCGCACCCGCCGCGCGCCGGCCGAACAGGCGGCCTATGCGCCGCCGTCGATCGAAAACGGCGCCTTCGAGCTGCAACGCCGGGTGAGCGAGGCCTTCAGCGAGGAGGAGCAGCGGTGGTCGCCGCGGCGCGCCCTGTTCTTCATGACCAGCGCATCGGTCATCTGCTGGGGCCTGATCGCCGCCGGAGTCGCCGCGGTTCTTCGATAAGATAGCGGTTTTTCCGATAAGACAGACGGGGGCGAGCTTTAGCCCCCCTGGTCCAGTCGCCGGCGCGCCGGCGCCGGAAGAGTAGTTCTGCGACCTGAGGTCGCACTTTGTCTCTTTGTGTTCCCGGCGGGCCGGCTGCGACAACCTGTGGCAGCGCTTCGCCCAGCTTCGAACATATTTCGCGTAAGACATACAAGCTTGGTAATGGAGGCCCGTAAGGGATCTTCCGCACCTCCGGTGCGGAATACGACGCTTCGTTTCCAGGTTACGGGAAGTCTAGGAACGTTGACTGCGCGTCGTTCATTGGGCGGGGGCGCCACATGGGTGAGACATTATCATGACGTTTACGGGCGTGTACGTTGGGTCGGACCCAGCTCTTCTGACGGGCTTCGAAAATTGGCTTGGGAAGCCCGCTGATTCGGTGGCCATTCACACCGGGCGGGCGAGCTGGTTGGATTACGAAACCAGCATCGACTACAACCTGAATTCCTGGGCGCACGAGGGCCACGATCTGACGTGGACGATCCCGATGTTCGCCAATAGCGGGAATCTGACCACCGCGGCGACGGGCGCCTACGACAGCTATTACGTCCAGGCGGCCCAGAAGCTGGCCGCCGGCCTGAGCGGGACGGATCCGATCTACATCCGCACCGGCGAGGAGTTCAACGGCACCTGGTTCCCCTGGGCGGCCGGCGGGCACGAAGCCGACTACATCGCCGCCTACAAGCATTTCGTCGACGCCTTCCGCTCGGTGTCCGACCGGTTCAAGTTCGAGTGGAACGTCGCCGTCGGCGACAACGGCTCGGATCCCTCGAAAGCCTATCCGGGCGACGCCTATGTCGACGTCGTCGGCATGGATTTCTACTACAATTCGGCCTGGGACGGCGCGAACGCCGACCCGCTCGCCGCCTTCAACAACATGGTCACCCGCAAGTACGGCCTGCAATGGCTCGAGGACTTCGCCGCGGCCCATGGCAAGCCGACCGCCTACGCCGAGTGGGGCGTCGTCGGCGACAAGATGGGCGCCTATATCGAAAAGGCGGCGGAGTGGTTCGACGCCCACCACGTGCTCTACGACAACTATTGGAACTCCAACGCCTCCACCAAGGCGATGCTCAGCAATGAGCAGTACGCCTCCAACGCGGTGAGCTACCGCGAGGCGTTCGCCGGCTATGTGCCCCCCGGTTCGCTCGGCGACAACATCTATGTGGCGACCAGCTCGACGCAGATCTTTCCGGAGATCGCCGCGGGCGGCGTCGACACCGTCCAGTCCGCGGTCAGCTACCAGATCGGCGACCACATCGAGAACCTGATCCTGACCGGAACGGCGGCGATCAACGGCACCGGCAACGCCGACGCCAATACGATCACCGGCAACGACGCGGCGAACAAGCTGCTGGGCATGAGCGGCGCCGACACCTTGATCGGCGGCGGCGGGAACGACACCCTCGACGGCGGCAACGGCAATGACCGCCTCGTCGGCGGCGTCGGCGACGACACCTACAACTGGGCGCCCGGCGACACGATCGTCGAGAACCCCGGCGAGGGCGACGACACCATCGTCACCCCGTTCACGACGACCATGCCGGCCAACATCGAGAACATCAAACTCAACGGCAGCGGCTACGCCGCGGTGGTGGGGAACGTCCTGAACAACTCGATCACCGGCAACTACCAGCCCAATGCGCTGTACGGCGGCCAGGGCGCGGACACGATCAACGGCGGCATGGGCGCCGACACCATCGATGGCGGGGCGGGCAGGGACGTCCTTATCGGCGGGACGCAGAACGATGTCTTCCAGTTCTCCTCGTGCGCCGACAGTACGAGCGCCGCGCCCGATCTGATCTCCGACCTGACAGCGGGGGATCGGATCGACCTCAGCCGTATCGACGCCAACACCAAGCTGACGGGCGACCAGGCCTTCGTGAAGGTCGCCGCCTTCACCGCGGTGGCGGGACAGGCGGTGATCGCATTCGACAGTGCGACGGGGGTCACCTCCGTCAGCCTGGACACCAATGGCGACAGGATCGCCGACGGCCTGATCCAGATGACAGGCGACCAGCGGGCCTTCACCGGCTGGATCTGGTAGCCGTCGCCGGAAGCTTTCGCGGGGCGCTGGCGGGACCAGCGCCCTATTCCTCCCCGTCCACCCCCGGCCGCAGGGCGTAGGCCCGCACGTAGTCGACGCGAAGTGCGGCCGGAAAGGCGTTGGGGTCTTCCTGGTCGTTGCCGTCCCAGCCGCCGACGGCCAGGTTGAGCAGCATGTACATCGGCTGGTGCAGACGGTGGCCGCGGAACGTCCGGATCTCCCGCTGGTCGACGTACCAGACCAGCCGCTTGGGCGTCCAAAGCAGGCCGTAGCTGTGAAATTCGGACGGCGTCGTGAAGTCGTCGCGCGCCAGGCTGCCGCCGTTCTCCGGCCCGTGGGCGGTGAACAGCAGCCGGTTCGGATGTACGCCGACCCATTCCACCACATCGATCTCGTCCCGCAGCGACGGGTCGTGCACTTCCGGCAGCAGCCAGAAGGCCGGCCAGAGGCCGCGGCCGCGCGGGAAGGCCATGCGCGCTTCGAAATAGCCGTAGCGCTGGCGGCAGCTCCGCTCGGTCGTGAGGATCCCGGAGGTGTAGGGAAAGGGCGCGCCCTTGGCGATGAGACCGCTGGGGTAGGGGCTGCCGAACCGGGGATCGGTGATCGTGCTTCGCTCGGCGCGGATTTCGAGAATGCCGTCGCGGACGTGGAACGGGTTGACACCGTGCGCCACCGGGTCGGCGTAGAACTGCTTCTCGCCCGGCAGGGTGCGGGTGGCCGCGCTGGCGTAGTCGCTCTGATCGCCGAACCAGTAGTTGGTCTTCCACCGTCCCTGGGGCGAGGCCTCGGGATGGTACAGCGAGAGCGGCCGGGTGAAATCGTCCGCAAAGCTCGGCTTTGGCAGCACATCGCGCATCGGCGCGGCCGCGCCGGCGCAGGCCGGCAGGGCCAGGGCGCCGGCGACGACGGCGCGGCGGGTCGGGGTGATCAGGCGCATTGGAAGCGGGCCCAGGGACGCGTCGGTCGACGGGGATGCGAAGGCAAGCTGAGCGATCTCCTCGAAGCGTGCGGCGCATAAGCGCAGCGTCCATCCCACCTGGCAAGCCCGCGAAAGCCGCAAGCTGAGGGCGGAGCTTTACTGTGAATACAGTGACGGTGTGTTCAGCAATATTCCACCTATGACCAGCTTTCGCAACGCGGTTCCCCCTCGGGGTGCGCAGGTTGATAGCAGTTAACGATGACGATTAAGCAAAATGTGGCGCGTCATTCGTCACTCTGCCCATCAAGATTTTTTGGTGAGGCGGTTATGTCGGATAACTTTGGTGTTTACGCGGGTAATAACGTCTACGACATTCTGGCGTTCGAGAAGTGGGTTGGTCGGGAAGTCGACTCTGTGGCGATCCACACCGGTCGCGCCTCGTGGGCCGACTGGGACGGCAGCATCAGCTGGGCGATCAAGAACTTCAGCACGCTCGATCGGGACGTAACGCTGTCGATCCCGTTGATCGCCAACGAAGGCAATCTGGCCGCCGCCGGTCACGGCGCCTACGACAGCCACTATCTGGCGGCCGCCAAGAAGCTGCTGGCCGCCTACGGCGACCAGGACGTCATCTATGTCCGCGTCGGCGAGGAGTTCAACGGCGGCTGGTTTCCGTGGGCGGCGGCGGGCCACGAGACCGAGTTCGTCAACGCCTTCCGCGATTTCGTCACGGCTTTCCGGTCGGTCTCAAGCAGGTTCAAGTTCGAGTGGAACGTCGCCCAGGGCCAGACGGGCATGGATCCCGCCAAGGCCTATCCCGGCGACGCCTATGTCGACGTGGTCGGCATGGATTTCTACTACGACACGAAGTACCACAATCCCGACCCGCTCAAGGCGTGGAACGCCATGGTGACGGGCAAGTACGGGCTGCAGTGGCTCGAAGACTTCGCCAAGGCCCATGGAAAGCCGACCGCCTACAGCGAATGGGGCGTGAATTCGGACAAGGCCGGCGCCTTCATCGCCAAGGCGCACGATTGGTTCGCCAGCCACAACGTCGTCTACGAGAACTACTGGGACAGCAACTCGGCCTTCGTGGGCAAGCTCAGCAGCGACCAGTATCCGCTTACCGGCGACACCTTCCAGGCCATGTTCGGCGTCGCCGATACGACGACGAGCGCGGTGAAGGCCGTGGTGGCCGACACCACCAACCTCGGCGCCGCGGCGTCAGGCGACAACGTCTATGTCGCCAAGAGCGCCGCATCGGTGTTCGTGGAAGGGCTCAACGGCGGCCATGACACGGTGAAGTCGGCCGTCAGCTACACCCTGGGCGAAAACATCGAGAATCTGACGCTCACCGGCGGCGCGGCGATCAACGGGACCGGCAACGCGCTCGACAACTATATCGTCGGCAACTCGTCGGCCAATGAGCTGCGCGGCGGCGCGGGGGCGGACACCCTGGTCGGCAATGGCGGGGCGGACAAGTTCTACGGCGGGACCGGCGACGACACCTATGTCATCACCTTCGGCACCGAGCAGATCGTCGAGAACGCTGGCGAAGGCATCGATACGGTCAGGGCGCAGACCAGCTACATGCTGGGAGCCAACCTCGAAAACCTCGTGCTGATCAACGGCGGGCGCTCGGCCGGCTTCGGCAACGAGCTGAACAACCAGATTACCGGCACCACCGGCGCCAACCGGCTGGAAGGCCGGGCGGGCGCTGACACGCTCAACGGCGGCGGCGGCGACGACACCCTGGTCGGCGGCAAGGGCGACGACCAACTGATCGGCGGCGACGGCGCGGACAGTTTCGTCCTCGTCAAGGGCGATGGCCACGACGTGATCCGCGATTTCGGGCTCGGCCACGACACGCTCGACCTCTCCGCCTTCGCGGTCGGGGGCAAGATCAGCGCCACCCTCAGCGCCAGCGGCGACGACACCCTGGTCAGCCTGAAGTCGGGCGAGAGCGTGCTGTTGCTCGGCGTGCACGTGAACGACCTGCATGCGGTCAGCGGCGGCTTCGTCCACATCTGATCCCAGCGGGGATCCCGGCGATCCAAGCAGCGATCCCGGTCTGCACAGGGCAGGCCGGGATCGCTTTTGCTGTCAATGCATTGCGGCCTTGAGACATACTTGCAGCGGTCCGACGTGGTGAAATGGACGGCGCTCGCCCAGGCATGCGGCAAGGCCGAGCTTGGCCGTCGACGGTGTCGCCGGCCGGGCTCACCAGCATTGTGGTCACGCTATGAGCCCCATATAACACCAGGAAGGTGTGCTGCGCTGCACCATACTTGTGGCGGTGCGAGAGGCGGGGACCGGATGTACGTCTTTAGGTTGTTGGTGGTGCATGACAATTGAGCAGAAACCGCGTGTCGCGGTGAGCGGCGGGTCCGGCTTCACCGGCGGCGCCCTGGTTCGGCGGCTCGAAGAGGATGGCTATCCCGTGCGCACCCTGGTGCGGGACCCGGCGAAGGTCACGCTTCCGGGGGTCGAGGTCATCGGCGGCGATCTGACCGACAAGGAGGCGCTGCGCCGTCTCGTCGAAGGCGCCGATACGGTTTTTCACATCGCCGCAATGTTCCGGACCGAAGGGCGTTTGGAGGACTTCGTCGAAGTCAACGAAAGGGGCACCCAGGCGCTGCTCGAGGCGGCTAAGGCCGCCGGCGTCCGGCGGTTCGTCTACTGTTCGACGATCGGCGTGCATGGAACCGTCGCCGACACGCCGTCGGACGAGACCGCCCCCTACAATCCCCGCGACCACTATCAGACCACCAAGCTGGCGGCCGAACTGGCCTGTCGCGCCGAGGGCGAGAAGGGCGAGATCGAGGTGGTGGTGATCCGCCCCTGCTCGATCTACGGACCGGGCGACGTGCGGATGCTGAAGATCTTTCAGATGGTGCAGAAGGGCGTCTTCCTGTTCGTCGGCAACGGCCGTCCAAACTTCCATCCGGTCTATATCGACGACCTCGTCCAGGGCTTCATGCTGGCGATGACCACGCCGCAGGCGAACGGCGAAACCTTCATCATCGGCGGTCCCCGCTATCTGCCGCTGCGGGACTATATCGGCGTCGCCGCGCGCACGATCGGGGCTCGCGTTCCCCGGGCGCAGGTTCCCTATTCGCTGATGACCGCGATCGCGCAGGTCTGCGAGGCGGTCTTCCCGCCGCTCGGCTTGCAGCCGCCGATCCACCGTCGCCGGCTGAGCTTCTACAAGCACAACCGCGCCTTCTCGATCGACAAGGCGCGGCGGATCCTGGGCTATCAGCCGCGGATCGACATCGACGAGGGCTTCCGGCGCACCGTCGAATGGTATTACGAGACCGGACTGCTGAAGCGGCGGGGCTGATCAGGCCTCGCTCTTCGCCGCCACCACCCCGCCCGGCGCGCGCTGTTCCGGGCGGGCGTCGCCGAGCGCCTGCTCCGAACGTTTGAGGACCTGCCGGGCGAGCTGCAGGCTGGGGACGACGCCCAGGATGGCGCCGAGGCCCGCGCCGAGGACCAGGCCGGTCAGGCTGACGTGGGCGCCCAGCCAGGCGCCGCCGCCGCTGCAGACGATCATCAGCCAGCTCTGCCAGTTCAGCGCGCGTAGGTCGTTCGACGTACCGCTGGCGGTGATGAAGGCGCGCGGCAGGCCCGTGAGAACCTTGGCCGCCCCATTGAGGCAGGCCGCCGCCACCAGCGCCAGGGACAGCTGATACTTGCCGCTGGTCAGCCGTTCGGTGAGCGGCGGGGCGACCAGGATAACCGCCGCGCTGGCGACCGACAGCACCGCGACCACCGCGCCGATCTCGTGGACGATGATGCGGTTGCGCTCGGCGATGGTCGCGGCGCGCCGCAGCTTGGGGGCCAGCGAGAAGCCGACGCCGGAGCGCAGCATGCGGAACGGAAACAGCGCCACCGAGGCCAGGACGGCGAAGTTGGCGAGGGCCTCGACCCCCAGCACCTTGGGCGCGACGAGCCGCTCGAGCTGCACGATCACCGCGCCGGCCGCCAGGATGCTGACGAAGTTCAGCGCCTCGTGCAGCGGCACCTCCTCGTGGACTTCCGATGACCGCGCCTGCAGGCGCCGCGCCTGCAGCCAGCCGCCGACCGCCCCCAGCGATACCCCGACCACCAGGCCGATCAGCGCAAGCTCCGAGGTCTTCAGCTTCAGGAGCAGGCTGGCGGCGCCGCAGACGATCACCGCCCAGTTGGCCGAGTTGTTGACCGCCAGGGCGGCGGTCTGGGCGCCGGCGCGGCGCAGCAGGGCGCTGGCCATCGCGCCGTAGCCGGCGGCCATGATCGCCGCGGCGAGGAAGGCCAGCGTCGCGAAATCCAGCTGGTAGACCAGCCGGCCGACCAGCGCCGCCAGCAGGGCGACGCCGCCGCCGGTCAGCGTCGCCCGGGCGAAGGCGCGCGCGCCCAGCTGCGAATGGCGACGCAGCGAGCCCTCGTCGAAGCCGAGCGGCGCGGTCATCCAGAAGGTGTTGAAGATCGCCACGGCCAGCGAGTACTTGCCGTATTCGCTGACCGGCAGGGCGCGGGCCAGCAGAAGGTTGCCGAGCGCGAAGGCGACGCCGCCGACGCCGAAGCCGAGCGCCGCCTGCAGGCTTGACGATCGCAGGAGGCGGCCTAGCTGCACGCGCCGACGATCCCTGAGGTCACGGTGATCATCCCCATCCTTCCGGCGCTAGACGATTTCGGCGGCGAGGGCCTTGGAGCCGTGCACCACGCGCTCGCACTCGGCCAGGAAGACCCGCGCGCTGCGATCCCAGCCGTAGCGCTTCGCCCGCTGCAGCGACTGTTCGACCATCCGCTGGGCGACAGCGTCGTCGCCCAGCTCGCGCATCGCCAGCCGCAAGGCAGGGGCGTCCTGCGGGTCGACCAGGATCGCGGCGTCGCCGACCACCTCCGGGCAGGCCGGGGCGGTGGAGGTGATGATCGGGCAGCCGCAGGCCATCGCCTCGACGAGCGGGATCCCGAAGCTCTCGTATTCGGAGGGAAAGATCATCGCGCGCGCCGCCGAATAGAGGGCCGGCATGTCGCCATGGCTGATGAGGCCCGGCATCGTCACCAGCGCCGGGTCGACGAACGGGCGCAGCAGGTCCTCGGTCAGCCGGTCGGTGACGCCGGCGCCGACGATCACCAGCGGCAGCAGCCGGTCGCCCGCCTCGCGCGCTAGCCGGTAGGCTTCCAGCACCTTCTGCACGCCCTTGCGCGGAGAGAGCTTCTGGTGGCCCTCATCCAGGCGCGTGTAGCCCTTCACCACCATCAGGAAGAAGGGCTCTTCGGGCAGCTTGTACTGCGCCCGCAGGCGCGCCGTGTCCGCCTCCGACGCCGGGCGGAAGCGCGCATCGGCCGCGGGATAGACGGTCGTCATCTTGTCCATCGGCACGCCGGCGAGACGATGGAGCTCGCCCGCCAGGCTGTCGCTGATGGTCAGGACCCGCCGGGCTTTGCGGCAATAGAGGGGGATCGCCGCCATGTTGTAGTAGCGATCGATCCGGTCCTTCCACGACGGATAGAGATGCGGGTGGGTCCAGTACTCGGTTCCGCGCTGCTGGCTGATGGTCGGCACCCGCGTCATCAGCGGCACGGTGAACTTGTAGTGGAACAGCACGTCGAGCTTCTTGTCGCGCGCCGCGCGCGGCACCTGGACCTGGTCCCACAGCACCTTGTTGCCCCCGGGAACCAGCACCTCCTCGACATTGGGCAGGTCGGCGAACCGGCCCAACTGCTCAGGATTGCGGAAGAACAGCACATAGCTGTGGCGGGGGCCGACCTCCAGGACCGTCTTGAACAGGGTGCGCATGTAGATCGCCGCCCCGTCCACCTCGTCGAAGCCGCGCATCATCATGCCGATCCGCATGGCCGCTAGCGTGGGGCGTTCGTTCATTGGGCTCTCCAAGTCGGTCGACCGCTGGGCCGCTTGTGGGCACCGTTCTCCCCGACGCGTCCCGGCATAGCAAGGCGCTGTAAAAGGCATGTGGCGCGAGGGCGGCGAGCCGCATCGAATTTGACCATGGTCTTGCGGACGCAAAGCGTTTCAATACGCCGCCCGCCGATTGAAAATCGGCCAGGCTTGGGAAAGCGGGGGTGTGATGGCGGCCGAGACCAGCGAGGCGTTCGCCGCGGGCGATCGCAGGCCCGTCGTCGGGGTGCAGCTGCATTCGATCCGCGTCGAGGCGCAGGCCGATCTTGCCAGCGCCCTGCAGGCCCTGGCCGGGTTCGGCTATCGACGCACAGAGATCACCGGCTACCTCGGTCGCACCCCGCAACAGATCCGCGCCCTGCACGACGCCGCCGGCCTGGCCTGCGCCAGCGCGCACGTGAGGCTGGAGGCCGGCTCGCCGGAAGAGCCTGGGCTGTATGGCGATCTCGGCAGGCTCGCCGAACATATGCATATCCTCGGGGCCGCCCACGTCGTGGTCCCGGCCTTTCCGGCGCCCGAGGACGTGACGGTCCGGCGCGAGGCGGGCGAGGCGCTCGGCGACTTTTATGGGCGGGTCCACCGCGCCTTGACCGAGGACCATTGGCGGCGGCGGGCTGACGAGCTCAACGCGGTCGGGGCCCGGCTTGCGGCGCATGGCCTGCGGCTCGGCTTTCACAACCACGCCTTCGAATTCGACCGCATCGACCAGCACAGCGGCATCGACCTGCTGTTGGCGCAGACCGATCCCGGCTGCGTGGGGTTCCAGCTCGACGCCGGCTGGGCGAGCTTTGCGGGCTTCGATCCGGCGGCCCTGCTGCGGCGTCACCCGCAGCGGTTCCGGCTGCTTCACCTGAAGGACATGAAGCCGCTCGCCGATCCACCCGAGCCGCTCTCGACGGAGGTCGGATGCGGAACGCTGGATTGGCGCGACATCCTGGACGCGGCGGACGCGGCGGGGGTCGAGGAGGCGTTTGTCGAGCAGGAGCCGCCGTTCGAGCGGCCGGCGCTCGAAGCCTTGGCGATCAGCGCGGCCAACCTGCGCGCGCTCGGCCGCTGAGCCGGCGTCGCGAGCCTGCGCGCCAGCTAACAGAAGTCCGCGGCGACGGCGGCCATCAGCCGTTGCAGCAGGCGGTCGGCCTCGGTGCGATCGTGCGCCGGCTCGCGGCGGATCACGGCGCGGTCACGCCGGATGACGACGGCGAAGGGAAGGACGCTCCTGGGCGTCGCGACGATCTTGCCTTGAAACATGGTTCAGCCTCACCGGCGGATATGTCCCGACTCTGAACATGGCGGCGGTTTACAGTGAGGCTTGCGCGATCCCGCCTTGGTGAATTTGTCGCCGCCGCATAGCGACCATGCGCGAGGCGCGCCGGGGCGCCCGAAATCTCGGCGCCGTCGCGGGGCGGCGCAGTTCTTATAGAGCCTTGAGTCGCCGGGTCAGATCGTCTGCAGGGCCAGGTGGATGAGGCTCCAGAGACCGAGCGAACAGCCGCTGATCAGCAACAGCCGGACGGCGCCGGGCCAGCGGGGCGCCTGCTGGTCATGGGTGAGATCATTGTCGCCTGGCAGGCGAACCGCAGCGGTGAGAAGCCGTTGAAGCCGGGCGAACTCGGGGGCCGGCGGGGCCGCAGGCGGGGCGTGGTCCCAGGGATGGACGTTCGCCAAGGTGCATCTCTCCCTAATTCTTTTTGAGTCTCTTGCCGACATCATCGTCCACCTGCGGGGGTGATCGCAGCACTATTAGTTGCGTGGGCCAAAATGTCGCACGCTAGCCGTGGGACGCCCGCGCCGCGAAGCAGCGAGCTCCGGGCTCCGGACGCAGGGCGGCGCCACCGTGGGTAGGGGTGGGCGCAGCCGCGCCCCGCATCGGGCCAGAATGCGGCAGCGAGATCGCTTGGGGCGATTCGAAAGATCAACTCGAGGTTAGCCGCGTTCGCGTGAGGAGCGAATCCAAGGTTAGACGGCGTCGCGCAAAACGCCCTGCAATCGTTCAGGCCTGCCTTCGCGACGTCCGCATGGCGGTTGTATGTCGCAACAAGGCCGCTGATCGCATCGAACTGAGACGTTTTCCTTATTGTCGCCCCAATCCTGCCCTTCGTCTAAGCGGTCCGTCGCATTTCGGGTCGGGTGGGCGGCGCCGGGGCCTTATTTCAGGATAGTCCGAACGCTGATGGGTCTCGTGAGGTCATATCGCGGGCTCCCGACAGAAAAGAGTGCGTTAAATCTCTTCGGGCCTTGATGCGCCTGGTTAAAGCGTTATTAGGCTTTGCTTCGTTCCGCCCTGGATTGTCTCAGCGGTGTAACAACTAAAGTAAACAGCACCAGCTGGAAGCGATCAGAATGGCGAGCGGCTACACCAATTATAGCGGGACATTCCTTGCTCAGAGCGCCCCCTACACGGTCACCGTGTGGGGCAGCGGCACCAAGGATGTCGTGGCGGGAAACACGCCGTCGCGGCTGGTGGGCAGCAATCAGGGGAACTTCCTGATCGGCGGCGCCTATGACGACACCCTGACCGTCATCAACATCAACGATCGCTATTCCGGCGGCGCCGGCGTCGATACGGTTTACTCGACCGTGAACGTCGTGCTGCCGAACGACATCGAAAACCTGACGATGGACGGCAAGTGGTCGCCGGTGTTCGGCGTGGCCAACAACAACGCCAACATCATCCAGGCGGCGACCGCCAATGTGATCGTCGACTCCAAGGGCGGCGACGACGTCATTCTCAGCTTCGGCAAGAACGACACCTTCCTGTTCGAGCAGGGCTCGGGCAAGGACATCATCTACAACTTCCATACCGGGGCGACCGACAGCGACGTCGTCCGCCTGACCGGCTACGGCTTCACCAGCTTCGCCAACGTCACTGCGGCGATGACCCAGACCGGCGCCGACGTGACGCTGAAGCTATCGCCCACCGACCTGATCCTGTTCAAGAACACCACCGTCGCGGCCTTCACCGCCGACAACTTCGAGCTGGCGATCGATCCGTCGAAGCTGAAGATGACCTTCGATGAAGAGTTCGATTCGCTGTCGCTGCAGAACAAGAGCAGCGGCTCCGGCGGCCTCTGGGCCACCAGCTACGCCTGGAACGCCTACGCCGCCCAGCAGGCGCACAACATCGCCGGCGAGAAGGAGGTCTATGTCGACCCCCAGTTCGCCGGGACCGGCGCCACCGCCCTGGGCCTTAATCCGTTCAGCATCAGCAACGGCGTGCTGACCATCACTGCGGCCCAGACGCCGGCCGCGCTGAAGTCCTCGCTGTGGAACCTCGACTGGACCTCAGGGCTGCTGACGACCAAGGGGACCTTCGCCCAGCAGTACGGCTACTTCGAAATGCGGGCCGACCTGCCTGACGCCAAGGGCGCCTTCCCGGCCTTCTGGCTGCTGCCGGCCGACGGCAACATCACCGCCGAGATCGACGTGGTCGAGTACATTGGTGAAAACAACACTCTCTATAATACGGTGCAGCACGGGTCGGATCCCGCCCACTGGAGCTCCACCAGCGTCCGCAACTTCGTCGCCGACCTGTCGACGGGGTTCCACACCTACGGCGTGCTTTGGACGCCCCAGACCCTGACCTGGTACGTCGACGGCACGGAAATCCTCAAGGTGGCGACGCCGGCCGAGGCCAACGAGCCGATGTATATGGTGGTCAACTACGCCGTCGGCGGCGCCTGGGCGGGCGCGCCGACCGGCACG
>Ga0105248_10003461_pt1 | contig 17535 bp, 13 predicted proteins | sample KBSS34metaG_FD_81524 | JGI IMG/M metagenome (GOLD analysis project Ga0105248, IMG submission 81524) | Switchgrass rhizosphere microbial communities from Kellogg Biological Station, Michigan, USA - KBS S3-4 metaG | ecosystem: Host-associated > Plants > Roots > Rhizosphere > Soil | place... | reverse complement strand
GCCGACAGGCAGACCCCGAACGAAGCGAAGGCGACGAGCTATGCCCTCTCGAGGTAGCTGTTGTCTCGCGTGTCGATCTTGATGCGGGTCCCGGCCTCGATGAACTGCGGAACCATGACCTCGAGCCCGGTCTCGAGCTTCGCCGGCTTGTAGGACGCGGAAGCCGTCGCCCCCTTCATCCCCGGCTGCGTCTCGACGACCTCGAGGGTCACCGTGTTGGGCAGCTCGATGCCGACCGGATTGCCCTCGTAGAAATCCACGTGGATCGCGGTGTTGGCCAGCAGGTACTTCATCTGCTCGCCGATGACCTCGTCGGACAGCGTGACCTGGTCGAAGGAGCTCTGGTCCATGAAGTGATGGCCGGCGGAGTCCGAGTAGAGGTACTCCATCTCCCGCTCGTCCAGGGAGGCCTTCTCGACGCGGTCGGTGGAACCGAAGCGGTGCTCGTTCATGGCGCCGCTGCGGACGTTGCGCATCTTGGCCTGGACGAACCCGCGCAGGTTGCCGGGGGTCTTGTGGACCATGTTGTGCACGCGGTGGAGCTCCCCGTTGTGGATGATGAGCATCCCGCTGCGAAGCTGTGTGGCTGGAATCATCATGGCCCGTCCCCCCGAAAGCCTTCCGCCGAAAGGCGCCAAAAAGACGGCGAAATCTAGCAGAACCGGCCCCATCCGTCCAGCCGCAAGGCGAGGACCCCGGCGGACCGGGGCCCTCGGAGAACCGTTCGGTGCGGCTACTCGGTGCCGCCCCGGGCGACCGTCCTCGTGCCGTGATCCGCGTGAACCGTCGTCACCGGCGCCGGCGGTCCGACGGACGGCACGTTCGGCGTGAACAGGATCTGCGAGAAGTTGGGGCGGGGGATGTTCGTCCCCTTGGCCGCATTGAGAGCCTTGACGAACTCGTCGGCGACGATTCCGTAGCCAATGGGGCTCGGATGCACGCCGTCGTAGGAAAAGATCCGCCCGTGATGAAGCTCGTCGTCACCGTGATTCCGCCGATCGTGTAGCCCTGGGCGGCGACCTGATCGAAGAGCGTGTGAATGTCCACCAGGATCGCCCCGTTCGCGGACGCGGAGGCGGCGATGGCCGCGTTGTACCCGTCGACATGGTCGCGGATGGAGGTCACGTCGTCGGGGTACAGGATGACTCCGGGAGTGAACGTCGCCGGCGGCGTGAAGACGCCATGAGGCAGGGGCAACCCCGATCCACCCAGCGCCATCGGAATCCCGAATCCCGAGGCGAGGAGGGGCTGAGCCTGGAGGTTCACGAGCGTTCCGGGAGGGAGCGGACAGCCCTGGTCCGGAGGGACCGGCTCGCAGGGAAAGGCCGCGTCACCCGGCCCGAGCAGCGGCACGGGATTGCCATTGATGAGCACCGGCTGCCGAGTCGCCGGATCCACCACGACGGGCGGAATCGTCGTCACGAAGGGGACCGCCCCGATGTCCGGGACGTTGAAGACGACCAGGGTCCGCCCCGACACGGACAGGGCCTCGATCACCTCCTCGTACTTGGCCGTGAAGGCGTCGACGGGCGTCAGCGTCACACCCTCGATGGCGGCGCCCGCGCCGAGCGCGTCCAGGGCGTCGTTGTTTCCGCCCCAGAAGCCGACGAGGTCGGGAGCGAGCGAGTTCGCTTCGTCGACGGCGCTCAGTCCCTCGAAAGGACATCCCGTGCAGTTGCGGAGGATCGCGGCGGCCTTGTTGTCGAGGTCCGAGCGGCCGGGGACGGTCGTCTTCAAGTCGACGAAGTCCTTGATGTGGGGCGATCCATTGAACCCGAGGTTGTCGTAGGGCCGACCGAGCTGGATGTTCTGGTTGGGGCCCTGCTGGGAGACGATGCCGACCGAGATCGACGCTCCGCTCAGGATCGGGCCGAGGCATGGGTAGCCCGTCGGCGGATTGGTCGCGACCTGCTCGGCGAACAGCGGCTGTTGGAAGTCCTGTTGCAGCAGGCCGGCGGCGAGTCGCGCCCAGGAACGCTCCTGGAATCTCTCCACGATGCAGTTCGACTCTTCGCCGGCGGCGAGGCTGTCGCCGACCACCACGAACTTGTTGAACTGAGCCTGTGCCGGCCCGGCGCAGAGCACGGCCAGCGCGATCCCGAACACCATCGAGCGAACCGGGTTCGTCTTCATGGCTTGCTCCTGGTCAGAACGAGAGTCGGAAGCTCGCGGTGCCGACCCACGCGTCTTCCGAATAACGGCCGAAGAAATTGTCCGTCGACTCCGTCAGGACGCTACGGTCCTTGAAGCGGATGTACAGGCCCCCGACGTCGATCCCCCACTCGGGCGTGTTGTACCCGAAGCCGGCCGAATAGACGTTGCGGTCGTTGTCCGCCAGGATCGGCCCGACGTCCTTCTCGGGCTGCGGCGTGTTGTCGTAGTAGTAGCCGGCGCGCAGCGCCCATCCGCTGGCGAACTTCTTCTCGAGGCCGACGCGATACGCCCAGCTGTCCTTCCACAGCGTCGCCCGGTCGAGGTCCGGCGCGACGCCGTCGGGGAAGTGGATGTTCAGGGCCGAGAAGCTGGACCACTCCGTCCAGTCGGCCTCGAGGGCCAGCAGGAACCCGGCGGGCAGCTCGATGCCGACGCCCGTGTTGAGGCTCGCGGGGAACGCGACCGACGTCGCGACCGGATGCTCGCCCTGCGGCAGCAGCTGGCCGACCAGGCCGTCGATGACCGGGTTTCCCGTGAAGCGCTGCGTGAAAACCGCCGTGCCGTCGTAATCGACCGTGATCTTGCTGCGGTAGGCGACGCCGACTCCGATTTCGGGGATCGGCTTGAACATCAGGCCGACGTTCCAGCCCCAGCCGGTGTTGGAGGTCAGCGAGCTGTTGAGCTTGACGTGGGCGAGGTCCTGCACCTCGCCGCCGAACGGGTCCACGATGCCCAGGTTGCTGTTCCGCTCGAGCTGGACCTTGGAGAAGCGCAGGTCCGCGCCGGCGGCGATCGAGAGCTCGGGGAAGAGCTTGTAGGAGAAAACCGGGTTGATGTCGAGCGACTTGATGACCGCGTTCTGGGAGATGAATCGCCCCGCCCAATTCTCGGGGTCGTTCCACCGGAGTCCCAGGCCGTACGGCGAGTTGACGCCGAGGCCGAAGTTGAGCTCGCTCGTCAGAGGGACGACCACATAGACCAGCGGGATCACGAACTCCTGCTTCTGAACGCTCCCCGACGTGCCCTCGCCCGGGAACGGGTCGGCACCCTCGAAGTCGGCCTTCTTTCGTCCCAGAACGGAGCCGCCGATCATGATCGAGAAGTGCTCCTGGAACCCCATGCCCGCCGGGTTGAAGAAGACGGCGGACGGATCGTCGGCGACGCCTGTGAACGCGAGGCCCATGCCTGTGGCGCGCGCGCCCTGGGTCATGACCTGGAACCCGGACGGCGTGGCTGGCGCGGCGATCAGCCATCCCACCGCCAGGAACGCCAGGAAGACCCGGGACGCTCTGCACCGGAATGCGACCTGAGGACGCTGTGTCACAGTTCTCCTCCCTCGATTGTTCGCAAAGGGGTGACGGCGCGAGGACGCTGGATTCGCACGCTTGACGAACAATCTAGACCCCGCGTTCTCGAAAGTCAAAGAACGGGCGAAGCTTCCATCGTCGCGCGCGCGCGGCGCCGGGCTAGAATCTGCGACAGGTTGTCCCACGAGAGCGAGTTCCCGACGCGCGACGGATCGGCCCACCGGTCGAACTCGAGAGAGGCGCCCTTCCGCGTCGGCACGATCCTCGGCGGCCGCTATCGCATCGACGCGGTGCTCGGCTTCGGCGGCATGGGCGTCGTCTATCGCGCGCGCGACCTCAAGCTCGATCAGGAGATCGCGTTGAAGCGCATCCGTCCCGACCGCGTCTCCCCCGAGCGGCGCGAGACGCTGCGCCGCGAGATCATCCTCTCCCGCAAGGTCACCCACGAGAACGTCTGCCGCGTCTACGACCTCGTCGAGATCGAGGGCGAGGAGTTCGTCTCGATGGAGTTCCTGCCCGGCAAGACGCTCAAGGAGATCGAGGACCGGGAACGGATGCTTCCGCTCGGCCGCGGCCTCGCGATCGCCAAGGGCATCTGCGGCGGGCTGGCGGCGGCGCACCGCATCGGGGTCCTGCACCGCGACCTCAAGCCCGAGAACGTGATCGTCGGCGACGACGGCACGCCCCGGCTCATGGACTTCGGCATCGCCATCGAGTCGAGCCTCTACCGGGGCGAGGAGAGCGAGACGGTGCCCGGCACGCCCCAGTTCCTGGCGCCGGAGCTCCTCCGCGGCGAGATGCCCAGCCAGAAGACCGACGTCTACGCGATGGGCGTGCTCCTCTACGAGATGTTCACGGGCCGCGTCCCGTTCGACGACAACGACACGGCGCGGCTCGTGCGGCGCGTCATCTCGGAGACGGCGCCCCGCATCGAGACGCTGCGCCCCGACCTGCCGCCGGAGCTGCGCGACATCCTCGAGCGCGCGATCGCGAAGGACCCCGACGCCCGCTTCCCCGACGCCCTCTCCCTCTCGGACGCCATCTCGGCCTTCGAGGGCCAGGTCCTCGATCGCGTCCTGGCGGAGGTCTCGGTCACGCGCGCCAAGATGGTGAAGCTGATGGTCATCCTGGAGGCCAACAAGGCGCTGGCCACGACCTTCGACAACACCGAGATCCTCCGGATCATCCTGAAGACCGCGACCAGCGAGACCGACGCCGAGCGCGGCACCATCTTCCTCACCGACCCGGACTCGGGCGAGCTGGTCAGCCAGATCCTGGAGGGCGGCTCGGTCAGCCCGATCCGGCTCGCGGTCGGGACCGGGATTGTCGGCGCCGTCGCGAAGACGGGCCAGGTCGTGAACATCCCCGACGCCTACCAGGACATCCGCTTCGACAAGAGGACGGACGCGAGCTCGGGCTTCAAGACGGTCTCCGTCCTGGCGGCGCCCCTGCGCACTCCCCGCGGGGACATCGTGGGCGTCGTCGAGATCCTGAACAAGCGCCGCCGCGCCTTCACCAAGGAGGACGAGGAGTTCCTGGCGGAGGTCGGGACCCACGCGGCGCTCGCCGTCGCGAGCGTGCGCGAGCACGAGGCGGAGGTCGCTCGGGCGCGCCGCGAAGGCGCGCACGCCGTGCTTCGGGGCGTGCTGCCGCTCCTGAACCCGACGGCGTGGCCCGCGACGCCGGGATTCGAGTCGGCGCCGCTCCGCTGGCGCAGCGAGCTGCCGAACCTGCTCCTCTACGCGGTCGACGCGGGACCCGGCCGTCTCGCGCTCCTGCTGCTCGAGGACCGCCGCCCGATCGAAGACGCGATCGCCGGGCTCGTCCGCGGCGCGAACCTCGGGAGGCCGCTGCTCGCATCCTCCGCCCCCGCCGAGATCGTTTCGAGGATCGCCTCGCAGGAGCCGGGGTGCTCGGTCACCGCCGCGTGCTGGGAGGCTGACCGCGTCCGCCTCGCTGCGCACGAGACCGGAGTGCCGTACCTGCTGAGGTCGGGCCGCGCGGTGCCGTTCGAGATCGCCGAGACGGACGGCGTCCGGGAGGCGGAGATCGAGACGGCGAAGGGCGACCTGCTCGTGCTCTCGTCGATCGGCCTCTTCTCCCTCGAGTCGGCCCGGCCCGTCTCGGCGGACCAGTCGATCCTCCGTCTCGCGCGCGCCGCCGAGACCCAACCGCTCTCGGCCGCGTTCGCCGCGCTCGTCGCGGAGTGGAAGAAGACGGGCATCGCGCCCGGCGAGCGGGACGTCCTTCTGATCGCGGCGAAGCGGATCTAGACCCTCCCGTCGTAGATCAGGCGCCCGTTCTCGACCCTCGCGAACTCGGGGAGCCGGTGGATGCGCGCCTCGCCCTCGGAGATCACGTCGCGCACCTCCCAGCCCCGGACGACGAGCGCGTCCGCGATCAGCGAGCGGTGACAGCGCCAGGGCAGGGCCTCGGCGCAGAGGAGGGCCGACGGCGTCTCGCGGGCCAGCCGCTCGACCTCGGCGATCCCGCTCGCGAATTCCGGCGTGTCCATGAAGTCGGCATAGCCGCGGAACGCCTCGACCCTCCAGGCCGTGTGCGGCGAGTCCTCCCGCGGCTCCCGCCTCCCGCCGAGCTCGGGCATCCCGACGTAGCCGACGCCCTCCACGGCGAGACTCTCCGCGAGGCGCGCGGCTCCGAAGTGCGGCCAGCGCCGGGAGCCCGGGAAGCGGCGGACGTCCAGGATTCGCCGGATTCCCTGCGCCCGAAGGAGGCTCAGGAAGTCCGCCAGGGGCTTGTTCGAGTGGCCGGCCGTGGAGATCGCGTCGCTCATCGACGGTCACCGTACCGCCGACTCCGACGACGCGGAACGCGGAACGCTCGAGGGCGCTAGGGCAGGACTGCGACCGCCAGAGCCCCCGGACCGCCATGCGCGCCGAGGGCCGGCCCGCACTCCGCGATCATGACGTCGGTCTCCGGATAGCGCGCGCGGATCTCCCGGGCCAGCTCCTCGGCGGCATCCTCGGCGTCGCAGTGGGCGATTCCGAAGCGGCGCGAGGCGCTCTCCCGCTCCCCCGCCTCCGCGAAGAGCAGCGACATCATCTTGCGTCGCGCCGCCGCGTAGCCGCGCGCCTTCGCCGCCGGCTCGGCCTTTCCCTCGCGGGTGATCGTCAGGATCGGCAGCAGGCCGAGGATCCTGGCGATCCAGCCGCGCAGGGGCGAGACGCGACCGCCCCGGACCAGGTGCCGGAGGGTCGGGACCGCGACGAACGTGCGCACGCGCGCCGCCGCGTCGCGGGCCGTCTCGGCGACCTCCCCGGCGCTCTTCCCCGATCCCGCCGCCTCCGCGGCGACGCGGACGACGAGGCCCAGCCCGACCGAGACGTTCCGGCTGTCGACGTGGTCGATCCGCGTCTTGGCGACGGGCCTCGCGCCCACGACCGCGGCCTGATACGTGCCGGAGAGCCCCGAGGAGAGGTGCACGGAGACGATCGAGCCGGCGTGCTGAGCCACGTTCTCGTAGACCTGCGTGAAGTCGGCCGGCGGCGGCTGCGACGTCTTCGGCGCGACGTCCGTGACCGAGAAGCGGGCATAGAACTCGGCCGGCGTGATCGTGACCTTGTCCAGGTAGTTCTCGGATCCGAAGTACACCCGGACGGGCACGACGCCGATGCCCAGCTCCTCGACCAGCGTCGGCGGCAGGTCGCACGTCGAGTCGGTGACGACGCCCACGCGCTCCGCGCGGTTCTTGTCGAAGCGGGACTCGTGCTGCGCGCGCATGTCCTCGACCTTCGTCTGCGCGACGTCGGCGAAGCGCGCGGCGGCCTCGAAGAGCCGCTCGGGCTCGTTGGTGTGGACGTGGAGGCGGACGCGCGAGGCGCCGCCGGCGATGACGATCGAGTCCCCGAGCAGCGCGACCTCGCGGCGCAGCCCGTCGCGGTCGATCCCGTCGCCCTCCAGCAGGACCTCGGTGCAGTAGCGGAACAGGATCGCCTCGGGCGTCCGGTCGAACACCGCCGCCGCCACCTCGTCGGGCTCGACCGGAGGCGGGACGAGGCGCGCGGCCTCGCGCAGGTAGCGGACGATCCCCTCGAGCAGATAGACGAAGCCCTGGGCGCCCGCGTCGACGACGCCCGCCTTCTGGAGCGCCTTCATCTGCTTCGGGGTGTTCGCGAGCGACGCGCGCGCCGCCTTCAGCGAGTCCGGCACGAGCACGCCGAAGTCGCGCACCGCCCCCGAACGGTCCGCGACGCTGCGAGCCCAGTCGCGGATGACGGTCAGGATCGTCCCCTCCACCGGGCGCGCGATCGCGGAATACGCCGACTCGGCGGCGCGGACGACCGCGGCGCCGAACGCCGCGGTGGTGACCCGCGGGGCATCGGGCAGGCCGTCGGAGAAGCCGCAGAAGAACTGCGCCAGGATCGCGCCGGAGTTCCCGCGGGCGCTGCCGACGGCCAGGTCCGCGATGGTCTTCGACATCTCGCGAATGTGGCGCTGCCGCGTGCGGGCGATCGCCGCGGCGACCTTCTGGAGCGTCGAGGCGACGTTGGTGCCGGTGTCGCCGTCCGGGACCGGGAAGACGTTGATCTTGTTGAGGGCCTCGGCGCGCTCGGCCACGAAGTGCGCACCCGCGATCACCGACCGGGAGAGGCGATGACCGTCGAGGTAGGCGATGCCGATCAAGGCTTGATGGTGGCGGGAAACCCCTCGGGCGCGCGCTTGGCGTCCCGCGCGGTCCGGTACTCCTCCGCGACCGACGGGAGCCGGTCCAGGTAGAAGAGGACGACGCCGCATCCCATGCACGCCCACGGGTACACCTTCTCGACGCCCCACGAGAAGAGGCCCGACTTCCACGGTTTCTTCCAGAAGTAGGAGGTGTAGCCGGATGTATTGGAGCGGGAGCGCAACATCTCGCCCCCGCAGAGCGGGCATTTCCGCTGAAAGGCGTCGGCGGCGCTCATGAAGTGTGCCGAGAGGATATCAGGGAGGCCGACGCCACGGCCTCGGCCTAGGGCCTCCAGCGCAGGACCAGATTTCGCGCCGCGCCCACCTCGTCGACGCGCCGGACCGGCGTCGTGTGCGGGGCGCCGCGCACGATCTCGGGATCCTCCGCGCACTCCCGAGCGATCTCGCGCATGGCGTGGATGAAGGCGTCCAGGCCCGGCTTGCCCTCCGTCTCCGTGGGCTCGATCATGAGCGCGCCGTGCACGATCAGCGGGAAGCTGACCGTGGGCGGGTGGAAGCCGTAGTCCATGAGCCGCTTCGCGATGTCCATGTTGGAGATGCCGTTCCCGGTCTGGTTCTTGTCCGAGAAGACGACCTCGTGGAGCGTGGGTGCGTCGTACTTCAGGTGGTAGACCCCCGCCAGCCCGGCGCGGATGTAGTTCGCGTTCAAGACCGCGTTCTGCGCGACCTCGCTGATGCGGTTGCCGTACGACGCGATGTAGGAGAGGGCGCGCACGAACATGCCGAAGTTGCCGAGGAACGTGCGGAGGCGGCCGATCGACTCCGGCCGGTCGAAGTCCAGCACGAAGCGCCCGTCGCTCCTGTGCTCGACGGTCGGCCGAGGCAGGAACGGCACGAGCGACTCCGCGACGGCGACCGGTCCCGAGCCCGGTCCGCCGCCGCCGTGCGGCGTCGAGAACGTCTTGTGCAGGTTCATGTGCATGACGTCCACGCCCATCTTCCCCGGCTTGGCGACGCCCACGAAGGCGTTGAAGTTGGCTCCGTCGCAGTAGAGGAAGCCGCCCTTGCCGTGGACGATGCGGGCGATGTCGAGGATGCGGTCCTCGAAGACGCCGAGCGTGTTCGGGACCGTCAGCATCAGCGCGGCGACGTCCTCGGTCATCGCGGCCTCGAGCGCCGCGAGGTCGACGGTTCCCTTCGCGTTCGACTTGAGCTCCTTCACCTTGTAGCCCGCGAAGTGCGCCGACGCGGGATTGGTGCCGTGCGCCGAGTCGGGGATGAGCACCGTCGTCCGCGGCCGGCCCGTCTTCTCGAGCGCCTTGCGGACCATGAGGATCCCGGCGAGCTCGCCCTGCGCGCCGGCCGCCGGCTGCAGCGTGACGCGCGCGAGCCCCGTCAGCTCCGCCAGCGCGCGCTCCAGCCGCCACGCGAGCTCGAGCGTCCCCTGCGAGACCTCCTCCGGAGCCAGCGGGTGCGAGGCCGCGAACCCCGGCAGCCGCGCCATCTCCTCGTTCAGGCGCGGGTTGTGCTTCATCGTGCAGGAGCCCAGCGGGTAGAGGCCCTGGTCGATCGAGAAGTTGAGCCGCGAGAGGCGCGTGAAGTGCCGCGCGATCTCGACCTCCGAGACCTGCGTCTCCCCCTCGATCTCGGCGCGCAGCAGGTGCTTCGGGATCGCCACCGTCTCGGGCACGTCCAGGGGCGGCAGGGAGTAGCCGTGCTTGCCCTGGCCCGAGCGCTCGAAGATGAGGGGCTCGACCCGGGGCTCCGGGTGGAGGCGGTCCCTGCCGGGGGCGGCGGGTTCGGCGATTTCCGTGCTCACGCGTCGTTCCGCGCCGCGATTTCCGTGCTCACGCGTCGTTCCGCGCCGCGATTTCCAGACTCATGCTCCCGACTCCCCCGCGGCGTCGGCCGCGAGCGCCGCGACGAAGACGTCCATCTCCGCCCGCGTGTTCAGCTCCGTCGCCGCGACCAGGAACCGTCGCGCGTCCGCTTTGTCGTAGCGCGAGAGCGGGATTCCGCCCAGGATCTTCCTGCGGGCGAGCCGGTTCAGAAGCTCGGCGGCGGAGTGCGGCCCCTCGACTTCCACGACAAACTCGTTGAAGGTCGGACCCGCATAGGGAATCCGATAGCCCCGGAGCCTCGCGATCTCGCGCTTCAGGTACTCGGCCTTGGCGTGCGACTGCAGGGCGACCTCGCGCAGCCCCTCCTTGCCGAGCAGCGACATGTGGATGCTCGAGGCGAGCGCCATGAGCCCCTGGTTCGTGCAGATGTTGGAGGTCGCCTTCTCGCGGCGGATGTGCTGCTCTCGCGTCGACAGCGTCAGGCAGAAGGCGCGTCGGCCCTCGGCGTCGCGCGTCTGACCCACGAGCCGGCCGGGGATCTGACGCTGGTGGTCGATCCTGCAGGAGAGGAAGCCGAGGAGCGGGCCGCCGTTGTGCATCGGAACGCCGAGCGACTGGGCCTCCCCGCACGCGATGTCGGCGCCGCCGGCTCCCGGCGGCGACAGCAGCGCGAGCGAGACCGCCTCCGCGACGACCGCGATCGAGAGCGCCCCACCCTTGCGGGCCGCCTCGGACGAGATGCGCCAGTCCTCGACCAGGCCGAAGAAGTTGGGCGATTGGACCGCGACGGCGAAGGTGTCGGCGTCGACGGCCGCGGCGAGCGCGGCGGCGTCGGTCACGCCGTCCTTCCCGAGCGGGGCCTCGACGATCTCGAGACCGAGGTTCGCGAAATAGGTGCGGGCGGTCTCGCGATACTCGGGGTGGATGCCGGCGGAGAGGACCGCGCGCTTGCGTCCCTTGACGAGGCGGTCCGCCATCAGCAGCGCCTCCACCATCGCCGAGGCCCCCTCGTACAGCGACGCGTTGGCGACCTCGAGCCCCGTGAGCAGGCACATGTGCGTCTGGAACTCGAAGATCGACTGGAGCGTGCCCTGCGAGACCTCGGGCTGATACGGCGTGTAGGACGTCAGCCACTCGGCGCGGTAGAGCATCTGGTCCGCGATCGAGGAGACGTAATGGTTGTAGATGCCGCCTCCGAGGAAGAACGCCGTGTCGCGAGCGCTGGCGTTGCGCGCGGACAAGCCGCCGAGGAACCTCCGGACCTCGATCTCCGACAGCGGCGCCGGCAGATCGGGCTTCGCGCGCACCGCCGTGGGGACGGAGGCGAAGAGGTCGTCGATCGAGGCCGCCCCGATCGCGGCCAGCATCTGCTCCCGCTCGGAGTCGGAGGTTGGAAGGAACTTCAAGGGATTCTCACCCGTGCCCTTCCTCGCTGACGTACTTGGCGTAGGAGTCGGCCGTCATCAGCCGCGCGACGTCCTCGTCGGTCGAAAGCTTGACCTTGATCAGCCAGCCGTCGCCGAACGGATCGTCGTTGATGATCCCGGGCTCGCCGACGGCGGCCTTGTTGATCTCGACGACTTCCCCCGACACCGGGACGTAGAGCTCGGAGACCGCCTTGACCGACTCGACCGTGCCGAACTCCTCGTCGGCGTTGAACACGTGCCCCACCTCGGGGAGCTCGAGATAGACGATCTCGCCGAGCTGCTTCTGGGCGTGGTCGGTGATGCCGATCGTGCCGATGTCTCCGTTGACGTGGACCCACTCGTGGCTCTCGGTGTAGCGCAGCTCTTCGGGATTCAAGACGGGTCCCTCCTTGCGTCCGGTCGCTTGTAGAACGGGGTGGGAATCACCCGGGCGCGCGCGTCGCGGCCCCGGATCTCGACGTCGAACTCCGAGCCGACCGCGCCCGCCGACGCCGGCAGGAGCGCGAGGCCGATCGGCTTGCCGAGTGTGGGCGAATGGGTGCCCGACGTCACGACGCCGGCGCCCCCCGGGGTCTTCGCGGGGTAGCCGTGCCGCGCGATGCCGCGGTCGACCATCTCGAACCCCGCCAGCTTTCGCGCGACGCCCGCCTGCTTCTGGGCGGCGAGCGCCTCGCGCCCGATGAACTCGCCCTTGTTCATCTTGACGATCCAGGCGAGGTCCGCCTCCCACGGCGTGATCGTGTCGTCGATGTCGTTGCCGTAGAGCGCCATCTTGGCCTCGAGCCGCAGCGTGTCGCGGGCGCCGAGGCCGCAAGGCTGCACGCCGTCCACCCGCCCCGCCGCGAGGAGCCCGCGGAAGATGCGCTCGGCGTCCTCGGGACGGCAATACACCTCGAAGCCGTCCTCGCCCGTGTAGCCGGTTCGCGAGACGAGCGCCGTCGCCCCGCAGACCGTGGTCGCCTCGCGAAAGCCGTAGTACGGCAGGTCGGTGGGGTCCGGCGTGGCGACGCGCCGCAGGAGCCCCGCCGCCGCCGGCCCCTGCACCGCGATCAGCGCATAGGAATCGCTCTTGTCCTCGACCCGCACGCCCTCGCCCGCACGTTCCGCGACCCACCCGAAGTCCTTCGGCGTGTTGGAGGCGTTGACGACCATCAGGTAGGAGTCGGCCGCGCGGCGGTAGACGAGGACGTCGTCGACGAAGGTGCCGCGATCGGTCAGGAGCGCCGAGTAGTGGATGCGGCCGTCGGTCAGGCGCGCCACGTCGTTGCAGGTCAGCCGCTGGAGCGCCGCGAGCGCGCCCGCTCCCCCGAGCTCGAGCTCGCCCATGTGCGAGACGTCGAAGAGCCCGACGCGCTCGCGCACCGCGCGGTGCTCCTCCAGGATCCCCGCGTACTGCACCGGCATCTCCCAGCCGCCGAAGTCGATGAGCTTCGCGCCGAGCTCGCGGTGCAGGTGGTAGAGCGGCGTGCGCCGGAGGGCAGCGGACTTCTCCTTGGCGGCGGGGGCGGCCATCGGGAACGGGAAGTTAGCACAACGGGACGATCTCCGGCCGGGAGGCGTCCGGCCCGGACGCGGGGATCTCCCGTAGAATGCCCGCACGTGTTGGATTCCCGCGAGGAAAACCAGGGCGCCCCCGCGGATTCGTCGGCCTCGCGGGCCCGCGCGGCCGCGCGAAATTGCGAGGCGGCGGGCCTCGGCGCCGAGGCGGACATCCTCTACCGGCTGGCGGAGACGATCGAGAACCAGGATCGCGCGTCGGCCGCGGCCTCCTTCGCCCGGGTGCTGATGGCCTGCGGGCGGATCGACCAGGCGCGCCCGTTCGCCCTCGACGGGAACGACCCGGTCCTCATGGCCCGGCTCCTCCTCGAGGTCTACAACTTCGCGGACGCCCGGCGCCTGCTCGACGAGGCCCGGCAGCGGGACCCCTTCGATCCGCGCGTGGCCTCGGCGCGCGGGCGCCTGGCCTTCCTCGAGCGCAAGTTCGGAGAGGCGGTGTGGGACCTCCTGGAGGCGGCGCTGCTGCGCCCGGACGGTCTGCCGGACGCCACCGACCGGCGCTTCCTGCGCGCCGCGCGCGCGCTCGCTCCGGGCGAGGTCCCGGCCTGGAAAGACGCGGTGAGCTTCGCCCGCGAGAGGCTCGAGCAGGAGGCGCGCCGGCGCTGCCCCGGCGTCGACTGGCCCGACCGCTCCGCGGAGCTCCTGCGCGCGCTCATCCGCCGCGGGTCCGCCGCCTCGGAGGGCGTGCTCGAACGCGCGCGCCGGCTCGCGGAGCTGCCCGCGCTCCAGGGGATGGACGAGCTCGCGCTCTTCTCCGCCGCGGCCGCGGGCGAGCTGCGGCGGCTGGCCAACGGCAGCTCCCTCTACAAGACGGGCGACCGCGCCGGCGAGCTCTCGGTCGTGATCCAGGGCGCCGTCGTCCTCTCGCGCACTACTCCGGTCGGCGATCAGCCGCTCGGCGAGGCGCAGCCGGGCGACGTCGTCGGAGAGGAGGCGCTCCTGTCCTCGCCCCGCGTTTCGGACGCGCGCGCCCGCGGCGCCGTGACGCTTCTCGGCTTCGCCCCCGACTTCTTCTCGCCGGAGCCGGACCACGCCGTCTGGCTGCGCTACCTCCGCACGCGGCTGGCGCGCCGCCTTTCCGGGCTCAACGACCTCTTCCGCCAATTCTGGCCGGAGGGAGAGAAGACGCGCCGACCCACGGTCGATCCGCACGCGAGCGCCCGGGCGTCTTCTTCGGCCGACTCGATGTCGCTCGAGGAGAAGTCGCGCTCGCTCACCACCGTCGGCCTCTCGGAATCCGACCGCTTCCTCTTCGCCGCCTTCGCGGAGGAGAAGCTCTACCCCGCGGGCGCCGTCATCTTCCGGGAGGGAGACGCCGGCGACGCGATCTCGGTGATCGCGCGGGGCCGCGTGCGCATCTCGCGGCAGATCTCCGGCGGCGAGGAGGCGTTCGCGATCCTGTCGGCCGGCGAGATCTTCGGGGAGATGGCGCTGCTCGACCCGGGAACCGGCCGCTCGGCCGACGCGGTCGCGCACGAGGACGCCACCGTGCTCGAGCTCTCCCGTCAACGCTTCGAGGCCCTCGAGAGCGCGGACCCCGAGGGCTGCGGCGAGCTGTCCCTGCTCCTCTGCCGGCTGGCCGCGCGGCGCGCGGTCGAGACGGCCGAGCGGCTGGCGAGCTGGCGCGTTCTCGCCGGCCCGGGATGAGCGAGGCCGCGCGGACGCGGACGCGGGGCCTCTGGGCTCTCGCGTTCGTGCTGCCCCTCGCACTCTACGGCGCATGGGCGGCGGCGTTCATCCGGACCGGCGTCGGCTACGAGATGGACGAGGCGCTCTGGACCGAGTCCGCCGTCTACCTGCTGCGGGGCTCCGGAGCTCCGCCGTTCAACCACGAGCCCGCGTCCTGGATCCGGGCGGCCGGCCGCCATTGGCCGCTCATGATCATTCCCTACGTCGGCGCGACCAAGGCGTACGCGACGGCGCCGCTCTTCGCCGCGCTCGGCATCTCCACCGAGACCGCGCGTCTCTCGGCCGTGGTGCTCGCCGGCCTCGGGATCGCCGGGCTCTCGACGCTGATCGCCGTTCGCATCGGGCTCCTCCCGGCGTTTCTGACGGGGCTCTTCCTCGCGATCCATCCGTCGTACCTGGACCTGACCGTCTTCGACAACGGGGGCACCGCCGTCTGCATGGGAGCGATGGGGCTGCTCGCCCTGGCGCTGAACCACCATCTGAGGCGCGGGACCGCGGCGTCGGCATTCGCGCTGGGCCTCGCCGCCGGGGTCGCGGTGTGGGCACGCGCGAACCTGGTGTGGCTCCTCGCCGCGTCGGCCGCCGCGGGCCTCCTCGTCTTCGGGCGACGGGCGATTCCCCGGGCGCGGCACGTCGCGGCGATGCTCGCCGGGGGAATCCTCGGCACGCTCCCCCTGATCGTGTACGAGATCGCGTCCCGATTCGGGACGCTGCGCTTCATCGAGGCGACGCGGCAGCCGCTCAGCCGCGCCCTCCTCGCCCACCGCCTCCGCGAGCTGACCGGCGTGATGCTGTCCGACCGCGAGCAGAAGATCATCTGGGGCGGCTCCGAGCTCCCCCGGTGGACGCTCGTTTTCGGCGCCGCGATGCTGGCCGCGGTCCTCCTCGCCGCGTTCCGGCCCGCCGCCGCGCCGCCGGAGCGCTGGCGGCGGGCGTTCGCGTTGACGGCCCTCTTCCTGGCGGCGATCACCGTGTCCTCGCGGCTCAACATCCAGCAGCACCACCTCGTCGCGGTCCTGCCGATGGCCGTCGCCGCCATCGTGGCGCTCGCCGCCGAGGCCGCGAGCCGACGGCGCGCGATCGTCCCGTGGCTCGCCGTGCTCGCGGCCGGATTCCTCGTGTTTGCGCCGGTCGAGGACCTCCGGATCCGGCGGGGCCTCGAGCGGACCGGCGGCAAGCGGGTCTTCTCGAGCGCGATCGCGGACCTCCGCGGCGACCTCGAGGCGCACCCCGTGCCGCCGGACCGGCTCAAGATCCTGAACTGGGGATTCCAGAATCCTCTCTACGTCATCTCGGGCGGATCCCTGTACGGAACCGAGCTCTTCTGGGGGGCGACGCGGGAACGCTCCCGCCGCGGTCTCACCTGGGACGAGGAGATCCGCGACGGCGGTTCGTTCATCCTCTACGCCTTCGTGATGGGTCCACCGGATCTGTCGGACGGCGCCGCGGGCTTCGAGGAGGCGCTGCGGCGCTACGGCGGGCCGAAGACCGTGCGGATCTTCCGGGACCGGACGGGCGAGGACTGGGCGCGCCGGATCACGATCGAGCCGTCCCGATGACGCGACCGAGAGGCGCGCCGATGCCGCCTATTCGGCCTTCAGCTTCTCCCTGACGACGGCGCGATCGCGCCCGGCGTTGCCCGAGACGAGGATCCGGATCGGCTTCGGCTTGCGGCCGGGCGCCGAGAGCAGGAGGTCGTGGACCTGCGGGCCCCGCAGCAGAAGGGGCGACGCCGCGCCGAACGAAGACGCCGCGCCCAGCGCCTTGCCGCCCTCCGAGACCGTCGCCTCGGGCGGTTCCACGACGAATTCCACCGCACCGGTCGTTCGGTCGTAGACGCCGGGGAGCTTCTCGTAGCCGACGCGCTGGATGCGCTCGAGCTCCTCGTCGATCGAGATGTTGTCCTTGTCCGCGTCGGGCGAGACGTCGATGCGCAGCTGCAGCGTCCGGTAGCCCGGAAGCTCCATGCGCACCTCGTGCGCCCCGGGGCGGTCGAACTCGAAGGCGCGGCCTCCGCCGCGGTTGTCCCAGTCGTCGGCGATTCCGACGGGGCGGCCGTCGACGACGAGGCGCGCCTGATCCGGGCTCGAGGTGAAGCGGACGCTCCGCCGCGTCGCGTAGGTGCGGTCCACGCGGGACGCGCTCGCGCCGGAGTCCGACGGCTCTCGCGGAGGCGGCGCCGGCTCGGCGCGCGCGACCTCGACCGGCGGGGGCGCCGCCGCCGCGCGCGTCGGACGCGGCCGCTCCGATCCGGCGCGGGAAGCGGCGGTGGCGGCCGCGCCGTCGGCGGCGCGCGTTCCATCCGCTGAGCGCGGAACGCCCACGGAGGCGTCGGCGGCCCCGCGCGGCCCCGGCGTCGGGAGCTCGGCGATGGGCGTGACGGGCTCGGAAGACGTCGACGTCTCCGAGGCGGTGACGGCCGGATTGGCGGCGGCGGCGGCCGCGACGGCCGAGGCCGCGGTCGCGCGCATCGCCGGGGCAGGCGTCGCCGCGCCCGCCGCGATCGTCCTCTCTCCGCGGCCGCGCAAGAGCAGGACGCCCGCGAGGATCAGCACCGCGAGCGCCAGGAGCAGGATCGGCAGACCGGACGCGCGCCGCGGCGGCCCCTGCGCAGCGGGAGGCGGCCATGAGGCCGTCGGGGAATCGGCCGCCGGCGACGATTTCGAAACGACGGTCGGCGGCGCGGGCGGCGGAGGAGGCGGAGGCGGAGCCGCGGCGGGCGTCCTCGCGCCGATCGCCGGCGCCACCGCGCGGCGCGTCATCTCCGACTCGCGCTGGATCGTCTCGATGCGGGAGAGCTCCTTGAGGAAGGCGTGCGCGTCCGCCGGACGCTTGTCGGGCTGCTTCGCGAGCAGCCGAGCCATGACCTCGCGGGTCGCCGGCGGCAGGTTCGCCTTGAGCTCCAGCGGGTCG
>Ga0105248_10003460_pt1 | contig 17538 bp, 12 predicted proteins | sample KBSS34metaG_FD_81524 | JGI IMG/M metagenome (GOLD analysis project Ga0105248, IMG submission 81524) | Switchgrass rhizosphere microbial communities from Kellogg Biological Station, Michigan, USA - KBS S3-4 metaG | ecosystem: Host-associated > Plants > Roots > Rhizosphere > Soil | place... | reverse complement strand
TTCGCTCGCGCGCGACCTGCCGCAAGGCGTGTCGTGGGACATCCCGTACGACACCACGCCGTTCATTACCGCGTCGATCGCCGACGTCGTGCACACGCTGGCCGAGGCCATCATCCTCGTGTTCCTCGTGATGCTGCTGTTCCTGCAGAACTTCCGCGCCACCATCATCCCGACGCTGGTGATTCCGGTCGCGCTGCTGGGCACCTTCGTCGGTCTGTCGGCGTTGCACTACACGCTGAACCAGCTGACGCTGTTCGGCATGGTGCTCGCCATCGGCATTGTGGTTGACGATGCGATCGTCGTGATCGAGAACGTCGAGCGCATCATGACCGAGGACGGCACCGATCCGCGTACCGCCACCCGCAAGGCGATGAAGCAGATCACCGGCGCCATTATCGCGATCACGGTGGTGCTGTCCGCGGTGTTCGTGCCGTCCGCGTTGCAGCCAGGCGCGACCGGCATCATCTATGCGCAGTTCGCGCTGACCATCGCGGTATCGATGTGTTTCTCGGCGTTCCTCGCGATGTCGTTCACGCCGTCGCTGTGCGCGGCGATCCTGAAGCAGGAACATTCGACCAAGGAAAACTTTTTCTTCCGCTGGTTCAACCGCCACTTCGAGCGGCTCACGAACTGGTATGTCGATCACGTCGGCAACTCGGCACGCAAGGCGCCGTGGTGGATGGTGCTGTTCGTGGTGCTGGTGGTGCTGACCGGCTTCCTTTACACGAAGCTGCCGACCGGCTTCGTGCCGGACGAAGACCAGGGTTTCGCGCTGGCGCTGATCAACCTGCCGCCGGGCGCCACCATCGAGCGCACCAACCACGTGATGACCGAGGTGCGCGAGACCTTGCTGAAGAGTCCGGTCGGCAAGGACATCGTCGGCATCTTCCAGCCGGAAGGTTTCAGCTTCGTCGGTACCAGCGAAAACGTCGGTATGGCGTTTATCAAGCTGTCGCTGTGGGACAAGCGCTCGAAGACTGCGATGCAGCTGATTCCGGAAATGAACGGCATCCTGCACAGCATCCCCGATGCGCAGATCTTCGTGACCAACCTGCCGACGATCCGCGGCCTGAGCCAGTTCGGCGGTATCGATATGTACCTGCAGGCACGCGCCGGCCAGTCGCGCGACGAACTCACGCAGGCGCAGCAGACGCTGATCGGCGACGCTTCCAAGAGCCCGGTGCTGTTCGGCATCCGGCCGAACTCGCTGCCCACCGCACCGCAGCTGAACATCGCGGTGGATCGCGACCAGGCTCAGGCGCTCGGACTGTCGCTGTCCGATGTGTATGCGACCATCCAGACCGAACTGGCGCCGTTCTTTATCAACCAGTTCACGTATGGCGGCCGGGTGAAGCGCGTGTATATCGAAGCCGATGCGCCGTACCGGATGAACTTCGACGCGTTCCAGCATCTGTACACGCCTAGCAACGTGACCGGCAATGGGCTGACCACTGCATCGGGCTCGTCGTCATCATCATCGTCGTCGCGCAGCAGTAGCAGCAGCGCAGGCTCGTCGTCCAATAGCAGCGGCTATCTGACCCAGGTCAACCCGTCCGCCGCGAACACTGCGATCAGCCCGTACAACATGGTGCCGCTGTCGAGCGTGGTGCAGGCGAAATGGGGTATCGGCCCGCTGGTGCTGCCGCGTTACAACGGCTATGCGGCAGTCGAAATCGTCGGTAACTCGGCGCCGGGCTATTCGACCGGCCAGGCCATCGACACGCTGCAGAACATCGTCGACAACAAGCTGCCGAACGGCTTTGCCGCCGACTGGACCGGCCAGTCGTATCAGGAACTGCTGGCCGGCAGCTCGGCGACCGTGCTGACCGCGCTGTCGATCCTCGTGGTGTTCCTGTGTCTCGCCGCGCTGTATGAAAGCTGGTCGATTCCGGTGGCGGTGTTGCTGGTGGTGCCGCTCGGCATGCTGGGCATGCTCGCGTTCTGCTTGTGGCGCGGTGTGCCGAACGACATCTACTTCAAGATCGGTCTGGTCACCGTGATCGGCCTTGCTGCGAAGAACGCGATTCTGATCGTCGAGTTCGCGGTGGAGGGCCAGGCGCGCGGCATGACGCTGTTCGATGCGGTGGTCGAAGCGGGCCGGCTGCGATTGCGGCCGATCCTGATGACCTCGATGGCGTTTATCCTCGGCGTGTTCCCGCTGGTTGTATCGAGCGGCGCGGGCGCGGCGTCGCGGCACGAAATCGGTATCGGCGTGATCGGCGGCATGCTGTTCGCGACCTTCTTCGGGCTGTTGCTGATTCCGGTGTTCTACGTGGTGGTGCGGCGTCTGCTGGGTGACAAGCTCGACGAAGTGTCGAAGAAGATGCCGCATCACGATGCCGATCCGGGCGACCCGCAGGACGCGCACGTGTAAGCGATGAGACGCACTCGCGAAGATGCGCTGAAGACGCGCGAGCAGATCCTCGATGCCGCCGAAGTGACGTTCTTCGAGCACGGCTTCGCACAGACCTCGCTCGCGCAGATTGCAGAGCACGCCGGCCTCACGCGCGGCGCCATCTATGGACACTTTCGCAACAAGGGCGAAGTGTTCAACGCGATGGCCGAGCGCGTGAAGCTGCCGATGGAAATGCTGGTGGCGGCCACCTTCGATCCGCTCGAGGCGGATCCGCTGGGGCGGGTGCGCGACCTGTTCATGTTCTGTCTCGCGAAGGCGGCGATCGAGCCGCACAGCCGGCGCGTGTTCGAAGTGCTGTTCACCAAGTGCGAATACAACGACGATATGCAGTTGGTGATCGAGCGACTGCGCACCGCCGCGCACGATGGTCGTGCGCGGCTCGTGCTGGGCTTGCGCAATGCGATCGAAAAAGCGCAATTGCCGCAGGACCTCGATACGACGCGTGCGGCGAGCGTGATCCAGATGTTTCTCGGCGGCGTGTTGCGCGACTGGCTGATGGGCCTGGGCTCGGTCGAGTTGCCGCGCGACGCGAAATATCTGGCGGATGCGTGTATCGGCATGCTGCGCAATTCGCCGGCGCTGCGGCAGGCGGAAATGCCGGCGCGTTGAAGCGGCAGCTGCGATGCTATAGCGTCATATCGGCAAGCAGCTTTAGCAATCCACACAAAGTTATTTGTCAGCTGCGTTGCGCATTCCTTAGGATGCCGGTCATGTTCCACTCACATGAGCCACGCATCCAATGAAAAAAAGAACCTTTACCACCGCCCTTCTGACCACGCTGCTGGTTGGCTTCAGCATGGCGACGCTGCAGTTCTCGAGCGCCGCCGAAAAAACCTTGCGCATCGGCATCATGTCCGGCGAGGACGAAGACGTGTGGCACGTGGTGGCCGCGAACGCGGCAAAACATGGTCTTGCGATCAAGGTCACGACGTTCTCCGACTACACGCAGCCGAACGAAGCGCTATCGGTACACGATCTCGATGCGAACTCGTTCCAGCACAAACCGTATCTGGAGGCGCAGGTGAAGGCGCGCGGCTACCGGATCGTGCCGGTCGGTTTCACGTATGTGCAGCCGATCGGGCTGTATTCGCGCAAGGTGAAAGCAGTGGCTGAACTGCGCGACGGCGCGATCATCGGCGTGCCGAACGATCCGAGCAATGAGGGCCGCTCGCTGTTGCTGCTGCAGGCACAAGGGTTAATCACGTTGCGCAAGGATGTCGGCCTGCTGCCGACCGCGCGCGACATCGCGAACAATCCGCGCCATCTGCAGATCAAGGAACTGGATGCGGGCATCGTCGGACGCGCGATCGGCGATCTTGACGCAGCTGTCGTGAATACCGACTGGGCGATCAAGGCCGGCATCCGCATTCCGCAGGAACGCATCGCGCAGGAACAGGTGGGCGGCAATCCTTATCGCAACTTTATCGCGGTCAACGAGAAAGATGTGGATTCGCCGTGGGTGCACGCGCTGGTGGAAAGCTACCAGCAGCCGAACGTAGCGAAGGAAATACTGAGCGTGTATCACGGCGCGACGCTGCCCGCGTGGAACGGCGCGCCGCAATAAGGCGGGTCGATACGGGCTGCGCGCTTGTGCGCAGCCTGAGTTGAGCGGCGGATCAATTTTGATACGCTTCAGTTCGCGCGAGATCGCTGGCATAGTGAATCTTTCTTTGCACTGCCAGCCTTGATCACGATGAGCGGACCTGCCACTACCACGTTGTTGACGCTTCGCGATGCGACCGGCGACGACTTCCCCGCCATTCAGGCGATCTACGCGCATCACGTGTTGACGGGCGTTGCGTCATTCGAAGAGACGCCGCCCTCCGCCGACGAAATGCGCACGCGGCATGCGGCTGTGTTGTCGCATGGCTTGCCTTATCTGGTTGCCGAGTTCGACGGGCGGGTTGCTGGGTATTGCTATGCGACGCCGTATCGGCCGCGCGCGGCGTATCGTTTCGCGATTGAAGACTCCGTTTATGTTGACGATACGTTGCGTGGCCGCGGCGTGGGCCGCGCGCTGTTGCAGGCGCTGATCGCGCGGTGCGAGCACGGGCAGTGGCGGCAGATGATCGCGGTAGTCGCCGATAACGGCAGCGGCGGGTCACTGTCGCTGCATACGGATGCCGGCTTCGAACTGATCGGCACGCTGCGCGCGGTTGGGTTCAAGCATGGGCGATGGATCGATACGACGCTGATGCAGCGCGAGCTTGGCGTGGGGGATCGGGCGCGGCCGGAGGGCGCTGATAACGTGCTTTAAAGCCTGTTGTTCACGCCAGAATTCGGAAGCCGAAGTCGGTCGACTGGCCGCTACGACGCAGTCCCGAGCTTCCGTACTCAACCCTAAACTATCCAGATTAACTTGCGTCGCTAGACCGCCCGTAGATGGCCATCAATGGCTAAGCTAAAACAGCAAATCAGGGCTCTCTTTTCGGGTCACTGAACTGACGGGCATCACTTCGGAACAGTATCCGCCCCTGTCGAAGCTACCTTCAAATCAGGCTTACGATTGCGCGAGACGTTCAGGTTCATTTGTTTTCTAATCTCGCAACAATCTTTCTCGAAGCGTTCGTGCAAGGAAGCCTCTTTCGCTGCGCCGCCAACAGGAATATCGGAGCAACGTGGATCGCGCATCTTGGAATACTGCGACGTATCGCACGAGCTTCCCGGCGCAAAAATATTTCTCAAAATTTCACCGCCCCATGGGCGGCAGCGCCCTCAATGACCTCAAGACGACATAGTTCGACATGATTTCTTCCTCGTTGCCAATGATCGTCATTTGTAGAGTGACCGCATAGGACGTGATGACGCGAGTACCGATACGGATTTCGCGACGGAAGCATCCCGACCTCCATCTTCGGGATAACTATCATGATTTACTCTCTCAAGCTTATCGTTTTAGTCTCGCTGACTCTAATCAGCATCTCGCTCGTCGAAGCATTCGTACTCAGCTGGAGAGGCCGCCATGGCCGCGGCGAGCGGCTCGACTGGAACGAGACGTGGCTTTCGATTGCCGACATGGCTGGCCGCAGGCTGCTCGCGCTGGTGCCGTATTCGCTCACCGCACCAGTCTTCGCATTCGTCTGGCATCACCGCATATTCACGGCATCTCTGCACAGCGTCGCGATGCTGTTCGTGTTGTTCATCGGTCAGGAGTTTTGTTACTACTGGTATCACCGCACGTCGCACCGCGTGCGTCTCTTCTGGGCAACACATGCCGTGCACCATTCGCCGAACCAGCTGACGCTCTCCACAGCGTATCGGCTCGGCTGGACTGCCAGCATAACCGGCAGCGTGCTCTTCTTTCTGCCGCTCACGTGGCTTGGTGTGCAGCCCGAGGTCGTCTACATGACGCTGACAGTTAACCTGTGGTACCAATTCTGGCTGCATACCACGTGGATACCAAAACTCGGTTGGTTCGAATATGTGTTCAACACGCCCTCCGCGCATCGCGTACATCATGCGTCGGATGCCGAATACCTTGACGCAAACTACGGTGGAATCCTGATTGTGTTCGATCGTCTGTTTGGCACATATCGAGACGAACGCAGCGACTTGCCTTGCCGCTACGGACTAGTCACGCCGACTCGCACGAGAAATCCGCTCAAGGTCGAGTTCGAGCATTGGGTAAGCCTCGTGCGTGACGTCGTGTCAGCCAAGAATTTATCTACCGCCATAAACCACATCATTCGCCCTCCAGGCTGGTTGCCAGACGGCGATGGTGAAACTACCGAGGATCTGCGGCGGCGGGCGCGGTTGGTGAAGACCATGCAGCAAGCAGCGACTAAAGATGCTGTCGTTGAGATGTAAGTCCGGTGGTATAGGCGGGAATTCGTCGATTGGCTCTTCTACAAGGCCGGCGATTGAATGGTACGGTCCAGACTGATGGACGGCAACGCCATGACTCACCATGACCACCAGAACCGTAAGCATCGATCGCGTCGGTTGGACCGCGCGCCCCCTCTAACATTCTCGTGTCGCGATATGAAGCTGCTACTTGAGAGGACGCGCAGCGGGCGCACCTCTCCGACGCAACAAATTTGATCTTGCCACCTGGCACGATACAAGCAGTCGTATCGGGCCGATGCTGTATCGGTTCGATATCGAGCCGAGAATTAAAAGACTTGCCAATGGGATTAAAGGTATGCGCTACATAATCGGTTGGTTGATGTTCGGACGGCGCGTGGAGAGAACAATCTTCATCATTGCGCTCGCCATGTATCTTTCAGCGTGCGGGAGTGCACAAGTCACGTCCCGCACACAGAACTTGGTAACACTGGCTAACGGTACGCCTGGTACAGTCTATGTTGCGGACTTCCCGCTGCAGGCAACTGAGATCCACTCGGAGGGCCTCGGCGCCAACTCGGACCGCCGCGGGCTGCTGGGACAAGTGTTCCCGGATTCTCCCTTCGTGATTCACACCACCAGGCAGGATAAGGCTGAACACCTGGTCACACTCATGAATCGCTCGCTTACGGACGATCTGACGAAACACGGATTGCACGTCGAACCCCTTGAGCCAGGAGCGCCAAGGCCTTCGAGTGGTTGGCTGGTGAGCGGCGAATTTGTGTCAGTCGATGAAGGAAACCGCATAAGGCGCTCCTTATTGGGCTTCGGTGCAGGTCAGACCGATCTCGAAGTCAGAGCATACGTCACGGATCTGACAAACTCGGCTGGAAAGCAGCCCATGCTTGACGTGACGACTGATGCAAAAAGCGGTAAGACGCCAGGTGCGGCCTTGGGTTTCAATCCGCTTGTGGCGGCCGGGGGCTTTGTTTTTGCCGGATCCGACAGTGACAAAGATGTCAAAAATACTGCATCAAAACTGTCAGATGAGATCGTCCAACGCCTTTTTCCTAATCAGAAAAACCCCTGAATTTAGGTGCTTCAGCAGCGAAACGTCGTTGGCGTTTAGTTCCTTCGACCTACAACGTGCAAGGCCCGCAATGACAGAGTGGTCCCATTCGCTCAGGCAGTAAGGCCACGAACCGAAGTGGACGTTGAACTGCCTGGATTATCTGGCAACAATGCAGCATGGGTGTTCCGCTTTTCTTATGCCCTCGGCCGCAGAGCGGTTGATCAACGTTTTCGGCGTGATCCTTGAACGCACAGTTCCCGTCGCAAAATAGATATCGCCGCGCGTCACGCTTGATATTCCGTCAATATTTCATACAGTGTCAATCCGTTGCGTGAGTTGGCCGCGTGACGGAAGTCTTTCGGACTGGCACCACAATGCTTTTTGAATACCCGACTGAAGTGTGCTGCGTCGACAAAGCCGCATTCCCACGCGATATCACTGATCCGAATGCGCGCGTCACCGTTTGTCAAGACCCTTTGTGCGCTCGCCAGCCGCCGCTGCAGCAGGTAGCGCCTGACAGAAGAATCTTCAACTGCAAACAGCTTGGCCAGATAACGCGGCGAAAGACCTAGTGCGTTGGCTACAAAGCCAGCATCCATTTTTTCGTCTCCGAAGTTGCGGTCAATGAAACGCTTGGCTTTTCTTAGCATCGCGTCGGCCCGAGAAATGCGAGTCGATACCCGCAGCTTCGAGTCCACGACCGACATCTCGTCGCGCCCCATCTTGCACGTGCAGGTCTCGTGGAAATACGAAGTGGAGGCGTTGCGCAGGAATTGGATCATGTCGGCCCTGCCGAGCTGTTTCGGCGTGACTTCGGCCTTGACGAATTCGCTCATCTCCTTCGAATTGCCAATTTCGCGGACCAGCTCCACACAGCGCAGCAGCGACTCGATGTCGTCCGGATGGGATAACAGGTTTGGTTGAATCAGTGGTTTATCCTGTGGATTTGCCGACACGATCTCGACATAGCCCCGGCTCTTCGGCTTGACGAGACCCGGGCCGATCGTGAAACCGGCTTGCGGAATGGCATACAGCTCGCGAATCTTCGAACTGACGAGAGGCACCTCGATCAGGAACGGCTGCATGTCCGGCGTCGGCAGCGCCGCATTGCTTTTCCAGAACAGCGTGCATTCTGCGGCGTTGTTGCGCAGCGGGATCGGCGTTTTATATTCCCAGACGCAGCCGCTCACGAGCGGGTGATCCTGAAAGTTCCTGCCGACCCCAGCGAGTTCGTGGCGCACAGGCACACCAGCCTTTGAAAGCACCTGTCGGGCTCCGATGCCCGAGAGCATCAGCACCTTCGGCGTGTTAATGCCGCCCATCGACAGAATCACTTCGCGCGCCGCGGAGATTTTGTGAGTCGTTCCACGCCAGACCAACTCGATACCGGTCGCTTGAGAGCCTTCGAGCGTCACCCGCTGAACGAATGCGCGCGTGAGGACGGTCAGGTTAGGCCGGTCCATCAGAGGATACAGATAATGGCTTGCGACATTGCGGCGGCGACCGTCCTTGATGGTCACGTTCGGCATCGCGCAGCCGCCGGGGCCCTCCATCATCGCACCGTTCATGTCGTCGAACGACGGGATACCTAGCGCAGCCGCGGCCTTGACCATCGCCGGCGCGAGCGGATTGGGATTCTGCAGCGGCTCGACCCACACCGGGCCGCCGACACCGCGGTAGGCCGGGTCCGGTGCGCCTTGCCAGTTCTCGATGCGCTTGTAGATGGACAGCACATGGTCGTAGCTCCAGGCCGAATCGTCCGCCTCGCGCGCCCAGCCGTCATAGTCGTTCTTGTGGCCGCGCGCGAAAATCATCGCGTTGATGCTGCTGCCACCGCCAATCGCACGTCCCATCGGCATGGCGATGGTCCGTCCGTTCAGCGTCGGTACCGGCTCCGACGTGTACTGCCAGTCGGTAGGCGTACCGATGTTGGTAAACCAGACGGATGGATTGGTGACGCTCGGCGCATCGTCGGTGCCGCCAGCCTCGAGCAGCAGCACGTTGACCGCCGGATTCGCGGCAAGACGCGCGGCGACTACGCAGCCGCTCGAGCCCGCGCCGCAGACGATGTAGTCGTAGCTACGCTTGAGCGAGCGCGCATTGCGCCACTGGTTCTCGCGCACGTCGATGGCTTTCGCCGCGATCGACGATGCGCTGGCCGCGGACGCGCCGGCAGCGATCGCGAATTTCAGGAACTGCCGCCGGTCGATTCTGCCGGCAAGCAGCGCACATTCGAGCGTGTCGATTGCCTCTTCGGGCGATGCGGATGCGCCGCTATCGTTACGTTTCATCCAGCCTTTCTCCTTCTGTTGTTGTTCGTGATGGTGGTGTTGCGTCGGCCGCGCAAGCGGTGGGTCGACCGTGACGTTTCCGGGCGAGTCCGCTTCATGACGGTAAGTACCAGGCTGGCGGCACGCTCGTCTGAACGGTGATCGATTTCAGTTGCGTATAGGCGTTCAGCGTTTCCCTGCAGAATTCGCGGCCTAGTCCGCTGTCCTTGTAGCCGCCGAACGGCGCGCCGTCGGCAAGATTGAAGTAGCGGTTGATCCAGACCGAGCCGGCTTGCAGGCGTTCCGCAGTGTCGAGTGCGTTGCGCAGGTTCGATGTGTAGATGCCGGCGGCGAGTCCATAGCGGGTATCGTTGGCCTGCGCGATCATCGTTTCATGGTCGCTCCAGCGGATCAGCGACAGCACCGGCCCGAAGATCTCGTCCTGAGAGATACGCATCGCATTGCTAGCCTCGAAGATCGTCGGCTCGATGAAATAACCATGCTCATTGCCGTCGACCTCGCGCCGTCTACCACCGACCAGCAGCCGTGCTCCTTCGGCGTGCCCGACATCGAGGTAGTGCAGAACCCGCTTGCCCTGTCGCTCGGAGACAAGACAGCTGATCGTCGTGTCCTCGGCAAGCGGCGAGCCGACCTTCAGCCGCGCAAAGCCTGCGGCCAGCTTGTCGGCGAAGGCGTTGTAGATGTCGTCGTGTACGAACAGGCGCGTGCCGGCCAAACACGATTGACCATTGCAGTAAACCGCAGCGAATGCGGCGTTATCAACGACCGCGTCCATATCATCGATATCCGGAAACACGATGTTCGGGCTCTTGCCGCCCAATTCGAGAGTGACGGGCACGATTCGTTCGGCGCCGGCCCGTCCGATCAGCCTGCCCACCTCCGTGCTGCCCGTAAACGACAGCTTGTGCACGCGCACATCCGCGGTCAGCGCCGCGCCAGCTTCTTCGCCGAAGCCAGGCACGACGTTCACCACACCCGGCGGGAGACACTTCGCGAACTGGTGGCACAGTTCGAGCGTCGACAACGACGCATGCTCATCCGGCTTCAGTACCACTGTATTGCCCGCTGCGAGCGCCGGCGCCAGCTTGAACGCGACCATGATCGCGGGCACGTTCCACGGAACGATCTGTCCGCACACGCCGAGCGGTTCGCGCCGCGCGCTCAGGTAGCCGTCCGGGATCGGCCGCCCGAAATCCTCGTGCGCGAGTAGCACCGAAGCGAAATACCGGTAGTGGCGGATCGCGACGTTCTGGTCGTAGCGCGTCTCGAACAGCCGGCGCCCGATATCTCGCGCATCGATCTGCGCAAGTCGTTCGGCGTCGGCCTCAATCGCGTCTGCGAGACGAAACAACCGCTGCGACCGCTCTTCGTAGGACAGTGCTTTCCATGCGGGAAACGCCGCTTGAGCGGCGGCGACGGCCCGGCCCACTTCGGCCGCGCCGCCGCGCGCGATAAAGGCCAGATGCTCACCTGTGGCGGGATTGACCGCCGCGAATCGGTGCGCGCTCTCGGCGTCGAATTCCCCGTTGATAAAGGCGCCGTAGAACGGACGAATCTTCAGATCCATAGATGGTCTTCCTCGATGAGTTAAGACATACCGTCAAAGTTTTGTTGGCTGATGGGCAGGTGAGCGATAGTCGAACGCCAATTGCGCAGAAACAATCCCATTCTTTCCGAAACGTCCCAGCGATCAACTAATCTCGGCGGCACCGAACCTGAATTGCGACGAAGCGCGGCTCCGCGGCAAGCAACACCGGTATGCGACCCGCAACTTACAGAGTCGAAATGTTCGAGGGAACTGGCCTCGCGTCGCACCTGATTGGCCATCGAATTCACAAAAGGCTCGATTCGAAGGGCATAGAAAATCTCAATTCAAATCGGAATTTGGTACGTCTATACTTCGGCCACATCGGGGTGGCCCGATAGGCCGTGCCACAACATCACATGGATGGAGCGCTCCTGTATGTTTGAATCGATCGTCGACGCAGAGATGGACATCCAGGGTCTCGTTGTCCAGCCCGACGCAGCCGGTAGCGTTTTTTCGGGCGAGAAGCACCTCGGCATCCGCAATGCGCGCGATCTCGAGGCCATCGTCGGACGGATGCTGCGGCCTCACCGGCTCGAATTCGAAACGAATAGCGACGCACTGAACGCCGAACTATTCATGCTGAAGGGGCGCGGGGTTTCGTTACTCATTCATAAATACGGTGAAACCGTCCAGATCGTCCCACAGGGGGAAGGACGGTTTCTGCTCGTCGACATGCCTTTAGCAGGCTACGCCCGTTATTGGATCGGGCGGGAAGAGATCGCCGGCAATGCCGGACAAGCCGCAATCCTGCCGAGCGACCACCCGCTTCGCGTGCAATTCAACAAGGGCCTGCAGCAGATCATCGTCCGTATCGAGTGGGATCGCGTTGAACTCGCGTGCGAACGGTATTTTGGCGTTTCAGCTGTGGCCGACTTGCGGTTCGATCCCCGGCTTGAGCGGACCAGTCCGAGTGGCAAAGCCTGGTATGGCGCCGTGCAAAGTCTGATTGCCTTCAGCCAGTATTCCAGCGCGTTTCGTCAGGCAAGCGCTTATGCCGCGCAAATCGAAGACCTCATGATCGGCGCCTTGCTGCTTGGCCATCCCAACACGTACTCCGACGACTTCAACTCCGCTAGCAAGGTCCGCAATGCGGTCATGCCTCGCTACATCAAGCGTGCTGTGGAGTATCTTCACGAGCACGCGGGAGACGCGATCACCATCTCGGAGGTCGCGCTAGCCGTCGGCGTCAGCCACGCGGCGCTTGCCGCCCGCTTTCGGGAAGTCATGCAGCAAACGCCGAGTGAGTATCTACGGTCGATCCGGCTTGGCCGCGTGCATGCCGAGTTGCTCGCGAGCCGGGACAGCAACGGCAACCTGACCGAGTTAGCGCTCAAATATGGATTCGCCCATTATGGTCATTTCGCGCGCCATTATCTGACGCGCTATGGCGAGCATCCGAGAGAAACGCTGCGCAAAGCGCGAGCGGCAAAGGCGCGCTGCGAGCCGTGACCAGCGTGGCCACTGCTGCGATCGGCCAGAGCAAGAGCCATCCAGTCGTGCCGCCGCCGATGTAGCGCGTCCTGATGATTGCCATTCCGTAAGGATTGGACATCGAGCCGTCCGGCGAACGGATGGCGAATGCATGTGCCCGCGCCCAATGACACGTAATCATCGTAGACACCCTTTTCAAGAGGCGATGCCGTGCTGTGCATCGCATTCTCCCGCTCCGTCGTTCAACGCTCCGAACCAACAGATCGATGACCCTTCCCTTCGGATGACTTGTGGCCCGGGTTTCGTCAACCGCGATGGTCGCCTATCCATCGATAGATGGAACCGTTCCGCTCCTGTGTGGCTTTCCAAAAAAAGAAACCCGCGCCGGTCCGCAGGAACCAATTTTCTATTCTCCTGTTCCCAGGCTGTCTCGAGTGACCGTCGACGACGGGTGCCGCCGTCGACGTCCCTATCGTGATTATTTTGACATCCTTACCGGAGGCTAGATCATGGAACCTGAAAAGCAGCAGCGTAGAAAGGAGTTCTTCGGAACGCAGGTAAATGCACATTCACACATGTTCGAGATGATCGTCGGATACACGATATCTCAGGTTGTGCGCGCAACGGCATTCTATTCGCTTGCAGAGCATCTGGATAACGGCTTGCTAACGGCCGGGGATATCTCTGCTGCCGAGTCTTTACATCCCGTCGCTACATTTCGTCTCATGCGGACATGCGCCTCTCTTGGCATGATGACTTACGATCGCCAGACGAAGACCTTTGGATCGACTCCCCTGCTTCGCACGCTACGCAAGGACGATCCCGCGTCTTTGCGCAGCCTTGCATTGCTGATGACGTCTGCATCGCACTGGTTGCCGTGGGGGCGCATTTGCGAATCCGTGGCGTCGGGTGAGCCGCAAAGCGAGAGCACGCTCGGACGTGATTTCTGGACGCACCTGGAAGAGTCGCCCGCAGAAGCTGAAAACTTTACGGATGCGATGAGGCGCGCGTCGAATTTCTTCGACGCAGAAGTCGGGACGCTTATCGACATGCAATCCGTTAGAACCGTAGTGGATGTGGGCGGCGCCAGCGGCAGCTTTGTCCAGGCCTTGATGAAGGCTTATCCCGAACTGCAAGGGGCAGTTTTCGACCTTCCCTCGGTCGTGCCTGCCGCACAGCGGGCTGCGCGTGATCATGGCGTGGAGGGACGGTTCTCGACGACAGGCGGCGACTTTTTCAAGGACCAGCTACCGGGCGCTGACATGTATCTGCTGAAAATGATCATGCATGACTGGGACGACGAAGCCTGCCTGGCAATATTGCGCAACTGCAGACGATGCATCAATGAAGGCGGACGCCTGGTGGTCGCTGAAATGGTGGTGGGCGAACCGGGGGATGTCGGGTACGCGCCCCTTGCGGACCTGCTGATGATGGTGACGTTAGGCGGCAGGGAGCGTACCGTTCGCGAATTCGAGCATCTTTTCGCCGACTCGGGCTTCCGTCTGACCTCGACCACGCCGACATCCACTCCGTTTGTCCTTGTCGAAGCCAGAACCGCATGAAGCTCCGCAAGGCTTGCATTTACCGGATGACTAGCCGGGATGATTCGTCCGTGCCGGGTCGTGCTATGTGCCGGGTCGTTCTGCATCACGCGCGTTACCGATAACACGACAGACAGATTGCTCCAGCAACCGAGGAGACAACCGATGAAAAACTTCACCGGCAAAGTCGCCGCGATCACCGGTGCAGGCTCCGGCATGGGCCGCTTGCTGGCGCTTGCCCTTGCCCGCGACGGCTGCCATCTCGCGCTGGCGGACTGCAACGAAGCCACCCTCGCGCAGACCGCCCAACTCGCAGGCGCCGCGGCGCTGCGCACGGTGGGCGAAGTGCGCATCACGACGCGCGTCCTCGACGTCGCCGCGCGTGCCGCGATGTTCGAGTGGGCCGCCGACACCGCTGCACAGCAGCTGCACGTGAACCTCGTGTTCAACAACGCCGGCGTCGCGCTATCGAGCACGGTCGAGGGGATGGAGTATGCCGATCTCGAGTGGATCGTCGGCATCAACTTCTGGGGCGTCGTCCATGGCACAAAGGCTTTTCTGCCATATCTGAAGGCTGCCGGCGAAGGTCACATCGTCAACACCTCGAGCGTATTCGGGCTGTTCGCGCAGCCGGGCATGAGCGGCTACAACGCAACCAAGTTCGCGGTACGCGGATTCACCGAAGCACTGCGTCAGGAGCTGGACCTGATGCGCTGCGGCGTGTCGGCCACCTGCGTGCATCCGGGCGGCATCCGCACGGCCATCGCGCCAGCGAGCCGTATCGCGCCGAACATGATCGGCTTCATGGTCGATAGCGAGCAGCAGGGCAAGGACGACTTCGAGAGGTTTTTCATCACCAGCGCAGACGACGCGGCGCGCACGATCCTCGACGGCGTGCGCAAGAACCGGCGCCGCGTGCTGATCGGGCGCGATGCACGTGCCGCGGATTGGCTGGCGCGCACCCACGATGGAACCTGAAACGCACACCGTCATCAGCGCCGATGGGCTGCGGCTCGCGGTCTACGTCAGCGGCCCACGCGATGCGACGCCTGTGGTGCTGGTGCATGGCTATCCGGATTCCGCCCTCATCTGGGAACCGGTGCGCGCACAACTGGATGCGCGCTATCGCGTGATTGCCTACGATGTGCGCGGCGCCGGCGCATCGGAAGCACCGGCCGGGCGCGCTGGTTACCGGTTCGAAGCGCTGGTGGCCGATCTTGCCGCGGTGGTCGATGCGTTGATCGGCACGCGGCCGTTTCATCTGGTCGGACACGACTGGGGCTCGATTCAATGCTGGGAAGCGGTCACCACCGCACCGCTCGAGGAGCGCATCGCATCGTACACATCGATTTCGGGACCTTGCCTCGACCATGCAGCGGCACGCACGCGCGGCCTGCCACGCTCCGCCAACGAGCACGATGTGCCGCACGCCACCAGCGAGCGCACCCCGCCCGGCAGCACGCTCCTGCAGTTGCTGAAGTCCTGGTACATCTATTTCTTCCACTTGCCGCTGTTGCCCGAGTTGTACTGGCGCCTGCTCGGCGTGCCCGCGTGGCCGTGGTGGTTGCGCGTCAGCGAGCGCGTGCAGGCGGTGCGCGACCCGGCGCAACTGCGCAATGCGCTGAACGGCCTCGCGCTTTACCGTGCAAACTTCGCATCGCGCATGATCCACCCGCGTCCGCGCGCGGCACATGCACCGGCACAGTTCATCGTGCCGCTGCGCGATCCTTATGTGGGACCCGCGCTTTCCGTCGGCCTCGAGACGTGGCTCGGCCCGTACCGGCGCGAAGAAATCGATGCCGGACACTGGGTCATCCTGCGCGAGCCGATGCGCGTCGCGGCGAGCGTCGCGCGTTTCATCGCACGGCACGAGCCCGCCGAAACTTCCGCGCAGACCGGCAAGACGCGCGACACTCACACAACCGGCGGCAAGCGCGTGAACAGCGTCGGGTAGTCGATCACCAGACCATCGGCATCAACCGGCAAATTCGCCGCGAAATGAGTGGTCATGCCTTCGTAACGGTATTCGGCGTTCGGCTCGACGCACGTGTACGCCTGCTCGACGCGTTCGACCTGCAGATCCGGCGCCGAAATATACGCGACCGGAATCGTCTGTCGCGCGCCGCGCGAGAGTTGCAGCCGGCGGATCGGCAGCGTATTCGTGAACGGCGTCGCCGTGATGTCGATGTCGATGCAGCCGGCCAGTTGGGTCAACGCGAACCCGTGGCCGTCGTGCCAGTTGCCTGCGCCATCGCCCGCCAGCTCGAGTGTGGCGCCGCCCGTCACCTTCAGGTAAGCATGCAACGTGCGCCATTGCGGATCGCAATGCACGCTGTAGAACAGCCCGTAGCGGGTGCCATCGCACTGCCCGACTATCACGCTTTCGATGTAAAAACCGTCTGGACGTGCGTCGAACGCGAGATGCTCGACGCCCCCTTCTTCCTCGGAAACCCATCGCACTTCACGCATCACGCTTTCCTCCTTGCAGTTACATGCACGCGGCACCGCGTGAGCACAGCCGATAGCCGTTATCATCGCTGCTGCACGTCGCCGCGCGATACAGGCGTTTATGCTCACGGTTCGATCGCCGCAATTTCCATGCACGCCATTCGCGCCAACACACGCGAACACCGCGGCATGCAGCACACAAACGCGGCGCAGCGTCATTGCCCCCATACAACCGCAGGAGATGTCATGTCGTTCGCTCATGTCCCCGCTGGCCGCGCATCCGTCACCGGCCCGATGTCCGACGCCGAACGCAGCACGCGCGCCGATCTGGCCGCCGCATACCGGCTCGCGGCGCTCAACGGCTGGGACGATCTCGTCTACACGCACATCTCCGCGAGCGTGCCCGGCGAGCCCGGCCATTTCCTGATCAACCCGTTCGGCCTCAGCTTCGAAGAAGTGAGCGCATCGAACCTCGTGAAGATCGATATCGACGGCAACGTGGTCGGCACCAGCACGCATCCGGTCAACGCAACGGGTTTCGCATTGCATGCCGCCGTGCACGCCGCGCGCAGCGACGCATTCTGCGTGATGCATCTGCACAATAGCGCCGGCATCGCGGTGTCGATCCAGCCTGACGGCCTGCAGCCGGCTTCGCAGCATGCGTTGCGCTTTCACGGCTACCTTGCGTACCACGACTACCAGGGCCTTGCGTTCACGCCGGCCGATGCACAGCGCCTGATCGCCGATCTCGGCAGCCGGCCCGCGATGCTGTTGCGCAATCACGGCACGCTGACAATCGGCCGCACCGTAGCCGAAGCGTATGTGCTGATGGCGACGCTGATCAAGGCCTGTGAAATCCAGCTGCAGGCGCAGGCGGGCGGCGCGCCGCTCGTGCTGCCGTCGCCGGACGTCGCGGCGCGCACCGCCGAACAGCTCTACGACGGCGGCGCGATCGAAGGTGCGCTCGA
>Ga0105248_10003459_pt1 | contig 17541 bp, 13 predicted proteins | sample KBSS34metaG_FD_81524 | JGI IMG/M metagenome (GOLD analysis project Ga0105248, IMG submission 81524) | Switchgrass rhizosphere microbial communities from Kellogg Biological Station, Michigan, USA - KBS S3-4 metaG | ecosystem: Host-associated > Plants > Roots > Rhizosphere > Soil | place... | reverse complement strand
CCCCATTTTTTATCCGCAGATTACGCATATTACGCAGATTCACTTAGAGCCAATTGGGTTAGCTACCTTTTGTCGCAGAAAAAATCTGCGTAATCTGCGGATAGCATTTTTGGTTTTTTGACCACCGAGACTCGACAAAACGTATAGAATGGTTTCGCTCGCATAACTCCACCCTTGCAGTCCCCCGGCAATGTCTCTCGCTTCCGGAACAAAACTAGGTCGCTACGAAATTCGCTCCAAGATTGGCGAAGGCGGAATGGGTGAGGTGTATAGAGCCACGGACCAAAAACTAAATCGCGACGTTGCAATCAAGGTTCTGCCAACATCACTCGCGACCCATAGCGATCGACTACATCGTTTTGAGCAGGAGGCCCAGGCGGCCGGAACGCTGAATCATCCGAACATCCTCGCCGTTTATGACGTCGGTGTACACGAAAATGCGCCCTACGTTGTTACCGAATTGCTCGAAGGTGAAAACTTCCGCGAACTGCTCAGCACTGGTTCTCTACCCGCGCGTAAAGCAATCGATTATGCAACTCAAATTGCGCGCGGCCTCGCGGCGGCGCATGAAAAGAACATCATTCATCGAGACCTCAAACCAGATAACCTCTTCATCACAAAAGACGAGCGCGTAAAGATCCTGGACTTTGGTTTGGCTAAATTGAGTCAACCTACGACTGATGAAGTTGGGCAAACTGATATTGCGACACGGAAGGTCCACACCGACCCGGGAACGGTCATGGGCACCGTTGGCTACATGTCTCCCGAACAAGTGCGAGCTAAGTCGGTTGATCACCGGTCCGACATTTTTTCATTTGGAACAGTGCTCTACGAGATGCTTAGCGGTCGTCGTGCGTTTCAGAGGGACTCTGCGATTGAAACCCTCAACGCCATCCTGAAGGAAGAGCCGGCTGACTTCGGCGACACAGACAGCAATATTGCACCGGCACTCGAACGAGTTATGTTCCACTGCCTGGAAAAGAATCCCGATCGCCGGTTTCAATCAGCCACCGATGTTGTCTTTGCTTTGGAGTCTTTGTCAGGCGTTACCAGTCATCGCAGCCAACAGACGATGATTGGGAGTGCAACTCTGTCGAAGGATCGTTCGGCCAAACGTGAGCGATGGATATGGGCAACCGCTTGTGCACTTCTGTTTCTGTTAGCATCTGCATTCGCCCTCAGGTATTTCTTTGCCTCTACAAGCGACAAGCCTTTGGTGAAACTTGCGCTTGCCACACCAGAAAACGTCACGTTTCCCGCAAACATAACGATTTCACCAAATGGGCAGTTAGTAACTTTCGTAGCAACCGACGGCAACGGCAAGCGTCATCTTTGGTTACGGCAGCTCGATTCACTTAAAGCGGAGCCACTGCCATCAACGGATGGAGCCTCCGAACCGTTTTGGTCAGCGGACAGTCACTTCATTGCTTACTTCTCAAACCACAAACTGTTCAAAATTGAAATCCCCGGGGGACGTCCGCAGACATTATGCGATGTAGGCGAGCACGGAGGTGGAACCTGGAATCGCGATGGAGTCATTCTCTTCGGGGGAGCACAAGGTCTCTATCGAGTCTTCGCGCAGGGTGGAACTCCAGCACTCGCTACCAAGGTTTCTCCAAAAGAAGAAGCTCATCGTTGGCCCTACTTTCTTCCGGACGGACGTCACTTTGTTTTTCTGGGAGATGCGGGCACGACCGAGGATCATCACATCCGCGTCGGGACACTCGACTCACAAGAATCAGAAATTCTTTTCGGAGCAATCTCTCGAATTGTCTATTCAGCGCCAGGTTATTTGCTATACGTCAATCAGGGCGCACTAGTAGCTGTGCCCTTCAATCCAAGCTCGTTAAAAGTAACCGGAGAAGTCGCGACAATTGAGGAACGTATTGCGGAAGTCGGACCAAATCATGAGTTTGATTTTTCCGTCTCCGAAACCGGTACTATTGCTTACAAGTCGGGCGGCTATAACTCGCAACTCACCTGGTACGATCGGACAGGCAAAAAACTCGGTACGGTTGGTGAACCTGCTAGCATAGTTGTCCTGACTCTTTCGCCGGATGATAAGGGTGCGGCTGCAGGATTCGTCGATGCGGATGGAAGAGCAAGTGATGTCTGGATCTATGACTTCAAGCGTGGCACATCGTCACGATTGACTTTTGATCCGAATGGCGACGGTAATCCGATTTGGTCGCCTGATGGAACGAAAATAGTTTTCGGCTCAAACCGACAAAATAGGGGAGGCATCGATCTTTTTGAGAAAGCCGCATCAGGTACCGGCGAAGAAAAGCTAGTACTACAGTCGAACGATTCAAAATACCCGACGAGCTGGTCTCGAGATGGTCGGTTTTTGCTTTTCGAAGATTGGGGGCCACAAGGAAAGGGTGAAATTTGGGTAACAAACATGTCTGGCACTCCTGACCCAAAGCCGTTGCTTCAGTCACCCGTCTTCAATCAAACACAAGGTGCATTCTCGCCTGACGTACACTTTATTAGTTACTCGTCCGATGAATCCGGACGTAATGAAGTCTACGTTCAAAGATTTCCGGTTACCTCTGACAGATGGCCCATCTCATCAGGAGGAGGATTTCAACCAATGTGGAGCGCTAACGGGCACGAACTTTTCTATGTTGGTTACGACAAAAAGATCATGGCTGTCGAAGTCAAAGTTGGGAAGACGTTTGAGAGCGGAATTCCACACGCACTTTTCGACGTCACTTCAATGAAATATCTTGGGGGCAACAGTTACGCCGTAACTTCGGATGGACAGCGCTTCCTGATCTCTTCATCGGTTGAAGCTGATCAATCATCACCCATGAATATTGTTCAGAACTGGACCGCAAGTCTGAAAAAGAAATAAACGGAAGCCTCTCAGCGCTCCCTTCCGTAAGATCCGTCGAGCTTGCCCGCTCTCAAAGTTTGGTGCTAGTCTCCGCGTGCTAATCCCCTGAAAATCGTCTGTCATAGTCTGAAAGGTAAACAAGATGAGGACCAAACTGTTTGCGTTTCTACTTTTCTCGCTCTTGACGATCAGCTTTCTGGCATTGCCGCTCCCGCGCACTCAGGCACATACATCCGTTGGACCGCTCGATCTGTCAGGTGTGATCGACGGTGCCCCTTATCGTATCCGTGTCCCCGAGCAGTGGAATGGAACGCTACTAGTCTATGTTCACGGTTATAGAGACAAGGCAGACCATCCCGGCGAAGTCGATGATCGGAGTGCCGATGTCGCTCCAGACCCAACGATCGAAACAATACTTCTCTCTCAAGGCTATGCGCTCGCCGGTTCTGCCTGGAAAGAAAACGGTTGGGACATCGACGACGCGATGCAAGACACAAAAGATCTGACCGTTTTCTTTAGGGCCAACGTCGCCAAGCCCGACCATACAATTCTGTGGGCGTTTTCAGTCGGAACTTTTGTCGCATTCAAAAGCCTCGAACAGTTTGGCGGAATTTATGACGGGGCTCTCTGTTCCTGTGCTGGAGGGGCTGGTGCAACACGAGTCTGGGATAACGGCGTCCCGGCACTGCTCGCCTATGACATTCTGTTTGGAATACCAGGCACATGGGGAACAGTCGGTGAGGTTAGGAATGATATCGACTTTGAGACCGATGTTCAGCCGAAACTGATTGGTGAAGTGAGTAACCCCCTAAACTTCCCGAAGTTTGAATTTATTCGACTCGTCGCCGGTATACCTGGTCGCGGTATCACACCACCGGCGCCACCAGCCTTCTATCCAGGCTGGGTAATGAGTGACATGTTTTTTCTAACGGAAGCCCGTGCAGAGTTACAGCGACGTGCGGGTGGCCCATTCGTTCAAAACCTCGATCAGAACTACAGCCTGGCGCCGCCAGAGAAAGCATATTTGATGAGCTTTGGGATTCCGGGTGCGGTTATTGATGGCTGGTTGGCCCAGATGAATGCAAGACGAAACATCCAGGCCGCACCAAATGCGCGCAACTACGTCGCCCACAACAACGATTACAACGGAAAACTGAAGCATCCCGTGTTAACTATGCACACAGAGTTCGATCCGCTCATCCTTGTTTCGAACGAGTCAGCATATTCCGATCTGGTCCAATCGACACAGAGACAAGATTTGCTGTTGCAAACGTACACAAATGGCAACGGACACTGCGCCTTTACCGGACCTCAAGTACTGATAGGAGTGGCAGCTATTGATTCGTGGGTACGCACTGGAGTTCGTCCGCAGGCAGCAATATTTTCGCCTGCTTTGGATTTCTTGCCGGGCTTCGCGCCGCCGCCGATGCTTCAGCCCTAAACTATTTAAGATTTGAGATTGCAGATTTCAGGATTTAGAGTCGTCGTGGCTAGTTCGAAGTTTCAGCTAGTGCTCAGTTCGTCGCTGGAAGCAACTGCGACTCAACGCCACCATCGCTTTCGTCATCTTCTTCTGATTTGGGAAATAGGTCGCGAATCACCGCTCGCATCTTGACGTGGCCGTAAAGCACTTCCAAAAAACAACCAAACTGGTGAAGCAAACTCTTCGAGTCAAGGTTGCTTTCAATGGAAGTAATCAAAGCCAGGGAGTGATGCTCATATCCTCGCCAGTCTCGGTACATCAGGTACTGCATGCTTCCATCCCGAAACTCCAAAGATTTCTCAACCACCTTCTGCAAAACGTCGGGTTCAGGCTGCGACTCTGCTTGTTTCACTATCCGCATCAGCGACGAAAGTTCATTGCAGAGTAAGAGCGATTGCCTTAAACGTTCTTCAAAGTCATCAAAGAGATTTAGCGGATCCAGTTTAGGATTGAGTATCTGTAGCAGCGTAATAAATGTCTGTTGAAAGCAATTGCTCAAGAGACCATGTGCGTGGAGTATCTTTCCATAGACCACAGGAATCGATTTATTTCTTATGTCACTCGTTAGTTCCCGTTCAAATACTCGCTTAACATCATGAGACATACCGTAACTTATACCGTCGAATGTCTCTAACAAACGCTGGCTGAGGCCGGGTGTGTACATAGCGCGAGCTTCGATGAACTCAATGAGAAAACGAACCTCAAACTGCAGCATCTCCAATATCGATAGGTTCTCGAGCAGGGTATCTAACTCATTCAACTTTTGTTGAATCAGCGAGAGTCGGTTAAAGACGCGTAAGACTTCAGTGAAGATGTTTTGCAGTACTTCACGAACTACGGGATCTTCGATCGTATCAAGCGCTGCCTTGATCTCAAGTTCCAGCCGCGCCTTGAGTTCTTCACTCAATTCGGGTGGAACCATGTCCTGCTTCATCAAGTGATGAAGCTGGATCTCGTCTGATTGGGCGGAAACCTGTGTGGACATGGGAGGCCGAAATTGCAAGTCAACTCGATTCATTGCATCCCAGGCTCGATTTAATGGGCGAGTTTATCCGAGGCGAGTAAAGCTACTTATTGGGTTGAGTAGGTCGACCAAGCGTTTGGTCAAGCGGTCAATTAAAGTTCGGGGACAAATCGATGGGACGCGCGTCTTGGTGATCTTTATTGGGCTAACCGGATGAGGCGCCCTCAGGTTTCATCTTAAGCCGCGATGCTCTCACGGCACAACTCTTTTCTTCAAAATAGGCTTTTTCGGGTACTTTTGAGGAATCTTACCCAAAATTCTCCGCCCCCCATTCAGGCGATCCGTAGGCCAGGGAACAGGATTCAGACCGCCGACAACCTCTCCACTCGCAGCTGGAGCTCTTTAGCAATCGCCGGTGCGCTCATTGAGCGTTCAAATCTCATTGGCGAACTAAAGGTGACTGAGACCATGCCCTTCGACGCAAAGTACTGATGCCTCCTCTTGAGTTCGTAAAGCCCATCCAACCAAACCGCTACAACGGGAACATCCAGTTCGTGCGCCAGCAGACCAATGCCGGTTTTAAAAGTGCTCATGTGCATCTGGTCACGTGGCGCACGTATACCCTCAGGGAACACAAGCACACTTTCGCCCCGTTCAATACATGCTGCTGCGTATTCAAAGCTGCGACGAAACCCACTCTTTTTCGGCAAGGGAAACACCTGAAAGAACGTTGTGACCAACACGTATTGGGCCAGGAGTCTTAGCCGCATGAAAAAATCAATATTAGCTGGTGGGTGCAACCAAGTGCGCAGGCGTTCTCCTTCCATTGCAATCGCAAGCCGGTGTCGCAATCGTAAAGGCAGGCCAGCGAGAATTAGCGCGTGGTCTCCCATCGTCACGTGATTCGCGACGAAAAGCACTGGTCCGGTCACATCCCGTAAGTTTTCGGTGCCCTGAACCCGGAGCCGACTCATAACGAGAGTCACTGGAAGAATAATCGTGTAGAAAAGCAGAACGCGGATCCACGTAACTGGAAATCTGTGGGACCAGGCAGAATACGGAAACTTTGCTGGGAGCGCAGTCGTCGTCGCCCGCTGCAGCATTGAAACGTCACTTACTTCCCCACGAACAATATCTTCAACATCACCGAGGGTTGTAGCTTCGGTAAAAGCTGCTTCGTCAATCTCGATCTGGTATTTGTCCTCAAGCGCACTCAACAATTCGATCCGTCCCATTGAATCGAGTTTTAAATCTGTTGCTAACTTCAATGATGGATCAGCACCGGGCGAAAGTTTTTCACCGCTGATTCGCATGGCTTCTGCAACAACTGAGCTATTCGGCACTGAGACGTAACCGTTGCGTTTCATTCCCGCTTGAATTGTCGCCGCCACCTGGCGTCTAAGAATCTTCTGCGTTGGCGTGAGTGGAAAATCCGGGGCATTCCAAATATGCCAACGGCGAATCCGTTGATACTCAGCAAGACTTCGATTCACCCGATCGATTATTGCAGCCACATTCGCATTCGACTTTCTGAGAATCAGTACAGCCAACGGCTCATCACCGTTTGCGCCCTGGGAGTTGATGACACAACTTGAATGTACTTCGGGTTGTCGATTCAGCGCTTCTTCCAGGTCTTCGGGATAGATGTTCAATCCGGCAGCGGTGACGATCACATCTTTTGCTCGGCCCTGAAAATGTAGATTGCCCGAATCGTCGATCGTTCCAATGTCACCGGTGTGCAACCATTGTTCGGCTGTTCGAAACGACTGGCCTTCGGATGTCCAGTACCCGGGTGAAACGCTCGGTCCACGCACAACAATTTCTCCGCCTTGCTCGAGATTCACTTCATAACCCGGCATCAACTTGCCTATCGATCCGCGACTCGGCTTGAATGGGTGCGTAACAGAAATCAAAGAAGCAGTTTCGGTCATGCCGTAGCCTTGCAAAACTGCAAAGCCCAACCCCTGCCAAAAGTTCTCCGTTTGGTTATCGAGTGTCGCGCCTCCCGACACGAAGGCCCAAAACTTCCAGCCGAATCGACGGTGCACTCTCCGGAACTTCCACCACCGTTTCAACAGGCTCATGTTTTTATCGCCGGGCACAACGCCCTGGAAATCGCTGCGTTCGATCCAATGTTGCAACGAAGCCATCAAGCGCGGAACGAGGACGATGACAGATATTCGATTCTTGTGTGTGCGCTCTGTTATCGATGCAGGATTCAAACTGTCGTGAAAATGAACCTCGCCACCAAGGAGTTGCGGAACAAACATACCCATGACCTGTCCGAAGACGTGGCTCAATGGCACCAGATTTAGAAAGCGAACCGGATGAACGAGTCGCTCCCACTTCAGGTACTTTGCGACTTCATGTTCGAGCGGTAACAAGTTCGCTAACAGGTTGCCGTGAGTTAGCATCACCCCTTTCGGCACTGAGGTTGTGCCCGAAGTGAAAATTATTTGTGCAAGGGTTGCGTCGTTTGGTTTGGGTGTTCGGTAAGTTTCTGCGGAGTGTGAGCTAAGGTTATCTGAAAGCTTGTCGAGTGGGAGCACCGTAAAGTCTGAGTGTTTGATTCCCTGAACATCACGATCTGCGATGATCAACCTCGCGCCTGTTTGTTGCTGTACTGACGACACGAAGTCAGCCGTGCTTTCGTTATCCAGTGGAACAACAACTGCGCCGATTAAGAGACACGCCCAGAATGCGGCCGCCCACTCAGGACTGTTATGGCCACACAGGATTACGCGATCCCCTTCTCCTATTTCATACCTTCGCAACTCACAGGAAGTTTGCCGGGCAATGGAAACAAGTTGCCGGTACGACCAGCGTACAAGTCTGAGTCCTCGTCGATGCACAAAGACAGTTTCTGTGCCTCGCTGTTCGTAATCGTCGAGATAGGAGAGAAGTGACTCACGCGTTATGTTTTTATATTGCATAAAGAAGTGCCTCCCCAGATTAAATAGCGCTGTTGCCACGGCAGGAATTCTTTGCCTGCGAAGCAGGCTAAAGCATATAGCCCGCTTCGCGGGCAGAGAACCAGATTGCGTGCAAACCAAGAACTCTTGCCAGTCAAACAAGAGACTGTAAATTGCGGATGAACATTCTTTCATCGCCGAGTTTTGAATCGATGTTGTAATATCGAATAGGGTGCTTCATGAAGAGTTGTCCTCAATGTAATTCAACGTTCCCCGACGAAGAGCGCTTCTGCGAGCTCGATGGAACACCGCTCGTAAGTGAAGACGAATTGTTGCCCGCGCCCGTTAGTTCTTCCAGCCGTCCGCGAAACAATAGCATCCTGATAGTTGCCGCAGTGCTTGGTCTGGTGGTTGGTGTCCTGCCCGTCTTGTTGTACGTCTCGTTGACGGGCAAAGATGTTCAGAACGCTAATCACCAGCCAGCCAATTCGACAGTGGCTCAACCACAATTCCCAGCACAGCTGTCGCAACCCGCACCAGTTGCTAGCACGAATTCCTCAGTCGAACCGTCACCGTCGCCAAGTCCGCAATCATCGCCTTCGCCGCAAAGTAGTCCACAGCGAATCGAGTTGAGTTCCAGTCCAGTCTCGACTGCAGCCGGCGGGAAAGACAAGACTGGTCCAGTTGTTATCAAGTTACAGACCGGCGTCACAATTGAAGCGGACGAAGCGTGGCAAACTGGGGAAGGGATCTGGTATCGCAGAGGCAGCATAGTGACAGTTATCGATCCAAAAGAGGTGAAAACGATTGAGCGATTGAAACCACAGTCCACCCCGTCTTCACAACCAACCGCATCACCACAACCTTCGTTACAGTAGCTACACGTCGGGAAGGGGGCCGTAGTCATTGGTCCTTTTCCATTTATCATTTGAGATTTCCCATTTGAACAGGGGAAGGGGCTCTATATTTTGATTAATCCTGAGATGGCAAATGAAAAATGGAAAATGGGAAAATGACCAATGATTACCCCTTCCGACGTCCGTAGTTTGCGAAATTGCTGACCAATTACTTCCAAAAAAACCGCTTGACACCGCTGTTTCAATAATTTAAAACTCGTTTGTCCCCATTAAATCGCAGGGGACACCCGCCCGATAGCGCTCCAAATTCTTCATTAAGGAAACACACCATGTCTTTTCCTCTTGTCTCCGCTCTCCGCTCTAACGACCTAGCCATCGACCTCGGTACAGCGAACACCCTCGTCTTCGCCAAAGGCCGCGGTGTCGTTTTAAGTGAACCATCCATCGTGGCGATAAATAAGGTTACCAATCAGGTAGAAGCCGTCGGCAAAGATGCCAAAGAGATGCTTGGTCGAACGCCCGGCAACATCGTCGCGATTCGTCCCATGCGAGATGGCGTAATTGCCAATTTTGAAGTCACGGAAAAAATGCTTCAGCACTTTATTCGGAAGGCTCATAACGGCCGGACCTGGGTTAGCCCGCGCGTCATCATCGGCATTCCCAGCGAGATTACTCAAGTTGAGCGACGAGCAGTGGAAGACTCCGCCTACCGTGCCAAGGCTTCGGAAGTCTACCTGGTGGAAGAAGCAGTTGCGGCGGCGATCGGGGCAGGACTTCCCATCACCGAGCCCCACGGAAATATCGTGGTTGACATTGGCGGCGGAACAACTGATATCGCGGTACTGAGCCTCGGCGGTGTCGTTTATGCGAAGGCTGTGCGTACGGCCGGCGATGCAATGGACTCAGCGGTCGCTGAGTACGTGAAGCGGAAATATAACCTGCTGATTGGGGAGCGCACGGCTGAAGAGATCAAGGTTCAGCTTGGCAGCGCATTCCCGCTCAGTGAATCCCTTTCGATGGAAGTTCGAGGACGAAATTTAGTTGAAGGTATTCCGAAGACAGTCCTGGTCACAGACGAAGAAGTGCGTGCGGCGCTTGAACCCTGTGTCGTCGGCATTGTCGACGCGGTACGAGTCGCACTCGAACGCACACCACCGGAAGTCTCTGCGGACATCATTGACCGTGGGATCGTACTGACAGGTGGCGGTGCATTACTGAAGAATCTTGACGAGCGTCTCAAAGCGGAAACGGGTCTGCCGGTATTCGTCGCAGACGATCCGCTGACCTCAGTCGTACTCGGCGCCGGGAAAATGCTTTCCGACTTCGCTCTGTTAAAGCGAGTGAAGTGGGAAAACAAGCTGCAGTACTAAACGATAAGCCTCAGCGCTTTGAGCTTTGTAAAACATCGTATGGTGCTTTCGAGGCTAAATCTTTGTGCCAAATCTGAAGTGTTGAGCTAAGCGTTAGCGCTTCCAGTTTGAAACCGCGCACAAAGAACAGATCTATGTACTCACGCGAGCAACAACAACGTATTCAACTCATCATTACGGTGCTGGCGAAGCTGTACGTCGTCCTGGACCTCTCGCCCGACTCCTGTCCAGTCTGCGGCAAGACACTGACGCATGACGACGAGTGCCCAATCCTTCTCGCCTGGTCTTTGCTGGACGAACCACAACAACAAGAAGCTCGCATGGCCATCCGTGCGGTCGCCCTGAGCATAGGCTGCGACGATTCTTTCGCTGATCCTGCCACACATTAAGCGTCTACGTTACGAGCTTCGAGCAGCGGTCCCCGCGTGAGCAATCTCGCTGGGAGCGCAGGCGTCCCCGCCTGCCGGCCAATCTTTTTTGACCATTGTGGTTTGAAGATAGAGCCATCCCCGAAAGAATAATTTCCTCCTTTGTTAACCGGCAGGCGGGGACGCCTGCGCTCCCAGCACGGCCGATTCTTCGTAGTGCCGCCCGCACAAATTTGTCTTGTGTGGCCCAAAAGCCAGCTGGAATTCGCGTTAACAGAAGGCAGGATTGAGCATCCCTGCGTTGTGAACTGACGAGTTACGAGAAGGAGCTGGCCAGATGAAGATCAACGCGAAGTATGTCGTCTTTTCCGTAATTGCTTTGATGAGTATTTATGTGATGTATCACAACGAACGCTTTCTCATTGACTCATCACACCCTGCCTGGCAACACTACGCACCCTTTAAGTGGTGGTTGCTGCCTCACGGTATCTTCGGCGCCATCGTTCTTTTGTTTGCTCCACTACAGTTTTCCGAACGGTTGCGACAGCGATTTACCAAAACGCACAGAGTTATGGGACGACTCTACGTTGCAGGTGCGTTACTTCTAGCGCCGCTCGGTGCGTACATTCAGTATTACCAGGAACGCATGGGTGCGCCACGTTCGTTCACCATCCTGGGGATTGTCGATGCGAGCATGCTTATGGGCGCTACCGCTCTTGCTTTTCTTTTCGCCTTCAAACGCAAAATTGCGCTTCATCGTCAATGGGCAACTCGCAGCTACGCGATTGCGCTGGTGTTCATCGGTGCTCGGTTTGTTATGGGAGTAACTGGTTGGGAAGCTCTCGGCGTGGAAATCGTGCAGGCAGTGATCTGGTCGTGTCTGGCGCTGTCCGTTGTGTTTGCTGACATTTCGATCCACTGGAAAGAAATCCGCACCGCTTTATCGAGACGTGAGAAGTCGAATGTGACAAGTAAGCCGCCAGTCACGGCTCGTGTTGTCCGCGCAGCGTAAGTCGGGGCAGTAGCCCGACTGTTAAGGAGGGCTCGGCAGGTCTTTATCCGACCACCGAGTCCTTATCTACGGGGCCACAACATGCGTACCAAGCAATCTCTCACAGATCAACTTTGCTGACGTGCGCACAGAAATTGTGAAACCAAAGAATGGACCAAAGTCCTGCATAGCAGGCATGCTGGTAATGAACAATCCGGGAACAGAAGTCTCAAGATGATCGTCGAGAAGTGGAAAGCCATTCCTGGTTTCAAGCACATCGAGAATATTTCCCGCTGCTAACAAGGGAAGCCTCTTAATATCCACCTTGTATCCAGTCGCCAGAACAACATGGTCGATGTTTAGGGTCTCTCCATTCGTCAACCCTGCTACCAACTCCCCTTCACCGTCTTCACTACAACTGACGAGTTCGGTATTGGGCCAAACTGTTACCCGTGCGTCATCAAGGCGAGGTGCCAACCACGGCTCAACCTTTAGTCGACCTTCAGCCCACAGCCTGTGACTGACGGCCTCTCTTTCCGCTTCCGACAATAGTCGAAACCAGTTCGGATTTTTCACCATGCCATCCACCAACGGGCCTACCCATGACCATTCGGCCTCCGTGAAGGCAGGGCTTGGATGCCGATGTGAAAGATGAACTGCCACTGCCCCAGCATCGAGAAGTAATGCGGCCCACTCAAACGCACTCTGCCGTCCCCCGATGATCAAGAAGCGTTTGTTTCTGGCTTCACTGAAACCGACGAAGTCACACGTATGTTGGTTACGACCTTTCGGGAGTTTACTTCTCAACTCGGTAGGTATGTGCTGGAAATGTTTGAATCCAGGTGCGAGCACGACGCGACGCGCGTGCAAACGTTCACCGTCTACTGCTGTCGCGACAAAACCGTCGTTCGTATGATCGAGCCGTTGTACGTGAAAAGGGAGCGGCTCAATATTCTTTTGCTTACGAAACCAATCCGCGTAGGAGAGATAAAACTTGAGTGAGAGCGGTTCGACGTCGCTGGATGTCTTACCTTGAGACCGCAGGAACGCATCGATCGTATGCACATTCAGCGGATCGAGATGCCAGTCGCATGCGGAGCGCAGGAACATACCTTCCGGCATGTTGCGGCGCCAGAACTCCATTGGCTTCCCAACGACCAGATGCTCAATACCATCGTGGGCCGCCTGCGCTGCCAGCGACAACCCAAATGGTCCTGCACCGATAATCAGAAGATCTGTTTCCATGTGTGCGACAGGATTTAACTTGAGACGATCAGACCAAATACATTCAGAACGTCCTCGCACTTGACGCGTAGCGTCAAATGAATTTAGACCGGCGTTTCAACGCCGGGTAAAGAAGCGAAAAAAAACCTCGTCGCGTAGCGACGACTGAATTCAAGCGTCGCTTACGCGACGCATACCTCTGGCCACCGATCCCCAGCTTTGAAAAGCTGGGCTAAATTCAACCGACACTGACGCGTCGTCAGACCTTTGAATTATTACGAACTGCCTAAAAGGCCAAAACCGGCATTCTGTCAAAAGGTCGCCTTCCTCGTCGAGCTTCAATCATCTTCACACCGAACTATTTACGATTCTCCGTTCAGGATTTACGATTCATTGTGTGATCACTCCATCAACTAGAACCGCACAATTCCACTACGCGATCCGAAACATTGTCACCGCAGCAGAGGCAATGGAGCGAGCCGGCCATCACGTTGTCTATCTCAACATTGGTGACCCGCAAATTTTTGGTTTCCGCCCACCCGACCTTATTGTCGAGGTTGTCCAACGAGCTCTCAAGGAAAACTTCACTGGCTATGCTCATTCGACCGGTCTTCTCGAAGCTAAGAACGCGATCGCAGATTACGCATCGGGCCTTGGCGCTCCAACGGAAGCTAACGACGTGGTTGTCACGAGTGGTGCTTCTGAAGCAGCAGACCTCGTGATGACAGCGTTGCTAAATGAGGACGATGAAGCGTTGCTACCTGCACCGGGTTATCCGATTTATCCGGCAATCATGGCAAAGCTCGGGGCAGTTGCACGTTATTACAACCTCGATGAAAGTAACAACTGGCAGCCGTCGATCGAACAGTTGGCAGCTCTGATCAACGAACGCACGCGTGCGATTGTCCTTATCAACCCTAACAACCCGACGGGTGCAATTACTTCCGACGAGACCACTGCCCAGATGCTTTCGCTGGCCGTGGAACATGACCTCGTAGTGATCTCGGACGAAGTGTATCGAGAGTTATGTTTTATGAAGTCTCCTACTTCAGCTTCAGTATTAACGGCAACGACGGGTGCACCGGTGATTACATTGGAGAGTTTATCCAAGACTCATCTGATCCCCGGCTGGCGTGTCGGTTGGATGCGTTTCAGTCATGCGGAAAAGATGCGTGAATTGATCACAGCAATAACGCGACTTGCAAGCGGTCGACTTTGTTCGCCTACTCCGCCGCAATATGCGATCAAACCAGCCCTGGAAGGTGATCGAAGTTTTATGAACGACTTTGTTAGTGATCTCAAGGTGCGACGTGATTTTGCAGTCGCGCGAATTAATGAGATTGACGGATTGTCGAGCACCACCCCGGAGGCTGCTTTCTATTTAATGATTAAGGTAGACAACCTGGGCGGCCGTACTGACGAACAATTTGTACTGGATATGCTGGAAGAAAGTGGTGTGCTGGTGGTCCATGGATCGGGATTTGGTTGTGATCCACGAGCGGGGTACTTTCGTCTCGTCTATCTGGCGAATGAAGAGCTACTCGGCACAGCATTCATCAACATTCGCCGTTTCATGGATTCTCAAAAACGTTTGTTAAGTTGAATTGAGGGAATTATGACGGACCCAAGTGAAGTACTCAGATCTGCAAATAGTATCTTGCTGGTCGACTGGGCCAGTCCCAACGTTCCTCGAACCCTGGTAGAGGTAGGCTTCAAGGTCTTCTGTGCTTCACCAGGACGCTACTCAGTTGTTGAAGTTGTTCCAGGGTCGCCGGAAGGAGTCGATTCAGGTGACATCGTTCTGCCGCAACAGGGCGAGCAAGGTTACCTTGTGTTTCGGCGACTCAATGAAAGACCTTCTAAGATCGATATCGTCAACGTCTACCGTCCGGAAGACGAGCACATTGGAATTGTTGCCAACCAGGTTGTTCCACTCGGTGCGAAAGTGATGTGGCTACAACCTTCAGTAACCTCAGGGACAGCAAAGCAACTGGCGGCGGAATCCGGATTCGTATTGGTTGAAGGCGTTGATATTGCCATTGCAGCTCGCCAGCTTGTTGAGTCGTAATCTCGCTTTACCAAAGCGGGGTACCGCACTCCAAAGGCCGATATCCTGTTCGTCACGCTGTAAAGCCGCCTCGTCACAAACCAAGACGTTCTATACCTGATTTGCATTTTCTTTAACTGACAACATCCGGTTTCCTGAATAGACTGCTTACAAGATCTTGTCATCTTAGCGAGGTCATTAGTGCGCGCATTCATCGATTGCGTTTTGGCTTTTCTTCGCATGGTGCGAACCCTGAATAAAGTAGTGACTCGCTCAAGCATTGTTCGTAAGGCTTCGAGAAACAGTCTCGTTTCATTAGCACTGTTGACCACCACGTGGACAATCACACAAGCATCAACTCCCGATTTCCAAGCGCTTCCCACGCAGCAAAACACCAACTCAATCAGCGGTCATGTTTCTGACAATCAGCGCGCCCCACTTCCAAATCTCAGGGTGGAACTACTCAATGAGGTTGATTCAGTAATACAAACGGTAAAGACGGATGGCTCGGGATTGTTTGTCTTTCGCAAACTCTCCGATGGAACCTTTCAAGTCAGGGTGCAGACGTCCGGCACAAATTATTTGAGTCAAACGAAACGAGTTGAACTCACACGGCCGCATGGCTTCGGTGCTGCATTTGAGGAAATCGAATTCACTCTGACTACTAATCGGGACACTTCTACGTCGGGGAAACCAGGTGTAGTTTTCGTTCAGGACGTCCCCGAAGCAGCAAGAAAGCTTTACCAAAAAGCATCCGAACTGATTGATAAACCAAACAAACGAGAGGAAGGTCTGGCCGCTCTGAGAAGCGCCGTTGAAATCTATCCTCAATACTTTGATGCGCTTGAAATGTTGGGAACTGAAGAAGTAAAGAGCACAACTACGAACCTGCGATTCCAGTACTTACCAAAGCATTGGAGGTCAACTCGAGGGCTTACCCAAGTTGTTTTGCACTGGGCGTCGCGCAATACAACCTCAAGCAACTTCAACCCGCAATCGAATCGTTCCGCCGCGCCTTGTCGCTGAATGAAAAATCGATCAATGCAAACCTTTGGTTGGGAATTTCGTTGCGTCAAACTAACCGGCTGGATGAGGCAGAGACTTACCTGAGGCGAGCCGATTCACTGTCTGAATCAAAACTGCCCGATGCTCACTGGCAGTTGGCATTACTCTTTAATCAACTCAAGAGATACAAAGAGGCGGCGGATGAGTTGGAAATGTTTCTCAAGGTCCAACCTGATTCAAGGGATGTTGAGTTGATCAAGAAACTCATCAAGAGGCTAAGAGAACAGAGTGCTTCCCCCACCAAACCTTAAGACCCACAAACTCAAAGGCCCACCCAAACAAGAGTTCAGATGGGCCTTGAGACCTAATACAAACCACTTAACTAAAATACAAACCGGAAACCGAAGCGCACCTGACGCGGTATCTGTCGAGTGAGCGGCTGATTGAAGCGCGCGTCTCGAGCAATACTGCCATTGGCTAGCCCGGACAGGATTTGGTTTGTGAGCCCTCCATTGAAAACTGCGCGGAAGGTATTCAACTCACCAAGTCCGTTTGCATTACCAATACCGAAGTTCCCGGCCGTTAAAGAGTCTGGTGAAACCTGTGTCCAGACACTCAAAACATTGTTCTCGTTCAGAGCGTTGAGTAGATTTAGGTCAAACTTCAACGCATAACGTCCATCACCACCCAACTTCACAGTATGGGTCAGCTGAAAATCGGTTTGCGTGAACGCGGGTGTGCGACCCAGGTCGCCACGAGTGTTCAGGAAGGTATAAGCACCATAGAGTTGTACTCGAGTCGATAACGGCGTTCCACTCATACCAATGAACGACGCGCCAAACTCGGTACTATTTGATCCCGAACCGTCCAGGCGATGTCCGAAAGCGTTCTTCCAATCGAGAGTGTAAGAACCGAACACCTTCACTACGTGCGGACGATCAGTTGCCAGCAGGCCATTATCTGGTTGTCCGTTTGTATTGAAACCGAGGAACGGTAAATCGAAAAACCTGTTGACGTTTGGACTCGAGCGACCGACGCCGAGTGCATCCGGCTCGTCCGAACTCGAGAGGCCGGAGTAGTTTCCGGTTAGACGACTAAAGGTGTAGCTAACGTTGAAAAAATAGTTATTGCTGAAACGCCTGTCCAGACGAAGCTCCATTGCGTTATAGAGACGTTCCGCCAAAGGTGATGCCGGAAGTCCAGGAGCAAAAGGTTGAGAGACTATTCCCATGCCCGGATTGGCGATGAAGAAGTTCTCATTGCCTGCTGCATCGATGAACCCGACGTCCTCGATTGTGCGGTCCAGATTCTTGCGAGTGTAGCGTCCACTAAGCACCATGTTATTAGTCAACCCATATTCGGAACCGACTGTGAATTCTGTTTGTCGAGCCGGTTTCAAGTTTGGATCAACTCGATTGTCTGACGGATCGTTGGATGGAACTCGGAAATCCAGTGGCCCAACAAGTGTGTGTGCCAGCGTG
>Ga0105248_10003458_pt1 | contig 17542 bp, 13 predicted proteins | sample KBSS34metaG_FD_81524 | JGI IMG/M metagenome (GOLD analysis project Ga0105248, IMG submission 81524) | Switchgrass rhizosphere microbial communities from Kellogg Biological Station, Michigan, USA - KBS S3-4 metaG | ecosystem: Host-associated > Plants > Roots > Rhizosphere > Soil | place... | reverse complement strand
GTCGATGAACGTTTCGAAGAGATGGTTTCGTTTTTCTAATCTGACGCCGGCTCGGGTAATGTAACGGACGACGATGTCAAGGCCGGTGCCTGCCGGTCTTAGATTGACGGAAGGCATGGCGCTGAACTGGGGCGATCCTTCTTCGTGGGTGACGCGCTTCCACTCCGCCTCGGCCATCTTGGCATCGGCCTCGGTGGCCTTTACAGTGGCTTGGTAGATCTTCTCGATCAGCGGATGAATTCCTGTTCCAGGTGGAACGCTCATCTTGATCTCGTCCCACATCCACTGGCCAACGGTGGAGAAGTTGAAGTACTTTCCGCGGATAGCGTATCCGTTGAGGAACGAGACTCTTCGTCCTGTTGGGTGGCCGTGAGCAGTCCAATTGCCGGTTTCGAGGAGCCAGGTGCGGAAGATTCCGAGTTGGACGACCTCTCCTCCTACTCCGTCGATTTCGACCCAGTCTCGCACCCTGATTCCATTGGGGCCCATGAGGACGAACCAGCCGCAGAAGGCGAGGATGAAATCCTGAAACACGACGGTGAGGCCCGCAGTGGCCAAGCCGAGAATGGTTGGCATCTGCCGGGGAACGCCAAAGACCACTAATAAAACAAGCAGGAGGCCAACCAATTGGCTTCCCAGATTGACGACCGTCTTAAGTGTCTGTCTCTGCCTGTGCTCGCGTAGGAATCTTTCAAGTGCCACCTGCATGGCCCAGCCGATCAGTATGGTCAACGCGCAGATGGCAGCGATAAAGGCCAACGATTGAAGGAGCAGGTGAATGACGATCTTGCGCTGTATTTCAACCTGCCTGCCCCATCGCCCATATAGCGCAACCAGCTGTTGTTGCGTATCAAGGCGGTCGCTGAGAACGCTGAGGATATTTTGCTGGGCCGCCATCTGCTGCAGCTGATCAATACGTTCGGATCGGGATAGAGTTGTGATGTTTGTGGTGGCCTTACCGGCTTCCGAATGCATCCTGGTTTGATCGTCCGTCAGCGCGGCGACATCGGCTTTGGCCAGTTGTTCGGCTTGCGTGATCAGCTCTTTCCTATGGCCCAGCGAACGGAGAGCTGCGATCTGATCTGCCATGGTGCGATATTGCTCTGCCGAGGCAACCGCGTTTTGTCCTTCGCTCCTGGAGGCGTTATCGCTCTCGTATTTCTTCATGGCAGCCTGTCGTGCCGCCAGCTCCTGCTGAATCTTGCTGCGCTGGTCGCCGGTGGCGCGCGAGAGATCTTCGAGGGCATCAGAGAGCTCATTTTGATCGAGGCCGAGTTGTGCCTTCGCAATTTCGAGATCGCTTGCAGTGGAAGATGCGTCGGTGGCGTTTTGGGCAGCGCTGAGGGATGCGATTCGCGCCTGATCAGCCTTGATGTTTTCCTGAAGGCGATTGACCCGTTGCTGCAGCTCAAGCCCCTTGTCGTTCAGTTGTGGCTTTTCGATGCTGGCCTGCCGGAGTGACTGCGAGAAGGCCTGATCGACCTCATGGTCGGCGAGACGCTCGGCTTCGCGGGCAAGCTCTTTCTCTTCTGCAGACTGGGCTAGTGCGGCGAGAGTTGCGGCAGTTTGCCAGGGCCGTTGATCGACGACGCCGTGTGCGACGTAGTCGCCAGTCCAGGCGCCCTTCTTGGCTTGCAGGAACGGAAGGTATTCCATGACGCCGCGAGTGAAGAAGACGCCCGCTGACGCAGTGGCGAGGATGATGAGCATTATCAGAATGGACAGCTTACGGGCCCGATTCATGCACGCCTTTCGTCCGGGGAGGGACTTTGAAGGATTCAACCATCAAGGAGCGGTTGAATGAATACCCCTTTTGAGTGGGATGCGGCTGGGGCGGTGAGAGTTTGAAGCAGGCTTTGTCCTGATCTGAGACTAAACGCTCGCCTTCTCTTCTTCCGGTTGCGGGCGGAAGATTTCATAGACGAGCAGGCAGGCTCCAATGACGATTGCTGAATCCGCGAAGTTGAAGTCGGGCCAGTGGTACGGACCGAGGTGCACGGCGATGAAGTCAATGACGTAGTGATAAACGATGCGGTCGTAGAGATTGCCGACAGCTCCGCCGAGGATGAGGGCGAGCGCGATGGATGTGGGGGAGAGGGTGTCGCAGGCGCGCAGCAACATGACGCCGACGATGAGGACTGCAGCGACCGAGAAGAAGATGAGGCCCTTGAGGACGAGATCGGGCGAGGCCGTGTCGGCGAGGAAGCTGAAGGCCGCGCCGGTGTTGAGCACGTGCGAGATGTTCAGGATGCCGGGAATGACGGTGTGAACGCGACCGGCAGGCAGGTGGTGAACAATGAACTTTTTAGTGATGTGATCGAAGATGGCGACGAAGGCGGCGAGCGCGAGCAAGAGGAAGAAATAACGCCGCCGCTTTCCGGGAACGCGGTCGCGGCGGGGCTTGGGGTCGAACTCAGTAGGAGGGTACTCGTAACGCTCGGCCATTCAGTGGACTACTCCGTTGCAGATGAGGCGGTGTATGGAGGATACGCGATGGCGTCGAGCGCCTCGGCGCAGCGCAGGCAGACGGAGGGGTAGCGTGAGTCCTGGCCCACGTCAGTGGTGTAGTTCCAGCAACGCTCGCACTTCGCGCCTTCGGCGGCTAAGGTGGTGACGCGGGTCTCTCCATTGGGATGTTCGATGTGGGCCAAAGAGACCTGCGAGACGTTGAAGAGCTCCTTGAGGCTGGACTCGTAGCGTTGCAGAAGCGAGAGCGTAGGCTCACTGGCTTCGAGACGCACGCGAGCGTCGAGGCCCTTGCCGACAAGCTTTGCCTGACGCGCGGCCTCGAGCGAGATGAGAACTTCATCGCGAACAGCGAGCAGCTTTTGCCAGTCGTCGAGCAGATCGCTGGTGTTGCCGGGGATGATCTCAGCAACGGCGGGGAAGAGGGCGACATGGACGCTGGTCTCGCGGTTTGCGACTGTGGGCAGAGCCTGCCACACCTCGTCGGCGGTAAAGCTGAGGATGGGGGCGACAAGACGGGTGAGTGCTTCTGCAATGCGCCAGAGCGCGGTCTGCGCGGAGCGGCGTGCGGGATGGTTGGGCGCGAAGGTGTAGAGACGGTCCTTGAGGACGTCGAGGTAGAGCGCGCTGAGGTCGGAGTTTGTGTACTCGTTCAGCGCGTGATAGGCGCGGTGGAACTCGAAGTCCTCGTAGGACTGGCGAATTTTGGCGTCGAGCTCGGCGGTGCGCGCCAGGATGTACTGATCGAGGGGCTCCATCTGCGCGAAATCGACGGCGTGTTCGGCGGGCGAGAAGTCGTGCAAGTTACCGAGCAGGAAGCGGAAGGTATTGCGTAGCTTGCGGTAGTTGTCGCTGACGCGCTGCATCAGGTTTTCGCTCGCGGCGACGTCTTCGCGGAAATCGACGGAGGCGACCCAGAGGCGGACAATCTCGCCGCCGAGGCGCTTGGCGATGTCGACGGGGTCCACGCCGTTGCCGAGGGACTTGGAGAAGGCGCGACCCTGTTCATCAAGGGTCCACCCGGAGGTCGCGACCATCTTGTAGGGCGCTTTGCCGCGAACCGCAACGGACGTGAGGATGGAGGAGTGGAACCAGCCGCGGTGCTGGTCGCCGCCCTCGGTGTAGAGGTTGGCGGGCCAGTGCAGTTCAGGCTCGACGTCGAGGACGGCGTGCCAGCTTGCGCCGGACTCGAACCAGACGTCGAGGATGTCCATCTCCTTGCGGAATTCTGTGCTGCCGCAGGAGGCACAGGCAGTCTCGGCGGGCAAAAGAGTGGAGACATCGTGCGCGTACCAGGCGTCGGCGCCCTCTTTATGGAAGAGCTCGACGATGCTCTTGTTGATCTTCTTGTCGTTGAGCGGCGTGTGGCACTTCTCGCACATGAAGACGGCGATGGGAACGCCCCAGATCCGCTGGCGCGAGATGGTCCAGTCGGGCCGCGTGGCAATCATGTTAGAGATGCGTTCCTGTCCCCACGAGGGATCCCAGACGACGTTGGCAATCTCGTCGAGTGTGCGCTGGCGGAAGGTGGTGGCCGCGCCATCGGGCGCGGTCATCGGGGTTTCCATGGAGATGAACCACTGCTCGGTGGCGCGGAAGATGACGGGATTGTGGCAGCGCCAGCAGTGCGGGTAGGAGTGATGGATCTCGCTGAGTCCCATCAGAGCGCCGCGAGAACGGACCAGTTCAATGATGGCGGGGTTGGCCTTGAAAATCTGCTGACCGTCGTACTCGGGCAGGCCGTTGCGCAGGCGCCCGGCAGCGTCTACGTCGCAAAGTTGCGAGAGGCCGTAGCGGGTCCCGGTGGCGAAGTCGTCGGCGCCGTGGGCGGGCGCGGTGTGGACAGCTCCGGTCCCTTGCTCGGTGGTGACGTAATCGGCGTTGACGCCGATGATCTCGCGGTCGAGGAAGGGGTGCCGGAAGGTGACGCGATCCATCTGCGTGCCCTTGAAGCGTGCGATCTCTTTCACCTCAGTCAGATTGCAGGCTTCGCGGGTCTGGGCGGCGAGGGCTTCGGCGACAATGTAGACGTTGCCGTCGGTGTTTTTGAGTGCGACGTAGTCGAGCTCTGGGTTGAAGGCGACGGCAAGCGAGGCGGGAAGCGTCCAGGGGGTGGTGGTCCAGATGATGGTGTAGACCGGCAGTCCTGCGAGGGCGGGGTCGATCGCCGCGGGATCGCTCGTGAGGGCGTAGCGGACGTAGATCGAGGGTGAGGTGTGCATCTCGTACTCGATCTCGGCCTCGGCGAGGGCGGTCCTGTCGTGGATGCACCAGTAGACGGGCTTCAGGCCCTTGTAGACGAAGCCCTTCTCAAAGAATTCGTAGAAGGTCTCGACAATGGAGGCCTCGTAGGCGAGCGACATCGTGAGGTAGGGCTGGTCCCAGCGGCCGAAGACTCCGATGCGCTCGAACTGTGAGCGCTGCAGGTCGACGTACTTCTGCGCGTACTCGCGGCAGGCCTTGCGGACGGCGAGGGGGTTCATTTCAAGCTTCTTGCGCCCCAACTGCTCGTCGACCTTGATCTCAATGGGCAGACCGTGGCAGTCCCAGCCGGGTACGTAGGGGGCGTCGAAGCCGGCCATGGTCTTGGTCTTGACGACAAAGTCCTTGATGCACTTATTCAGGGCGTGGCCGAGGTGGATGGCGCCGTTGGCGTAGGGCGGGCCGTCGTGGAGGATGTACTTGGGGGCACCGGCGCGGGCGGCGCGAATCTGGCCATAGATGTCGTGCTTCTGCCATCCAGCGAGGCGAGTTGGCTCGTTAACTGGTAGGTTGGCCTTCATGGCGAAAGCGGTCTGGGGCAGGTTCAGGGTCGACTTCAGGGGCTTGTTCTCGGCCATGGTTCGAGTCGTTTGGGGCTTGGTGTCGGTTACTTCCGGCATTCGTTCCTCGTGGTTCTGTTTCGGGGGGTGCGCCAAAGGTCTATTGTAGCTGGCTGCGGAAGATGTCGCCGGGAGACCTAAAAGATGCAATTTGTTTGTCAAGAGACCATAAGGGGGGCCCGTGCGTCCAATGAGACGAGCAGGAGGCGGCGAATCTTTGTAGAATGTTTTTGGAGCCAGTAGCCTGCCTTCGCGGTAAAACATTAGAAAGCCGGCGCAAGACCGGTGAAGAGACGGGAGACATGCGATTCCCAAGGAAGCCGGCGGTGAGGTTTAGGACCAACCGCTGCCGAGGCGGAAGCTGCATATGGCGATTACTGTGTTGATACCACCACCGGACACTGATCCGAACAAAGAAACGACGACGCTTCCTCCTGCTGCTGAGGGTCCGAAGCTGAATGAAGAGACCGAAGGGTCGATGTGGGCCTCGCTGTTCTCGAACCTGCGCGATGTTTTTAATCCTGCAAAGCAGGCACCGCTAAAGCTTGAGTCGCGACCTGCGGACAACGACCTGATCGTAGAAGAGCCTGGAATCTTCGCCTCGCTACGGGACAATGTCCGCGATGTCTTCTTTCCGCAGAAGCTTCCCCCGTTGGAACTGCAATCGAAGCCCGTAGCGGTCGTCGACCGGATGAGGGTCAAGCGGGATCCCACCTCGACCGCGATTGCTGTCGTCATTCACGGGCTGGTGATCCTGTTTATCGCGTTCCTGATTGCTAAGCACGTTCAAATTGGCTCCAAGGCCAAGACGACCCTTGTGACTGAGGTTTCCGTGCCGCCGATGGCCCCGATGAAGGCTCAGCAGATGGGTGGCGGCGGTGGACAGCGTGGACCGACGCCAGTAACGAAGGGTTCGCCTCCGAAGTTTGCCGATCAGCAGATCGTTCCGCCAAAGGCCCCACCGCTACAGGAACCAAAGATCAAGATCGAGCCGACTGTGGAAGTCCAGAAGGACATCCACATGGCGCAGAATCTGCCGAACTTTGGTCTCCCAAACTCGCCACTTAATGGCGTGTCGATGGGCAACGGTTCCGGAACCGGACTTGGATCTGGAAACGGCTCGGGTATCGGGCCGGGTTCAGGCGGCAATATGGGTGGAGGTCCGAGGAGAATCGGCGGCGGTGTCTCAGCGCCTCAGGTGCTCTACGCTCCGGAGCCCGAGTTCTCTGAAGAGGCCCGCAAGGCGAAGTTCGCAGGCAACGTACTGGTGAACCTGTGGGTGGATACCAACGGGCTGCCGAGCCACGTTCGCGTTATCCGTGGTGTAGGTATGGGGCTGGATGAGAAGGCTGTGGAAGCGGTTCGTCAGTACAAGTTCAAGCCCGCGATGGAGAACGGCAAGCCAGTACTGGTGGAATTGAACATCGAAGTGAACTTCCAGATCTTCTAAAGTGCAATAAGAGAAACAGAAAAGGCCTGCTTCGGCAGGCCTTTCTGTTTTGGATTGGAAGAACGCTCAGGCTGCTCGGTTCACCGTGCTGGCGTGCGGAGCAAGAGGACCGTTGGGTCGGGTGAGTTTTACGTTTGGAGTGGATTGCAAGTTGAAGCGGTCGACCTGCTGCTCGAGGGCGACTGCGGTAGAGCGAAGCGACTCGATTCCGGACGCGGTCGTGGCCATCTCGACAAGGTTGTCATGGCTGAGCGAGTGGATGGAGTCGAGGCTGGCAGACGACTGATCGGCTGCCGCGGCCTGTTGGGATGCGGCGATTGCGATCTGGGTGATCATCTTGTCCACACGCTCGGCCATGCCGATGATGCGTTCCAGTGCCTCGCCTGCCTGGTTGGTGGTGACCACGCCCTGCTGCACTGTTCCGGTACCGCTCTCCATACTGGAGATGGCGACCCGGGTGCGGTCCTGGATCTCCTGAATCATGGTTGCGATCTCGCCAGTTGCCTGTGCCGTGCTTTCGGCCAGGCGGCGAACTTCGCCTGCGACGACAGCGAAGCCACGGCCATGGTCGCCGGCGCGGGCGGCCTCGATGGCGGCATTGAGCGCGAGCAGGTTGGTCTTGCGGGCGATCTCATCGATCACGGTGACGATCTGCGAGATGCGCTTGGAGTCCTCGCCGAGTAGGCCGACGGTGGACGAGGTTTCGCTGACGGCCGTGGCGATCGAGTGCATGGAGCCGAGTACCTGCTTTACGATGTCGCCGCCCTCGCGTGCTGTTTGCGCTGCGTTGCGTGCGGTCTCTGCCGCGGACTGCGTGTGACGCGAGACTTCGGCTATGGAGGCAGACATCTCCTGCATGGCAGTTGCGGCCTGCTGGGTCTGCTGGCTTTGTTGGTCGATACGCTTATGAATCTGGTCGCTTGCTGTACGCATGGAGGCAGCGCTTCCGGTGAGCGAGCCTGCAGTGTCAACGACGGTGCCGATGATCGCGCTCAGGTTCGACTGCATCTTCTGCATCGCCTTGGCGAGCGTGCCAATCTGATCGGCGCCGTAGAGGTGGTTGAGCTCAGAGCCGGTCAGGTCACCATCGGCGATGGCGTCGGCCCGCTCGGCCACGAGATCGATGGACCGAGTGATGCGGCGCGAGAGCATGAAGGAGATGACTCCGCCAATGATGGCGCCAAGGATGGTTGCGATCCAGAGCGTCCAGAGCGTGGAACTGTTGGCGTGCTGCAACTGCGCGATCTCGAGATTCGCCTGGGTCATCTGCGATTCGCCCAGGTCGCCCGTCATTGAGAAGAGCGATCTTTCGAGCGGAAGAATCTGGTTCTGAAAAGTGTCGTAAGCCTGCGCGGTACCCTGCGAGGTCTTCGATTCATTGAGTTGCTCGACCTTCTCTTCGAGACCCTTCAGCGAAGCGATGCTGGAGTCGAGGTCTCGAATGCGCGTTGCGTCGTAGCCGAGGTTGTACTGGTCGGCATACTGACGCAGCTTTGCCATGGACTCGTCGGCCTGAACCAGATACTCCTGGCGGGCGCGCCGGAAGGACGCTGCTGAGGCCGGATCGATGCCGAAGAGCATGTAGGACTCAAGCGCGTGAATGCTGTACACCATGCGCATGCGGAGGTCGCGTGTGGTGGCGTTAATAGGGATGTGCTGCGTGGTCGCGCTGGAGGCCAGGCGATTGGCTTCCTGGATGCGCATGGTTGCCGTGAAGGCGCTGAGCAGCATCGCGAGGATGAGAGCGCCTGTGGCGAGGCCGAGCTTCGATTCAAGTTTCATAGGGTTTCCCGTCGCTGAAATTTGAGGTGCGGTTGCGGGTTTGGCTTAGTTGCCGGAGAAGTTGACGTCCACGGTGAGATCCGATGTATCGGGGCCGGGCTCAAACTTCCAACGCTTCACGGCCTCCTGGGCGGCAGGGCCGAGCAGGGCGTGGCCGGACTCGACCTTCGCGTCGGCGACCGAGCCGTCCGGAGCGATGACGAGGTGTACTACTACGGTGCCGCTGACGTGCATGCGTCTCGCAAGCTCGGGGTAGATCGGCGGAACTTTGCTGACGACGGTGCGGTGCGCGGTGGCTGCGAGGGCTGAGACGGTGCAGGTTGCGAGAATACTGAACAGAAAGAGACGACGATAGAGTGCCACGGTATGCCTCCAAAGGGATTCAGAGGCTGTATCGGCGTAGAGAGAAGAAGCTTTAGTGTGAGGCGAGCGCGGGGGCGATCTCGGCAAAGGTGAGGTTTTCGGCGGGGTTGCCAGTGCGCTGTTTCCAATCGAGGAAGAGCTTGCCGTAGCTGTCGGTAAGGCAGGTGCTGGGATCGAGACCGAGCTGGATGACGGTGCGGTCAATCCAGGCTGGGGGCCCTTCGAGTTCGGCGTAGGTGCCGATGGGGGTTTCGTCAAGAACGATGTGGCAGGTGGGCTCGTCGGGATGCGACCACTCAGTGCGGTACTTCTCGTAGGTGAAGGCCGGGCCGTAACCGAGGTGCGTGAAGATGGTGGCGAGGGCATCGCCGTCGGCGACCGTGGTTTCGGTCTCGATGCGAACCTTGTAGCGCGAAGACTCCGTCGGATTCTGGTGCGTGGTTGTTCGCTTGTGCGTGACCGTGCAGAGGGCGCCGTAGCGGCGGATGCGCAGAATCTCTGTGCGGGCGCGGAGGTCGCGTGAAGGCGTGTCGTAGAGGGTATTGTGCTCGAAGGTGCGTGGAGTATCGACGCGGTAGCCGTGCGCGCGAAGGCGAGACTCGAAGTCGGCTGAATTAAAGATGGGGAGTTTCAGTTCGATCTCGGGCTTCGACATGGAAGGAGTATACGGCTACTTAGGCCGTGCCGCCTTTTGTAAACGGTCGCGGATGGCGAGGCCGACCCCCGCCGCTTCGGGAAGTGGACAGAGGATGGCGGTCACGTTACCAGCGTCGAGGGCACGTAGGCCGGCGAAGAGATTCTGCGCGAGAGTCTCAGGGGAGTGCCAGTCGCCCCAGGCGAAGGTTGCGGCATCGGGTGGCGCGTGCCAACCGGTGGGGAGCATCACGCCGATACGTTCGCCGCTGGCGGTGAGTTCTGTGGCGGCCCTGGTTAGTTCAGAGGCGGAGTTGGTGAGGATGAGTTGGGCTCGAGGCGCGTAGTGGCGGATGCCTACGCCGGGAGACGGAAGCGATTGCGGGGTCTCGCCGAGGGGAGCGAAGTGATAGAGGCGGGTGACGCCGGCGATGGGCTCGATCATCTCGGAGGTGATCGCACCGGGGCGGTAGATGAGCATCGGGGTTTGGGTGGGATCCAGGACGGTAGACTCGACTCCGACGCGGGTGGGGCCGCCGTCGAGGATGGCGTCTATGCGGTGGTTGAGGTCGTGGAGGACGTGAGCGGCTGTGGTTGGGCTGGTACGCCCGAAGCTATTGGCGCTGGGGGCGGCGATGGGAACGCCGGCCTCGCGGATGAGTTCTGCTGCGATGGGATGCGCGGGCATGCGTACGCCAACGAGCGAGCGTCCGGCGGTGACAGCGTCGGGGACGCGTGAGGTGCGTGGCAGGAGGAGAGTCAGCGGTCCGGGCCAGAAGTTGGCTATGAGTGCCTCAGCGCGCGGACTGACTTCGGCGACGAGGTCGAGCATGGCGCGGTCGCTCACATGGACGATGAGCGGGTCCCACGAGGGGCGTTCCTTGGCGGTGAAGATGCGGGCGACTGCCTCGTGGGAGAGTGCGTTGGCTCCGAGGCCGTAGACGGTCTCGGTGGGAAAGGCGACGGTTCCTCCGTCGCGGAGGATGGCTGCGGCTCGGGCGATGGAGGCGGGATCGCTGGCGTCGAGCTGTTCGGTTTGGATTGTGCGCTCGATCATCGGGCTGCGGTGGCGAGTTGGCCGGCGAAGGCGTCGAGGGAGAGTGAGCGGAGAAGGTTGCGTCGCATTCCGCTCCAAACCTGGTCGAGCGAGCGGGAGGCCTGCTCGATCCATTGGAACGAGACGCTCTCTGCGATGCGATCGAGGTCGGCGCGGAGGTCGGTGTTGCGGACCAGCTCGGGAGTTCCAGACTGGATGAGGAGAACGTCTTCGAGGAGGAGCGAGAGGGTGCGGAGGAGGTCGGCGGTCTTTTGCTGGCCTTCGGCTCCGGTGCGGTAGGTCTCGGTCATCTTGAAGAGCGCGGTGTGGTCGGGCTCGTGGGTGGCCTGGCGGAGGAGGAGCAGGGCGTCGGCGCGGGCGGCGGTGTAGGCGGCGAGGTCGAAGCTGAGCGCTTTGCCAGCGGCTCCCTGGGCGAGGCGGGCGATGAGGTTTCGTTGTTTGGGAGGGACGTCGTGGCGGCGGTCGGCGAGCAGCATCTCGATCTCCTCGACCGGGAGGGCTCCGAGGCGGACCAGGGCGCAGCGGGAGCGAATGGTGGGCAGAAGCTCGCCGGGGTTTTCGGCGAGGAGGATGATGTGGACTGTGGCCGGCGGCTCCTCGAGGACTTTGAGGAGGGAGTTCGCGGCTTCTTTCATGAAGGAGGCTGCGGTGAGGATGAAGATTTTGCGCGGGGCCTCGGCAGGGAGGTAGTGGGCGCTGTGGATGATCGAACGGACCTGGCCGAGCTTGATGAGGAGCTGCGGAGGGTCGGGCGGGATGATGAGGACGTCCGGGTGCGGCTGGATAAGGACGCGGGTGTCCTTCTTGTCAGTGTCGCGGAGATCCTCGCGGGCGGCGACGGCTTTGTCGATCTCGTCGTCGAGCGCGAAAGCGGTGGCGATGCGGGTGCAGTTAGGGCAGACGCCGCAGAATCCGGCGAGCGTCTGTCCGTTGGACCAGAGATCGCGGGGTTTGCGCTCACACTCGACGGCCATGGCGAGCATGAGGGCGAGGGTGTATTTTCCGGCTCCGGCGGGGCCGGCGAGGATGATCGAGTGCGGGAGACGACCGGCGGCGATGGCGCTGCGAAGGTGCTCGACGGCGGATGTGTTGCCGATGAATTCGTTGAAGCTGGCAGGGGCGGCGATGGTGGTTTCCGCGCTCATCGATGCTGACCCTCCCCCATACTATTTGCGCAAGATCTTCAAACTATAGAACTTAGGTCTGGATCACGATTTTACCGGCGAACGGAGTACCGGACAGAGACTGCAGTTCTACTATTTCTATTTTAGTGGATGGAGCGAAATAGATCGGCAGTTTTGGAATCAGCAAGATGAGGAGCGCAAGTTATTCTAAATGAGTAGGATGCATCGAATCGCTGGGGTGCATCGGTGACGCGAGGGGCTTGACAGGCTTCAGGGCAAAGAACTGAGAGTAGATGGGCAGAGGGACATTGTGTAGGTGACTCGATGACGCTCTCCAGCGCAGCGAAGGAGCCGGGTCAAAGGGGCTGAAGCGCGAGGGCGGTGAGCGCGGTCTGGATGTTGACGGCATCGGCGCGCCGGGGGGTTGCGTGGCCGCGGTGGAGAGCGATGGGCGCGCGGGTATCCTGCTCGACCCACAGGGAACCGGAGTCGCCGCTGTCGCTGAGGGTATAGTCCCGGTCGAAGGAGGGATCGGCTTCGATGCGGATAGTGTCGCCATTGATTCGGGTGATGAGACCTTCTGTGACACCAGTGGCGGATCCCGATTTGGCTACGCGCATACCGAGCGTAGGGGCTCTGGGCAGGATCACAGCGCCGAGGCCGAGCTGAGCGTTGGTGCAGGCGATATGAGGATCAACGAGAGCGGCAGCGCAGTCCAGAGCGGAGCTGGCTTTGTCTGAACGCGTGGAGGCAACCTCGAAGGCGGGAGAGTTGGCTGCGGGCTGGAAGATCGTCTCGTTGACCGTGAAGGCCGCAAAATTGGAGTTACAGAGGACGTGATACGCGCTGATGAGCCAGGTATTGCCGGCGAGGTCGCGACCGAAGTAGCCGAGGGTGCCGGGCTCGTTGATGCGTGCGTTGAAGATACTGACGCCGCAGAGAAGAGGGCGGTAGGGGATGTCTGTGTTCATGGCCACATGGGAGACTTGTTCTGCTCGAGCTGAACCTGCTGCGCGGCAGTGAGATTTGGCATGAAGTTCAGGCCCGTGTGGTCTTCGATCCATTCCACAGATTGAATGTACTGCTCAAGATGGTAGGGCGATTTGTAGTCCTTCTTATTGGGCATGACGAAGGCGATGGACTTCCAGACACCGTTGTCTTTCACGATGATGATTTTGTAGAAGTGCGTGGGAACCGCGACTGCGTGGGCGCCGATGGTGAAGTAGGTGATGGTGCCGTCTGCTTTCGTGGGGTCGTCTTCCTTGGGATCGTAGAAGAGAGGGCCGGTGAAGGCATAGGCCTCAGAGAACTGGCCCACCCATGTGCGGATCTGAGTCTCGAGGCTCTTCCATGCTTGTTCGTTAAATTTGGGGAACTGCGGGGCCATGTTGGACATGTAGAAGGTCTGGTCTTCGAGCGCGGGAAATGCGCCCTGATCTCCGGCAGGGGCCTGATGCCCTTTGTCGTAGTGGGAGTTTACGTAATCGGCTGCGCTGGATCTGGGGCCGTGGAGGTCGGGATCGTTCTTGAAGTTTCCACGCTCGGCGCCGGCCTTGAAATGGTCCTTGCGGATGTGTTCGCAGACCCAGAAGGGAATCTTATCGACGGAGCTGTATTCGAGGACGTAGCCCTCGTGGTAGATAGATTCGGTGGGCCCAAGAGTGTCGTCGGTCTTGGCTGGTTTACCCATGAAGCAGAGGTCATCCACCTCGTGTTGTTGTGTGGCAGTGAGGCCGGCTTCCTGCGCGATGTGTTTGGTGACAAGAGCGGGGCGGGTGTGAAGTTGTTGATGGGTCGCGCAGCCTGACAGGAACGTTACAAGGCAGATCGATGCAAGGAAAGTACGTCTCATCGAGGAACGCTCCTAAAGGAAGGACTTCTTTATAGCGCGGCGGTTGCGGGAACGCTATGAATTTTTCATACGCGATGGAGAGATCGCGTAAGAATGGTGGGATGGATGCGGTACGGATGGATAAGTGGCTTTGGGCGGCGCGATTCTTCAAGACGCGGGCGCTGGCGTCGAAGGCGTGCGAGTTGGGGCGCGTGGACTGGAAGAAGGGTGAGATGGCATGGCAACCGGCGAAGGCAGCCCGCGAGGTGCACGTGGCGGACATGCTGAAGGTGAAGAACGACTCGGGCGAGTTTGTGATTGAGGTGCTGGGACTGAGCGACGTTAGAGGTTCTGCGACGGTGGCGCAGGGGCTTTATCGCGAGACGGACGAGAGCAAGGCGGCGCGGGCAGCGGTGGTGGAGGCGAAGAAGGCGATTCCGGTGTACGAGTCGACGTGGGAGAGCGGTCGGCCTACGAAGAGGGATCGCAGGGTGATGACGAAGCTGCGGGGGCGCTAGGACTGTTTATGGGGCGGGTTCGAGTGACCTGTTCGTGGGATGGCTCACAGGACGAGATGGCGGGAAGATTGCAGCATGATCCTCATGCGTCTCGCTCGGACGTGTTTTGTCGCCTTGGTTGCGACATCTGCGCTTACGGCGAGTGCTGAACGTAGCATGAGGTGGGCGGCACGTGGGGTGCCGCAGCCTGTCCTTCGACGGCAGGGGGACGCTAAAGAGCAAACCGGGGGTCGTGACGAGCAGGCGTTGTCAGAGAGCCTGAGAAGCGACGTGGCCCAACATCCGGATGAGTTTGTCGTCTTCGAGACGCGAGCGGCTGCGGAGCGGTTCCTGCGGAACCACTTGCCTGATTCGAGCAGAGAGACGGAGCCCGCGATGGTGGCGCGAGGGATCCTGGGGTACTGGCGTGGAAGGACGTTGGTGGTTGTTCCTCCGCTGCAAGGTGGACCGATTCTTTAGCTGTTAGCCGATCCGGGTTCGAAGCGCGAAAAAGTGAAGAATGTTTAGCGGGGTGTGCGCCTTAATCTTGAGGGCGCCGTCTATCAGGTCATGATCTTCAACCGTTTGAACAGACTGTTGGGAGTGGTGGTATGTCTGGCGGTCTGCGGTTTTGGCCAGACGAAGGTGCCTGAGACGCAAGCGGGCAGGACGCTTCAGACGTGGCTGGATGCCTTCAACAGCGGTGATCGCGCCAAGATCGAAGACTATGTGAAGACGATCGATTCAAAGAACTCTGTGGATGGGATGATGTCGTTCCGTCAGCAGACAGGTGGGTTTGATCTGCTGTCGATTGAGAGCAGCGAGCCGCTGCATATACGGTTCCGGGTGAAGGAGAAGGGCGGCCCTACGACTGCGCTTGGCAACCTGATTGTGAAGGATGGGCAGCCGGCTACGGTGGAGTCGCTGGCGCTGCGGGCGCTGCCGCCGGGGGCGGTGGTGGAGAACGTGACTATGGACGCTGCTCTGCGGAAGAAGGTCATGGATGGCGTGGCGGAGAATCTGACTGAGTCGTACATTGACGCGGACCTTGCGAAGCAGATGGTGGATGCGATGCGGGCGCATGCGGCGAAGGGCGAGTACGACTCGATTACAGATGGCGATGTGTTTGCGGAGCGACTGACGACTGAACTCCGGGCGGTGAGCCATGACAAACATCTCGGTGTGAACTTTACCCCGTTCAAGGCCCCGCCGCGCAAAGAAGGACCGCCGAGCCCTGAGGAGGACGCACGATTTCATTCACAGATGGACCGCATGAACTGCATGTTCAAGAAGGTCGAGATTTTGCCAAACAACATTGGCTATATCAAGTTCGATGGGTTTATGGACGCCGGGTACTGCGGGCCTACGGTGGTGGCGGCGATGGGATTTGTGGCGCATACGGACGCGCTGATCTTTGACCTGCGAGAGAATGGGGGCGGGCAACCGGTGATGGTGACGATGATTGCGAGCTACTTGTTCGATAAGCCCACGCACCTGATCGACATCTACAACCGGAAGGAAGACAAGACGGTTCAGAACTGGACGCTTGCGTATCTGCCAGGACAGAGGCTGACGAAGCAGCCGGTGTATGTGTTGACGGCGAAGAGGACGTTCTCGGGCGCGGAGGAGTTTGCGTTCGATCTGAAGAACCAGAAGCGCGCGACGATTGTGGGTGAGACTACGGGCGGGGGAGCGCATCCGGTGTCGGGGCATACGGTTGCGGACTACTTCAATGTGGGGGTTCCGTTTGCGAAGTCGCTGGACCCGGTGACTAAGACGAATTGGGAGGGCACGGGAGTGGAGCCGGATGTTAAGGTCGACGCGAAGGATGCGCTGGAGACGGCGGAGAAGCTGGCGCTCGAGAAGGTTCGGTCGAAGAGCGAGGGTAAGTAGAACGGCGCGATGATCTCGCGGGACAGGTGTGATGATGAGAAGGCTGGCTGCCGTGGTTGTATTGATGGCTGCGTGGAATACGCGTGCCGGATGGGCGCAGAGTGTTTCGCCTGAGGTGCAGCGGCACATCGACAAGGTGACGTCGTGCGTGCACGAGGCGGTGATGTCTGAAGGCGAGCCGTGCGTCGGGCTGGAAGCGCGAATGGCTCAGTATCACGTTCCGGGTGTGAGTATCGCTGTGGTTCACGACGGGAAGATTGAGTGGGCGCGGGGTTTTGGAGTTGCGAGTGTGGGTGGTCCGGTGGTGACGGCGGAGACGATGTTTCAGGCGGGATCGATCAGCAAGCCGGTGGCGGCGATGGCAGCGTTGAAGCTGGTGGAGCGGAAGAAGCTGTCGCTGGATGTGGATGTCAACTCCGAGCTGAAGGAGTGGAAGTTGCCCGCGAGCGAGGCTGCGAAGGGCAAGACGGTGACGCTGCGTGAGTTGCTGACGCATACGGGAGGGACGACGGTGCACGGCTTTCCAGGCTATGCGCAGGGAGAGACGGTTGCCACGCTGGTGCAGGTGCTAAATGGAGAGAAGCCTGCGAATACAGGGGCGATCCGGATTGAGGCAGAGCCGGGAACGAAGTGGAACTACTCGGGTGGCGGATACACGATCATGCAGACCATGGTGGTGGACGTGACCGGCGAGACGTTTCCGAAGACGTTGCACGATCTGGTGCTGGCGCCGATTGGGATGACTCACAGCACGTATGAACAGCCGCGTCCGGGGACGATGGGACCGGCGGCGGTGCCGTATAACGGGGACGGGACGCCGGTGACCGGCGGAGCGCATACGTATCCGGAGATGGCGGCTGCGGGGCTCTGGACGACGGCGACCGATCTGGGGAAGTACATCATCGAGAATCAGCAGTCGCTGCAGGGCAAGGCGAACCATGTTTTGAGCGAGGCGATGACGAAGGAGATGATGACGCCGGGCATGGGAGGTTGGGGCCTGGGTGTGCAGATCGGAGGGAAGGCCGGAGATCAGTACTTCGAGCACGGAGGCGTGAACGCAGGGTTCGAGGCGCTGGTCGTGGGATATGAGAATCACGGCGACGGCGCAGTGGTGATGACGAACGCGCAGGGGGGCTCGCGGCTTGCGGATGCGTTGATGAAGAGCATTGCAGCAGAGTATGGGTGGCCGGATTTTAAGACGGTCGTACGGAGTGAGGTGAAGGTAGCACCGAGCGTTCTGGCTCAGTATGTGGGGGCGTACGATCTGCTTCCGAGGTTCAGCCTGACTTTCACGATGGAGGGCGATGCGATGTATGCGCAGTCGAACCCGAACGACAAGATGCGCGTGTATGCCGAGTCGGAGACGAAGATGTTTCTTAAGGCGAGGGATGCGGAGATCGAGTTTGTGAAGGACGACAAGGGACAGGTAACGGGCCTGGTGCTGCACCAGGGCAGCCGTGATATGAAGGGCGTGAAGAAGTAATCGCGGCCTGACTATGCGGCGGCGATCTTCTGGGTGAGGTCGTCCTGTTCTTTGCGGGACTCGGCGCCGATGGTCATGGCGTCGAGGACCCCGGTGGAGAGGGCGTAGCGGATTGCTTCGGAGGGACGGTCGCGCAGGTCG
>Ga0105248_10003457_pt1 | contig 17544 bp, 19 predicted proteins | sample KBSS34metaG_FD_81524 | JGI IMG/M metagenome (GOLD analysis project Ga0105248, IMG submission 81524) | Switchgrass rhizosphere microbial communities from Kellogg Biological Station, Michigan, USA - KBS S3-4 metaG | ecosystem: Host-associated > Plants > Roots > Rhizosphere > Soil | place... | reverse complement strand
TCCTTCGAACCTCGTGTTTGTACCGCCGAAAACGCATGCGCATCGTTTGGTTTTCTGCATCCACGCCGGTCGAACTGGCGGATCCTATGCTCGTTGACTGCGGCTCATCCATTGGGCAGCTCGGCTGGCGTAGCGGGCTTGGTTGATGCTTCTTTACGGCGTCATAAAACGCACGGCTGGAGCGGGCGTCGGCAGGGTTCCTGCAGTCGCACGAGAAAAGCCTGATGTATTCGCAAGGTCTACAACTATAGGAGTGGCTCGTATGGCGTCAAACACTTCGGCAGGGCCAAATACTCGGTCCAAGCTATGGTTCTCTCCAGGGATCCTGGCGGTGGTGCTGCTTAGCGTGGTGCTCTGCGCCTGCGCGAGCAAGGTCGGAAGGGGCGGCGGAGGTGCATCTACCTCGTCAACTGGGAAAGGTTCTTCTGGCTTGAGTGCGACCGGCGAGGAAGGTGGTACTCCAGGTGCCGTTCCCGGGCAGGGATCGTCACCGGGAGGCGACAATGGATCTAAGGGCGCTAGCAATCAGCCAGGTGGCACGACCCGCACCGGTGCGGGTGCCGGTGGCGCCACCACGCGAGCTGGCGCTGGTGAAGATGGCGGCGCCATCAATCAACCGGGCGGTACAACCCGGGCGGGTGCTGGCGCTGGCGGTGCTACCACTCGGGCAGGCGCTGGGCAAGACGGCGGCGCCGTCGATCAGCCTGGCGGCGCGACTCGTGCCGGTACAGGAGCTGGTGGTGTGACTACTCATGCGGGGGCCGGGGAACAAGGCGGGGCGGTTGGTCAGCCTGGCGGAACGACTCGCATAGGGGCGGGTGCAGGCGGCACCAGCACTCGGGCTGGAATGGGCGAGGACGGTGGCCTCAATGCCGATGGAACGAGCAGCGGCGGAGGCGCGACCGGCCACGCGGGCGGGACCACCCGTGCTGGCACCAGAGCTGGCGGCGCAACGACAAGAGCGGGCGCTGGTGGAGACGAGGAGTCGGAGCAACTGGCGGCGGGTACGATCGGTGCGCCGGGTAGCCGAGCAAAGGTGGAAGAGGAAGTGACGGCACAGACACTGGACGGATTGCTCCCTCTGGTGGTTGGCGTCGACGAAGAGGGGCAGTTCGACTTCGACCAGGCGGTGCTGCGTCCGGAGGTGAAAGTGCGTCTCGATGAGTTGGCCGCCAAACTGGACGGGGCGCAATTCGATCGGCTGGATATCGTCGGCTATGCGGATCCCATTGGAACGGAAGAATATAACCAGCAGCTGTCGGAGCGGCGTGCTTGGGCAGTCGCACGATATCTGCTCGACAAGAGCGTGCCATTGAAGAAAATGAAAGTGGAAGGGCGCGGCCAGCGTAATTCTTTGATCCCCGAGGGCAGCTGCAGCGGGCTCAGCAAACCGGAAATGATTGCCTGCGTGCAGAAGGATCGTCGCGTCGAGATCGAGGCATCCATTCGCAAGACCAATGTGAAAGTGCAGTGACGCGCGGCAACCAGCCGCACGGTATCGGCCAAAAGCTCACGGGGATGCGCGTCATCCCCGTGTTGCGTTTGGGGACGCGTGAGGCAGCCGAACAAGCCATCGATTGTCTGATCGAAGCTGGATTCAAAACCGTTGAAGTCACCCTGACCACACCCAACGCGATCGAGCTCATTGAGGTGCTGCGCGAGCGCGTTGGCGCAGATTTCCTTGTAGGTGCGGGGACCGTGTTGGATCTCGACCGAGCCGGGGCGTGCCTGAACGCGGGCGCGGACTACTTGGTATCGCCTTGTCTGGTGCCGGGAATGGCCGACATGGTCAAGGCCCGCGATCGCGCCGCTTTGATCGGTGGCTTTACGCCGGGTGAAGTGCTAGCCGCTTGGCGAGAGGGTGCGGAAATCGTGAAAGTGTTTCCAGCGTCGAGCGGAGGTCCCAATCACCTTGCGGCTCTCCATGCCGTCTACCCCGAAATTCCGCTGTGCCCCACAGGCGGAGTCTCTGCTGGCAATATGCTGGACTACTTCAAAGCCGGTGCGACCGTGGTCGGCGTTGGCAACAACGTGATCGATCAGAAGGCGCTCGCCGCGGGCGATCGCGCCCAGGTCATCCGCCACGCACGCGGCTTTCTCGAACTGGCTGCAGCTGGCTGAAGGGAGGCTCGTGGCGGAGCTCGACGTGGTGTCTCTGGGCGAGCCGATGTACGAATTCAGTCAGCTCCCGGGCGAAGGCCGAAAGTGGTTGCAGGGCTTCGGCGGTGACACCATGAACTGCGCGGTGGCCGCGGCTCGCCAAGGTGCTCGCGTTGGCTATGTCACGCGACTGGGCCAAGACGAATTCGGCGCGCAGTTCCTCGCTCTATGGCGCGATGAAGGCATCGACGTTTCGGGTGTCCGGATCGATCCCGAAGCGCACACGGCGGTGTACTTTGTCAGCCATGGTCCTGCGGGTCACGTGTTCTCATATCTTCGCGCAGGGTCAGCTGCCAGCCGCATGCGCGCCGACCAACTGCCACTGGAACTCATCCGCAAGGCGACGTTCTTCCACACCTCTGGCATTACTCAGGCAGTCAGCGCGAGTGCCTGTGATGCGGTCTTCGCGGCTATCGACTGTGCGCGTGCAGCCGGCGTGAAGGTGGCATACGACGCCAATCTGCGCCTTCGACTGTGGTCCCTGCCGCGCGCCCGCGCAACTATCCTCGCGACGATGCCGCTTTCTGACGTATTCCTGGTGAGTATCGATGAAGCGCAGAGCTTGTGTAGTTTGAGCGACCCCGAGCAGGTCGTTGCCTGGTGTCATCAGCAAGGCGCCAAGCTGGTTGCTTTGAAGCTCGGCAAGGATGGCGCGATCGGCAGTGATGGTACGCGGCGCGAGCGATTGGCCGGTCACCGCGTCGAAGCTGTCGATGCTACCGGGGCGGGGGATTGCTTCGCCGGTTCCCTACTCGCGCGGCTTTGTACTGGCGATGACTTCTGGGCAGCGCTGCGCTATGCCAACGCAGCCGCCGCTCTCACCACGACCGGATATGGAGCAGTGGCGCCTTTGCCGAGACCGGCGCAGGTGCTGCAGCTTTTGGCGCGTGGCTCGTGATTCGTGGCTCGTTGTTCGTGTGTGTGATGTGCGAACAGTGAGCTCGTCGGCGCTAAGGCCTTGCGATTCACCAACTAAACACGTACCACGAGCCACGAACCACGGGCGTTAGCCCAACACCTTCATCCCCTTCTGCACTCCCGGCCGTGCTGCCATGGTCGCTCCCCAACGTTGAAGATTCGCGAATCCACCGGCCGCATCCAGCAGCGCCTTGCGCGCTGAAAAGTTGGGATACAGCAGGAAGTCCGCAATGGACAACTCTCCGGCTAGGTAGTCACGTCCCTCCAGGCGTCTGTCGCACACGCCGAACAGACTGAGCAGCCGTTTCTTGAAATGCTCAGTGATAGCCGCGTTTTTTTCCGGAGCTACCATATCGAGTTGAAAGATTGCGCCACTGGTTGCTGCAACGTCGGTCGCACCCTGCATACACCATTGCAGTACGGTGGCACGTTGGCCGGGATCCTTCGGCAGGTATTTGCCGCTCTTCTCCGCACAATAGAATATGATCGCGCCCGATTGCGCGAGCGTCAGCGGTTTGCCGCCAGGGCCATCGTGATCGACAATTACGGGGATCTGGCCGGCCGGATTGAGTTTGAGAAACTCGGGCGTACGCTGCTCGCCCTTCGCCAAATCGATCTTGTGGGCCTTGTATGGTAGGCCGCATTCTTCCAGGGTCACCGCTGCCCGCAGTCCATTCGCCGTTCCTGCCAGATACAGGTCGATCATTGCCTCTCCTCCTTGTGTGCATTTAGCGGCTGCACAATAGCTGCCGCCCTAGCCGTCAGTTGCCGTTGTCGTTCTCGATGGTGAATTCCCAGATAGTACGGTCCTTGATGTAGCCCTTGGTCTTTCCACTGAACTCGAGGAAATGTTCAGTCTTAAGGTGAACCTCGAAGGCCGCGCGGTCCTGGTAGATCTCATAGAGAAAGACGCGGTCGGGCGCTTTGGGCGATACGAGCACGTCAAAGCGGTCACAACCCGGCTCCAGGGTCCGAGACTTGTTGGCGTTATCCACCATGTGAGGCATGAAATCCTTCATGGTGCCTTCGTGCAGTACGAAGTCTACTGTGATGACACAGCGTGGCATGACTCTCCTCCGGTCTTGTTGTCTGTGATGCGAGGGCCCCAAGTATACTGTCGAGGAGAAAACCTGCAGTAGAGGAGGAGGGATGGCCGACATACAGCGAATCGGTGCCACGAGCGATATCTTGGGCGAAGGACCGATCTGGGACGTGCGCGAGCAGGCGTTGTACTGGGTGGATATCCGCAAACCTGCCGTGCAACGCTACGACTGGGCGACACGAACTGTGAAGAGTTGGTCGATGCCCGAGATGGTCGGCTCCTTGGCTGTCAGAGAGAAAGGTGGATTGGTCGTAGCGCTGAAATCGCAGATTGCCTTCTTCGATCTGGCGACTGGCGCTCTCGATCGCATCGCCTCGCCTGAGGTGGGGCGAGAGGCGATGCGATTCAACGATGGCAAGTGCGATCGCCAAGGTCGTTTCTGGGCGGGAACCATGAATGACGTGACGCGCGACCCCGAGGGTACGTTGTATCGGCTCGATCCCGTGCGCGGATGTGTTTCCATGGAACGCGGGATTCGCATACCCAACAGCCTCGCTTGGAGCGTGGATAGTCGCACGCTGTATTTCGCCGACTCACCGTTGCGTACGATCTTTTCCTACCCCTTCGACCCTGCCACCGGCGAGATCGGCGCGCCTTTATCTTTCGCGGCCGTGGAAGCGCCCGCTATACCCGATGGTGCAACCATAGACGCGGAAGGATGCTTGTGGTCGGCGCACTACGATGGTTGGCGCGTCGTGCGCTTTATGCCTGACGGCCGCATTGATCGGGTCATCGACCTGCCGGTGCAGCGACCCACCAGTTGTCAGTTCGGTGGACCGGATCTGCGCGTCTTGTTCGTCACGACTGCGCGCCAGAAATTGACCCCTCAAGAACTGGCAACGCAGCCGTTGGCGGGAGCACTATTGGCGCTGGATGTAGGAGTAAGAGGGATGGCGGAAGCGCGGTATGTGGGGTGAAAAGGTTAGGCGTGAATGAGTGAATGGGTCAATGAGTGAAAAGGTGAAGAGGTGAGAAGGTGAAGAGGTGAAAAGTGAAGCGTGAAGCGTGAAAGGTGATAGCGTTCGTTTCTTCGCGATGGTGGCTTTGTTGCCGGTGATTGCGGTGGCACAAGACAGCATTGGGAAGGAGGATGGTGCGCAGTTACTTGCGCGTTGTGAATTGGCGATGCGACTCCTAGAGCCGGGGCCCGCGGCGGAGTTGAATCGGGACGAGTACGGCAACGCGATGTCATGCATCGGCTTCGTCGATGGATTCATCTGGGGACATGGGTGGGCAGCATGGCGTCAAAACAGTCCGATGTATTACTGTCCACCAGATCGATTTTCCGCGGCCGAGGGTGTGCCCGCGTTAGTGAAATATCTGCGCACCCACCCTGAACGACTGGATAGCGAAGCCCACATCCTAACCTTCGCCGCACTCAGCAGCGCCTACCCTTGCGAGCCAGTGCTGCAAAGCAGATAAAGCGGGACATTCCGGGCTATTACGTGTATATTGCGGCTCAAGGATTTTGCGTCGCGTCAATCGGTCCGCGTCTCAACCCTTTCGTGGTTGTTCTCGAACTCCCCCGAACCTTCCAAACCAACAAACTCACATCTGCCTGAACCGGTTCTAAGGCCCACAACGGGCCCCATGCAGGCCGACTCAGGAGATATCCATCGATTCGTCATTCTCGAATCTCGGCCTTTCGGCCGAGTTGCTGCGCGCTGTTGCGGAGCAGGGTTACACAGAACCCACCCCCATTCAGGCGCAAGCCATTCCCCAAGTGCTCGCGGGTCGCGATCTTCTTGCCGCAGCCCAAACGGGTACTGGCAAGACCGCAGGCTTCGTCCTCCCGATTCTGCAGAAGCTGAGCACGCTACCCGATGCGACTTCCGCGGGACGCCGTCCGCTTCGAGTGCTCGTCCTCACGCCAACCCGTGAGCTCGCAGCGCAAGTAGAGGAGAGCGTGCGCACTTACGGCGCGCATCTGTCCGTAAAGTCCGTCGCCGTGTTCGGCGGGGTCGGCATCGTGCCCCAGATTCAGACTTTGAAGCGCGGTGTGGAAATCCTCGTCGCCACCCCCGGTCGGCTGCTAGACCATGTGCAGCAACACACTGTAGACCTGTCGAAGGTCGAGATCGTGGTGCTGGACGAAGCCGACCGCATGCTCGACATGGGCTTCATTCGCGATATTCGCCGCATCCTCGGCCTGTTGCCAACGAAGCGTCAGAGCCTGTTGTTCTCCGCCACATTCTCGGCGGAAATTCGTGGCCTGGCCGAAAGCTTTCTGGTGAACCCGGCGGTTGTCGAGGTGGCCCGCAGAAACGCACCCTCGGATCTGGTCACTCAAGTCGTGCATCCAGTGGACGCGATGCGCAAGCGCGAACTGCTCGCGCACCTCATCCGCAGCGGCGATTGGAAGCAGGTCCTCGTATTTACCAAGACCAAGCACGGTGCGAACCGCCTTGCCCAACAACTGGAACGAGATGGCATCACCGCCGACGCCATCCACGGCAACAAGAGCCAGTCGCATCGCACGCGCACACTCGCCGATTTCAAGCGCGGCGATCTGCGGGTGATGGTAGCTACCGACATAGCGGCCCGCGGTCTCGATATCGAGGAATTGCCGCACGTGGTCAACTACGACCTGCCGCATGTTCCGGAGGACTACGTGCATCGAATCGGTAGGACCGGACGGGCAGGTTCCGAAGGTGAGGCTGTATCGCTGGTGTGTTCGGCCGAGACGGGGCTGCTCAGCGCGATCGAGCGGGTGCTCAAGCGCCCGATCGAACAACGCGCAGTGCCAGGTTTCGAGCGAGGTGCTCCGTCACAGCACCATGAATCCGACACGCGTGCGCCCGCGCGTGCACCGACTGGCCGGCAATCGCGCCGCCAATCGGGGCGAGGCGACGGTCCGGTGCCGCGGCAAGCGGCGGATCGCGGAAGACGTAGTACGTCAGCAAGGGCAGGCGGGGCTGGCAAGGGTGGCGTGCCGGCATCACGGACAGACCGTTCCAACCAAGACGCTGCACCCACCCCCGCGGCGCTGAACGGAGGCAACCAGAACCCACAGCGCAAGCCGCACGACACCAAGCGACCAGCTGGTGGCTCGTCCCGCCCCGCGAAGCGGGGCGCCGTTCCAGCGCTGTTAGGCGGGGGACGCTACCAGGGCCGCTGAACTGACATAGCTGCACCTTGCGCGCCGTCCCTGCGTTCTTAGCGGCGGCGCGCGTAGCACAATTCGAAAACTTGAGACAGGAGGCAGCATGAACATTTTCGTAGGCAATCTGGCGCCGGAGGTCACCGAAGCGGAACTCACCGATGCGTTCAAACAATTCGGTCAGGTCAAGGAAGTGCAGGTCATGCGCGAGTTGTTCAGCGGTGCATCCAAAGGCTTCGGCTTCGTCGAGATGCCGGGCAAGGCGCATTCTCTGGCTGCCATCGCGGCGCTCAACGGCAAAGATTTTCATGGCAAGCCACTGCGCGTGAACGAAGCGCGGCCGAAGATGAATGGTGGCGGGGGCCGCCGCCGATAAGCGCGAGCTTTCACACGGCGAGCGTCGCACCTGCATTATTGGCTGTAACTCGCCGCTGCTCTATGAAATGATCGAGGGGTTTAGCCCCGGACTCCTCGTCATTCATCCCAATTAGCTGCAAAACGCGGGTAAGTCTCGGCGATTTCTCCACGGATTTGCCCCCGAATGAGTTCCAGTACATGCTGTTCGGGTGCCGGCGTCATCGGGACCTGGTGGGGTCGATCGAAGTCGAACCCAGTGCGGTCCTGAATCTCCTCCACGCTGTGCCCCGGATGCACGCTGTCCAGACGGAAGCGCTGCCTGGCCTTGTCGAACGAGAACAGGCCGAGGCTTGTCAACAGCGCATGCGGACCACCAGGACGGTAGACGCCGGGCGCGCTTACGCCCGGACTGCTGATGAAATCCACTTTCGGCACCATAACCCGGCGTGTATGTTCCTCGCGAAACAGGATCACCTTGGGCACGAGAAAGTACAGATAGGCGGACCCGAAGGATCCCGGCCAACGCACGTCGAAGCGCGGGTAGGTGCCAGTGCCCACGAGGTTGATGTTGCCCTGACCGTCGATTTGTCCGCCGCCCAGAAAAAACGCATCGATGCGGCCTTGGGCGGCGAGGTCGAACAATTCGACGCCGCCGTTGGTGAAGAAGTTATTCCGGCGTGAACCCAGCACGGAGACGCGCATGGCACCGTTCGAGAGATGCCGCGCCAGCAATGCAGCGGAACCGGGAATCGGGGACGATGCGCCCACGGCCACATGCTCGCTGCCCAGCAGCAATCGTGCGATGACGGCGATCAGCAGATCGCTCTGGGAATACGCTTCGATCACGCTGCCGCGCGCTGTTGGTCCGGCCAGTCGGCGACGAAACTCGCGAACCCTTCTCGGGTTCTGGCCATCGACGCATAACGGGTCAGCGCGGTCTCGTCAATCGGGTAGCGATCGAGCAGCCCCAGCGGCCAGGCACCATGCTTCGCCAGGGCGATGCGCGTGACATAGATCGCCGGCAGCACAGCGCCTGCGCGCGCGTCGTCTTCCAACAGATTGTCGTCGGTGATTTCTTCCACCGTTACGAGCGTTCGGCGCGCAGCCTGGGCCATCAACAGCACTTCGCGTTCCCTTCGGATGAAGACGTTGCCGTAACGATCGGCCAGCGCTGCATGGAACAGCGCGACATCCGGACGGATCGCCGGCAAGACGGCGATCGAATCGCCTGGGGTGAATGGGTTGTCGACCACCTTCCAATCAGGGCGGTTGGCGAGTACGTCGGTACCGAGCAAACCGCGAAGAGGGATGAACGGAAGCCCTTTTTGCCCAGCCTGCAGCCCGGCATAGACGGCCGGGCAGGTGGAGTCGAGGATTCGCAACGACCCATCGCGGAGCGCCTCGATGAAGCGTGGAGCCGGCCCGAATTCACCCAGCGTGACGGCGGAAGTCTCGATGGTGTGCACGGCGCCAGCGCCGATCAGGATCTCCGCCTGCAGTCCGCTTGTCGGCACGCAGACCAGATGCAAGCCGCGCACACCGCGCCGCGCCAACACGCGAGTCGCCGCCATGGCTACACCGGAACTGTCCTTTGGCACGGCGAGCATCATACCGTCGGTGATGACGGCGGCAAGGCCTTCCAGGTCGGTCAATGGCGATTGGGGCATGCGGCGTCTCCAGGAAGTTTCCGCCGTTATTATCTCCCGAGATCTATCGCCTGTCCGGACAGACGATATCCTTCACCCTCATTGTGCCCCCCTGACCGGGCGCTGCGTCTTCCGGCATTTCTGCGGTGCCGATCGAGGGCACCTTGGCCATTCCCGGGCTTTCCAGCGGCGGCTCGGCGGATGACAATGCCGGCAACAGTTGTGCTCCTCTGCATGCGCTTCAGGATGTAGGCTCGCATGAGTGAACAATTAGGGCTATTCGGCGACCCTGAGTCGGGGGAAGCATCGCATCCGGTAGGCCCAGCCACGGTGGCGGCCGACCTTCTGGAAGTCGCGGCGCATCTGCCTGCCGGTATCCGCCTCGGGACGTCGTCCTGGACCTTCCCAGGATGGGCCACACTGGTCTATGACCGCGTGGCCGAGGAACGGATGCTGGCACGAGAAGGGCTGGCAGCGTATTCGCAGCACCCGCTGTTGCGCTGTGTCGGGATCGACCGCACCTTTTACGGACCCATCCCTGCCGCCGAGTTCCGCCGATATGCCGAACAGGTTCCTGCGGATTTTCGCTTCATGGTCAAGGCGCCAATGCTATGTACTGCCACGACCATTCGAGGCGAACCCGGCACCCGTTCCGGCTCCAATCCCCGGTTTCTCGAGGCCGGTTTTGCCTTACAGCAATTCGTCGGTCCTTGCCTCGATGGCCTTGGGCGTCGCGTGGGTGCGCTGGTGTTCCAATTTCCACCCGTTGGCGCGGTGTTGAGCCGACAGCCACAGGCTTTTGCCGAGAAACTACAGCGATTTCTCGATGGGTTGCCGCGCGGTCCTCTGTACTCTATCGAGCTGCGCGACCGTGAATTGATTACACCGGCTTATCTGCAAGCGTTGCGCGAGGTCGGGGCTCATCATTGCATCGGTTTGCATCCGCGCATGCCGGTGGTCTCCGAGCAAGCGCGCGTGACCGGTGTCGCTCACACAGGTCCACTGGTCGTCCGATGGAATTTGCACCAGGGCCTCGCGTATGAGGAAGCGAAGGAACGCTATCAACCATTCAGGCGCCTGGTAGACGAAGACATTCCCAATCGCGTATCTCTGGCTCGCCTGTGCTTACAAGCCGTCGACCGAGGCATGCCTGCATTTGTCATCGCAAACAACAAAGCCGAAGGGAGCGCGCCGCTTACCTTGTTCAAGCTGGCGGAGCAGATCGTACTTGCGGCGCAGCATAGAGCGCGAGAAACGTAGCGCGCTTGGTGCAGTGCTGCCAAACGGGTTAGAGTTTGAACCGCGATCCTGATGCCTGATCGGGCAGGGCACTTTGGATCGAGAAGCTACAACAACTATTACGCCCAGGAGGAGAAGTCGATGGAAGAAGAGCTCAAGGCTGCGGCATTGGAGTATCACCGCTTTCCGACGCCGGGAAAGATCTCCGTAGTGCCCACCAAAGGCTTGATCAATCAGCGCGATCTTGCACTCGCCTATTCACCCGGCGTGGCATATGCGTGCAAGGCGATCGAAGCGGATCCGAGCCAGGCAGCCCATCTGACTTCCCGTGCCAACTTGGTAGGGGTAATAACGAACGGCACCGCAGTGCTTGGATTGGGCAACATTGGTCCGCTCGCCGGCAAGCCCGTGATGGAAGGCAAAGGCTGCCTGTTCAAGAAATTCGCTGGCATCGATGTGTTCGACATCGAGTTGAACGAACGCGACCAGGATAAGCTGGTCGACATCATCGCCGCCCTCGAACCCACGCTCGGCGGTATCAATCTCGAAGACATCAAGGCGCCGGAGTGCTTCTACATCGAGCGCAAGCTGCGCGAGCGCTTGAAGATTCCCGTATTCCACGATGATCAGCACGGTACCGCGATCATCTCGGCGGCCGCCATCCTCAACGGCCTCGTCGTGGTCGGCAAGGATATCGGCAAGGTGAAAGTGGTGTGCTCGGGCGCAGGCGCAGCGGCGATCGCTTGTCTCGATCTGCTGGTGTTCCTGGGGATCAAGAAGGAAAACGTCTTCGTCACCGACAGCAAAGGCGTGCTTTACCACGGCCGCGATAACGACATGGAACCGAACAAGGCGCGTTACGCGCGCAAGACCACGGCACGCACACTCAACGACATCATGGAAGATGCCGACATTTTCCTCGGCCTGTCCACGGCCGGAGTAATGACCCAGGACATGGTCAGGAAGATGGCCGACAAGCCGCTTATCCTCGCGCTCGCGAACCCGGAGCCGGAAATCCGCCCCGAGCTCGCAAAGGCGGTGCGGCCCGACTGCATCATTGCCACCGGCCGCTCGGACTATCCGAACCAAGTCAACAACGTGCTGTGTTTCCCATTCATCTTCCGCGGTGCCCTGGATGTGGGCGCCACGCGCATCACCGACGAGATGAAGCTCGCGTGCGTGAAGGCCATCGCTGAACTGGCCCAAGCCGAGCAGTCTGATATCGTCGCGATGGCCTACGAAGGTGAAGAGATCAGCTTCGGACCTGATTACATTATCCCCAAGCCCTTCGATCCGCGCCTCATTACCAGGATCGCCCCTGCCGTGGCGAAAGCCGCGATGGAAAGCGGCGTGGCGACTCGGCCGCTCGCCGACCTCGAAGCTTACCGCCAGCAACTCAGCCACTTCGTGTATCACTCGGGTTTGATCATGAAGCCCGTATTCACCAAGGCCAAGCAAGCGCCACGACGGGTGATCTACGCAGAGGGCGAAGACGAGCGCGTGCTGCGTGCGGTGCAGGTAGTGGTGGACGAGAAGCTCGCCAAGCCGATCTTGATCGGGCGCCCAGAGGTGGTGGAAATGCGGCTGAAGAAATTCGGCCTGCGTATCAAACCGGGCAAGGAGTTCGAGTTGGTGAATCCGGAGAGCGATCCCAGGTACCGTGAAACGTGGACCGACTACTACAAGCTCATGGGACGTCGCGGCGTATCGCCCGACGATGCCAAGGCCCACGTACGCCAATCGCCCACATTGATCGGCGCGATGTTGCTACGCCGAGGTGAGGCCGATGCGATGCTGTGCGGCACCTATGGGCGGCACAAGGATCACCTGCGGCATATCAACAACGTTATTGGTTTGGAGAAGGGGGCGAGTATCTACGCTGCGATGAACGCACTGCTTCTACCTAAGCGCACCGTCTTCATCTGCGACACCTACGTCAATGAAGATCCAACCGTGGAGCAGCTGGCGGAGATAACGATCATGGCGGCGGAGGAGGTGCGTCGCTTCGGGCTGGTACCGAAGGTCGCTCTCCTATCCCATTCGAATTTCGGGACGGACGATTCGCCTTCCGCTCTCAAGATGAGTCGTGCTCGTGCCTTGATCGAACTGCGTGCCCCCGACCTGGAGGTCGAAGGCGAGATGCACGGGGATGCAGCGCTTTCTGAAGAGATCCGTGCCCGCGCTCATCCCGATTCCAAACTCAAAGGCGAAGCGAACCTGCTGATCATGCCCAACCTGGATGCGGCTAATATCTCGTTCAACCTGCTCAAGATCAATGGCGGGGAAGGCGTGACCATCGGTCCCATCCTGCTAGGTGCTGCGAAGCCGGTGCACATTCTCACACCCACCGCGACCGTACGGCGACTGGTGAATATGACGGCGTTGGCGGTGGTGGATGCGAATGCGCAACGCTAAAGGCGTGAAGGGTGAAGGGTGAGAAGGTGAAGAGGTGAAAAGGTGAAGGGAGAGGGGTACCTGTCTCACCCTTTACCGAGGAGTTCGTTTGCTTCTCCGAGACGCGGGTAGCGCAGTTCGGTGCGTTGATCGCGGAACGCTGGATCGATGGGCACGCTGACGGCTGGGAGTGCGTCTTCGTCTGAGGCAACACTTCGGCTGAATAACCCTCGAGCGGCGAAGTGTGGATCGTGCATCGCCTCCTCCACGGACCTCACTACGCAGCAGCAGACGTCTTTTCCATCGAACACCTTGGCCCATTCCCGCGAGCTGCGGAGCGCGATGATTTCTGCGACGGCACGCTTGCTTGCTAGTGGATCCTTGCGGTCCTCGCGAAACTGCACGGCCAATCCGATCAGGTCACACAAATTGTTCCAGAACTTCTCTTCCAGAGCCGCTACGGCGATGAACTTGCCGTCCGCGGTTCGGTACACTTGATATCGCGGGCTTCCTCCCGAAAGGAGTTCACCGCCAGGTCGTGGCCACTGACCCGTTTGCGTACCGGTGCCGATGGCCCAGTACAGGAACGTGAACAAGTTGTCGCTCATCGAGACATCGATCATGCATCCGTGGCCGCTCTGGTCTCGGGCGCGCAGTGCCAGCAGAATGTTGATGACTGCGGGATACGCACCTCCTGCGATATCGGCAACTAGCGCGGCAGGGACCACAGGTGCACCATTCGCGTCGGCAGCGATGGCCAGCATCCCGCTCTCTGCCTGATAGTTGAGATCGTGCGCGGCGATCTGCGCCTTGGGGCCGCTTTGTCCGTAGCCTGTGATGGCGCAATAGATGATGCGAGGGTTGATCTCGCGCATGGCCTCGTAACCCAGCCCGAGACGTTGCATCACACCCGGCCGGAACTGATCGACCACCACATCCGCCGATTCGATCAAGGGCGTCAGCCGTTTCAATGCCTCCGGCGATTTCAGGTCGATGGCAATGCTGCGTTTGCCACGATTGAGCATCGCGAACGAGATGCTGGTGTCCGCGAACCGAGGTTGATACTGGCGCAACTCCTCCCCGCTTCCGGCGCGCTCGATCTTGATCACTTCTGCACCCGCCTCGGCGAGCATGAGCGTTGCCATCGGACCAGGGAGCAGCGTGCTGAAATCGATCACGCGAATTCCAGAGAGCGGTTGCATGACTTGTGCTTCCTGCAGCGTTTGAAGAGGCGGCGATTGTAGCCCGGTTGCGTGTCTGCCGCAGGTTCCCCGAGCTGCTGGCGGCTAACCTCAAGTCTCTGGTCAAGTTGACGAAATTAGGACACACAAAGGCGCTAGCCCAGAGACAGCCCGGCAGTCCACACCAAGAGGCAGGTAGATGAGCGCGGCTCAGGAAATAGTCTACGGAAACAGTGTGCTGGAGGTAATCCATGCATCTGACGCCCCATCCCGCATCACGCTCGATGAGATCTGGAAGGGGATCGAGGGCGATCAATTCCTCCCCCACTATCAGCCTAAGGTTCGCTTGCGAGGCATGAAGTTGGCGGGTGTGGAGGCCCTCCTGCGGTGGAAACATCCGTTGCGGGGAATGCTCTCTGCGGGCGCTTTCCTTCCGCTAATCGAAGACAATTCTCTCTCCGATGAACTTGCCACCTTGATATTGGGGAAGGCGGCAGCTCAATGCCGTCGATGGCTCGACCACGGTCTCGATATCAATGTGTCAGTCAACTTGTCACCTGATCTCCTTCTCGATCATGGCATTGCAGACCGCATCGAAGCCACGGTCAAGGAGCATGGCCTCGCTCCTAACAAGTTGACCATCGAGGTACCCGAGGCTTCGGTGGCCCATGACGTCGGGAACACATTGGAGAACCTCGTACACTTACGCGTCACTGGCTTCGGTCTGTCCATCGACGATTTCGGGATCGGACACTGCGATCGCGCGCAACTCGAGCGTATCCCCGCCAGCGAACTGAAAATAGATCGCACCGTGCTGGCTGGAGCCGCGCGCCGTCCATCGGTGCGAGCGGTGCTGCAGCAGAGTGTGGATCTGGCGCGAGACCTCAATCTCGTTTCTGTCGCCGAGGGAATCGAGAACCAGGAGGAATGGGATCTGGTGAACGACATGGGTTTCGACCTAGCCCAGGGGTTCTTCATAGCTAGGCCGATGGCCGGCGAGGCGCTGGCCGAGTGGAATCAGTTCTGGATCAGCGATCCCTTCCTGTAAGACCTCCCCCGCGTCAGGACGCGACAATAACGGCGTCGGCTAAGACGTCACGGCTGGCAACAGGCTGTCGATAAGGCGTAGCAGCGCGGCACGCTCGTGCGGCGAAATCGGATCAGTAAGACGGGCACTCGCTACCGGAAGCATCCAGGCTTTAAGCTGCTCGGGGCCGAGTGCACGCAGTCGTCGATAGTGGTCCAGGTAAGCCGCAGTGAAGGTCGAGCGCAGTGTCTCGGTTGCCCCTTGCCCTTGTGCATCGAGCGCGTCGGGGGCCTTCGCATGCTGCATTACCAGGCAGGTGCGGGCGACGTCACCCGCCGGATCCCCGATCGATGCGTCGAACCAGTCGATAATCGTCGGGCCTCGGGAGGTCAACAAGACGTTGCCGGGATGAAAGTCTCCGTGACATAAGGCATGTCCGTGCGGCAATGTCTTCAGCGCGGAAAGAACCGCGCTCCTGGCGCGGCCGCCGATCGAGGTCAGTTTGATGCGGCGGGTCAAGCGCTGATGCTGCGAGGGCAAGTCTGTCGGCGTGCGCTCGTGCAGATCCGCATGCAATTCGGCGAACTGCCGCGCGAGTTCTTCCGTTCGCTGCGGTTCGGCGAACAACGTGTCCTGCATGCTTGGGCCTGCTGCCTGCTCGAATACCACGCCAGGTCGTCCGTCGACGGTGACCAGTTCGATCGCCCGGGGGGTTGGTGCTCCAGCGGCATGTGCTGCGCCAGCATGAGCTGCCTCTTGTGCCGCGGCACTCGCTGCGGCGCCGCTCCAATACAGCTTCACCACCCGGTCATCGGGCCAGGTGTAGATTTCGGCGGTACCGCCGGTCGCGATCAAAGTGCCGAGTCGATTCATCGGCAGGCGTGCAACGTCATGCCTGGCTTGTACCAGCCGGGCCGGTCAACAAGATCGTATCGTCGTGGGAGTAGGGTGGGGAGCAGCAGCACAATATCTTTAGCGGCTCGCTGCCGCTATTCTGAATGCAGTGCGGCGTCCCTGGCACTATGCAGATCGTGTCGCCGGCGTGCACCTCGAACTTTGCGTCACCCAGTGTCATCAGCCCCGATCCGACGGTGATGTAGTACAGCTCTTCGCTGCGAACGTGTTTGTGCAGCACAGTCTCTTGTCCCGGGTAAACGATCGCCTCGGCTAGACTCTGTTTGCGGTTGCCGTGTCGGTCGGGATGCATCAACTCCCGGATCTCGGAGCCGTCCTTTGTCTCGTAGGTCGGTACGTCCGAGTAGCGTGAGCGCATGGGTAAGCTCCGTCCGCAGGTCGATCGGGAAGGCAGGTCGGGCTTGGCGGACTAACGTCCGCCGCCCAATTCCACCGGACTGATCCGCCGCGTCAGTTTTTGTGTCCGACGCAGGAGTGTGACCTCGGCGGCGCGATCCAGATACTGTTCGGTCAGCTGCCGGTGCAGTTCGTCAATGCTAGCGATTGGTTTATCGTCCCACGCCACGATCACGTCTCCGTCTTCTAATCCTGCCGAGTGCGCCGGGCTGCCAAGCTCCACCGAAGTCACGCGTACGCCACTTTCGACCGGCAAGTCGAAATGCCGCACTGTCCGTCGTGACAGGGGCGTGTTCTGGCCGGCGACGCCAATGATGCCGCGGCGCACGCGCCCGTGGCGCAGAAGCTGGCTGACCACCAACTTGGCGGTATCGATCGAGGTCGCGAAGCAGATGCCCTGCGCGGCCATAATGATCGCGGTGTTCACCCCGATGACTTCGCCTTTGGAAGAGACCAGCGGTCCGCCGGAATTGCCAGGGTTCAACGCCGCGTCGGTCTGAATCACGTCGTCGATGAGCCGGCCGGATTGCGCGCGCAGACTGCGGCCGAGAGCGCTCACGACGCCCGCTGTCACCGTGCATTCGAATCCGAAGGGATTTCCGATCGCGATGGCGAGTTGCCCCACGCGAACATGACGCGAGACGCCTAATGTTGCGGTGGGCAAGCGGGCGCCCGATATGCGGATCACTGCCAGGTCTGTATGCGGGTCGTCGCCGACCAAGTCGGCATCGAATGCCTGACCGTCGGCGAGCGCAACCTCCAGCTTGGCTGCTCCCCCGGCGACGTGGCTGTTGGTGAGGATGAGGCCATCCGGCGTGAAAATAAAGCCGGAACCGCTGCCGGCGATTTCCCGCTGCGATCCCCCCTGTTGCAATCCTTGTGGGGAAGCTGCGCGGCGCTTTACGTCGATCTTGACGACGGCGGGACCGACTTTGTCGGCTGCGCTTACCACTGCATTCGAGTAGGCATCCAGCAAGCCTTCGTCCGAACCGACATCCTCTGATCGCCGCGATCCACCATCACGAGGCGGGCTGTGGTCTTCGACCAGGGCGAGGCGCGGGCGGCGAAGTGCACGAGCTGTCATTCGAGTCTCCAAAACTAGAGTTCTG
>Ga0105248_10003451_pt1 | contig 17553 bp, 12 predicted proteins | sample KBSS34metaG_FD_81524 | JGI IMG/M metagenome (GOLD analysis project Ga0105248, IMG submission 81524) | Switchgrass rhizosphere microbial communities from Kellogg Biological Station, Michigan, USA - KBS S3-4 metaG | ecosystem: Host-associated > Plants > Roots > Rhizosphere > Soil | place... | reverse complement strand
GGAGACGTTACTCCGATTTCGGTACTCAATGAATTGGTTCGCACTGGTGCGGTGTCTCACTTGGAAAACGACAGGGTCGCTGTACGGAAGAGGACGCCGCGCGTTAAGGGCTATGGCTCAGATGTAGTTGCAGACGTCGCCATTCGGTTGGGAGATTTCGCCCGCACCCTTGTGGGTAATATTGAACACCCCGAAACGCCTGTCTTTGTAGGCTTCGATGAGATACCGGGGTTATCGACGGATGAAGCGGCCTTATTTCAGGTAACGTTTTCGGATCGTGCAGCTTCTCTGGTCGACGGAGTCGATCGCTGGCGAACAAGCCAGACCCGAATTGGTTCCAAAGGGAGACTTAAGGAAAAATCCGGAATAAAGGTGGGTCTCGGCGTTTATCTAATGACTCAGCAGCCGGATTCAGGGGCAACCTCATTTGGCCCTCCAAATCATAGCAAATCGACCCAGCGCACTAAACGCTAGTTGCCGCCAACTCGTTTCGTAATTCTTTGCGTAGTATCTTGCCGACGTTGGTTTTCGGCAGCTCTTTCCTGAAGTAAATGTGCCGCGGCACCTTATAGCCCGTCAGATATTTGTGGCAATAATCCATGAGCGCTTGTGCCGTGAGCGCTGCATCTTTCCTGACCACAAATAGCGCGACTGTCTCGCCAGATTTCGGATCCGGCTGCGCTACAGCCGCTACTTCGGCGACCCCAGGATGATGCGCTACCACGTCCTCGACCTCGTTCGGGAACACCTTGAAGCCGGACACGATGATGATGTCTTTCTTGCGGTCCTCGATGAATACGTATCCACGTTCGTCCATCCGGCCGATGTCTCCGGTCCGGAGCCACCCATCTGGAAGCATGACTTTGGCCGTCTCCTCGGGGCGCTGCCAGTAGCCGCGCATTACCTGGGGACCGCGCAGGCAAATTTCTCCAACCTCATTAATGCCCAGCGGTTTACCGTCGTCATCGCGAATGGTGATTTCGGTGGAGGGCAGTGGCAGTCCTATCGCTCCAGTGAAGCCGACGCCGACCAGCGGGTTAACACATCCCGCAGGGGAAGCCTCGGTGAGCCCCCAGCCTTGCGTAACTTCGCAACCCGTCACCTGCTTCCAGCGCTCAGCAACTGCCCGCTGTACCGCCATGCCACCCCCTACCGTGGCTACGAGATGCGAGAAATTTAAGGAGTCAAAGCCGGGTGTGTTCAAGAGGGCATTAAATAAGGTGTTGACGCCCATGAAGAACATCGGCGGGTGTGTGCGGAGTTCCTTCACAAATCCCTTAAAATCCCGGGGGTTAGCTATCAGGTGGCCGGCCCCGCCCAGTGAGGTGAACAGCAGGCAGTTCGCCGTCAGGGAGAAGATGTGGTACAGCGGCAAAGCGCAAACGTAGGTGGTGTTGTCGATCTCCACCTGCTTGAACCAGGCCCGCGACTGCAGCACGTTCGCGACCAGGTTGCCGTGCGTGAGCATGGCTCCTTTGGACACGCCTGTGGTTCCGCCGGTGTACTGCAGGAAGGCGATGTCCTCATGGCCCAGCGACACCGGTTCGATGGTCTCGGACGCGCTCTGCAAGATCTCAGGGAGCAAATGCGCGGCGGGAATCTTCCAGCCCGGCACTTTTCGCTGGATGTAGCGCAGCACGAAATTGACCAGAGTTCCCTTCGGGAACGGCAGCAGATCGCCCACCGCCGTTACGACCACGTGTTTGACGGAGGTCTTGGGGAGCGCCTGTTGCACGGTCGAGGCAAAATTCTCGAGCACCACCAGCGCCGCCGCGCCGGAATCGCGCAACTGATATTCGACCTCGGATTCCGTGTAGAGCGGGTTGGTATTTACCACCACGAGCCCGGCACGCAGCGCGCCGCACATCACAATGGGGTACTGCAGGATGTTAGGCAGCATGATCGCGATGCGATCGCCGCGCTTAAGCCCCTGGGCCTGGAGCCATCCGGCAAAGCGCGTGGACAGGCGGTCAAGTTCTGCGTAGCTGAGACGGTGATCCATCTGCAGGTAGGCAACACGCTCGGCGAATTTCTTGCAGCTCAGCTCGATCAGAGCCTTCAGGGACTGATATTCGTTGGGATCAATGTCAGCGGGTGTGCCCGGTGGATACTGCTTGATCCAGAATCTGTCCATCCCTCACTCCCCGCCGGCCATGCCCGGTCTTTTCAGAGTTGGCGCTTATGCAAGAGCGGCCTGAGCACAGGCCAGACATTATCCAGCAGAACAGGCTGTCCGCGCTCGTTGGGGTGCAGGCCGTCCGCCTGCATCAAAGCCGGCTTCTCGGCGACGCCCTGGAGAAGGAAGGGCACCAGGGCGGCATGGTGCGCACGTGCCAGCTCGGGATACAGCGCCGCAAAACCCTGGGTGTAGCGCTCGCCATAGTTCGGCGGCATGCGCATGCCCACTAGCAGCACGGCCCGATGCTCGGTGGCGGCCAGCGACAGCATGCTGTCGAGATTGGCGCGGGTCGTCGGTAGCGGCAGTCCGCGCAGGCCGTCGTTGGCGCCCAGCTCAATGATCACAACACTCGGTTGATGGGTGGCCAGCGCGTGGGGCAAGCGCGCCGCTCCGCCTGTCGTGGTCTCACCGCTGATGCTGGCGTTCACGACACGGAATCCGTAACCTTCCTGCTGCAGCCGGCTCGCCAGCAGACTGACCCAGCCTTTATCGACCGCGATGCCATGAGCGGCGCTCAGGCTGTCGCCGTACACCAGGATCACCGGCTGTGATGCGGCCGGCGCCGAAGCCGCGGGCCACGCGCACCAGAGACACAGCAGGACGAGGATGGAACGCGACATTGTTCTTAGTGCTGATCGGGTATCGAAACAGGTTAGCAGTCCCGAGGGCCCGCTGACCATCGTCCGAGATGTCTCCTTTGTAATCCGTGCGCGCGAAAGCGTGGCGATCGCCGGGCCGTCCGGCGCGGGCAAGTCCACACTGCTTGCGTTGCTGGCGGGTCTGGAAAGCCCCAGTTCCGGTAGGATTTGTCTGGCGGGCACCGACCTGACCTCGCTCGATGAGGACGGCCGCGCGCGCTTGCGGGCCGAGCAGGTCGGCTTCGTGTTCCAGTCCTTCCACCTGATTCCGGCCCTGACCGCGCTCGAGAATGTGATGCTGCCGCTGGAATTGAGGGGCCGCTCGGATGCCCGCTCGCGCGCACTTGAGATTCTCGCGCGTGTCGGACTGGTCGCGCGCGCCGGGCACTATCCGCGGCAGCTCTCCGGCGGGGAACAGCAGCGCGTGGCGATGGCGCGGGCCGCGGTCGGCGAGCCCTCGGTGCTGTTTGCCGATGAGCCGACCGGTAACCTGGATACCGTGACCGGCGAGCGGATCATCGAACTGCTGTTCGAGCTCAATGCGGACGCGCAAACCACGCTGGTGTTGGTGACTCACGATGCCGCGCTCGCGTCGCGTTGTGCGCGGGTGTTGAAAATGGAAAGCGGGATGCTGGCCTAAAGTCATGCGGATCCTGCGCATGGCCTGGCGGGCACTACGCCGCGAATGGCGCTCAGGCGAACTCGCCGTCCTGTGGGCCTCGATCGTCGTCGCGGTCGCCGCTCTTACTGGCGTCGGTTTTTTGGTCGACCGCATCGGCCGTGCTGTGCAGGCTCAGGCCAACGAGGTGCTCGCGGCCGACGCGCGCCTCGCTTCGCCTGAGCCGTTGGCCTCCGAGCTGCAGCAGCACGCGCAGCAACTGCGATTGCGCACTGCGCGGCTCATCACGCTCCTGTCCGTGGTCTACAACGGCGAGACCAGCCAGCTCGCCAACGTGCGCGCAGCCACGGAAGGCTATCCGCTGCGCGGCACGATCTCGGCGGCCGAAGCACCGTTTGCCAAAGGAGTCCCGACGCGCGCAATTCCGGCTCGAGGAGAATGCTGGCCGGACTCGCGGCTCGCTGCGGCAGTCGGCGTTAGCGTGGGTGGAATGCTGGATGTGGGCGCGCTCAAGTTGCGCGTGAGCCGCATCCTCATCAACCGGCCCGACCAGGGCTCGACCTTCGTTGAATTCGCGCCCGCGCTTCTGATCAACGACGCGGATCTTGCGGCCACGCGCTTGGTGCAGCCGGCCAGCCGGATGCAGTACAACCTGCTGCTAGCGGGCGATTCACAGGCCCTCTTGGACTATCAGCGTTGGTACAAGCCGCGCACGCGCTCGGGTGAGCGCCTCGAGACGGTCGCGGATGCGAGCCCGCAGATTGATGAGGCCGCGCGCCGCGCGGGCCGGTTCCTGGCGCTCGCGAGTCTCGTGGCGGTGCTGTTGTGCGCGGTCGCCGTGGCCATGAGCGCACGCAGTTATCTGGCGCGCCACCTGGATGCCGTCGCGCTGATGAAGACTCTTGGCGCCCCACGTCGCTTGGTGCTGGGTGTGCATGCGCTGGAGCTTCTGGCGCTGGCGGTCAGCGCCACCTTGCTCGGTGCCGCAGGCGGCTGGCTCACGCAGACCTGGCTGCTGCGGGCCCTGGCAGGCTTTCTGCGCACCGACCTGCCTCCCGCCGGCATGATGCCGGTGCTGATCGGGCTGACCGTGGCCATCGCCATGCTGGCAGGCTTCGCGCTCCCGTCCTTGCTGCAGCTCACGAGGGTGCCTGCGCTGCGCGTGCTGCGCCGTGACACCGGGCCGCCGCCGCTGCGGCTGTGGCTCGCGCTCGCCCCTGCACTGCTGGCGGTCGTGGGCATCATCTACGGGACGCTGGGCCAGTGGCAGCTGAGCCTGTACTTCATTCTCGCGCTCATCGGGACTACGGCGCTTTTGGCCACCGGCGGCTTCGGGCTGGTGCGGCTGGCTGGCCGCGTGCGCAGCCGGGCAGGCATCGCGCTTCGGCACGGGATTGCCAATCTGTCGCGCCACCGCGTCGGCAGCGTGGTGCAGGTGGTGGCCTTCGGGCTCGCGGTGACGCTGCTGCTGGTCTTGACGACCTTGCGTCGCGACCTGATCCACGATTGGCGCGCAACGCTTCCCCCGGGCGTGCCGAATTATTTCTTCGTGAACATTCCCTCCGAGCAACGCGCGGACTTTCAGGCCGCACTGAGCGCCACCGGTGCCAAGAGCGAGCGCATGCTACCGATGGTGCGCGGACGGCTGCTGGCCATTAACGGCGTGGCCATCGGCGATCGGCCCGAGCACAGCGACATGGCCGAGCGCGAGCAGAATCTCACCTGGTCGCTGGAGCTGGGCGATGACAACCGCATCACCGAGGGTCGCTGGTGGAGCAGCGCCGACATCGGCAAGCCCTTGGTGTCACTGGCCACCGATTTTCAGGAGTCGCTGAAGCTGAACCTTGGGGATCATCTGCAGTTCGATGTTGCCGGCGAGCGCTTCGAGGCCACCGTCGCGAGCTTCCGCAAGGTCAAGTGGGACAGCTTCCGCCCCAACTTCTTCATCGTGTTTCCGCCAGGCTATTTGGACTTTGCCTCCGGCAGCTACATGACCAGCGCGCGCTACGAACCGGTAAGCGGCGCGGGACTTACCTCGCTGGTGCGCCGCTTCCCGAGTGTGTCGATCTTCAATGTCGGCGATCTGCTCGCCCAGGTGCGCTCGGTGATCGACAAGGCGGCTACCGCCGTGCAGAGCGTGTTCGCCTTTACCTTGCTCGCCGGAGTGACGGTGCTGCTCGCGGCCGTACAGGCCAGTCGCGACGAGCGCCGCTACGAAGCGGCGATCCTGCGGGCGCTGGGCGCCGGGCGCGGGATGCTGATGGGCAGCGCGCTGTTTGAGTTCGCAGGCTTAGGGCTCCTAGCTGGGGTGCTGGCGGCCACGGTCGCGGCCTTCGGCGGCCTGCTGCTGGCCCAGGCCCTGGAGCTGCGCTACCGGTTCGACGCGCCAACGTGGCTCATCGGCGTGGCGGGCACGGTCGTGATCATGGGAATCAGCGGCTACCTGGCGGTTCGCCCGGTGCTGGAATCCGAGCCGCGCTCGGTGCTGAGTTAGGCGCCGCCTAGCGGACGATGCCGATGCTGATCCAGGCCTGGGCGATGGCTTCGCTGCGCAGCGTCAGGCCCTCAATCGCGATCTGATAGACACCAGGCCCTAGGGCCGTGGAGTTGAGCGACAGGCGCAGATCGCCGTTGGAATCGCGCAGCATGTAGTTGATCACCTCGACGCGCCCCTGGTCGAGGCGATCGATGGTCACGCGGAAGGCCGTGAACTTCGACCACGACATGTCGATCTTGAGATCGGCCATCTGCGCGCTGCCGCCGCCGAAGGTGGCCGCGGGCCGGCTCGAGGGAGCGGTACGACTCGGGATCAGCTTCATGGTCTGAGTGCTGGTGGCCGGCTCGAGCGGCTGCTCGGCGATGCGCTTCTGCAGGCCGGCAATCGTGGCATCGCGTCCCGACACCTTGCCTGAGATCACCAGCGCGCTGATGCCAGCGGCAACCGCCAGGACCGCCACGGCGATCAGCACCGGCAGCCCTTCCCACCAGGCTCGATCCTTGACCTCCCAGGGCGGCGCGATGCCGCCGGCCTCGAGGAGCCTGAGCGCTGAATTGACTCGCTCGGCGAGGCCCAGCTCCTGGATGAATTCCGGGTGCGCGCGGCAGTAGCGCTCGAAATCGTGCGTGCCGCGGACCGGCAGGCGGCCGGCGATGTAGCGCTCCGCGATCTGATTGCGCAGGATGAACTCGCGGTCCATCTCCATGGACGGCGGAATGACCGGAATGGCTTGCGTCGCGCTCACCGCAGGCTGTGGCGGCGCGTTGGCCGGTGAGCCTTCCTTGGTAGGCGGTGGCGTAATGAGCGGCGCGGTGCGCATCGTGCAGTCAGCTATGCCATTGAATCCGTGTTAAGAGTATCGTGCCTCGCAAGAGGGCCAGCTCATGGGTGTTGCATCACAGTTCCTGGCGGCATTCGATACGGTGCGAACTGGGTCGCACTTTGCACCCCACAGGCGTCACACTTTTACAGCGCTGCATTGCGGCCTTCAGGGAGCCCTTTAGATGAAGAACTGGAATCTCGTTGCGGTGCTTGGATGCGTGGCGGGTGGCGTGGCCTCCTGGCCGTGCGCGGCGCTTCCCGATGAATCCGCACTCACGATCTACAGTTCGCAGGAGCCCGGCGCGATCTCTCCGGATTTTTATCGGCCGGTCCCTGGAGGCGCGGTGCCTCCGGCAGCTTCGGTCCCAGGCTACGCGCTGGTTCGCCAGGACCGCGACGTGCAGCTATCCCAGGGCCACTCGACGCTGCGCTTCACGGACGTCGCCGGCCTCATCGATCCGACCACGGTGAGCTTTGCCGTGCCCGCAAGTCCCGGCGTGCACGTACTCGAGCAGAACTTCCAGTACGATTTGGTCAGCACACCGAAACTCCTGCTGCGTTACCTCGATAAGCCAATCACGGTCGAGCGCACCGTCGGCAGCGGCACGGACAAAGTCACCGGCACGCTGCTTTCAGCCGCCGACGGCCTGGTGCTGCGTGCCAGCGATGGCACCGTATACGCCTTGAACAACTATTCGGCCGTGAAGTTTCCCGAGCTGCCGGGCGGCCTGATCACGCAGCCCACGCTGGTGTGGGAGCTGGATTCCTCGGTCGGCGGCACGCAGCGCGCGCGCGTCACCTACCAGACCGGCGGCATCACCTGGTGGGCCGATTACAACGCCGTGTACGGCGAGGGCCGTAACGGCGCCGGGCAGCTGGACCTCTCGGCCTGGGTTAGCATCATCAACCAGTCCGGCGCCACTTATAAGGATGCGCACCTCAAGCTGGTGGCAGGAGAGGTGAACAGGGTGCAGCCGGTGCCGCGGATGGCGAAAAACATGGAGATGATGGCGGTGACGGCCGTCCGGGCCGACACCGGCTTTGTCGAGAAGCCCTTCGATGAGTTCCACCTCTACACGCTGGGCCGCACCACCACGCTCCCCAACAACTCGACCAAGCAGCTCGAGCTGTTCCCGGCCGCGCGCCAGATCCCGGCCCGAAGGCTGCTGATCTATGACGCGCTCGGCTCTCCCTCATTCGAGGAGCCCTACACCGAGCGCAATCCCGGGTTTGCCGACAACACCAAGGTGGCGACCTACCTGGAGTTCAGGAACGATGCAGCATCGGGCATTGGCGTGCCGCTGCCGGCGGGCCGCGTGCGCGTGGCGCGCCTGGATGGCGCCGATGGCAGTCCTGAATTCATCGGCGAGGACGCGATCGACCACACCCCCAAGGACAGCACCGTCAAGCTCAAGCTAGGCAATGCCTTCGATGTCACGGGCGAGCGGCGGCAGGTGGACTATAGAATCGACACGCGCGCACGCTGGGTGGATGAGGACATCGAGATCACGATCCACAACCACAAGGCGCAGTCCGTGGAAGTGCAGGTGCGCGAGCCCATGTACCGCTGGAGCAATTGGCAGCTGGTCTCGAGCAGCCCGCAATTCCACAAGGACAGCGCGCAGCTGATTCACTTTGACGTGACCGTACCGAAGGACGGCACGGCGCAGGTTCGCTACAAGGTGCACTACAGCTGGTAGCGCGATGAACGAGCCCGACGACAAGGACCCCGAGGACAAGCCGCCGCGGCGTGAGAAGATCAGCTATGACTCGCGCGGCAATCCCGTGTGGCAGTGGGCGGTGGACTCCGGCCGGCATTTGATTGCGTCGACCTCGCTACTGCTCAAGCGTCTGGAGGTTCCGGGGCTCACGCTCGAAGATGATGAAAGCGCCACGAAGGGCGACTCAAAGGCGCCCTCGGGCAAAGAGTCGGGAACTTCAGCAAATGCGGGCTACGATCCCTACGGGCACAAGCGCGTGACGCCTGCGCGTGCGGCACGAGCGCCGCTCAGGAAACCAGCTGCAACACCACCGCCTCGTCAGTCGTGGTGGCGGCGCTTGTTTCGGCAGGATTGAACGGGTCCAGGTAATCCACGCCCGCCACCGCCAGCCAGCGGCCCGCGGCCACCGAGTCCACGCGCTTGGCGATGCAATGGATGCCGAGCACGCGCGCGATATGCGTGCAGGCCGATAGCAGCGCACGCGGATAGCGCTCGCGCATGGCGGCTGCCGTCAGCTCAGCGCTCAGCTTGAGCATGCGGATCGACTTGTTCTTGAGCAGCAGGAGCGCCGACTCGCTGAGCTCGAAGTCATCGAGCATCACGCGGCACTGGTGCTCTTCGCACAGCTCAAGGAGCGGCAGCACCGATTGCGGCTGATGTTTCCAGGCCGCGCCAGGAATGATCAGCATCACCAAGCCATCTTCCAGTCCGTGACGCGTGAGGCTGGCCCCGATCCGGGCGGCGAATCCCGCGTCGAGGGCGGCGGCAGTGGAAACGGGCACCGCAAAGCTCGCGGGCTTGCTTAAGTACTGTTGACGATGTTGCGAGAGCCAGTCCACCACATGGTCGAACACCAGCGCGTCGGCTAGTGGATTTGCCGGCGTGATGACCACTTCATACCGGCGCGTGCCGCTGCCGGACTGAAGGCGCAGGTATTTGCGGGCGCGCACCGGAGTGAGCTCGGGCATGGCGAGCGGCAGGCTGCCATCGCGGCCTAAGGTCAGCGCGGATTGGCTGGAGGTGCGGTCGGTGTGCGGCGCGACCAGAGTGCTGAAGCGCTGCAGGAGTGATTGCAGGGTGGGTGTGAGGATGCGGGCATCATCGGCGACGCTCCGCTCCACGAAGGCGCATACCAGACCGATGCAGTTGCTCATCGGGTCGCGGACCGCCACGAACAGCACGCGACGGCCATCCTCGAGCTTGCGGTGAATGTGCACGCGGTAGGGTTCGAGCGCGAAAACGTCGAGCGCCGAAACCACTAGGCTGTATTCGTCCGGCCCGATCGAGCCCGCGCTAAGCCATAGGGTGTCGCCGACCGAATCGTGGAGCGATAGGGCCTGCGGCCGAAAGGCGCCCAGCACTTCCAGCAGTGCCTGACCGAGGTCGTCCGGAACGGGCCGGCGCGGCGTGCCGGCAGCCGTCTTCTCAGACTTCGTGGACATGGACGCTATGATGGTGGATCGTTGCGGCGGCCACCGTGACGGCACTCGCGTTCCACCGCGAATACCATATTCAGTAGACTTGTCATATTGTGGTGGCGCTTGTGACCGGAGGTCCTTTGGTGTATCGCGCTCCCCTCGACGACCTGCGTTTTGTGATGGAGCACCTGCTGGATGCGGGGCAGCTTGCGCAGCTGCCGCGCTATGGTGAATTTTCCATGGAACTCGCCGCGGCGGTGCTGGAGGAAGCCGGCAACTTCGCCTCCGGGGTGCTCGCACCACTCAACCGGAAGGGCGATGAAATCGGCGCGACCTGGACGGCGGAAGGCGTCAAAGCGGTGCCCGGATTCGGCGCGGCTTATCAGCAATACGTGGAAGCGGGCTGGCCGCTTCTGGGGATCGATGCGGAATTAGGCGGCCAGGGTGCGCCGCACGCGCTGATAAGTGCGGTCGAGGAAATCTGGTACGGCGGCAACATGGCCCTCATGCTCTGCCCGATGTTGACGCGCGGGGCGATCGAGGCGCTGCTGCTGGTGGGATCGGAGCAGCTGCAGAAAACCTATCTGCCGCGCATGATCTCCGGACACTGGACCGGCACTATGGTGCTGACCGAGGCGCAGGCCGGCTCGGACCTGGCCGCGATCCGCACGCGCGCGGTGGCTTCGGGCGATCACTTCCTGCTGTCCGGGCAGAAGATCTTCATCAGCTACGGCGATCACGATATGACCGAGAATATCGTGCACCTGGTGCTGGCCCGCATCGAAGGGGCGCCCGCCGGCGTCAAGGGCCTTTCGCTATTCCTGGTGCCGAAGTACCTGCTCAACGCGGACGGCACGCCAGGCAAGCGCAACGACGTGCAGTGCGTGTCCATCGAACACAAGCTCGGCATACACGCGAGCCCGACCTGCGTGCTGGCTTTTGGCAGCGAGGGCGGTGCGAGCGCGTATTTGGTGGGCGAGGCCAACCGCGGGCTCGAGTGCATGTTCATCATGATGAATGCTGCGCGCTTGTCGGTCGGCGTGCAGGGCATCGGCCTTGCGGAGTGCGCCCTCCAGCAGGCGAGCGCATGGGCGCACTCGCGCGTGCAGGGCCGCGCGGTCGGTGCGCCGGATGCAACGCCTCGCACCATCAACTTCCATCCTGACGTGCGGCGCATGCTGCTGACGATGCGCGCAGGCGTCGAGGCGATGCGCGCGCTGGCGCTCTACGCGGCGTTCCATCTGGACCTGGCGCGGGCCGCGAAGGCACCCGAGGCGCGCAGCGCCGCATTGCTGCGCGCCGAGCTCCTGGTCCCGATCGTCAAGGGCTTCTCGACCGAGTACGGCACCGAGTTGGTGTCGATGGGCCTGCAGCTGCACGGGGGCATGGGCTACATCGAGGAGACCGGCATCGCTCAGACGCTGCGCGATGTGCGCATCACGACGATTTACGAGGGCACGACCGCGATTCAGGCCAACGACTTGCTGGGCCGTAAGCTCGGGCGTGACGGTGGCGCGGCCATGCTTTCACTCCTGAAAGATGCAGATGCGGAGCTGCAGGGACTGGCAGGCAAGGCCGCAGGAGCGGGGCTTGCCGCAGCGCTCGAGGGCACGCGCGAGGCGTTGAACGAATTGCGGAACGCTACCGAGGCGCTGCTTAAGTGGCTGCCCTCCGCCCCGGCCGCGGCTTTCGCAGGCAGCGTTCCTTACCTGAGGCTCTGCGGCATTGTGCTGGGCGGCTGGCTGATGATGCGCGCCGCGCTCATAGCCAGCGAGCAGCTTAAGAAAGAGGGCGAAAAGCCTTACTGGCGCTCGAAACTGCAAACCGCGGGCCACTACGCGGCGCAGACCCTGCCGCAGGCGCTGGCTCTTTCGCGAATTGTCCGCAGCGGCGGGGCTGGAGTTGCGGACGCAGATCCTGAGTTGCTGTAGGGCGCTCTAGCCGATCGTCATCAGCTTGGCGTTGCCGCCGGCGGCCGCCGTGTTGGTGCTGATGCTGACTTCGTTCAGCAGCATCTCGAGCGCGTAGTCCTCGCTCCCATCGCTGAGGCCCGCAGCGCTCGCGCCCTGCACGATGATGATCGGGCCTTCGATGCGCGCGACGCGCTTGTTGACCTCCAGCAGTGCGTCGTGACCGCCGGCGAACAGCAGGCCCGAAAGCTCCCCGGCCCTTTCCCAGTTCGGCACCGTATCGATGCGCGCGGCGATGTCGGCGGGGAGCTTGGCGAGCGTCGCGGCGGCCGGGTTTCCCCTTTCGAGCACGGCGCGGTTGCCGGTGGCCAGGATCGCGCCCAGCTGCAGCAGGGTGCACTGCGCGTCCGCGGCGAGCGCCGCGATCCGTCCACGGGGCTTGAGCACGTAGACGTTGCGCTCGCCGACCGGGCCGGGCAGTTCCTGCAGCGTGCCGGCGATCGAGCGTGCCTGGTACTGGGCGACGCGTGCGGCAATTTCCGGGAATCCGTGCTTGCTTAGGAATTTCTGGTAAGCGCCGCCGAGCGAGATGTGCGTGAGCACCTCACGGTTGGGTTTGGACTTCTTTAGCGCGCCGGGGCTGGCTGTGAGCGTGACCAGGCGCTGCAGATACAGCGGGCCGCCGGCCTTAGGTCCGGTGCCCGAAAGTCCGTGGCCGCCGAAGGGCTGCACGCCCACGACCGCGCCGATCAGGTTGCGGTTGACGTAGATGTTCCCGGCAGTGATCCGCTCGGTCACGCCCGCGATTGTCTCGTCGATCCTGGTGTGCAATCCGAAGGTGAGCCCAAAGCCGGTGTCGTTGATGCCATCAACCAGTCGCTCCATGTGCGCGCGCTCGAACCTGAGCAGGTGCAGCACCGGCCCGAACACCTCTCGCTTGACGTCGGCGATCTTGCCGATCTCGATCAGCGTCGGCGGCACGAAGGTGCCGTGCGCGCACGAGTCCGGCAACGCCAGCTGCTCGACGGCGTGGCCGGCGCGGCGCATGGATTCGATGTGCGAATCGATGTTCTGCCGCGCCTCTTCGGTGATGACGGGTCCCACATCCGTGGCCAGCCGGTCGGGATTGCCGAGCTTGAGTTCGTGCATCGCTCCCTTGAGCATCGTGAGCACCCGCTCGGCGACGTCTTCCTGCAGGCACAGGATCCGCAGCGCCGAACAACGCTGCCCGGCGCTGTCGAAAGCCGAGGCCAGCACGTCGCCCACAACCTGCTCAGGCAGAGCCGAGGAATCCACGATCAGCGCGTTCTGGCCGCCGGTCTCGGCGATCAGCGGGATCGCGGCACCTGAGGGCGAAAGCCTACCTGCGAGCTGGCCTTGGATCAGTCGCGCGACTGCCGTGGAACCGGTGAACATCACCGCGCAGATGCGCTCATCGGCCACCAGGGCCGCGCCCACTTCCCCGGCGCCGGGGAGGAATTGCAGCGCTGCGCGCGGGACGCCGGCCTGGTGCAGCAGGCGTACCGCAGCGGCCGCGATCAGCGGCGTCTCTTCCGCCGGCTTGGCCAGCACAGGATTTCCGGCGGCGAGCGCCGCGGCCACCTGGCCGACGAAGATGGCCAGCGGAAAATTCCACGGCGAGATGCACACCACCGGCCCCAGCGCGCGGTGCGTGTCATTGTGAAACGAGGAGCGCACCTGAGCACCGTAATAGCGCAGGAAGTCCACCGCCTCGCGCACCTCGGCCACCGCGTTGGGCAGTGACTTTCCGGCCTCGCGCACGATCAGACCGAGCAGTGCCGTGTCGCCTTCCAAAAGCTCCGCGGCGCGCGCGAGCATGGCGGCGCGCTCGGCGGGCGCTGTGGCCGACCAGTGCGGCAGCGCCAGCAGTGCCTGCGCGCAGGCGGCCTCGACATCGTTCGGCCTCGATTCCACCACGTGGCCGACGATGTCGCGATGGTCGGCGGGATTGCAAACCGGACGAGCGATGCCACCAGCGCCGCTCTTGGCCTCGCCAAAAATCACCGGCGCGGCCCGATGCACTTCCTTGCTGGCTGGCGCCAGCGCCTTGGCGAGCGCTGAGAGCTGCTGTTCGCTGGCCAAGTCTACCCCGGCGGAATTGCGGCGCTCGGCACCGAAAATATCCGGCGGCAAGTCGATCTTCGGGTGCGGAGCGCCCAAAGGCGATACCGCGCGCGCGAGCGTCACGGGATCGGCGATCAGATCATCGACCGCCACGTCCGGATCGGCGATTCGGTTCACGAACGAAGTGTTGGCACCGTTCTCAAGGAGACGTCGCACCAGATAGGCGAGCAAGGTCTCGTGGCTCCCGACCGGCGCGTAGATGCGGCACGGGCGGCGCAGGCGGTCCGCGCCGACCACTTCCTCGTACAGCGGCTCGCCCATGCCGTGCAGGCACTGGAACTCGTACTGGCCGGCGTAGTAGTTTCCGCCTGCCATCTTGATCAGCGTGGCGAGTGTGTGCGCGTTGTGGGTGGCAAACTGCGGGAACACCGCATCGGGCGCTGCGAGCAGGCGGCGCGCGGCGGCCAGGTAAGACACGTCGGTGTGGATCTTGCGCGTGAACACCGGAAAGTCCGTGAGCCCGTCGACCTGAGCGCGCTTGATCTCGCTGTCCCAGTACGCGCCCTTGACCAGGCGAATCATCAGCCGGTGGCGCGAGCGGCGCGCCAGGTCGATGACCCAGTCGATCACGTAATGGCAGCGCTTCTGGTAGGCCTGCAGCACGAAGCCGATGCCGTTCCAGCCCGCCAATTCCGGGTCGAAGCACAATGCCTCGAGCAGATCGAGCGAGACCTCCAGCCGGTCGGCCTCCTCCGCATCGACATTGAGCGCGATGTCATAGCCGCGCGCCAGCACTGCGAGCTTGCGGAGGCGCGGCAGCAGTTCGCTGCGCACGCGCTCGAGCTGCGAGCGCGAATAGCGCGGATGCAGCGCCGAGAGTTTCACGGAGATGCCTGGGCCCTCGTACACGCCGCGGCCGCTCGCCGCGCGGCCGATGGCGTGGATGGCCTGCTCGTAGTCCTGGTAGTAGCGCTCGGCATCTGCGGCGGTGACCGCCGCCTCGCCCAGGCAGTCGTAGCTATAGCGGAATCCCTTGGCTTCCATGGCGCGGCTGTTGGCGAGCGCTTCTTCGATGGTCTGGCCGGTGACGAACTGCTCGCCCATCATGCGAAGCCCTAAGTCCACGCCCTTGCGGATCAGCGGCTCGCCGCCGCGGCCGATGATGCGGGTCAGGGCGGCAGTCAGGCCGCCTTCGGAGCTGGTGGCGGTGAGCTTGCCGGTGATCAGAAGCCCCCAGGTCGCCGCATTAACGAAGAGCGAGGAGCTGTTGCCCAAATGAGATTGCCAGTCCGCGGTGGAAATCTTGTCGCGGATCATGGCATCGCGCGTGGCGGAGTCCGGAATGCGCAGCAGCGCCTCAGCCAGGCACATGAGTGCGATGCCTTCCTGGCTGGAAAGCGAGTACTCCTGGATCAGCCCGGCCACGCTCCCGCCGCCATCGAGGTTCTTCTTGCGCAGCGCCACCACCAGCTTGCGGGCCAGCTCCTGCGCGGCCTTGGCATCGGGCGTGGACAGGCTGGCATCAGCCAGGAGCGGCGGCAAACACTCGGTTTCCGGGGTGCGGCAGTGCTCGGTGATGCGCGCGCGCAGCGCGCTTTGCGGCTGGACGCCCCGGATGAATTCCTGGAAGGGAACCATCGCTCCCGCTGTGTCCTTGGCGCCCACCCGATCCTAGCCTCGGCCCAGCACCGGCACCATGTTGGCGATGAAGAACTCGACCAGCGCCTTGACGCCTGAGGAACTGGCGCGCCTTAAGTCCGAGACCGCATGCAGCTCGAGCAGGTCGGCCACCTGCCAGTCGGGAAGCACGCGCTCGAGTTTGTTCATCGACAATCCGATGCGGCACAGGAATTCCGGCAGCACGCCGATGCCAGCTCCTGCGGTGGTGGCCGCGTGCACCACCGCAGGATCGGTCACGATGAGGCGCGGGGTGAGCGAAACCTGCGCCTGGGTGCGGCCGCGGTGCAATCGCAGCTCCGTCACCAGCTGGCCCGGCACGAGCACGGCGTGCTCGGCCAGATCGGCCGGCTTGCTGATGGTCGGGTTGGCCTTGAGATACCCCGGCGTGGCGCACAGGATCACGGGCGGGCGGCCCAGCGGGGTACCCACGAGGCCCTCCCGTTGGGGAGGTCCGTTCTGGAACAGCACGTCCCATTGCTCGCCGGGGTGATCCGGCACCGCCAGGGCCATCTCCACTTCCAGCGGGATGTCGGGGAAGCGCTCCATGAACCGGGGCAGGAGCGGGGCCAGGAGCAATCGTCCATAGGCTGGATCGGCCAGCACCCTAAGGCTCCGGCGGCCATCCTCCAGGGGTGCCATTTCGCGCCGGGCGGCCGCGGTCTCGGTGGCAATGCGCTGGGCTCTGGGCAGCAGGGCACGGCCTGCATCCGTCAGGGACACGCGTCGCGTCGTGCGCGTCAGGAGGCGCGTGCCGACGCGTTTCTCGAGGCTCTGGACGGCACGGCTGACCGCGACCTTAGGCACTCCCACGGCCCGTGCAGCGGCCGTAAAGGAGCCCAGTTCGACCACCTGGGCGAAGGCCACGAGTTCGGAAGGTAGCCACATGGCTGTAACATATATGAATCAATAGGGCCGAATCAAGGCCTTATTGATTGCAGGAAGGCCGTTAATGACCCATTGCGCAAGATCGACCTTAAAAAAGGGAAATGCAGGTCAACGGGAGTGCGGCGATCAACCCGGAGCGAGCGCGACCTTGAGTCCCCCGAGAGACATCTGCACCGCGAGGGCCACGAGCAGCAATCCCATCAGCCGCTCGATGGCGAGTAGTCCGCGCCGGCCCAGAAAATCACCGATGTACCCGCCCAGCACCAAGATGATGGCGCTCGCCAGCCAGGCGACGCTCAGGGCCAGAAGCCACTCCGGCCAGCGCAGCGGCTCGCGGCTCATCAACAGGAGCAACGTCGCCAGAGTAGAGGGACCCGCGACATAGGGGATGGCGAGCGGCACCAAAAAGGGTTCACCTTTGACGTTCTCGGCCAAGGGGTACTCGGGCGATGGGAAGACCATGCGCAGTGCGATCAGGAACAGGACGATGCCGCCGGCAATGGTCAGGGCAGGGCCGGTGATGTTCAGGACGTGCAGCAGGTGTTCGCCCGTGAACAGGAATATCACCAGCACCACGTAGGCGATCAGCAGTTCGCGGGCCACCACGCGCTTACGGCGGGCCGCCGGCACGCTGCGCAGCGCCGTGACGAACAGCAGGATGTTCCCGAGGGGGTCCATCACCAGGAACAACAGGATCGTGGCCGACAGGACGGTCATGGCGAGCGCATCTTAGGCGGGTGCCCTGACGGAGGCTAGCTCTTGGCGAGTGCCTTTAGGACCGGCGCGGTATCCGGACGCACGCCTCGCCACAGCAGGAAGGACTCCGCAGCCTGTTCGATGAGCATGCCCAGTCCCATGACCGCGCGCGCCGCGCCGGCTTCCCGAGCCCAGCGCACGAATATCGTGTCGCGATCCAGGTAGGCGCAGTCATAGCAGAGAGTATCCCGGCCGACAGCACCAGGAGGAATAAGGGGAAGTTCGCCGTTCAGGCTCGCCGAGGTGGCGTTGATCAGCAAATCGTAGGGTCGGAAGTCTTTCCCGGCGGAGCTGAGTGCGCTTATCTGGCCAACCTCGCGAAACTCGAGCGCGAGCTGCTGCG
>Ga0105248_10003450_pt1 | contig 17555 bp, 9 predicted proteins | sample KBSS34metaG_FD_81524 | JGI IMG/M metagenome (GOLD analysis project Ga0105248, IMG submission 81524) | Switchgrass rhizosphere microbial communities from Kellogg Biological Station, Michigan, USA - KBS S3-4 metaG | ecosystem: Host-associated > Plants > Roots > Rhizosphere > Soil | place... | reverse complement strand
CTTGGGCCAGGGCGGTGCCGGCCGGGATCATGGCTTCGAGAAAGGGCAAGCCCAGCGATACGCCGGCGGCTTTCAATACCGTTCTGCGATTGATGTGCTTTTTCGTGATGAACATGTCATCTCCTAAAAACTACTTGGCCGCTACTAACTTGGTTGGACTCGACGGGCCCTGTTTGCGGAAGGCGTCGCTATTGACGATTCCCAATATCAGGGATGAGAATTTGTAGTTGTCTTTGGCGGAGCTGCGAACGATGGCGCGTACTTGCGGCATGTCGAAGTATTCGAGTTGACGGTTGAGGGCGTACATCATCAACCGCTCTGTCACTGTTTCGGCGAACAGGGACGGGCGGGCTGCTAGTTGCGCGCGGAGTTCCACTACGCCATTGATGGGGATTCCACTGGGCAGGATTGTGCTGGCGTCGATGGCGGCGTTGGCTTCGCGGTCACGTGTGCGCCATTGACCGGTGGCGTCGAAATTTTCGAGCGCTAGACCGGTGGGGTCGATTACGCCGTGGCACATGCGGCAGGTGGCCTTGTTGCGATGTTGTTCGAGCCGGGCTCGCACGGTTTTCGGGGCCTCGCCTGCCTTCTGCGAAAGGTCGGTGGCGGTGTCGGGTGGAGGGGGCGACGGAGGAGTCCCCTGCAGTTTGTCGAGCACCCAGGCTCCGCGCAGCACGGGAGACGTGCGGTCGGCATAGGAAGTCCGCAGGAGGACCGCGCCTTTGCCGAGCAGTCCGAAGCGCTCCTTTTCGGTCAGCGTGACACGGCGGAGTTGAGGTCCGAGAACTCCGGAAATGCCGTAATGCCGGGCCAGGCGTTCGTTCAAGAAAGTGTGGTTGGCGGATAGCAAATCCACGACGGGGCGATCTTCCAAGAGGATGCTGCTGAGGAAAGCTTCGGCTTCGTTGTAGAAGTCACGGCGCAGCTGGTCGCTGAAAGTCGGAAACAATTTCGGGTCGGGGACCACTTGATCGAGCGTGGTCAGGTTCAGCCACTTCATGGCGAAGCTGGTCACGAGGCTAGAGGCTTTGGGGTCCGCCAACATGCGCCGCACTTGCTTTTCCATGGCTGCGGGCTTGCTCAATCCGCCGCTTGCAGCGAGCGTCTGCAATTCCTGATCCGGACCGGTGTTCCACAGGAAAAACGAAAGCCGCGAAGCCATCTCTAAATCGGTGAGTGGGAACTCGGTGCCCGGTAAGGCGCCCTTCGGTCCGCGAATGCCGCGGTAGAGAAAATCAGGGCTGGCCAGCACCGCCGCCACCACCTGCTCAATTCCTTGATCGAAACTGCCTCCGTTTTCGCGCCCGGCCTGATAGAACGGCATTAGACGATCGGTGTCTTCGGACGTGACCGGTCGGCGGAAGGCGCGGCGCGCTAGATTTTCCGTGATCTGGCGGGCGCAAGAGGGCTCCTCTTTCGGCACGGGATCGCAGACAAAGATCAGGGCGCGGCTGGGAGTTTTCGAAATCCCTTGGGGATGAAACGGCCCCACCACACCGACGCCATCGACCAGGCGCGGCATGCGGCCGCTGGCTTGCGCGAAACTGCCGGTCAAGCCGCCAAAGGGAGCGGGGTTGGAGATGTTTTCGTCTGACTCGACGTGCGAGCGGTCAATGAAGGCCACGACAACATCGCGCAGGCCGGCTTGCACCTGGACGGGAATCTTCGAGAAACGCTCCATGATCTGGGCCCGTCCGGGGGCGCCTTTGCGATCGGCTAGAGCTTGATCTGCGGGGCCGCCGACCGGTTTGCGGAAAACGATCTTGTCATCGATCAGGATGACCACGGTGCTTTCGTTCTCTACCGGACCTGTGTAGAGGCCGACTGCGAGATCGTTCAGAGTGAACTGGTACTCGCCGTCGGCAGGGAAATTGTGTTTGAAGCGGATTCCTCCGCGGGTGCCGAGAGGTAGCGGCTCGTCGGGATTCTGATTGGCGGCGATGGAGTATTTTACGTTACCAACGCGAGGATTCGGACTCCCGACGGCCAAGCGTGCGACCTGGCGCGCGGCGGAGATGTATTGATCGACGAAGGAAGGGGATACCGTTAAGGCTGACGCGATATTGTCAAAACCTTCCACCTGGATATCCTGCGGGAGGATGTCCTTTGCGTTTACCTCTACTCCGACCAGAGTTTTTACGGACGCCGCGTATTCGGAACGGTTCAAACGCTGGATCGGAACATAGCCCGCCCGAGGACTCTTGGCCTGAGCGTCAAGAGTGTTTTCCATCCAGGCTACGAACGAGTCAATTTCTTTCTGCGACGGCTGGGGAGCGCCCGGCGGCGGCATCAAGCGTCCGCGCATTTTGCGCAAGGCTTTCTCCCAGACTTGGGCGTCGTTCGTGGCGGCTTCGAGGTTCAATCCATCGAGCGCCAGGCCACCCGTCTTCAGGCGTGCATTGTGGCAGGTGACGCAGTAGGTATTGAGGAGCGCGCGATGCGGATCCGCGCTGGCGCCAGGTTGAGACGGCGGATTCTGTCCCCTGGATTCCAGCAGGGCAAACGGGATTGCCAGAACCACAAGAGCGCTTGCGCGAAACACATGCTTCATAAGGTTGCAACCCATCGGCGGATCAAGTATTTCCGCGTGGTATCGTCATCCGGACGCCACTGTTATTATCACAAAACGCGGTCGGGTACGAGGCCCGGCTTGACTGGTTGGATTCCTGCTAGACGCGCGGGCCAAGATTACGGCCTGGCGAGATGAGTACAATGGCAACGGCCCCACAGCACTCTGGGTTACCGGACGCCCAATGAGTTCGCGGCGGCCCTGAAATCCTCACCCGGCCCGGATCGGCCATGCTCCTGTTTATCAATTCATAGGATCTTTTGATTTGACCGGGGGACTTCGGGAAAGCTAGGTTGAAACTAGCGGCATTTAAAGGAGATTTGTGTATGCGTTGGTTGCTTGTCTTGGTTGGGGTGACAACGGCGGCGTGGGCTGCCGATACCGGAACGAATTCAGCATCGGTCACGTTTAGCAAGGACGTTCTGCCCATTTTGCAGAGAAACTGCCAGACTTGCCATCGTCCTGGGCAGATCGCACCCATGTCGTTCGTCACCTACCAGAGCGCGCGGCCTTGGGCAAAGGCGATGAAAGCGGCCGTGGCTTCTCGAAAAATGCCGCCGTGGTTTGCGGACCCGCAGTATGGCCACTACACCAATGACCGGTCGCTGCAGCAGAGCGAGATCGATATGATCGCGAAATGGGCGGACAGCGGCGCGCCTGAGGGCGATGCGAAGGACGCGCCGGTTGCTCTGCAATGGCCGGAGGGCTGGAGAATCCAGCCAGACGTGATTGTGCCCGGACCTGTGATGGAGATTCCGGCGCGACCCAAGAATAATGTTGTCGAGTGGATCTCAGTGACCATGCCGAGCGGGTTTACCAAAGACACGTGGGTTACGTCGGTGCAGATCAAGCCGGAACACCCCGAAGTCACACACCATATCTGCGTCGCGTATATGCCGCACAACCCGAACGCAAAAATGGGAGTGCCGCAATGGCAGGATAAGGAACGGGACGAAGACGGCGCCGCGATTCCGGAAAAGGGCCCAACCTTTGGCGGCGGACCACCGCGTAGTGCGACGCCGGCTGCACGTCAAGGTGCCACAGCTTCGGTCACTTCCACCAATGGCGGCGCGGAAGATTGCTACCTGCCGGGGAATCCGGCGGCAGATTACCGTGGATTAAAGGCTGCGAAATTGATTCCTGCGGGTTATGACGTCTTCTACAGCATCCACTACACACCCAATGGCAATGCCTATACGGATCATATTCAGTTGGGATTCACGGTCGCGAAGGAAGCGCCCGAGAGGCGTTACGTCTCTCTAGCTGCCTCGGCGCCGATGGACTCCAAGCGGTTTGCCATTCCGCCAAACGATCCGGCCTGGCTGAGTCCACCGGCGGAAGCGACGTTTCTGCGGGACGTGGAGTTGGTCTTCATGATGCCGCACATGCACTATCGTGGCAAAGACGCCAAATGGACGCTGGAGTATCCCGATGGGCGCCAGGAAGTGGTGCTGAACGTTCCGCATTACGACTTTAACTGGCAACTGGGTTACAACACGTCCATCAAAGTGCCAGCCGGAACCAAGCTGCACGTAGACGTTCACTTCGACAATTCGGTGAACAACAAGTTCAATCCCAATCCCAACAAGACCGTGTATTACGGGCAGATGACCTGGGAAGAGATGATGTACCAGTTCTTCGGCGTGGTGGTGGAGAAGGACGCCGATGTAACCAAGATCATCAAGCTGGCGGTGCCGCTCGCGGGGGGCGGCGGCTGAGCTTGACTCGCTAGTCTTCGCAGGGTATTCTAAACCCGTCCTTAGAGGTCGTGGTTGTGCTTGCCCGTAAACTTGAGTACCTAATTGCACTTGCCAAAGAAGGGCACTTCGCCAGAGCCGCTGCGGCGTGCCATGTCTCGCAGCCGGCACTCTCCGCAGGGATCCAGCAACTGGAGCATGAGCTAGGAGTTCCGATCGTTAAACGAGGGCAGCGCTTCCAGGGATTCACGGAGCAGGGCGACATCGTCTTGAACTGGGCGCAGCGGATGGAGATGGACTGCAAGAACCTCCGTCAGGAACTACGTGACCGGAGTAATAACCTGGCCGGTACGCTTCGGATCGGGGTTTTGAACTCGACTACGCCTTTCCTCTCCATTTTCACGATCCCGTTTTCGCAGCGCTTCCCGGAAGTAAATCTCAAGGTCATGAATCACAATCCTTTTGACATTCAGCAGGGATTGGAGGATTTTGCCTTCGATATGGCGATCAGTTATCTGGAGGACAAGCCGCGGCGCTATCGGTTTTCACACACTCTGTACACCCAAGAGTATTACCTGTTGACGCGAAAGCGAAGTCGATTTTCGCAGCAAGGCCCGGTCTCCTGGGAGGATGTGAAAGGTTTGCCGCTGTGCTTGTTTCCCGCGGAAACGCATGTGTTCGGTTCCGAGGTTTACGAGACTCTGGGTGGTGCTCATCCTGGTGTCGCACGCGTCGAGACCAATGCAATGATGATACTGCTCGATCACGTCCGCACGGGAAACTGGGCGTCGATTCTTCCCAAGCCAGTCCTCTTTATGATCGCCGGGAGTGACGAATTCGAAGCCGTTCCGCTCCCCCTCACTGCCGATGCTGGCGCTATCGGAATCGCGGTGCCGCATCGCGAACCGGAGTCCTATTTGGCCGAAGCGTTCTTTGACCTCGCTACCAGCTCCGATGTGCTCGGCAAATTCCACGAGTTCTTCCAGCCTAGTCCCGCAGCCACCCGCCGATAGAGTTTTTCTATCACGCGAAAGAAACCTTTGATTTGACCACGGGCGTGTGCCGCCTTATTCTGAGTCTCCGTTTCGCGTTCCGAAAAAGGAGAGATTCAAATGGCGAGCAACCGAGGTGTGGCTTACATCGGTCCGGGCAAGGTAGAGGTCAAATCCATCGAGTATCCCAAGTTGCGGATGCCCAAGAGCGAGACCGATCCGTTCGGCGGCAAGGATGCCCCACACGGCGTCATATTGAAAATTGTCACGACGAACATCTGCGGATCGGATCAGCACATGGTCCGCGGGCGAACTACGGCACCGGCGGGGCTAATTCTCGGCCACGAAATTACCGGCGAGGTGATCGAGAAGGGCAGCGACGTCGAAATGTTGAACGTTGGCGACATCGTCACCGTGCCGTTTAACATTGCCTGCGGGCGCTGCCGAAATTGCCGCGAAGGGAAGACGGGGATTTGTCTCACGGTGAATCCAGCGCGCCCTGGAGCGGCTTACGGCTACGTCGATATGGGTGGCTGGGTGGGCGGTCAAGCGGAGTATGTCCTGGTCCCGTATGCCGACTTCAACCTGATCAAGTTTCCCAACAAAGAGAAAGCTCTCACAAAGATCAAAGATCTGACGCTGCTATCCGACATTTTTCCGACCGGGTATCATGGCGCGATTCAGGCAGGTGTGACTACGGGGTCGATCGTGTATGTCGCGGGAGCCGGGCCGGTAGGCTTGGCGTGCGCGGCATCGTGTCATCTGCTGGGCGCGGCAGTCGTCATCGTCGGGGACATGATCCCGGAGCGCTTGGCGCAAGCCAAGAGTTTTGGCTGCGAAACCATCGACCTTCGCAACACGGCGTCGCTGGCCGACCAGATCGCTCAGATCACGGGCGAGCCGCTGGTCGATTCCGCCGTCGATTGCGTGGGCTTTGAGGCTCGTGGACACGGAAGCGCCGCGAGCGTGGAGCAGCCGGCGACGGTGCTGAATTCGATCATGGAGATCACCCGCGCGGGTGGATCACTGGGCATTCCGGGTTTGTATGTGACGGGTGACCCGGGCGGCGTGGATGCCGCGGCCAAGATCGGCTCGTTGAGCATCCGCATCGGACTCGGCTGGGCCAAGTCGCATTCGTTTCACACCGGCCAATGCCCGGTGCTGCGTTACAACCGGCAACTGATGCAGGCGATTTTGCACGACAAAATTCAGATTGCCAAGGCTGTGAATGCCACCCTGATATCCCTGGACGACGCGCCCAGTGGCTATCGGGATTTCGACCACGGCGCGGCAAAGAAGTTCGTGATTGACCCGCACGGGACGGCAAAGAAAGCTGCCGCCTGAATAGACTTCACAAAGGAGACGACAGATGGTGACATTAGCAGACGCACGCAGAGTGATCGCGGCCGCCGAGAAGAAGGCAAGCGAGATCGGGCAACCGATGAACGTCGCGGTGGCCGATGAAGGTGGCAATATTGTGGCTCACGCGCGCATGGACGGTGCGTGGATCGGCAGCATTGATATCTCGCAGAAGAAGGCATACACATCGCGCGCCTTCGATATTTCAACCAAAGACTTGGCAGCGCATTCGCAGTCCGGCAACCAGTTCTTCGGCATTCATGCCTCCAATGGCGGCAAGATTATGATCTTCGCCGGCGGGATCCCTTTAAAGAAGAACGGGAAAGTGGTGGGAGCAATCGGCGTGAGCGGCGGGTCTGGAGACCAGGATCATGCCGTGGCCGAGGCTGGGGCGGCCGCTTTCTAAGGCAAAGCGCGCTTGATAGGGGTGGGTTATCAAGTGTTAGGAAACTTCGATTTGACATCATCGGAGCACAGCAGTACCGTTGACAGCAGCCTAAAAATCTTCGGCATGCGGAAATTGCATGCGAAGTGTGTGAGGGGACGGGGTTCAAGGGGAAGCGAGAATGTTTAACAGATCCAAATATTTCCAGACTTTGAGTGTGCTCGGCATCGTCGCGCTCATGGGTGTCTTCAGCGCAGAGGAAGCCTGGGGGCAGGGCGTCACCGCGCAGATGAGTGGTACGGCCAAAGACCAATCCGGCGCGGCGTTGCCGGGCGTCGAAGTCACGGTGACTCAGACCGACACCGGAACCAAGCGGAGTGCCACCACGGATGAGTCGGGATTTTACAATCTACCGAATCTGGCAATTGGCCCCTATCGGCTGGAGGCCGCTAAGCCCGGTTTCCGGAGCTATATACAAACCGGAATCGTTTTACAAGTGAACAGCAATCCGGAAATCCCGTTGACGCTGAATGTAGGCCAGGTGACGGAAACCGTTGAAGTGGCCGCGAATGCTAGCGCGGTAGAGACGCGCAGCATGGGTGTCGGCTCGGTGGTCGAGAATCAGCGCATTTTAGAGTTGCCGCTCAACGGACGTCAGGCCACCGATCTCATCGCACTCGCGGGCGCGGCCGTGCAAACTGGCTCCTCGCCGGCCTGGGCCATGAAAACGGGGGTGAATATTTCCGTGGCGGGAGGCCAAACCTACGGTGTCACTTATCTGCTGGATGGGGCTCCGCACAGCAATTTTTATGACGCCACCGGTATGCCCGTTCCTTTCCCGGATGCGCTGCAGGAATTCAAGGTTGAGACCAGCGCACTGAGCGCGCAAAACGGTACCCATTCGGGAGCGGCCGTGAGCGGCGTCACCAAGTCCGGCACCAACGCGTTTCATGGCGATCTGTTTGAGTTCGTGCGTAATTACAAATTCAATGCGCGCAACGCTTTTGCGGCCAAGCGCGACACTCTGAAGCGGAATCAATTCGGCGGGACAATCGGCGGGCGCATCATCAAAGACAAGCTGTTCTTCTTCGGGGGTTATCAGGGTACCCGGACCCGCCAGGAGACCAGTGACAATACGGCCTTCGTCCCCACGCCGAAGATGCTCACGGGCGACTTCACCACGTTCGCGTCCGCCCAGTGTCAAGGAACCAATAAAACGCTCACGGGCGGATTCGTTGGCAATAAGATTGATCCCAACCTGTTTAGCCCGGCGGCGCTGAAGGTAGCGAAGCTGCTCCCCGCCGCCACGAATGATTGTGGACTCATTCTGTTCGGCCTAAAAGGCGTCGAGAATCTAGCGCAGTACGTGGCCCGGGTCGATTATCAATTGAACGACAAGCACACGATTTTCGGGCGTTATCTGGCGACGCCGATCTTCGACGCGGTCCCTTACAGTCTGTCGGGAGGCAATGTTCTCACCACCGCCACGCCCGCCGGTTCGCCGGTAAACAGCTACGGCCAGGATGACTTGGCGACTTCGTTCACGATCGGCGAAACCTGGCTGATCAACCCGACCACCGTTAATTCATTCCGTGCGTCGCTGAATCGCGTGGCAGCCAACCACCCGGGCCCGGCGTTTTTCGGACCCTCCGACGTTGGCGTCAAAGCGTTCAGCTATCTTCCGCACTTCATGAGCATTACGGTTACGGGTGGTCCGACCATCGGGCAAGGCACGGGCGCGGACCTGTTCGCCAACAGCACCCAATACCAGTTGAACGATGACGTGAGTCTGGTGCGCGGGTCGCATCAGTTCGGGTTCGGAGTGAGTGCCGCGCTCTCCACCGTGTATGCATTAGCGAACGTGTTTTCGATTGGAACTTACCCGTTCACCGGGCAAGCAACCGGTTTGGGGATGGCCGATTTCCTGACGGGAAAGGTAACCGGTTCGCAGCAGGCCACTCCTAACGGGTTAGTCAACTACGAGCGTTTCTTCGGGCTGTATGCGCAAGACACGTGGAAGGTCAGCCAGCGGCTGACGGTGAATTACGGTGTGCGCTGGGATCCGTACTTCCCTATGCAGCTCAAGCAGAATACCATCTTCAACTTCAGCATGGACCGCTTCCGCCAGAACGTTATCAGCAAGGTGATTCCTAACGCTCCCGCGGGCTTCTACTATCCGGGCGATCCTGGTTTCAACGGTCAGGCCAGTATCGAAAATCAGTGGATGCACTTCCAGCCGCGCGTCGGTTTTGCCTGGGATCCAACCGGAGATGGGAAAACGTCCATTCGCGGTGGTGCTGGCATTGCCTACGATTTTGTAAATCAGCAACTGCATCACAACACCACCACGGCGGCGCCATTCGGAGGACGGCAACTCAAACCGAACACCATCAGTTTCGATGACCCGTGGGGCGCTTTCCCGGGCGGAAATCCGTTCCCCTATAATTCAGGGCCGGGGAACTACCTGTTTACGCCCGCCAGCACCTTCCAGCCGATTCCTACAGACCTGCGGACGCCTAAAGTCTACTCCTGGAATTTCGGCATTCAGCGCCAGGTGACGCAAGCGCTGTTTGTGTCCGGCAGCTATATCGGCAACAATGCGATTCACCTGTTGACGTCTGTTGAATTGAACCCGGCCATTCTGGTTCCCAACACAGCCGGGACGCCGCTGGGCACTTGTCCGACGGGCGTAACGGCGGGCTGCAACGCGCTGTCGAATACGCAACAGCGGCGCGTGCTTTCGCTGCAAGACCCCGTGAAATCGGCGAACATCGGATTCCTCACCCAGTATGACGATGGGGCGACCCAGTCTTACCATGGGCTGCTGTTGAACTCCACTTGGCGCCCGAAGCAAGGCGTGAACATCAATGCGAACTATACGTGGTCGCATTGTCTGGCGGACTACATCTTCCAGGGAACGCCGCCCAATCCCGGACAAAACTATTTTCACTATTTTGACCGGCATGCAGATCGCGGGAATTGTGTGGGCGACCGCCGCCACATTTTCAATTTGACGGCCGTGGCGCAGACCCCGCGGTTTGACAATCGGGCACTGCGCATCGTCGGAACCGGCTGGACCGTCTCGACGATATACCGCTATCAAACTGGAGCGTATCTGAGCGTCATTTCCGGCGTCGACCGCTCGCTCAGCGGAATCGCAGCGACGATTCAACGTCCGGACATGGTGAATCCAAATGCGATCGCGGCCGATTCTGGTTCCGCCTGCGTGGGCCGTCCCGGATGTATTAGCTGGCTGAATCCAGCTGCCTTCGCGCAGCCGGCCTTCGGCACTTTCGGTAACCTGGGTTACCAAAATATCCTGGCACCCGCTTTCTGGCAGTTCGACGCCGCGCTCTCCCGGGAATTCCGGGTCCGTGAAGGCCAGCGCCTTGAAATTCGCGCCGAAGCGTTTAATATCATCAACGGCGTCCGCCCGGTTACACCAACCGCGGGCAGTGCGACGTTGAACATCAATAGCCCGAATACCTTCGGCGTAATTCTGAGCTCGTACGATCCGCGAATCATGCAGTTCGCAGCCAAGTTCGTTTTTTAGTACGACAATGGCGTAGCGAGGTGCCACGGATGCGGTTCTCACTTGCGATAGCGGGTTTTGCGGCAGCGTCGGGCTTGTTCGCGGCCGATGTGAGTGCGCCTCCAGCCATCACATTTCACCAAGACGTTCTGCCGATCCTGCAAAGGAACTGCCAGAACTGCCACCGCCCCGGGCAGATCGGGCCGATGTCTCTCTTGACTTACGAGGAGGCTCGTCCTTGGGCCAAAGCGATGAAGGCAGCGGTGGCAAGCCGAAAAATGCCGCCGTGGTTTGCCGATCCGGCGTTCGGGCACTTCAGCAACGAACGGACATTGAAGCCAGCAGAGATTCAGACGTTAGTTCAGTGGGCGGATGGCGGAGCGCCGGCGGGGAACAGCAAAGACGCGCCGCCTGCTGTGGCGTGGCCCGAAGCAGGCTGGCGTATCAAACCCGATGTGGTGGTAAAAGGTGTCGAGTACCACGTAGTTCAGAAGACTGGAATTATGCCGTGGATGTACGTCACCGTGCCAACCGGCCTTAAGGAAGATACCTGGGTCACTTCCATGGAGATGCGTCCGGGGGCGAATCCGGCGCTCACTCATCATTACTGTGTTTTCGTGATCCCGCACCGTGAGGGCATTGAATACGGCAAATTTTCCGAGAGCAGCCAAGGGCAGGCTACGGGTGGAGCTCCGTTTGAGGGCTGTTACGAGAAGGGCCAGGAGGAGTTTGATTACCGTCCACAGCACGCTGGCCGCCTGATTCCGGCGAACAGCGACATGATCTTCCAGATGCATTACGCGCCTAACGGCCAGGAAACGGTGGATCTCCCGCAAGTGGGCTTTACGGTTTCGAAGGTGCGCCCGGCACGGCAATACATCTTCTTCAACGTGGGCGCAGGAAGCAAAATCAACATTCCGCCAGGCGAGGCGAATTATCGGGCGCCCGCGCAGGAAGGCGAGTTGGCCGTCGATGCCGAGATTGTCTGGCTACAGGCGCATGCGCATTACCGTGCCAAAGAGATGACCTTCACGATCGGGTATCCTGACGGGCGCACCGAAACTGCGCTGCGTGTCAACTGGAATCCCTACTGGCAGCAGCTGTACTATCCCGATAAACCATTGGTTGCACCGAAGGGAACGCGGCTCCTGATCGAGGGCCGCTACGACAATTCGCCGAACAATCCGTTTAATCCCGATCCCACTGCGCCAGTGAAGTTCGGCGATCAAGCCAAAGACGAAATGCTATTCCCGACGTTTGGGTTGATCATCGACGGCTCGGTGGACGTATCGAAGGTGAAGGTGATCCAGCCGTCATCGCGCGCCGGCAAGGATTTCACTGTGGTGGCGGAGACTAGCCCTTCAAAGTAGTTAGCCGAGCTTGATCAGCGATGTTCCCGGCATGTGCAGCCGGCTGAGCTTCTCGATCTCCGCGAGAGCGATCTCCAGATTGCGGCGAGCGACCAAGGCGTGTTCCCGGGTCAGGCGTTCGGCGAGAGGCCCGTCCTTCTCTTCGATGGCGCGGATGATTTCATGATGCTGCTCAATCGCCAGCGGCATGATATCGCGGCCGGAGACCGGCACCGGGGCTGCCGGGGAAGCGAAGGGAATCGCATAGACTCTGTCTACTACCGAGCGCAACATGGGACTCTGCGCGAGATCCACCAAGGCGAGATGGAAGGCTGCATTCAATTCCCCATAACGGGACAATTCGTCGGTGGGGCCTGAACCTGGCTGCATGGCTGTCGGGCTGACGCTCATGAGCGCATCGATCTCGGCGTTGCACTGGCGGAGAAGCGTCAATTCGTTGGGATCGGTGATTCTCTCGGCTGCGAGTTTCGCAGCCATGCCTTCGAGTACGCCCCGCATTTCGATGGCGTCCCAGATGTCCCTCTTGGTGAATTCGCGGACGGCGAAGCCACCACCTGTGGACGGCTCGAGCAAGCCTTCCTGCGACAGTCGCTCCAGTGCCAAACGCACTGGTGTCCGCGAAATGCCCAATCTCGCAGCGAGGCGAATCTCCGCGATACGCTCGTGTGGGCGAAACTCTCCCTTGAGGATCATCTCGCGCAACTTCACGGAAGTGCGGCCGCTATGAGAACCGGATGGGTTGTTGGTTCGCGACTTAGAGGACTTCTTCAATGGCTCATCATAACATCAACTGCATACAGGCTCTAGATTTCCCATCGATTTTTCTTAGGAGGTTCGTCTCTTAATTGGCAATCAACCTAGTAATGATGTTAAGTATCAATTACTTAGAGGGAACCGCGCCCTCATAAGGAGAGGTTATCGAAAGTCACCGACTATCTATTTGACGCTGCATGCAACGGGGACTTATCATTCGTGTTGTAGTTTGTGGAGGAGAGCGACTGTATGAAGAAGTCAGTGGGCTCGATTGCGATCGGCCTTTCGTCCTTGGCTGCGGGCTTGGCGATTCTGGTGCTCAACGGGTACGCGCAGCAGCCGTCATCCGCCTCCCAGCCCGAGCAAGTCGATTACAACTGGCAGATCCGGCCCATCCTTTCAGACAACTGCTATCGCTGCCACGGGCCGGACGCGAAGAGCCGGCAGGCGGGACTGAGACTCGACCAGCAAGAGAGCGCGTACGAGCAGGCGATCGTGCCCGGCAAGCCGCAGGAAAGCGAAATGATCCGGCGGATCTCCTCTAAGGACCCGGCATACCGGATGCCTCCACCGGCGGCGAGCGCCAAGCCGCTCACGGATGCCGAGATGGCCACGCTCACCGAATGGGTCAAGCAAGGCGCCGAATACAAACCGCATTGGGCTTTTATCACCCCTGTTAAGGCGCCTTTACCGCAAACGACTCTAGCAAGCCGTGTGGTGAATGCCATCGATCGTTTCATCTTTGCGCGCCTGCAGAAAGAAGGATTGCAGCCCTCGCCCGAAGCCGACAAGGAGACTCTCATCAACCGCGTCACGCTTTCGCTGACGGGTCTGCCTCCGACCCTTCCCGAAGTGGACGCTTTTCTTGCGGATAAGAGTCCGAATGCTTATGAAAAAGTCGTCGACCGGCTGCTGGCTTCGCCGGCTTACGGCGAGCATATGGCGGCTTACTGGGCCAATATCTCGCGGTACTCGGAAAGCGACGGGTTTCTGGACGATCATCACGACCGGCTGTTTTGGCCTTATCGCGATTGGGTGATCTCCGCGTTCAACAAGAACATGCCGTTCAATCAATTCGCGACTTGGCAGCTCGCTGGGGATCTGTTGCCCAATGCCACCAAGGAGCAGAAGCTGGCGACGGCGTTCCTACGGGTGGGGAAGCGGACGACCGAGAACGGCGCCATAGACGAGGAGTACCGCGTCGAGTACGCGCTCGATCGCGCCAATGTCGTGGGCGGCGGGTTTCTGGCGCTGACCACTGGGTGTGCGCGCTGCCACGACCACAAATACGATCCCATCGCGCAGAAAGAATACTACTCGTTGTCGGGATTCTTCAACAGCGCGGATGAGCCCGGCTTCTTCGCGCCCGGGTTTAGCACCATTCAAGGTGGTCCCACTCTGCCTTGGACTGACAAAGCGACCGATGAAAAGATCGCGGCTGCCGAGACTGTTCTCAAGACCGCCGAAAATGCCTACTCGGCTGCGCGCGAAGCCGCCAATGCTGATGCGATCACGCGAGTCGGTGCGCTGCTCAAGCAATCAGCCGGGGAAGTAGCGGGCGTAGTGCAGAAGTCACTGGATGCTGCGACAGTGGCTTACTATCCCTTCGAAACCACGGCTCCGATTCCGGACGACCAGTTGCCTAAATCGCGGGCGCGCCGGGGGCAGAAGCCTCCGGCAGATCTCGTGTCGCCCTTCCGCGGACGCGATCCGAATGGACCGCCTCCCGAGATCGACGCTGTTCGCGCAGCGCGAGAGTTCGGGCAGCGTCTTCCGAATAGCATGATACGCGAAAACCTTACGTTCTCACCGAGCGGCCTTCCCGGCGGAGAGCCCGCCGTGCTGGAGGAAGCGAATCTGCGGCCCGGTGGCGCCAAAGGGAATGCATTGTTTTTCACGGACACGAATCGCGGTTTTCTGGGGAATAGCGTAGGTTTCTACGACCGGACACAGCCGTTCAGCTTCGACCTGTGGGTTTATGCGGCTTCGGTTTATGAGAACTCGCAGGTGTTGAATCATCGCGACGATGACAACTCCGGTGGCGCCGGTTACAAGCTGAACCTGGAAAAGAATCATCTGTCGTTGTTTATGATGCACTCCTGGCCCTACAACATGTTGCACGTAGTCTCGAAGGTACCGGTTCCTATCAAACAATGGACTCACGTTTCGATGACTTACGATGGCTCTAGCCACGCGTCGGGATTGCATCTCTATGTCAATGGCGAGCCCGCAGAGGTGGAAGTCGAGCACGATCATCTTACGGAAAGCAGTTTGCCTCGAAGCTATGCGGCGGCGTTTAACGAGTTTGTCGGAGTGGAGTTTGGCCGCCGTTTCCGCGAAGTCACCATGAAAGACGGCGGTATTGATGAGGTTCGCTTCTTCAATCGAGCGCTTACACCTATCGAGGTGAGTTATCTGCACCAGGGTGTGCGAGCAGTTGAAACCGAGCAGGCGAAGTTGGCCGGTGAGATGGCTGAGCTTGTGGTTGCCAGCGACGTGCGGGTGATTGAGGCAGGCAAGAGTCTGTATGCGGCGCGGGAAGCGCAAAATCAAGCTGTCTCCTGGGTGCCCGAAGTGATGGTGATGGCGGATGCGCCCAAGCCCCGGCAGACTTATGTTCTGAGCCGCGGGCTGTACAATGTGCGTCTGGATCCAGTGGACCCCGCGCCGCTCACACAAGTCTTTCCGTTTGATCCCAAACTGCCGAAGAACCGGATCGGTCTGGCGCAATGGCTGTTCGATCCGAAGAATCCCCTGGTTTCACGCGTCTTTGTAAATCGCATTTGGCAACAGATGCTGGGGAAGGGAATCGTAGAAACTTCCGACGACTTCGGTATGCAGGGGTCGCGGCCGACGCATCCCGAGTTGCTCGACTGGCTGGCTGTCGACTTCATTGAATCCGGTTGGGACGTTAAGCGCTTGAATAAGATGATCGTGATGTCGGCGACGTTCAGGCAGTCTTCCGACGTTAACGATGAGATCGTGAAGCGCGATCCCGGCAATACCCTCTACGCTCGCGGGCCGCGTATGCGTATGTCAGCCGAACAAGTCCGCGATAATGCGCTCGCAGTGAGCGGATTATTAGTGAAGACCATCGGCGGACCCAGCGTGTATCCGTATCAGTCGGACGGTGTGTGGGTGCTGGGTGTCACTCCCTACCGCTATCCGAAGCCAGAGGAAGTTTCCCCAGACGAACAGCATCGGCGCAGCTTGTATTCCTTTGTGAAACGCAACACGCCGCCGCCTTCGATGTCAGTATTCGATTTCTCGGAGCGCCACGGTACCATCGCGCGGCGCCTCACTTCCAATACGCCGCTGCAGGCTCTGGTGTTGCTCGATGATCCGCAATATCTGGAAGCCTATCGAGTATTGGCGACCAGGGTCCTTAAGGAGAAGACAGAAAAGGACGAACAGATCAAGCTGGTCTTCCGTTTGGCGACCAGGCGGTTGCCGAAGGAAACAGAGATGGTTGAGCTTCGCAAATACTACGACCGGGAACTCGCCCGGTTTGACGGCGAGAGGAAGAAAGCCGAAGACCTGGTTCATGTCGGCGTAGCGCCGGTGGATTCCACAGTGGACGTCGTGAAGATGGCGGCATTGACGAACGTGGCCGGGGCAGTGATGAATACGCCGGACGCATATTCGATTCATTAGAGGCTCCCATGAAACAGATAGACCCGAACATATTCAAGACCGCTCTGGCTCGCAGAGCCTTTCTGAAGACCGGAAGCGGGCTGGGTGCGCTAGCGCTCGCTGAACTTCTGGGCGGTACTCGGCTGCTGGGACAGGCTCCTTCGCCCGCCGGAGGAGTGGTGATCAAGAGCAATGGTGTTTTGAAGGAACTGCACTTCGCGCCGCGCGCGAAACGGGTGATCCGCATTCACATGATTGGCGCGGTTTCACAAGTGGATAGCTTCGACTACAAGCCCATGCTCGAAAAGATGCACGGCGAGCAACTCCCCGCTTCCATACGAGGAAAAGGGCGGCTTTCGACCATGAGCGCAGCGCAGTCGTCCTTCCCGATTGTGAAACCGATCAGCCCGTTTTCGCAGCACGGCCAGAGCGGCGCCTGGGTCAGCGATCTGTTCCCGTACACGGCGAAAATCGTGGACGATCTCTGCTTCATCAAGACTCTCCGTACGGATCACGTGAATCACGATCCAGCCGCGAAGTTCTTGCATACCGGCTTTCAGTTGGCTGGCCGGCCACCCGAGGGCGCCTGGGTCGCGTATGCGATCGGATCGGAGAACCAGAACCTTCCCGCATTCGTGGCGTTTACGTCGGGAACCTTCGGTGGCGTGAGCCACGATGCCTCGAACTGGGGATCTGGTTTTCTGCCTTCGCAGTATCAGGGGGTGCCGTTCCGGGCGGGCAAAGACCCGGTGCTGTATGTGAGCAACCCGAACGGCATGGACATGCAGGATCGCCGGGGAATGCTGGATGTCATTGGCAAGCTTTCCGAAACGCAGCACGAGATTTCCGACGACCCGGAGATTCCGGCCAAGATCAGCCAGTATGAGATGGCGTACCGGATGATGACTTCGGTGCCGGAAGTAGCGGACATCAGCAAAGAGCCCGATCGCATTTTGGATATGTACGGCCCGGAGGTGCGCAAACCCGGCACGTTTGCGCGCAATTGCTTGCTGGCGCGGCGCTTGGCTGAACGTGACGTGCGCTTCATTTCCGTGATGCACGTGGGCTGGGATCATCACACCAATATCCTGCAGCGGCATCCGCCGGACTGCCTGATGGTGGATCAGCCGTCTGCGGCGCTGGTTGCGGATCTGAAGCAGCGTGGGTTATTGAAAGACACCTTGGTGATGTGGGGCAGTGAATTTGGACGGACCTCATTTGCACAAGGCCCAATCGATTCGAACGTCGGTCGCGATCACCACGGG
>Ga0105248_10003449_pt1 | contig 17556 bp, 9 predicted proteins | sample KBSS34metaG_FD_81524 | JGI IMG/M metagenome (GOLD analysis project Ga0105248, IMG submission 81524) | Switchgrass rhizosphere microbial communities from Kellogg Biological Station, Michigan, USA - KBS S3-4 metaG | ecosystem: Host-associated > Plants > Roots > Rhizosphere > Soil | place... | reverse complement strand
GACGCCGTGCCCGACGAGGACTCGGTCCGTCTGAAGGTCGACGTGTCGCGCCTGGCACGCGCTGACGCACCGGACGGCACCGCCTCTCTGACCGTGACCGGCGCCATCGCGCTGAAGGAGTGGCCTGCCTGGCGTGCGGGACGGCAAATCGCCCTGCCTGCGAGCGTTCGCGCTCCGTCTCGTTACCTGGACGCCGGGGTCTACGACGATCGGCTGACGCTCGCCCGCCGCAGGCTCGTGCTGGTCGGCAGCGTGAAGAGCGGCGCGCTGGTGGACGTCGTGTCCCGCGGCTCGTGGGCCGAGGAGCGGGCGGCCGACCTGCGCGCGTTCGTGCGCGCCGAGATCGCGAGGTACGTCGGCGCCCGCGATCCTGTCGCCGGCGCGGTGGCCACTGCCATCCTCATCGGCGATCGCACGGGACTCTCGCCGGAGCTGGAGGACCGGCTGCAACGCGCCGGCACGTACCACGTCATCGCCATCTCCGGCGGCAACATCGCGATCTTCGCGGCGACGCTGATCGGGCTCGCGCGGCTCTTCCGCGTCCCCACGCGCACCACCAACGGCCTGATTGTTGTCATTCTCTGGGGCTACGCCGCGCTAGTCGGCGGCGGCGCGTCGGTGGCGCGCGCCACCGCGATGGCCTCGGCGTTCCTGCTCCTCCGCGTGTGCGATCTGCGGGCCGCCCCGTTTGCGGCGCTCGCGACGGCGTCGGCTGCCCTGCTGGCGGCCGATGCGATGCTCATCGCCGATTCCGGCTACATCCTCACCGTCGGCGCGACCGCCGCCATCATCGGGCTGACGCCGCGGCTGATGTCGTCGACGGACTGGCCACGAGGGCTGCGCGCGGCCGCCGCGGTGGCACTGGCGTCGGTCGCGACCGAGCTTGTGTTGCTCCCGATTTCGGCGACGCTGTTCGGGCGCGTAACCTTCGCCGGCCCGCTGCTCAATCTGTGCGCGGTGCCGGCGATGGCCGTGGTCCAGCTGGCCGGCCTGGCGGTGGTGGCGACGGCCGGCTGGTCGTCGCCGTTGGCGTCAATGGCCGGCGCCGTAACGAGGGCCGGCGCGGAGCTGCTCGTAGGATCGGGAGCGCTCGTCGACTGGATGCCAGTCGTCGCGCGGCGTGTCCCGGCGCCGTCGTGGTGGGTCACCATCGCCTATTTCGCCGGGCTCACGCTGGCGCTTGGCGCCACTGGCCTGGCAGCGTGTCCCGGGCACTGGCGTGTTACAGGCCGCCGCGCGGGCGTTGGCGTGACGACGGCGATGGCGTGCTGGGTCGTCTGGCATCCGGGCACCTGGCGCGTGCCGTGGCGCGGCGATGGCCGTCTGCACATCGTCTCGATCGACGTCGGTCAGGGCGACGCCACGCTCGTCGAGCTTCCCGATCGCAGCACGGTGCTGGTCGATGCCGGCGGCCTCTCAATCGACGCCCGCTACGATATCGGCGCTCGGGTGGTCGCGCCCGCCATCTGGGCGCGCGGCATCGGCTGGCTCGACGCCCTGCTGCTGACTCACGGCGATCCGGATCACATCGGCGGCGCCGCGAGTGTGCTCGATACCCTTACGCCTCCCCTCGTCTGGGACGGCATCGTGGTGCCGCCGCATGCGCCGATGAACGCGCTGCGCGAGCGGGCACGCCGCGGCGGGCTGATCTGGCGGGAGCTCCGTGCCAGCCAGCGCTGGGAGCACGCCGGAGTCTCCTTCCAGGTCTGGAATCCTCCCGAGCCCGACTGGGAGCGCCGCAATGTGCGGAACGATGACTCGGTTGTGCTGGAGTTGCGTTACGGCGACGTATCCGTTGTGCTGCCTGGCGACATCAGCCGGGAGGTGGAACGGGACCTGGCCGATCGAATCGGGCCCGCGCCGTTTCGCGTGCTGAAAGCGCCACATCACGGCAGCGCGTCATCGAGCTCAGATCATTTCCTCGATGCGATCGCCCCGTCGATCGCATTGGTGAGCTGCGGGCGCGACAACCGCTTCGGCCACCCGGCGCCGGCGGTCCTCGCACGCTACGCGGCGAGGCGCCTGCAGATCTTCCGCACGGATCGGGATGGAGAGATTGATCTGTCGACGGATGGCCACGTCGTGGAAGTCACGACGTTCACTGGGCGGCATCTGGCGCTCGTAGGGCCGAGCTTTTGATGTACGTAGGGCGTTCAATACGAAGACAGGTTCACGCCGTCGTCTTCGCCGCGTAGTAGTCCTGCAGGGCCCTGACGTCGAGTGTCCTGGTGCGCAGCGCTCGGATCGCCGCGACGGTGGCTGACGCGCCGGTGAGGGTGGTGATGCACGGCACGCCGTGCATCATCGCGACGCGGCGGACGGTGCGATCGTCGAAGAACGACTCGCGGCCGAGCGGCGTGTTGACGATCAGCGCGACCTGCCCGTTGACGACCTGATCGGCGACGTTGGGCCGGCCTTCGTTGACCTTGAATACCACCTCGACGTCCAGGCCGTGGGCGCGCAGGTATGCCGCGGTGCCGCGCGTGGCGATGAGTGTGAAGCCCAGTTCGGCCAGGTCGCGCGCGACGGGGAGCACGTTCGGCTTGTCGGTGTTGTTGACACTGATGAACGCGCGGCCGGTGTCGGGCAATCGCTGCCCCACCGACAACTGCGCTTTCGCGAACGACGCGCCGAAGGTGTCGGCGCCGCCCATCACCTCGCCAGTGGACTTCATCTCGGGCCCGAGGATCGTGTCGACGCCCGGGAAGCGCACGAAGGGAAACACCGGGCTCTTCACGAACACGCCGGCGACGTCCAGGTCGTTCACGAGGCCGAGGTCGGCCAGCGTGCGCCCGGCCATCACGCGTGCGGCGACCTTCGCCAGCGGAATGCCCGTGGCCTTGGACAGGTAGGGCACCGTGCGCGAGGCACGCGGGTTCACTTCGAGCACGTAGACCGTGTCGTCCTTGATCGCGTACTGCACGTTCATCAGCCCGACGACCTTGAGTTCGCGCGCGATGCGGCGCGTGCACTCGCGAATCGTGCCGAGATGACGTTCGGCGACCATGAAGGGCGGGACGACGCACGAGCTGTCGCCGGAGTGGATGCCGGCCTTCTCGATGTGCTCCATGACGCCGCCGATGACGACCGCGCCGGTCGAATCGGCCACGCAGTCGACGTCGAACTCGAAGGCGTCCTCGAGGAACTTGTCGATGAGTACGGGCCGCTCGTGCGAGACGTCGACGGCCCCGGCCATGTAGCGATCCAGCGTCGCCGCGTCGTAGACGATCGCCATGCCGCGGCCGCCGAGGACGTACGACGGGCGGACGACCACCGGGAAGCTGATGGTCGCCGCCACTTCGCGCGCTTCGGCGCGTGACGTCGCGGTGCCGCTGGCCGGCTGCGGAATCCCGAGGTCGGACAGCAGCCTCGAGAATCGCTGGCGATCCTCGGCCAGGTCGATCGAATCCGGCGACGTGCCCATGATCGCCACGCCCGCGGCCTGCAGCGGCAGCGCGAGCTTCAGCGGCGTCTGCCCGCCGAACTGCACGAGGCACGCCACCTCCCCGCCCGCGCTGCGCTCCTTGTCGAGCACCGCCATCACGTCCTCGAACGTCAGCGGCTCGAAATACAGGCGGTCCGTTGTGTCGTAGTCGGTCGAGACGGTTTCAGGATTGCAGTTGATCATCACCGTCTCGAAGCCTTCCTCCGCGAGGGCGAAGGCCGCGTGACAGCAGCAGTAGTCGAACTCGATGCCCTGCCCGATCCGGTTCGGGCCGCTTCCCAGGATGACGGCCTTCTTCTTCGGGCTCGGCTCCGACTCGCAGAAAGGCTCGAACGTCCCGTACATGTAGGGCGTGAACGACTCGAACTCGGCCGCGCACGTGTCGATCCGCTTATAGGCCGCGGTGATGCCCTGCTCGAGCCTGCGCGCGCGTACCGCGCTCTCGTGGACGCCCAGCACACCCGACAGCTCGAGGTCGCCGAAGCCCGAACGCTTCAGCGACAACAGCATGTCCGGGGACATGTCTTCAAGGCCCGACTGCTCCGCCGTCTTCTTCAAGGCCACGATGTCGGCGAACTGCCGGAGGAACCACGGATCGATCTTCGTGAGATCGTGCAGGTCGTCCGTGGACCAGCCGCGATCGAGCGCCTCGAACACCGCCCACATTCGTCGGTCGGTCGGCACGACGAGCTTCTTGCGCAGCGCGGCCTCGTCGAACTCGTCACCTTCGGCGAGCGGCCCGAACAGCCGGCCGGTCCGGCCCAGCTCGAGCGAGCGGATCCCCTTCAGGAACGCCTCGCGGAACGTGCGCCCGATCGCCATCGCCTCGCCGACCGACTTCATCTGCGTGGTCAGCGTCGGGTCGGCCTCGGGGAACTTCTCGAAATTCCACCGCGGGATCTTCACGACGACGTAGTCGATGGTGGGCTCGAACGAGGCCGGCGTCAGCCGCGTGATGTCGTTGGGAATCTCGTCGAGGTGATAGCCGAGCGCGAGCTTGGCGGCGATCTTCGCGATCGGGAACCCCGTGGCCTTCGACGCGAGCGCGGACGACCGCGACACGCGCGGGTTCATCTCGATCACGATCATCCGGCCGTCGGCGGGGTTCACGGCGAACTGGATGTTCGATCCGCCCGTTTCGACGCCGACGCGCCGAATGATCTTCCGCGCCGCGTCGCGCATCCGCTGGTATTCCTTGTCCGAGAGCGTCAGCGCCGGGGCCACGGTGATGCTGTCGCCCGTGTGGACGCCCATCGGGTCGATGTTCTCGATCGAGCAGATGACCACGAAGTTGTCGGCCACGTCGCGCATGACCTCCAGCTCGTATTCCTTCCACCCGATGACGCTTTCCTCGATCAGGACTTCGTGTACCGGCGAGAGGTTCAGGCCGCGCTCGGCCAGCTCGCGGAACTCCTCGATGTTGTAGGCAATCCCTCCGCCGACGCCCCCGAGCGTGAACGAGGGCCGGATGATCGACGGGAACCCCGTCATCTTCACCAGCTCCATCGCCTCGTTGAGCGAGCGCGCGAGGCCGCTGCGCGGGACCTCCAAGCCGATCTCCTCCATCGCGTCGCGGAACAGGAGCCGGTCTTCACCCACCTTGATCGCGTCGATCTGCGCACCGATGAGCTCCACGCCGTACTTCGCGAGCGTGCCGTTCTCGTACAGGGCGACTGCCAGGTTCAGCGCCGTCTGGCCGCCGACGGTCGGCAGCACGGCATCGGGCCGCTCGGCCGCGATGATCTGCGCGACGATCTCGGGCGTCAGCGGCTCGATGTAGGTGCGATCGGCGAACTCGGGGTCCGTCATGATCGTCGCGGGGTTGCTGTTGACGAGGATCACTTCGAGCCCTTCGGCCTTCAGCGCCTTGCAGGCCTGAGTGCCCGAGTAGTCGAACTCGGAGGACTGGCCGATGACGATCGGGCCGGAGCCGATGACGAGGACGCGTTTGAGGTCGGTGCGACGGGGCATATTGACGGTGTAGTGAATTGCTGAGTGTTAAGTGAGGAGTGCCAAGTAAGAGTGCCGCATGTCACACGTGTCACGCGAACCCACCTGGCACCTCTCACTTCCAACTTCGCACTTACTTGGCACTCCTCACTTCTAACTTCGCACTTCAGGTGCTATACAGCGTCAGTCCTTTTCGATCTCGTCAAGGAACTGACGGAACAAGTAGTCGGCGTCGTGCGGGCCCGGTGATGCTTCCGGATGGTACTGCACGCAGAAGACGCGCTTGTCGACGTGACGCAAGCCCTCGACGGTCCCGTCGTAGAGGTTCAGATGCGTCACGCGGACGTGCCCGGGCAGCGACTCAGGATCCACGGCGAAGCCGTGGTTCTGGGACGTGATCTCGACCTTGTTGGTCGCCAGGTTCTTCACCGGGTGGTTGCCGCCGCGGTGGCCGAACTTCAGCTTGAACGTGTTGCCGCCCATCGCGAGGCCGAGCACCTGGTGCCCGAGGCAGATGCCGAACACCGGCACATCCGAGGCGACGAGCTGCTTCACGTTGTCGATGACGTAGGGCAGCGCGGCCGGGTCGCCCGGGCCGTTGCTTAAGAAGATGCCGTCAGGGCTTGCGGCCAGCAGGTCCGAAGCCGGCGCCGAGGCCGGGAACACGCGCACGTCGCAATTGTGCGCGGCCAGCCTGCGCAGGATGTTCAGCTTGATCCCCAGGTCGTAGGCGGCGATCGTCAGGCGCTTCTTGGCGCGCCGTTCCGGCGGCACGCGGAAGTCCTCGTGCGCGTCGTCGCCGGCGGCCGGCCAGTCGTACGGGGCCTCGCAGGTGACCTCGCGCACCAGGTCGGTGCCTTCCATCCTCGGGATCGCCCGCGCCCGGTCGGCCAGCGCCTCGCCATCGGGCTCGCCCGTCGCGATGATCCCGCGGAGCACGCCGCCCGAGCGCAGCTTGCGCGTAAGCGCGCGGGTGTCGATGTCCGCGATCGCTACGATGTTGTTGGCCGCGAGGTATTCGCTGAGCTGCTGATCGGCGCGCCAGTTGCTGGCAACCGGCGACGACTCGCGGACGATGAAGCCGGCCACCTGCGGGCGCTTGGATTCGACGTCTTCGCTGGACACGCCGTAGTTGCCGATTTGCGAGGAGGTCATCGTCACGATCTGGCCGGCGTAGGAGGGGGCGGTGAGTACCTCCTGGTAGCCGGTCATGCTCGTGTTGAAGACCACCTCGCCGCGCGTCTCGCCCTGGGTGCCGATCGAGGTGCCGCGGTAGATGGTTCCGTCTTCCAGTGCCAGCACTGCCTTCATTGCGCTTGTCCCTGCTCCAGCGACGCGGCGACGCGCGAACGCACCCCCGCCTTGATCTCCGCCATCGTCACCCACGGGGTAAAGCCCGCGAGCTCAATCCGCACGCGGTGCGGGCCTGGCGCCACGTCGGGCAGCGAGACCGGCGTCGTGCCGAGGTCTCGCCCGTCGATGAAGGCGCGCGCGCCGGCGGGCCGCGACTCGATCACGAGGCTCCCGGTCCTCGCCACGGGCGCGGGTGGCGCCAGCGGCGTCAGCTTCGCATCCACGGTCACGGTGGGCTTGGCGGCGCTCAGCGCGACGCGCTGCTCCTCGGCGTGAAATCCGCCATGCTCGATGGTGACCCGCATGACCTTCAGCGGCAGTTCGCGCAGGACCAACGGCGTCTTGCCGCGCACGCGACCGTCCACACGAACCTGCGCGCCCGATGGCGTCGATTTGACCAACAGCTTACCCGTAGAGGCGCGCGTTTCGCGCGGCGGTGGCGCCGCTTCGCGGCGGGAAGGGCTCGCTGCGCTCGCCGGGGCCGCCGCGCTGCGCGCGGGGGCGCTCGCTTCGTTTGCTCGGGGGCTCGCAGCGCTCGCCGGGGGCGTTCGGCCTGCGGTCTCACTAGGCGCGCTTCGCGCGGGGGGGCTCGCTACGCTCGCCGGGGGCGCCTCGCGGCGCTCGGGGGCGGCGCTCGCTGCGCTCGCGGAGGACTCGCGAAGCGCGGAGCGCCAGCCGGTCCAGTAGCCGAGGCCAAAGCCGCCTGCCAGACCCAGCAACATGGCAAACGACAGCGGAATGACGAGCGAGCGACGATCGGGCTCGGGAGGCGGGGTTCCCCACGTGGAAAAGCTCGCGCGCTCCATCGGACGTTCGGTCGTCGCTCTCTCCAGTTCGCGCTCCACCTGGTGCGGCTCGACGGCGACTGGAACCGTGGGCTCCGGCTCTTCTGGTGGCGCGGCATCCGCTCGAGCCTTCGGAACGGAGACCGCTCGTGGCGGGACGACCACCGCCTTGGGCGCCGGCGTCTCCTCCGTCGAGAACGATGTGCTGACACTCTCAGCGAGGACGTCGCGGTAGCTCTCTGTATCAGTGATCGCCTTGTTGTCCCCGTGCGACAACGGCAAATCAACCGGCGCCATCGCGATGGTCGGCGTGAGCGTGACTTCGGGGTCGAACGTTTCGAGCACCGGCGGGTCCGGGTCGAGCGGCAGCGGCATCACGCCCTCGGAACGGCTGCGCGGACGCCTCGATGCGAGCACCGCTCGGCGGCCGCGCGCGAGAATCGGCCTCAGCTCGTCTTCGAGATCCGACGCCGACGCGAAGCGACTGGCGGGGTCTGCGTGCAGGGCGCGGCCGAGCACCTCGGCAAGCGCTTCCGTGTCCAGGCCGCTCACGCCCTCGGCCGACACGGCAGGCGCGCCGGGACCGGCGATGCGCTTGCCCGTCACCATCTCGTACACGATGGCGCCGAGCGCGAAGATGTCTGCCGGGCCGCCCCACGCGCGTCCCTCCATCCGTTCCGGGGCCGAGTAGGGGCGGCGCACTGACGCGCGCAGTCCGGCGCGCTGCAATGCCTGGGCAACGCCAAGGTCGATGAGTCGCACCTCGCCGCCGCCGCTGATGAGCAGATCGCGCGGATGCAGCGCCCCGTGGTGGATGCCCTCGCCGGCGGCGCGATCCAGCGCCTCGGCCAGGCGGCTCAGCGTCACGATGACGGACTCGAGCGGAGGCGGGCCGTGCTGCCGGAGCGACGCGTCGAGCGCGTCCCCGTTGGCGTAGTCCTGCGCGAAGTAGGCGGACGTCCCCTCAATTCCCGCCGCCAGCGCCGCGACAATCGCGGGATGCTGCGGCTGGTCGGCGACCAGATCTTCGAGCGCTGCCGCCAGTTGTGCGCTCTGCTCGGGCGTCGTGCCAAGCCGGAAGATCTTCAGCGCGACGAGACGATCGCGGGCCGGGTCGTGCGCGCGAAAAACGGGACCGAGGCTGCCTGCCCCAATCTGATGCAGGATGCGAAAGGGGCCACAGGCGGCAGGCGGAGGGTCGAGGGTGGATCCGTCAGTGTTCAGCGGTGGTGCTCCTCAGCGGGACCTGGCGGTCGAAAGATCGTAACACGCTTTGTCGCTCTCGCGCCGGCCGGATGTCGCTGCCTTGACAGCATCTTTCAGCCGGTGCGACAGTACGGCTTCCGTGCAGTCGCCTTCCGCCCCTTCCTCTGACAGCGCGCTCCGGCTGGCCGTGGATATTCGACGCTTCCCCTGGATGCGGCCGCTGGCGCTCGACTACGCGTTCGACCACGCGAAGGTCGCCGCGTTCTTCGCCGGCGATCCGGCGCAGCCGGAGTCGTGGGCGGCCCAGGTGGCGGCGCAGCGCGCGCACGCGCGGCCGCGTACCGAACTGGCCGCGGTCATCGCCGCCCAGCAGGCACGGCGCAATGCACCGGACGCTGCAAGAACCGCCGCCCAGCGCCTGGCCGATCCGGCCTCCGTGGCTATCGTGACCGGTCAGCAGGCCGGCCTGTTCGGCGGCCCGCTTTACACACTGCTCAAGGCCATCACCGCCCTCCGGCTGGCCGCGCGCGTCAGCCGGGAGCAAAGCGTGCCGGTGGTCCCGGTCTTCTGGATCGACGCCGAGGACCACGACTGGGCCGAGATCGCCAGTTGCGACGTCCTTGCCGGTGACGACGCGCTCCGTCAAGTGACGGCGGCGCCGCCCGACGGTGCGGGCGACAAACCGGTCGGGTGGCTCCGGTACACGGACGACATCTCGCGTGCCGTGGCCGACCTGCGCGAGGCGTTGCCGCCCACGGAGTTCACGCCGGAGCTCGTCGACGCACTCGCGTCTGACTACTGCGCGGGCCAGAGCGTCGCCGACGCGTTCGGCCGCTGGCTCGAGCGCACCCTTGGGCCGCAGGGCCTCGTCGTGTACGACGCGTCCGATCCGGCCGCCAAGCCACTGGTGGCGCCGCTGTTCCGCGCCGAGGTCGAGCACGCGGGCCGCACCTCGCGCCTGGCTGCCGAGGCAGGATCGGCGCTCGTCAAGCTCGGCTACCACAGCCAGGTCGTGCCTGCGGAAGGCAGCCTGGCCCTGTTCGACCTCGACGGCGGCCGCCGCGGGATTCGCGTCGCGACGGACGAAGGACGAGGGACGAGGGACGAAGGGTTTCAGATCGGCGACGACGTCGTGAGCCGCGACGCGCTGCTCGAGCGTTCCACGGCGCATCCCGAGACGCTGAGCCCGAACGTGCTGCTGCGCCCGCTGGTGCAGGACACGCTGTTTCCCACCATCTGTTACGTCGCCGGACCCAACGAGCTCGCCTATCTCGGGCAGCTCCGTGGCGTCTACGAGAGCTTCGGCCTCCCGATGCCGCTGGTCGCCCCGCGCGCGACGGCGACAATTCTCGATGCGGCGGGCATCCGCTTCCTCAACCGGTACAAGGTGCCGCTCGAATCGCTCGTCGCGCAGGACGAGCGCGCGCTCAACGAGCTGCTCACTGCGCAGCTGCCGCCCTCGGTCGAGCGCGCGGTGCATGACGCCGAGGCCGAGATCGGCGCGCGCATGGACGCGATCGTCCGCGCCGTGCCCGCGATCGACCCGACGCTGGAAGGGGCCGCGAAGAGCACGCTCGGCAAGATCGAGCACGACATGAAGAACCTTCGCGGCAAGATCCTCCAGGCCGCCAAGCGGCGGGACGAGACCCTGCGCCGCCAGTTCGTGCACGTCCGCGCCCAGGCGTTCCCCGGCGGCTCACCACAGGAGCGCACGGTGGGGTTCGTCGCCTTCGTCAACCGCTACGGGCCCGCGCTGGTCGAACGCCTCACGGCGGAGCTTCCGATCGACGGCGGCATGCACTGGATCGTGACGGTCTAGCCGCCGATGCCCTCCCGGTCCTCCGGGCCGTCCCGCACACGAAACACTCGAGGCCGGTTCAAGGGCCTGATTCTCCGCGTCCCGCGAAAGCTGTGGCTCGTCGTCGGAGCGTTTCTCTTTCTCTGCACACTCGTCCTCGTCGGCGTCCTCAGCTACTACTGGGTGATCTTCGGGAAGCGCATCGAAGAGCGCCTGCACGGGGAACGCGAGCGCGTGCTGCCGCGGGTCTATGCGAGGCCGCTGGAGCTGTATCGCGGGCAGGCCCTCGGCGAGCAGCAGCTCGTCGATCGGCTCAACGACCTCGGCTACTCCGAGCGCAGCCGTGTCGAGAAGGAAGGCGAATTCACCATCGGCCGCGACGCCATCGTCCTGATCCCGCGCGACGGCGATCACAAAGGCGCCATCGTCCGCGCGACATTCGAGACGCCGAAGCCACTGGCCTCGGCGCCGCCGCGGGCGTCGCCGGCTCCGGTGGCGCGCATAGCGGGCCTCACCGTCGCCGAATCACGCTTCGATCGCGTGACGCTCGATCCGCCGCTTCTGACCGCGCTCATCAACACCGGCCGAGAGAAGCGCCGGCAGGTGCCGCTTTCGGCGATCCCGTCCCGCATGGTTCAAGCTGTGCTGGCCATCGAGGACCGCCGGTTCTACGACCACCCCGGCGTGGATGTCATCCGGACGATCGGCGCTGTCATCACGAACCTGCGTGGCGAGAAGAAGTATCTCGTCGGCGGCAGCACGCTCACACAGCAGCTCGTCAAGAACTTCTTCCTCACGCCCGAGAAGTCGCTCAAGCGCAAGCTCGCCGAGCAGTACATGGCGATCATTCTCGAGCGCAAGGCGTCCAAGGACGAGATCCTGGAGATGTACCTCAACGAGGTGTATCTCGGGCAGCGCGGATCGTTTGCGGTGCACGGGGTCGCCGAGGCGGCGCGGCTGTTCTTCGGCAAGGATGTCAGCAACCTGACGTTGAGCGAGGCCGCCACGATCGCCGGCGTGATTCAGTCGCCCTACACCTGGTCGCCCTTCGCTTCGCCCGAGCGCTCCAGGGAACGACGCAACGTCGTCCTGCGTGCGATGGCCGACGAAGGATTCATCTCCGACGAGATCGCGAGGAAGACCGAAGCCGACCCGATCGTCGTCGTGCGCCAGGCGCTCGACGCGCAGGCGCCGTACTTCGTGGACTTCGTCGGCCAGACACTGGGCGAGCAGTATCCCGGGCTCACCGCGACGACGGGATCGCTCGATGTCTACACGACACTCGACATCCACATGCAGCGCATCGCGCAGGAGGCGCTGCGGGAGGGGCTGGCGCGCGTCGACGATCTGCTCACGAAGAAGAAGCGGGCGGTCAAATCGCAGGGCGCGTTGATTGCGATCGACCCTCGTACCGGCGAAGTGCTGGCGCTCGTCGGCGGCCGCTCCTACAACCAGTCCCAGTACAACCGCGCCGTCAGCGCGAGCCGCCAGACCGGTTCGGTCTTCAAGCCCTTCGTCTACCTGGCAGCCTTCGAGCGCGCCGCGGCCGAAGGCCGCAACGACCTCACCCCGGCCACGCTCGTGGACGACTCGCCGACGACGTTCACGACGGGAGCGGACGAGGACTGGACGCCCAACAACTACGAGAACGAGTACGACGGCATCATCACGCTGCGGCGCGCGCTGGCGCTGTCGCGCAACGTGGCGACGATCAAGGTTGCCGAGACCGCAGGCTTCGACAAGGTCGCGGCGCTGTGGGACAAGATCGGGGTCGGCACGAACGCGCACGCGTACCCGTCGATTACGCTGGGCGTGTTCGAAGCGACGCCGTACGAGATCGCCACCGCGTACACGCTGTTTCCCAACGGCGGGCAGATCCGACCGCTCCGCGTGCTCTCACGGGTCGTCGCGGGCGGCAAGACGACCGTGCCGGCGGATCTGCCGCAGAAGAAGATCGCGCGCCCCGACACGACGTACCTCGTCGTCAACATGATGCGGAGCGTGCTGAACGAAGGCACCGGCGCCGGCGCGCGCGCCGGCGGCTTCGCGCTCGACGCCGCGGGCAAGACGGGCACGACCAACGACCTGCGCGACGCGTGGTTCGTCGGCTTCACGCCGGAGCTGCTGACCGTCGTCTGGGTGGGCCTCGACAACAACCAGCCGCTCGGCCTGAGCGGCTCACAGGCCGCGGTCCCCATCTGGACGCCGTTCATGGTGCGGGCGCTGGCGGGCCATCCGAACCTGCCGTTCGCCGAACCGCCGGGCATCACTACCGTCGTCATCGACCGCGACACCGGCAAGCTCGCCGGCCCCTCCTGCCCGCGCCTGATCAAGGAATCGTTCCTGAGCGGCACGGAACCGACCGAGGTGTGTGACGTGCACAAGTAGCTGGCGGCTGACGGCTGCCAGCTGACAGCCGCTATAATTGCCACGTGGAAGCCGTCCTCGACGCCCTGAGCCAGGCGCTCGCGCGGGGGGAGTCGGTCGCCCTGGTCACCATCATCCGCGCGCACGGGTCCACCCCGCAGCGCGTCGGCGCGAAGATGCTGGTCTTCGCCGATGGCCGCACCGTGGGCACGATTGGTGGCGGCTGCTACGAGCACGACGCGTTCTGGAAAGCGCGCAGCGCGCTCGAGTCACGCAAGTCCGACGTCATCCACTACGAGCTGAACGACGACCTCGCCGAAGAGACCGGGCTCATCTGTGGAGGCCAGATGGACGTGTTCATCGAACCAATCGAACCCGCGCCGCGGCTGTACCTGCTGGGCGCCGGACACGTCGGATACCAGCTCGGACAGATCGCGCCGTCCGTGGGTTTCCGGCTGCACGTCGCCGACGACCGCGAGAAGTTCGCCAACGCCACGCGCTTCCCTGCCGCCGACGAGATCGTCGTCGAAGACCTGGCCGAGTGGGCCACCCGCGCCGGGATCCCAGCCTCGTCCTTCGTCGTCGTCCTGACGCGCGGGCACCGGCAGGATCTCGACGTGCTCCGGGCGCTCGCCAATCGCGACTTCCGCTACGTCGGCCTGATCGGTAGCAGGGCCAAGGTGGCGCGGCTGACGACGGCGCTGCTCGAAGCCGGCGTCTCCGCCGACTGGATCCAGCGCCTGCACGCGCCGATCGGCTTCGACATCGGCGCCATCTCGCCTGAAGAGATCGCCGTCTCGATCCTCGCCGAACTGATCGCCGTCCGCCGCGGCAAGGCGAACAACCCCGCCACTGCGAAGCTCGCGCTGCAGTGGAGCGCGATCAAGTAGGGCTTGTCGGTCCTATTTCGCAACGCGACGCTCGTCACCATGAACGACCGGCTTGAGGTCGCGCAGGGCGACCTCTCCGTCCGCGACGGCAAGATCGCCGCGCTCGGCCACGTTCCTGACGGCGCGCACGACCGCGTGATCGACGCCGCCGGCGATCTTCTGCTGCCCGGCTTCGTCCAGACGCACGTCCACCTGTGCCAGACTCTGTTCCGCGGGCTGGCTGACGACCTCAGCCTGATGGACTGGCTGCGCACGCGCGTCTGGCCGCTCGAGGCCGCGCACACGGACGCCTCGCTCCGTGCGTCCGCGCGCCTGGCTGCCTGCGAACTGCTGCGCGGCGGCACCACGTCAATCCTGACGATGGAGACGGTGCACGACACGGACGTCGTCTTCGACGAGATCGCCCGCTCGGGACTGCGCGCGACAATCGGCAAGTGCATGATGGACGACGCGGCCGACGCGCCGGCGCGGCTCAAGGAAAACACCAACACGTCGATCAGCGACGCCCTGACGCTGTTCGATCGCTGGCACGACACGCACGACGGCCGCATCCGCGTCGCCTTTGCGCCGAGATTTGCCGTCTCGTGTTCCCGCCGGCTCCTCGAGGCCGTCGCCGTGCTGGCGGCCGAGCGCGGGCTGCTCGTGCACACGCACGCGTCGGAATCGCGCGGCGAGCTCGCGCTGGTCCAGAAGCGGACCGGCATGGACAACATCGCGTACCTGGTGGCCACCGGTCTGGCCTCCCCGCGGCTCTGCGCGGCGCACTGCGTCCACGTGGACGACACCGCGCAGGCACTGCTCGCCGAGTTCGACGTCAAGGTTCTTCACTGCCCGAGCGCGAACCTGAAGCTCGGCTCCGGCGTCGCGCCCGTCGTCGAGATGGCGCGCCGGCGGATCACGGTGTCGCTCGGGGCCGATGGCGCGGCCTGCAACAACCGGCTCGACATGTTCGACGAGATGCGGCTGGCGGGGCTGCTGCAAGCCAGCCGACTCGGGCCGGGCGCTCTGACATCGTGCGACGTGGTGTGGATGGCCACCCGCGGCGGCGCCAGGACGCTCGGGCTGGACAGCGAGATCGGCAGCCTCGAGCCCGGCAAGAGAGCCGATCTCGTTCTCGTCGGGCGGGGCGGCCCGCACGCCGGGCCGATGTCGAATCCCTACTCGGCCCTGGTGTATGCGGCGCGGTCGAGCGACGTGCGCACGACGCTGGTGGACGGGCGTGTGCTGGTGGACGAAGGACGCCTCACGGGGCTGGATCCGGAGGAAGCCGTCGCCCGCGGCCGCGAACAGGTACGGCAACTGACTCTGCAGGCGAGACTTGGCTGAGATCCGCCCAGGAGCGAGTGGACCCGCTATAATGGAGCGAGCGCGTTAGCACTCACACTGGACGACTGCTAGTGACCAACTCCGACCTCTCCACGCGTTCGGGCCGCATCCTGGCCACGGTGGTCCGCGAGTACATCCATACTGGCGAGCCGGTGGCCTCGGTCGTCATCGCGCGGCGCGGGACCCTGGGCGTCTCGTCGGCCACCGTCAGGAACGTACTGGCGCGTCTCGAAGAGCAGGGCTTCGTTCGCCAGCCTCACACCTCCGCCGGCCGTGTGCCCACGGATCGGGGCTATCGCTTCTACGTCGACCTGCTGCTCGAGCACCGCCGCCCCGTCGAGCGCCCGGGCCTGTTGTCGCAAATCCGCCAGGCGGCCGACGAGGAGCACTCGACCAACGCGCTGCTGGCCAGCGTCTCGCGCCTGCTGTCCCGCGAGTCGCACCACATCGGCTTCGCGTTGGGGCCCGCGACGGGCGATCAGCGCCTGGAGAAGATCGAGTTCGTCACGCTCGGGGCCTCGCGCGTGCTGGTCGTCGCGGTCACCGAGGGCGAACAGGTTACGCAGAAGGTGGTGGACACCGGCGAGATCCTTTCACCCGAGGAACTGCGGCGCGGCGCGGAATACGTGAACCGCGAGTTCGCCGGCCGGCCGATCGACGAGGTCCGCGAGGCAATTGTCGCGCGCCTGCAGGAAGCGCGCGGCATCTACGACACGCTGATGGCGCGCGCCTTTGCCATGGCGAGCCGTGCGCTCGACGCACAGTCGGCCGGGCATGCGCTTCATGTGGACGGCACCTCCTCGCTGCTGGGTGATGCCTCGCACCTGCATGCGGAACTGTCGCTGGACACGCTGCGGGCACTGGTCGAGATGATCGAGGAAAAGCAGCGGCTGGTCCGCCTGCTGAGCGAATACCTGGATGCGCCCGGGCTGGCCGTCGTCATAGGCGCCGAGCACGCGCTGCCAGACCTCAAGCCGTTCAGCCTCGTCGCGGCCTCGTACCTCGACGGCCGACGCGGCGGCAGCGTCGGCGTCATCGGCCCGACGCGCATGCGCTACTCGCGCGCGATCAGCGTCGTCGAGAGCGCCGCGCGCGCCGTGGGCGAGGCGCTCGGCGGCAACTGAAGCATCGAACGAACCATGAGTACCGACGTCAATCACGAAGTGGACATCCGCATGGCCGACGACCCCGTGGACCAGGCAGACGGCGCCGAGACCGCCGCGCCGCAGCCCGATCCTGCGCTGGCTCAGCTGACCGAGGAGCGCGACGGGCTGCGCGACCGGCTGCTGCGGGTGACGGCCGAGTTCGACAACTACCGCAAGCGTATCGAGCGCGAACGGCGCGACGCGACCGAGCGCGCCGCCGAGGGCGTGCTGGGCGACGTGCTGCCGATCCTGGACGACCTGGAGCGCGCGCTCGCCGCCGATACAGACGAGACATCGGCCGAGTCGTACCGGCGTGGCGTGGAGCTGATTCACAAGCAGATTCTGGACCTGCTCACGCGCCGCGGCGTGAAGCCGATCGAGACCGTCGGCCAGACGTTCGATCCGAACCTCCACCAGGCCGTGGCCACTGAATCCGTGCCCGGCGTCCCCGATGGTGAGATTGTCGAGGAGCTGCGGCGCGGGTATCTGCTCGGCGACCGGCTTCTTCGAGCCGCGATGGTGAAGGTGGCGCAGGCGTGAGCAAGCGAGACTATTACGAAGTGCTCGGCGTGGCCCGTCATGCCGCCGAGTCGGAATTGAAGTCTGCTTACCGGAAGCTCGCGCTGCAGCACCATCCGGATCGCAATCCCGGAGACAAGAGCGCGGAAGAACGGTTCAAGGAAGCCGCCGAGGCCTACGCGGTCCTCTCGGATCCGCAGAAGCGCGCGGCGTACGACCGGTTCGGCCACGCCGGCGTAAGCGGGGCCAGCGGCGGGATCGATCCGTCCACGTTTGTCGGCTTCGAAGACATTCTCGGCGGACTCGGCGATGCCTTCGGCCTGGGCGATCTGTTCGGGGGCGGCCGCCGACGCGGCGGGCCGCAGCAGGGCTCGCACCTGCGCTACGACCTCGAGATCAGCTTCGAGGAGGCCGCGCGTGGCACCGAGACGTCCATCCAATTCCCCCGCGCGGAGGGCTGTGAAGTCTGCCGGGGCTCGGGCGCCGCGGCCGGATCTGGTCCCACCGCGTGCCCGACCTGCGGCGGCCGCGGACAGCTCCGGTATCAGCAGGGCTTCTTCACTGTCGCGCGCACGTGCAATCAATGTCGCGGGACTGGGCAGATCATCGCCAAGCCGTGTGCCGTCTGCCACGGTGAAGGGCGCGTCATGAAGGACCGGAAGCTGACCGTGAAGATCCCGGGCGGCATCGACACCGGCCAGCGCCTCCGCATCCAGGGCGAAGGCGAGCACGGCGTGCAGAACGGGCCCCCGGGGGATCTCTACGTCGTCGT